>Ga0123339_10003840_pt1 | contig 9944 bp, 9 predicted proteins | sample lystaG_FD_89956 | JGI IMG/M metagenome (GOLD analysis project Ga0123339, IMG submission 89956) | Glacier valley bacterial and archeal communities from Borup Fiord, Nunavut, Canada, to study Microbial Dark Matter (Phase II) -... | ecosystem: Environmental > Aquatic > Freshwater > Ice > Glacier ... | reverse complement strand
CATCGAGGAGCTGGAGCCGACCCGGCGCGGCATCTACGCCGGCTGCATCGGCTACTTCGCCGCCAACGGCACCATGGACACCTGCATCGGCCTGCGCACCGCCATCGTGAAGGACGGCACCATGCACGTCCAGGCCGGCGGCGGCGTCGTCGCCGACAGCACCGCCGAAGGCGAGTGGGCGGAAAGCATGCAGAAATCCCGCGCCCTGTTCCGCGCCGCCGAAGAAGCCGTCCGCTTTGCCGCCTTGAAGGCCTGACCCATGATCCTGTTGCCATGATTTTACTGATCGACAACTACGATAGCTTCACGTTCAACCTCGTTCATTTCCTGGGTGATTTGGGCGAGCAGTGCGAGGTCGTCCGCAACGACGCCCTGACCGTCGATGCCGCCCTGGCCAAGCGCCCGGACGCCATCGTCATCTCGCCCGGCCCCTGCACCCCGTCGGACGCGGGCATATGCTGTGATCTGATTGCCGCCGCCGCCGGTCACGTCCCGGTGCTGGGCGTCTGCCTGGGCCACCAGGCCATCGGCCAGGTGTTCGGCGGCGACGTGGTCCGGGCCGCGGTGCCGATGCACGGCAAGGTCAGCCCGGTGCGGCACGGCGGGACCGACGTGTTCGCCGGGTTGCCCAGCCCGTTCCAGGCGACGCGCTACCACAGCCTGATCGTGGAGGCCGGGACGCTGCCGGATGTGCTGATGCCGACAGCATGGACGGAGGACGGGACGATCATGGGCCTGCGCCACCGGACGCTGCCGGTGTTCGGCGTGCAGTTCCACCCGGAAAGCATCGCGTCCCAGCACGGCCATGACATCCTGGCCAACTTCATGGCCATCGCCCGCGGCGCGAACGCCCCCGCACGCGCGGCCTAGCTTGTCCACGCTCAAGCCCGTACTGGCCCGGCTTGCAGACGGCGCCACCCTGTCCGCGGATGAGGCAGAGGCCGCATTCGGCATCATCATGTCAGGGGAGGCCACCCCGGCGCAGATCGCCGGCCTGCTGATGGCTATGCGCCTGCGGCGGGAAACCGTCGCGGAGCTGACCGGCGCAGTGCGCGCCATGCGCGCCCGCATGGCGACAGTCGCGGCGCCACCGGACGCCATGGACGTGTGCGGCACTGGCGGCGACGGCGGCGGCACGCTGAATGTGTCCACTGCCGTGACCTTCGTCCTGGCCGGCTGCGGCGTGCCGGTGGCCAAGCACGGCAACCGCAACCTGTCCTCCCTGACCGGCGGCGCGGACGTGCTGACGGCCCTGGGCGTGAACGTGGATGTGCCGTTGGACCGGCTGCCGGCCGTGCTGGCGGAGGCCGGGTGCGCGTTCCTGTTCGCGCCCCGCCACCATGCCGCCCTGCGCCACGCCGCCGGGCCGCGGGTGGAGCTTGGCACGCGCACGATCTTCAACCTGCTCGGCCCGCTCGCCAACCCGGCGCAGGTCCGGCGGCAGTTGACCGGCGTGTACGACCCGCGCTGGCTTCGGCCAATGGCCGAGACGCTGCAGCAGCTTGGCACCACCCGTGCCTGGCTGGTGCACGGGCAAGGGCTGGATGAGCTGACCGTCGCGGGCGAAAGCCACGTGGCCGAGCTGCGGGACGGGGCGGTGCGCGAGTTCACCGTGGTGCCGGAGGATGCTGGCCTGCCGTGCTCACCCGTCTCCGCCATCCAGGGCGGCGATGCGCCGACGAACGCAGCGGCACTTCGGGCGTTGCTGGACGGCGAACGAAGCGCATATCGGGACACAGTCGTGTTGAATGCCGCCGCAGGGTTGATCGTCGCCGGAAAGACAGACGGCCTGCGTGATGGCGCAGCCCACGCAGCCCGGTCGATTGACGGCGGGCACGCGCGTGCTGCACTGGATAAGCTGCGCCGGGCAACCGGCTAGGAACGCTTGGAGCCGAACATGGATGCCGCCCTTCCCGACGCCTTGGCGCAGATCTGCGCGGACACACGGGCCGAGGTGACCCGGCGGCAAGCCGCCCTGCCCCTCGCCATCCTCGCCGGGCGCCTGGACGTGCGGCGCAAGCCGACCCGCGGCTTCGGCCACGCCTTAAAGCATTCGGTCGGCGCAGGCCGGTATGGGCTGATCGCGGAGATCAAGCGCGCCTCCCCCTCCGCCGGCGTGATCCGGGAGGACTTCGATGCCGAGGCCCTGGCGCGGACCTATGCCACCGCTGGTGCGACCTGCCTGTCTGTCCTGACCGACAAGCCGTATTTCCAGGGCGATGCCGACCACCTCCGCGCAGCGCGGGCCGCAGTCGAGCTTCCGGTGCTGCGCAAGGACTTCATGTTGGACCCCTGGCAAATCTACGAAAGCCGGGCGATGGGGGCCGACTGCATCCTGCTCATCATGGCGGCGCTGACGGACAACATGGCGCGGGAGTTGGAGGAATTGGCCCGTGCGTTGGACATGGACGTGCTGGTGGAGGTGCACAACCGGCACGAGCTGGACCGCGCCCTGGGGCTGGAGACGCAGTTGATCGGGATCAACAACCGCAATCTTAAGACGTTGCAGACCACCCTCGACACGACCGAGGAGCTGGCGCCGCATGTCCCGTCCGACCGGTTCCTGATTGCTGAAAGCGGCATACGCACCCATGCCGACGTGAGGCGCCTGGCCGACGCCGGCGCATCGTGCTTCTTGGTCGGTGAAAGCCTGCTGCGCCAGCCTGACGTAGGTGCCGCGACGCGGGCGCTGCTGGGGGTGCCGGCTTGACCGGGCTGACCCACTTCGACCCGCAGGGCCGGGCCGTCATGGTCGATGTGTCCGGCAAGCCGGAGACGGCGCGGACAGCGACGGCCTGCGTCAGCGTCATCATGCGGCCGGCCACCCTGGCGTTGATCCAGTCAGGCCAGGCTAAGAAAGGTGACGTGCTCGGCGTCGCGCGCCTGGCCGGGATCATGGCATCCAAGCGCACGGCTGACCTGATCCCGCTCTGCCACCCCTTGCCCATCTCGGCCGTGATGCTCGACCTGGATGCCGGTGCCCATGGCATCGACATCACCGCCACGGTCCGCACGACGGGCCGCACCGGCGTGGAGATGGAGGCGCTGACGGCCGCGAGCGTTGCGGCGCTCACGGTGTATGACATGTGCAAGGCGGTGGACCGCGGCATGCGGATCGACGGCTTGCGGGTCGTGCATAAGGACGGCGGCAAGTCCGGCGCGTTCCGGCAGGACTAGGCGGGTGCTGTCGGTCCAGGAGGCCCGCACCCGCATCATCGCCGGGCTGCGCCCCACGCAGGCGGAGGTCGTCGCCTTGCCGGACGCATGGGGACGGGTCACGTCCAGCGCGGTCCTGGCGCGCGTGACGCAGCCGCCGGCCGACATGTCTGCGATGGACGGCTACGCCCTGCGTGCCGCAGACGGTGCGGCTGGCACCATGTTGCAGGTGGTCGGCCATGCGCCGGCGGGCCATCCCTACGGCGGTAGCGTCGGCGCCGGGCAGGCTGTGCGCCTCTACACCGGGAGCACCGTCCCGGCCGGCGCAGATTGCGTGATCATCCAAGAGGACGTCGTTGCGGGTGCCGGCACCGTCACCCTTGCGGCGGCTGCCCAACCCGGGCGGCATATCCGGCGCATGGGGCAGGACTTCCTTGCCGGGGCGGAGCTGATCGCTGCCGGCACCCGTCTCGGCGCCCGCGCCATTGGCCTTGCGGCTGCGGCCAACCACCCTTGGCTGGCCGTGCACCGGCGCCCCCGGATCGCGATCCTGGCGACGGGCGACGAGATCAGCTTGCCCGGTGAGCCGCTTGGCCCCGGCGGCATCGTCAGCTCCAACGCGCATGCCCTGGCGGCACTGGTGCGCGCCGGCGGCGGAGACCCGATGGTGCTGCCCATCGCCCGGGACACCAGGGAGGCCGTCGCGGACGCGGTGCGGGCATTGTCGGGTGTGGACATGCTCGTGACGACCGGCGGCGCAAGCGTCGGCGACTATGACCTGGTGCAGGGCGGCCTGGGCGAGCGTGGCTTCGCGCTCGACTTCTGGCAGGTCGCGATGCGGCCCGGCAAACCCTTGTTGTTCGGCGTGTTGGGCGGCGTGCCTGTGCTGGGGCTGCCGGGCAACCCGGTGTCCGCCCTGGTCTGCGCCGTGCTGTTCCTGCTGCCCGCCCTTGACCGTCTGCTTGGCCTGCCCGGCGCCGCGCCGCGCAGCGTGGCGTTGCCGCTCGGCGTGGAGGTGGCGGCCAATGACCACCGCGAGGATTACCTGCGCGCCACAATTGCGCCGGGTCCGGATGGCAGCGACCGGGTGACGCCGTTCATGCGCCAGGACTCCTCGATGCTGCACGTCCTCGCCTCCGCGCATGGCCTGGTCATACGCCCGCCGCATGGCCCGGCGCTGCCCGTCGGCGCCCCAGTCCCGGTGATACGGCTGGACACGGTTGGGCTGTAGCGCAACAACCTGTTGACGCGACCCTGCGAACCAACCTAGAACGCAAGGAGGGGTTGCTGATTTGTTCTAAACCTCCACGGGATTCGTCGGCAGCCGGCTGCCGGGACACGCGAAAGAACCTCGCCATGTTGACGCGCAAACAGCACGAGCTGCTGGTTTTCATCGACAAGCACATGAAGGCAACCGGCTTCTCCCCAAGTTTCGAGGAGATGAAGGAGGCCCTGGAGCTTCGATCGAAGTCCGGCATTCACCGCCTGATCTCCGCCTTGGAGGAACGCGGGTTCCTCCGCCGCCGTCACCACCGTGCGCGGGCGCTGGAAGTGGTGAAGCTGCCGAACGAGGCTGGCCGCGAGATCGAGGTGATGGCCGACACGCCGCCCGATGTGGAGGCGCCGGCCTTCGCGCCGAACGTCATACGCGGGGACTTCTCCGGCCGCCTGCCCGGCGTGCGCGCCGCGAACGAGGCTGCGGCGGTCCAGTTGCCGTTGTATGGCCGGATCGCGGCAGGCTTGCCGATCGAGGCCCTGCGCGACAGCGGCGCCCAGATCGAGGTGCCGGTGGCGCTGCTGGGCAATGGCGAGCACTACGCGCTTGAGGTTGCGGGCGACTCGATGGTGGAGGCTGGCATCCTGGACGGCGACACCGTCATAATCCGCAAGGGCGAGTCCGCCGACAATGGCCAGATCATCGTCGCGCTGATCGACGATGCCGAGGTGACGCTGAAGCGGCTGCGGCGCCGGGGCAATTCGGTGGCGCTGGAACCGGCGAACAAGCGGCACGAGATACGCATCTTCCCGGCGGACCGGGTCAAGGTGCAGGGCCGGCTCGTCGCGCTGTTGCGGAAATTCTAAGCAGGCTTGCGCGGCTTGTCACACAGATGGCCTTCGGCCGTGCCAAGCCGCGCAAGCCTGCTTAGGTTTTCATCAGTGCGCAGACCTCCAGAGGTCTGCTTGGGCCGGACTCATTCCTCCGCGGCGGGTGGCAGGTCCTCTGCCGGCGCCATCGGCAGGTTCGGCACCGTTGCCCTGGCCCGCGGCGGCGGTGGCACCCAGGGCCGGTCCCCGCGGTTGGCGCGGTCCGATAGGATGCGTGGCCCGTCCCCGATGAACCATACGGCATGCGCGCCGTCCCGCCAGACGCTGAACCGGTCCAGGTAGGGCACCCCGGCCGGGCACTCCCCGCGCGCCGGCTCGGCCGAGATCAGCAGTCGTACCCCGGTGCAGTCCGTGGCCCGGCTGGCGTCGCGCAGCAGCAGCAGGCCCGCAGGCTCGATCCGGCATTCCGTTGCCGTGCAGGACGCCGGGCGGCCCTCCTGCACTGGCTGCAGCGGCCCGGACGCCAGATGGTCCCGCCAAGCGTCCCGCACGAACTTGGACGCGCCGGACCGGGATTGCAGCCAATAGGTGCCATCGCGCACCGCGATCAGCCGGGCGTCGCTGGACATCAGGACATCCGGCGGCGGCGCTGCCAGTGGTGACAGCAGGCCTGCCAGCATCACCGGCACGCCTGCCAGCCTGGCCCGGGACCGCCACAGGCCGAGCCAGGCCAGCCCGGCGCTGAACACAGCCAGGCCCCAAACCGGCATGGCCGGCACGGCCAGCGTGGCCGCGGGCCAGGCGGACACGGTGCGCCCGATCCACAGGATGCCCTCGATCCCCCAACCCATCGGCGCTAGCGCCAGCCGCTCCAGCCCGAACGGCATCAACGCCAGCGCCACCAGCCCGGCCGGCATGACCCAGAACGCCGTCAGCGGCACCGCCAGCAGGTTGGCCACGATGAAATAGAGTTGGATATGACCGAAATGATAGGCGCCATAGGGTGCTGACGCCGTCCCGGCCAGCAGGCTTGTCAGTGTCAGTGCGGCCACGTGGGACAGCACGCGCAGGCGCAGGCCGTCCCCGTGCAGCCGGGCCAAATAGGGGCGCAGGGCCTCATAGCCGGAGATCAGCGCCAGGACGGCAGCGAAACTCATTTGGAAGCTGACGCCGGCGACCTCATTGGGTGCGATCATCATGACCGCGGCCGCCGCAATGGTCAGCCCGCGCAGCGAAAGGGCACGCCGGCCCAGGACGATGCCCAACGTCACCAGGCAGGCCATGGCGAAGCTGCGCATGATCGGCACGTGCGAACCGGTCAGCAGCAGGTAGCACCCGCCGACCGCGAGCGCCGCGCAGCCGGCGATGGCCTTGGTGGGCCAATGCAGGGCGGTGCGCTCGATGGCGGCCAGCACCAGCCGGGTCGCGCCCATCACCAGCCCCATGACGATCCCGATGTGCAGCCCGGCTACGGCCAGCAGATGCGCCAGGCCGGAGTCGCGGAACGCTTCGCGGTCGGCTTGCGGGATCGACGCCGTGGTGCCGGTCAGCAGGGTGCCTGCCACTGCACCCGCCGGTCCCGGCAGGCCCGCCAATATCCGCGTGGCGATCCCGTCCCGCAGGCCTTGCAGGACGGCCACTGGCCCGGTCGGCGGCGCCCGCTCCAGCGGCACCGCCGGGTTAAGGGCATAGCCGGAAGCGCCGAGGCCGGAGAAGAAGGCATCCCGCTGCAAGTCCCACGCGCCGGGATAGGCGGGCGGGGCCGGGGCGCGCAGCAGGCTGCGAAGCTGGATGCGGTCCCCAGCCGCAAGCTCGGCCGCATCGCCCCGGCGCAGGCGGACCCGGACGGTGCGGGCCAGCGGCGCGGCGTCCGGCGTCAGCCGCACGCCGGACAGGGTAACGCGCCGGCCATCCGGCAGGACATCCACGCCGCGCACCACGCCGGTCAGCACGGCGGCCTTGGCCGGGATGGCCTCAATGGGCAGGGCGCGCCGGGTCTGCGCCTGGGCCGACAGGAACCCGGCTGCGGCGGCCAGGCCGACCAGGCCGGCTGCCCGCGGAACTGGGTGCCGCCACGCCAGCACGCAAGCCAGCAGCGCGCCCAGCACCGCCGCCAGGCCCACCCAGCCCGGCGGTTCCGCCCGCTGTGCAAAATAGGCTGCGACGCCAGCCATCCCCGACACCGCGAGCCATGGGATGTAGCGGCCGCGCTCGGCCTCGATCCAGGCATGCCATGCTGCAAGCAGGCGCGGCAACCGGACCCAATCCAGGAACAAACCTGCGGCGGTGATGGCCTGTTGCACGATGCCTCCAGGCGCAAGGCTAGACCGGGCCACCCCTTCACGCCACCGCCCGGCGTGTTATGCAGCCGGCATGTCCGATGCCGCCGCCATACGCACCCGCTTCGCCCCCAGCCCCACCGGGCAACTCCATATCGGCGGCGCCCGCACCGCCCTGTTCAACCTGCTGTTCAGCCGGCACCACGGCGGCCAGTTCCTGCTGCGGATCGAGGACACCGACCGGGAGCGCAGCACCCCCGCCAACACCCAGGTCATCCTGGACGCCCTGGCCTGGCTGGACATCCAGCCCGACGAGCCGCCGGTGTTCCAGTCCGCGCGCCAGGCCCGCCATGCCGAGGTCGCCCACGCCATGCTGGCCGCCGGCCACGCCTACCGCTGCTACACCAGTGCGGAGGAACTGCGGGAGATGCGGGAGCGCGCGATGGCCGAAGGCCGCCCGCCTCGCTACGATGGCCGCTGGCGGGACCGCGATCCGGCCGATGCGCCGCCCGGCGTGCAGCCCGTCATCCGCCTCAAGGCGCCCCAGACCGGGGACACCGTGGTGGAAGACCTGGTGCAGGGCACCGTCCGCGTCGCCAACAGCGAACTGGATGACATGATCATCCTGCGCAGCGACGGCACGCCGACCTACCTGCACGCCGTGGTGGTGGACGACCACGACATGCGGATCAGCCACGTGATCCGCGGCGACGACCACATGACCAACACCTTCCGGCAGATCCAGGTGTATCAGGCGATGGGCTGGGACCTGCCGCGCTTCGCGCACCTGCCGCTGATCCACGGGCCAGACGGCGGCAAGCTGTCCAAGCGGCACGGCGCCACCAGCGTGCTGGACTTCCAGCATCAGGGCATCCTGCCGGAAGCCATGTGCAACGTCCTGCTGCGGCTGGGCTGGGGCCATGGGGATTCGGAGGTGCTGGACCGTGACGGGATGATCCGCCTGTTCGACATGGATGGCGTCGGCAAGTCGGCCGCGCGGCTGGACCCGGCCAAGGTCGCGAACCTGAGCGCCGTCTGGCTACGCCGGGCCGACGACGGCAGGCTGACCCAGGCCGTCGTGCAACGGCTTCAGGAGGGGGGCCTGCCGGTCGATTCCAGTGCCGCCGCCCGCATCCACGCCCTGATGCCGAGCCTGAAGGAGCGGGCGAAGACCCTGGTGGACCTGGCCGACAGCGCGGCATTCCTGGCCCGCACGGTCCCGCTGCCGTTCGAGCCGAAAGCGCTGTTGCAACTGACGCCCGAAGCCAGGGCAGCCCTGCCCCCGCTGGCCGCCGCCCTTGCCGCCACAGACTTCACCGCCCCCGCGCTGGACGCGGCATTGCGCGCCTATGCGGAGCAGGCCGGGGCCAAGCTGGGCCAGGTCGCCCAACCCCTCCGCGCCGCGCTGACCGGCAGCACCACCAGCCCGCCCATCGACCTGACCCTGGCCGCGCTGGGCCGGGACGAGGCGCTGGCCCGGATCGCCGCGGCGGCAGCGGCCTGATGCACTACCCGCACCGGCATCTGCTGAAGATCGAGGGGCTGCACCCGCCGGAGATCGCCGGGCTGCTGGACCTTGCGGAAAGCTACGTGCTGCTGAACCGGTCCGGCAAGACGCAGCGGGACCTGCTGCGCGGGCGGACGCTGATCAACCTGTTCTATGAGGACAGCACACGTACGCGCACCAGCTTCGAGCTGGCAGGCAAGCGGCTGGGTGCGGACGTCATCAACATGTCCGTCAGCAGCAGCAGCGTGAACAAGGGCGAGACCCTGCTAGACACCGCCGCCACGCTGAACGCAATGCGGTGCGACCTGCTGGTGGTGCGGCACGACCAGTCCGGCGCGCCCAACCTGCTGGCGCAGAAGGTCAGCAGCGCCGTCATCAACGCCGGCGACGGCACGCACGAGCATCCAACGCAGGCGCTGCTGGACGCGCTGACGCTGCGACGCCGGCGCGGAACGCTGGAGGGTTTGGCCATCGCGATCTGCGGCGATGTGCTGCACAGCCGGGTCGCGCGGTCCAACATCCACCTGCTGACGACGATGGGCGGGCGGGTGCGCGTGGTCGGCCCACCGACGCTGATCCCAGCCGAAGCCGCAGAGCTTGGCGTCGAGGTGTTTCACGACATGGAAGCCGGGCTTGCCGGCGTCGATGTCGTGATGATGCTGCGCTTGCAAAAGGAGCGCACGTCGCGCGGCCTGGTGCCCAGCGCCCGCGAGTATTTCCGCTTCTTTGGCCTGGACGCCGCCAAGCTGGCCCGCGCCAAGCCGGACGTGCTGGTGATGCACCCCGGCCCGATGAACCGCGGCGTGGAGATCGACAGCGCCGTCGCCGATGATCCCGTGCACAGCGTGATCGGCGAGCAAGTGGAGATGGGCGTCGCCGTACGCATGGCGGTGTTGGACGTGCTGTCCCGCGGGGGCCGGCGCAATGCGTGACCTGCTGTTCACCGGCGCACGCCT
>Ga0123339_10003839_pt1 | contig 9946 bp, 10 predicted proteins | sample lystaG_FD_89956 | JGI IMG/M metagenome (GOLD analysis project Ga0123339, IMG submission 89956) | Glacier valley bacterial and archeal communities from Borup Fiord, Nunavut, Canada, to study Microbial Dark Matter (Phase II) -... | ecosystem: Environmental > Aquatic > Freshwater > Ice > Glacier ... | reverse complement strand
ATCCGCCCGTCGCCACGCTCGAGCATCTGATTGATCAGCGCGCGCGTGCACAAGAATGTTCCCCGGAGGTTCGTGTTGACCACCCGGTCCCACTCATCCACCGTCATGTTCTCGAGCAGCGACTCGGTGAAGATCCCGGCATTATTGACCAGGATGTCGACCCGGCCGAACTCGGCGGTTGCTCGCTCGGCCATCGAGTTCACGCTTGACTCGTCACTCACGTCGGTGCGCACGAAGAGGGCCGAGACGCCGCACTCGCGGACGCTCGAGAGCACGTCGGACGCCTCCGACTCCTCGACCCTATCGACGACGACGATGCTGGCCCCCTCGCGAGCGAATGCGACGGCGATCCCTCGACCGATTCCGGAGGCCGCTCCGGTCACCACAGCGATGCGGCCGTCTAACTTGCCCATGACTGCTCTCCATTCTGTCGGTCGGTCTTCTGTCGATCAGTTGTGCCTGCATGGGTGGCTCTGTCGTCCCAGACGCGCGCGATCTCGTCACCCGAAGCCAAGTCGAACCGGTGACGCATCAGCAGCATCGATGCCTCGTGCTGCGCCCGGTCGTCACTTGCCACGCAGTCTTCGGGCACGACGACGTAGAAATCATTGAACATGGCGTCTCTCGCGGTCGACTCCACGCACCCTTCGGTCGTGCATCCGCCGACGACGACGGTCTCGATGCCGTTACTGCGAAGTAGCATCTGCAGGTTGGTTCCCCAGAATCCACTTGACCGGTATTTCCGCACCACCAGTTCGTCTTTGCCCGGCTCGAATCCGTCCGCGAAGCCATGGCCGGGCGTTCCCGGAATCGTGTACCGCAACGGTGGTCCATCGTGACGCGCCGACTCGTGCATCCTGAGGTTGAAGTGGATCTGGGCTGGCGAGTCGCTCATCCGACCGGGAAGGGCGGTGTTCTGGAGATGAATAATCAGGATGTCACTGCGGCGTGCCGCCGCGAGCAGCGTTCCCAGAAGCGGTCGCGCGGTGGCGTACATCGACAGGTCGATGCCAAGGGTGCCAAACAATCCATCCGGTTCGATGAAGTCACGCTGCATGTCGATCAGCAACAGCGCTGTGTGCGGGGGGTCTACGAGCTCGGCGAGCTCGGTGAAGACGTTTTTCCCTTCTACCTCTATCACTCCTTGTCCTCGTCGGTCTTCGGGTGAAGCGCAGCCTCCTCGGCGATGGTCGGATGTTGCACCGAGGTCGCCCGTGCCGTGAGGAGCTGCTCGTGTTGCTCGCCGAGCGGGAGGTCATCCTCGGCCACGAACGCACCGAGAGCGGCAATCTTCTCCGGTGACTTCGCACGGTAGTAGAAGAAGAGGACGGCGCCGGCGATGATCCAGACCAGGACGATGATCGGCACCAGGTTGTAGGGGTATGCCTGCCCGGGGGCGCTGACCGAATACAGCGGGTACGCGAGTCCAAGGATGCCGAGGATCGGGAACACGATGTGCGTCAGTATTTTGCGCTCCGGCTTACGCCAGAAATAACGGATGAGTGCGATGTTGCTGAGGATGTAGACAAGCACGATGGCGATCGTGCCAATGGCGCCGGTGAATCCGTACGCTCCCGTCGCTCCCGGCCCGAGCCAGGCGCCAACGCCGAGTCCGATGACCAGGGTGAACACAGTCTGCGCGACAATCGCGCGGTGCGGCGAGAACCAGCGGCTGTGTACCTCTCCGAGCGAGGCCGGCAGGATACGGTCGCGTCCCATCGAAAACATGACGCGAGTGGTCGTGGTGTGGATGGCGAGGAAGCAGCTGAAAATGCCCGCGATCGCGGCGAGTTCGATCGGCTGCAACAGCCACGGTGTCACATGCTGCCCGAGCGTGACGAATGGGTTCGGATCCTTGAGGAAGCCGGTCAGCTGAGCTGGATCGTTGAGGCGGTAGCCCGCCGTAAGCGCGTACATCATCAGAACATAGAAAATTCCGACGGCGCCAAGCGCCCCGGTTACGGCGAGCGGAATGCTGCGCCGCGGGTTGCGTGTTTCTTCACCGAGGGTTGCCGCGGCGTCAAAACCGATGAACGACAGCAGGCCGAACACCACCCCGAGACCGACACCGGTGAAGCCGGTGGGCGACGAAGACACCAGGAATACCGAGGCGGTGTTGCCCGGTCCGGCCGTTGCGATCGCGGCGATGCCGAGGATGAGGAATACGACGACCTCGATGACAAGCAAAGTCAGGTCGAGGTTCACTGACGCTTTGATGCTGCGAAGCGACAACCCCAATACGATCGCCATTGCCGCCAGGCTGAACAGCCACCACTGGATGTCTGCCCCGAAGGTGGCGAGAACGTAGTCGTGTACGAACGCGCCGAAGGCGGTGAAAAGGCCAGGGGCTAGAATCGCATACCCAATCCAGAACAACCATCCGGTGAAAAATCCGGCAGCAGGCCCCAATCCCTTGGAGTTGAAGGTGTAGAAGGATCCGGCCGAGGGAAGCTTGCGGGAAAACTGCACAACCGTGTTTCCCACGAGAGCTGCGGCGACGAATGCGATGAGAAATGACAGCGGCAGTGCGGCTCCAGCGGCGGAAGCGGCAGCCGGAGCATTGAGGACAACCGCGAGCACCGGGGCCATCGCGGCTGCGGACAGGGCGATGGCGTTGGGAATCGTCAGCACTCCGCCCTGCAGTCGATGGGTTTTCTTCCCCGGGGTGGCTGAGAGCTGTGGACCGGTCATTCGTCGATACTCCTTCGGATCGGGTTTTGTGAAATCAAGATATCTCAGTTATATATCACCGATATTTCACAACGCAAGCTATTAAGCCGTTTTAGTATCTTTCTATTGTTTAGATCCCGGCTTCCTGCGATACCAAGGGCCAGCCGCGTCGGGCGATGTGAGAGAGTGGCACTCAAACGGATCGCCGATCAACGAAGGGATCACTCCGTGGTTGCCGAGAGAGCCAGTGACGTTGCCTACGGGCGACTCCAGGAAATGGTGCTGGACCTGCGGCTCGAACCCGGTGCGTTTGTGAATGAGTTGTCGCTGGCGACCCAGCTCGGACTCGGGCGCATGCCGGTGCGGGAAGCGCTCGCTCGCCTGGCAAAGGACCGCTTCATCACGATCGTGCCGCGCCGCGGGATCATTGTCACGCCCCTCGCCCTCGACGATGTGCTCGACATGTTCGAGGCGCGTGAAGCAATCGAATGTGGTGTTGCATTCATCGCGGCCTCTCGAGCTACAGAACAGGACCTGCAGACCCTCAGATCACTGGTCGCGACGGTCGACGAGGCTCGTACCAACTCCGATTTTGAACAGTTCCTGCGGGACGACCATGCCGTTCACACCTTCCTCGTGCACATGATCCGAAATCCCCTCCTGCAGGATGCCGCCGATCGGCTCCTGCTCCATACGCTGCGTTTCTGGCGCCTCTACTGGAAGCACCGCCCCGCCAAGCCGGAGGCGATGCTATCGCACGCGGATCTTCTCGCGGCGCTCGAAAGCCATGACCCGATCCGCGCAGAAAAAGCGATGCGCAGTCATCTGCAGGCGTCACGCCAACTGGTGCAGCTGCTGTTTTGAGCTCCCCCACCCTCAATAATTCGATGAGCGAGAAGACCTGTCATGAACTCGATCCCCAGTTGGCACGGCCGGTTTTTTGAGGATTTCGCGGTCGGCGACGTCTATCGGCACGCACTCGGCCGCACGATCTCCCAGACCGACAACAGCTGGTTCACACTGCTCACCCAAAACACCGCCCCGGTGCACGTGGACCAGCACTACGCCGCCCAGACGGAGTTCGGCCGCGCGCTAGTGAATTCGACCTTCACGCTGGCGTTGGTAACCGGGCAATCGGTGAGTGACATCTCCCAAAACGTGTTCGCAAACCTCGGCTGGGACGACGTTCGGCTGCCCCATCCGCTTTTCGAAGGGGACACGGTGTACTCCAGTTCGGAGGTACTCACGACGCGACCGTCCAGCACGCGTTCGAACGTCGGAATCGTCATGGTGAGAACCACAGGCTTCAACCAGGAGGGAACACCGATCATCACTTTCAACAGGACAGTCATGGTCTACCGAACCGGAATGGCACCGAGTATTCCGACGGTCACCCTGACACACTGACCTCTCTGCATCCCCACATCCCACATCCCACATCCCACATCAGTACACCGGAAGCGTGGGTGCGATCTCCCGCACCCAGGCGAGAACTCCGCCCTCCACCTGTTTGACCCGGGTGTAACCCACGCGGCGCAATTCTGCGAGCACGTCGGCAGACCGTGGACCCGCCTTGCAGTGCAGCACGATATCCCGGTCCTCTGACAGGGTTGGCAGCGCCTCCCCGGACAGGATGCTTCCCTGCGGCACGAGCCGAGCGCCGGGAATACGCACGATTTCATACTCTCCCGGTTCGCGCACATCGATGAGGTCGAAGTCGCGTTCTCCGCGTTCTCGCTCGTCAAGCATTGCCGCGAGTTCGCGCACAGAAATTCGATCTTCCGCCAGTTCCTCTTCCGGTCGCCCTGATGTGCCGCAGAACAGCTCGTAATCGATCAGTTCTGTGATGGTCGCTGCGGCGTCATCGGTCGTCACCGCGATCTCCCGCCACGAGCCTTCCAGCGCGGAATGAAGCGCCACCCGGCCCAGGAGGGTGCGTCCAACGCCGGTGATGAGCTTCACCGACTCGGCCACCATCATCGAGCCGACCACACCGCACAACATTCCGAAGACGCCACCCTCCCCGCAGGTCGGCACGGAGCCGGCGGGAGGTGCCTCGGGATACAGGTCGCGGTAGGTGGGGCCGTGCGTCGCCCAGAAGACGCTGACCTGGCCATCGAAGCGGTAGATCGATCCCCAGACGCAGGGCTTGGCGAGGAGGGCTGCCGCATCGCTGACCAGATAGCGGGTGGCGAAGTTGTCCGAACCGTCCATGATCAAGTCGTACTCGGCAAACAGGGCGAGTGCGTTGGTCGAGTCGAGCCGCACAGGATGGAGGCGGATGGACACCAGCGGGTTCAACTCCGCCACGGCAGCGCGCGCCGATTCCAGCTTCGACAATCCGACATCGGCGATACCGTGAATGATCTGGCGTTGGAGGTTGCTGAGATCGACGACGTCGTCATCGATGATGCCGAGAGTGCCCACCCCGGCAGCGGCAAGATAGAGCAGCACCGGGGCACCGAGACCGCCAGCACCCACCACGAGTACCCGGGCATTCTTCAGCCTCCGCTGACCGATGGCGCCGATTTCGGGAATGATAACGTGCCGCGAGTATCGTTCCAGCTCCGCGATGGTGAGTTCTGACCCGGGCTCGACAAGGGGCGCCAGCGCCATCACAGGTCAGGCCGCCCGGCCATGTCGGAGGATGCGAGGGCATGTTCCCGTTTGGGAATGCGGCCGGCCCGGGACGCGAGTCGGCCAGCAATGACGGCGTACTTGAATGCCTCACCCATGCGAATCGGATCCTGTGCGCGGGTCACGGCCGTGGCCAACAGCACGGCGTCGCAGCCGAGTTCCATCGCCAGGGCAGCGTCTGAAGCTGTACCGATTCCCGCGTCGAGCACGATGGGAACGCCCGCGCGCGCAACGATGAGTTCGATGTTGTGCGGATTGAGGATGCCGAGCCCGGTGCCGATCGGTGCACCGAGGGGCATGACAGCGACCGCACCGAGATGCTCAAGCCGGAGCGCCAGCACCGGGTCATCGTTGGTGTAGGCAAACACCTTGAAGCCGCGCGCGACAAGTTGCTCTGTCGCATCCACCAGTTCGACCGCGTCGGGTAAGAGGGTCTGCTCATCAGCGATGACCTCGAGCTTGACCCAGTCGGTCTCGAGAGCCTCCCTCGCCAATTCTGCGGTCATTACGGCTTCCCGCGCCGTGAAGCAGCCGGCGGTATTGGGCAAGACCCGGATTTTGTGTGCCAGCAGCAGGCCGAACAGGGATCCGGTGGCATTCACGCTGTGTCGCCGCATTGCGACGGTGGTGAGCTCGGTTCCGGATGCCAGCAAAGCTGCCCCGAGACCGTCGAGGCTGGGCGCGCCTCCCGTGCCCATGATGAGGCGAGAGATGAATGGAACTCCATCGATCACCAGTCGATCGTCGCCCGGAGTCGGGACAGTGTTCACCACTAACCTCCCTGCACTGCGGTGACGATTTCGATGTCGTCACCCGCGGCGATCAGAGTGGACGACCACCGGCTTCTCGGCACCACCGCTGCGTTGCACGCGACGGCGACGCCGAGGCGTGTTCCGTCCACCGCACGGCCATCGGAAGCGATCGGTCGTCCGGTCATTTCCGACACCAGGTCAGCGACCGACGCCCCCGATGTGAGAGGGCGTTCGGCACCGTTTACCGTGATCTCGGGCACGGGCACTTCGGTCACGGGTGGACTCCTTCGGCTACAACAACGAATTCTGGGGACGGGGTGGAAAAGCGATCCGGGCGAAAACGGATCCACCGTTCATCGGTGACACCCTCGATCAGGCGGAGACAGTATTCCGCTGCAATCGGAGTGAGCAGCACGCCGTGCCGGAAGAATCCGGTGGCGATGATAAGTCCGGGGATGTCGGGCGCATCCACGCCAGTGACGCCGGCAACACGCCCAAGCAACGGCGCGTTGTCCGGAGTTCCCGGGCGGGCACGGGCGGTCGACTCGAGGAGTTCGAGCTCGGCGACAGCCGGCACCAGCATTTGGGCATCACGCAAGAGCTGGTAAACACCCCCGGCCGAAACTGCGCCGGAACCGTCTTCGCGTTGGGTGGCACCGATTACCACTGTTCCGTCGGAGCGGGGAACAAGATAGACCGGCACTCCGCGGACGAGGCCACGGACGGTGGCGGTGAGGAGCGGCCGGAGATGCTCGGGAACACGCAGACGCAGAATGTCGCCGTAGACCGGCCGGAGCGGGAGGGACAGCTCGGCCGGCAATCCGTCAAGCTCTGCGGCCGCAAGCCCGTTGGCTACGATCACCTCACCCGCCAATACCGCCGAGCCATCGTCCAGGGTGACACCGGTGACGCGCGAGCACGGATCCGCTGGGTGCTCATGCAGCAATCCGACCGCGTTTTGCCTGATGTCAGGCTCCTCGGGCCATCCGTGTTCTCGAGCGCTCGCGACAATGGCACTCTGCAGCCGTTCGGCCAGTTTCCGGGGGTCGACCTGATGATCACGCTCGATCAGAAACGCGCTGGACAGCTGCGGGCTGAGGAGAGGCTCGAGAGCGCGCGCCTCGCGGACAGTCAACGGCTGCACCGAAAGACCATTGGCCAATTGCACCTCGCGCAGATCGGCGAGCGATTGCCGGTCGGCAGCATCCGCACCAACGCTCAGTGTCCTGGATGTTTGATAGCCGGTCGCCTCGACATCCGTTCCCAGGGATTCTACGAACGCGGGGTACAGCGACGCGGAGGCGAGCATAAGCTCGAGCAGATGCTCCTCCTGGTAATGCAGTTCACTCACCGGAGCAAGCATTCCGGCTGCGGCATACGTTGCCCCTGCGGCAGGCATTGGGTCGATCACAGCGACGGTTCGACCCGATTGTACGGCGGCCCAAGCGATTCCCAGCCCCACGATCCCGCCGCCGATCACCGCAACATCGACTGTGCGATCAGCCATGATCCAGCCTGACGAGGTGTTCTGCTGACAATGATCCACGCCCGCGGAAATGGCCTTTAGAGTTGGCTGAATGGACCAGATGACTGCCCGGCTTTACCTGTGTACCGATGCCAGAAAACAACGTGGCGATTTCGCGGAATTTCTCGAAGCCGCGTTTGCGGGCGGTGTTGACATCATCCAGCTGCGAGACAAGACCATAGAAGCCGCTGAGGAGCTGGAACTTCTCGAGATTCTTCGAGCGGTCGCAGAACGCCATGGTCGGCTCTGGGCCGCTAACGATCGGGCCGATATCGCCCTCCTTGCGGCAGCTCCGGTCTTGCACATCGGTCAAAAAGATCTGCCGCTCCCAGCTGCTCGACGGGTCGTCGGCACCACTTCGCGAATCGGTCTTTCCACTCACACGAGGGAGCAGATCGAGGCCGCCGCCGTAATCGACGGGCTTGACTACTTCTGCGTCGGTCCGGTCTGGGCCACACCAACCAAGCCGGGGCGTGCGGCGGTGGGAATCGAGCTGGTGCGCTACGCCGCCGAGCGAATCAGCGCGACTGGAATCCTTCGGCCGTGGTTCGCTATCGGGGGTATCGACCAGGACACCATCGAGCAGGTGGTCGAGGCCGGTGCCAGTCGCGTTGTCGTCGTTCGAGCGATAACCGAAGCGGATGATCCGACCGAAGCCGCCCAGCGCCTCCTCGCCTGCCTGCCGCTGCGCTGAGTGCAGACCGGCGTCCAACGGCGCCATAGTGATCTCAGATTGCAGCATAGCTGGCCCCTGCGAACACTCGGGGGGCATCGAAAAACTCGAGCTCGAGCCGTGAAGAGGTCGAAAAAGCGGCTCGCATAGCCACCCGTTCCTCAGTGCTGGCGTTTTCTGCAGCCTCATCAATGAGCGTTATGGCCTTTCGCGTGGTGGCGGCGAATCCCTCATCGGCATAGGTCTCGAGCCAAGCGGCATACGGATGGGGGGCCCCGTCGGCCCGTGCCAGGAAGTCAGCGTGGAGCTTGTCACCCACCGCCGAATAGAGCCAAAAGCATGGCAGGATCGCCGCGAGGAGAACGACATAATTCCCTCGCTCACTCACCGAGAGGAGATGGTCGAGGTACTGTTCGGTGGCCGGGCTGGGAAGCGCCGACGCGTGATGATCTCGCAGCCAGTTTCGGTGCAGCTCCGACTCGACCTCAGCGCACTGCTGGGCTGACTGCGCGAGGAATGCCCGTGCACTCTCGTGTGGTGCGAGCACACTTGCGCTTTCGAGTGCGCGGGAAAAGGCGCTGAGATAAAGAGCATCTTGAGCGAGATAGTACGAAAATTCCTCTTCGGCCAAAGTACCGTCACCGAGCGCCCTGACGAACGGCAAGTCAAAGATCGCCAGCCGAATCACTTCGATATCCCGCCAGAGCACAGCGGAGAAGTTCCGGTTCGGCGCAGTGGCTTCGCTGAATAGCCGATGAAAGTGATGGATCGGGCCATTGCCCATTCCCACCTCCAGTTCGTCGGCGTGGGCGAGCGCATCCTGCAGCCAATCTTTGACCTGGGCGAGAGATTGCACCCAGTCGCCGGTGCGCGCCTGCACCGTTGCGATCGCCGAGGAGAGCGAGCAGCCCGTGCCGTGGGTATTGCTCGTCGCAATGCGCGGTGAGAAAAACTCGACCACGCTCTCCGGCAGCAAACCGTGGGTGTCGATCAGAGCGTCGGGGCAGTCCGCCTCCGCCAGATGGCCCCCTTTGACCAACACAGTGACGCCCGTCGATGACGACAACCGCTTGCCCTGTTCGAGGGCCTCTGCCCAGTTGCGTGCCAGCGGTTCCGCCAGCAGCACGGCCAATTCCGGCAGGTTAGGCGTGACCAGGTCCACCAGGGGAACCAGGTCACGCAGCGCCTGCTCCGCAGAGGGGGGAAGCAGACGATCTCCGCTGGTCGCCACCATCACCGGGTCGAGCACGACGAGCGGCGGTCGGCAGGCTTCCAGCCACGAACGCACCTCGCAGATCACCTCTACGCTCGCGAGCATCCCGATCTTGACAGCGTCGATGGTTACGTCGTCGCTCACCGCGTCCAGTTGCTCTCTCAGAAACGCTACCGGTGGCGTATGCACCGATCGAACCCCGCGCGTATTCTGCGCAACGAGGGCAGTGACCACCGCCATGCCGTAGCCGCCATTGGCCGCGATGCTCTTTAGATCAGCGTGGATGCCCGCACCCCCGGTCGGGTCGGTCCCGGCAATACTCAGGATGCGAGGGGTGGATCGTAAGACCGGGTGTGAACCGTAGGTGTTCAGTTTCGACATCCCTCCGCTAGTGCTAACTAGTCAGGTTCAACGGGTATTTTTCTCAGCTCGCGCATTGTGCGGAGCACCCCGTGTCAAAAAAAGCTTAGCTTGGT
>Ga0123339_10003838_pt1 | contig 9949 bp, 7 predicted proteins | sample lystaG_FD_89956 | JGI IMG/M metagenome (GOLD analysis project Ga0123339, IMG submission 89956) | Glacier valley bacterial and archeal communities from Borup Fiord, Nunavut, Canada, to study Microbial Dark Matter (Phase II) -... | ecosystem: Environmental > Aquatic > Freshwater > Ice > Glacier ... | reverse complement strand
GGCGGGGCCGAAGTTGCGGACTCCTGAACGATGTGGTGACAACTGACCTGAACCCAAGAAGGTGCCCAGTGTCAGACGTGTCGGGACACATCGCCCTGTGTTGACGATGTTCTGAGCCAACGAGGTCAAGTCTCAGCAAGTGGTGAGGCTTGAGTGTGTGTGAGGCAGTGAGGGCGAGGGGTCGCCGTTGGTGAGGATGCGGCGCCTCGACGTTCCACAGTCCCAGCGGCGTCCTACCGCTGGTCGCCCGAGGCGACGCCGTCGCCCTCCGCCTCCGCAGCGACTACCCGCCGGAGAAACCATAGCGCCCCTCCCGAAGGAGGGGCCAAGCGTCAAAGAAACGTCGGGCTGACAGCAGCCGTCGGAGCCCCACAGGTGCTCCGGACCTCCCACATCTGGGGGCTATTCCCAGCACCAACGACAAAGGGACCGCCGAGGCGGTCCCTTTGTTTTCTGTCGGGCTGACAGGATTTGAACCTGCGACCCCTTGAACCTGAGCGAGCAGTTACGCCCTGGGCCTGGCAAGCCCGATTTGGCTGATTTATCAGACGAAGTGGTTTCGCGACCTTACCTCTCAATTCCCCCAAGTAACCGGGAATCCTCTTCGGTAAGGTGACCTTTGCGGTGACCCTAGCCCGCCTGGATGACCTGATCGCGCCAAAGGGTCGGGGCGCCATAGTGCTCGCGATCGACGGCAGCAGTTGCCCCCTAGTGGCTTGGGTCGATTTGACCCGTGAATCTCGTGCAGCAGCGTACAGACCAGCGTGCGCGATGAGTGCCCTGGCTCGTCATGTACCGGCAGTGTCCTGGGTCTGAACCCTAACTACCGGCGGCTACTCAAAAAGGGATATCTCACGAGTGCCTGTAGCGTGAGAAGGTGATTGAACTGCGAACAGGTGCTCAGCCAACAAATGCGCGCGACGTTCTTGAGGACCTCAGGCGTGAGCTCTCGAATGTTCGGGGCACGGCGCCCATGCCCGGGGCAAGACTAAGCGCGTGGCGTACTTGGAGCAGCCTCGCCGTGGGTCACACCCGCACTCAACTGACCGATCGAAGTATCCGACGGGTCGTTCTCGGAGACCAGTTCGCGCTGCTACACAACATCGAAGCAAGCAACTACGGTCCAGGCCTCAACTTCCTAATAGACGCCGAGATTGACACACGCTTAGGAGTGCTCGATCAAGCCATCAAGCATATCGATGACACCATCCGTTCGTGGGGATACGGCACCATCGCCGTCATACTCGACACTAACGTAGTGCTCGCGGCCGGGCCCCGGATCGCAAGGATCTCCTGGGACGACGTGCTCAACGAGATCACCCGCAAAGCTGCCTTCGTTGTCCCAATTCAAGTCGTCGAAGAGCTTGACGGGTTGAAGGACCGTGGCAGCGAGGAGGCCCGTGGCAATGCACGCTTCGCCCTCAAATGGCTGAGCGAGATCCTCAATTCAGGCAACACCCCGAGGCCCTTCCGAGTGGAGACGTCAAAGGACTCCGAGGCCACGATCCAGGTCTGGGTCGACGACAACGACCGGGTGCCGCTCGCCGAGGTGGACCGGGACATTATCGATCGCGCGCTGCAACTGCAGCCCTTCACGAAGAAGACCGTGATCGCCTCAATGGACCGCAGCATGGTCTTTAGAGCTCGCACCTATGGACTATCGGCGGTGCTCCTCACCGAGGACGACATACCTAAGCGCACCGGGACTGTGAAGGACTAGCGGGAGTTACAAGCCTGCTGCAACCCGCAGTTGCGATCCCCGTTCTCGCGCCGCGGCAGACAGTCAACGATCAACGATCAACGATCAAGCGTCGCTGTCTGGTCGGCCCCCCATCCCACAGAAGGCGCCTACTGCTCGATACGCCTCGCCACGACGGTACGACGAGTACCGGGCGTTCGCGTGTGGACCACTGGCGCCGTGGCGGCTCGGTGCCTATCGACCCCAACGCGACCGCACACTAAAGTGCGCACAGAAGGTAAGACCCGTCCCTATTCTTGCTCGGTGGCATCGGGCGAGAGGCCCGCCTGCAATACGCTCAGCAATGCCTCCAGAGTTGCTGTGAACGACGCGGCCTGCGCGTTCGCTTTCGCGGGCTCTGCCATCACCGACACGACTGTGCGCGAGGGAACGCCACGGACTAGCTTTAGCGCTTGCGCCGCCGGGTTGTCGCCAGCGAAGTAGGTCTCCGCAGAAGCTAGGGAGGTCTCCAGTTGCACGGCGGACTCTAGGGCCGACTCATACGTGACCTGGCGCATAATCCGGTCAGTTCCCTGGACGGCGACCGGCAGACCAAAGAGGGTGGTCTTGAACGCCCCGCCATCGCGCGCAATCGCAGTGTAGGCGTTTGCCCGGCCCTGGAAACGCTGGGTTCGTGCGTCTCGGTCTGTAATCGCCCATGCCTCTTCGCGGATGGCCTGGTCACGCTTTCGGTCGTTCCAGCCCTTCGCGAAGACTCCTCCGATGGTGACCAAGCCAGTTAGCAGCGCAGCCCAGAACTCAGATGGGATCTCTCCCAAGAGTTTCCACACGTGGCTCATGGGCAAATCCTTCCAGGAATTGCGGTGCCCCGTCTAGGGACCGACGCGAACCGGGACGGTGAGCACTACTAAACAAGGGAGACTTTGGCGACGTCCCCGACACCTTATGGATAGCGGCGGCGAGAGGTAGTGCGAACCTCGCGATCTTGGTGGCCTTGGTGACGGTACGGTCGATCGAGAAGCGCGCCGGCTTCTTCAACCGGAGAGTGACCTGCTGGCGGCGCCAGGGCCATCTCGCCCGCTTTAGGCACACACGAGACGGTATCGGGCAAGAGGCCCTTGGATTGCGTGCCTGAATGCGAGCAGTCACATGGCACTCACGTTGCACCGTCCGCCCAACTCGGTTTGCACAACGGCCTCAGCCATGACGCACTTCCCCGATGCCAACGACAAGTGGACCGCCACGGCTGCCCGCCAATTCAGGACGGCCTGACAAGATCTCAATCTGAGACCACCTGACCTCCAGTTGCGATCATCAGAGTTCCTCCCGGATTGAGCTAGGGCCTTGCACCCCGGAGTAGTTCGCGGGACGTAGTGCTTTGCACGTCTTGCGAGAGGCTCGTCTCTCTATCCGGCCCTACTCAAGACTCGTAAGGCGCAGCGGGTGGCTGCGGGTCCGCCGTACTTGACCCAGTCGTCACACTGTGGCCGGGAGGTTCTTCGTGCTCGGGCTCTTCGGGGAACTGCATGTACTCAAACGATGCGAACGGCACATAGGTCCCAATGTGATCATCGGTGTGATTCCAGCTCGCTACCAAGTCAAGGAGATAGAGGTACGCGGACCTCGTCACCTGGAGAGCGAGCACCGTCGATTCAACGAGTTCAGACACGCCGATTCGGCTGCGCGCGTCGATCGTAACGCCGGTCTCATCAAGGAGCGCGGCGTGCACAATTCGATGGGTGCCAGCGTTGCGTAGCGCCTGAGATGGGGCATACATGCCGTCACCCTCCATGTCGTAGGCGAGCTCTGACAGAGCATAAGGGGGCAACGATCGCTCCGGACTCTTCGCCAGCCCCGATCTGAGGTTTCCTTCCCTATCCGCCCAGAACGTCCGAAATGACACTCTTCTCGCGTCATCGCCGATCCCGAAGTGCTCATTGGCGACAACAGCGGTCTTGTCCAAGACGTCCAGGGCCGAACGTTGCGAGAGGAACAACTTTGAGTACTGAAGTCCATAGAGCGAGTAATCAAGGGTCTCGACGTAGTACCCGGTGTCATCGCTCTTCTGCTCCAACCCCTCGGTAACTTGCACGTGACCTTCGTATGCCAGCTGACGGGAGACCAGAAAGTCCGACTTCAGCACGTTCATCTCAGCCAGTATCGCTGGCGACATGTCTTCCGGGAAAGTGCCGTAGAGACTCTCGATCGCTGCGCTATCCCAGTGTGCGGCTTCGCTTCCGAGACCCTCAACCGCAGGCGACAAAGCCAGCCGGTATGCAGCAACCCACTGGCGGTACGCGTCTTCCGGATCATCTAGGCCGTGCGCCAGGTGACCCTGGCTGTCGGTGAGCTCGAGCGCGTCCCACCGGTTGGCCGTGGCCGATCCGGCGAACTTGACCGTCCCCTCTCGCAACGACTGCGCCAGCTTCGCGTACTTGTCATAAACCGCCGCGATGTGGCCAGTCTGCCCCACTCCTGCCTGGATGCGACTCGCCAAGAGCTGGGCCAAATTGCCAGCGGCGTTGCCATTCGTTGGGTCGACTTCCAGTGCCCGCAAGTAGAAGTCAAACGCCTCTGGCCACCGTCCGGAGTGGTCGAGACTGTTCGCCAGATTGCAGTATGAAGCCGACCGGGTGTGTGGGTCGGCTCGCTCGGACGACCCGACATTCAGGAACATGCGCCTCGCGCGTCGAAGTTCCGCTCGACTAGACCGACGGTTCTCTATGAGTGCTTGAGTCTGGGACTCCCCGGTGCCTCCTGTTGGCAATCCAAGGTCACAGATGCCAACAATCGCGTTCGCGACGTTGTACATGCACTGGAAGTGCAACGCCTGTGCGGAATCGGTCTCCTCCTGCGCTCGCAAAGCGAGTCGTTGGCCTGTGGTCAACAGTGACACGTCGCCGAGTTCCGCGCCGGCATTGATCACCAGGGAGGAGCAGATGAAGCGAACCGCGGACTTTTCGTGGGAGGTGAGTTCAGCAGTCTCGATCTCGTCAACGATGGAGAGGACCTCTTGCGCAGCGAGCGCCGGATCCGCGTACTGCTCACTGCTCGAGAAGAGTCGCCGGCACAACTCCTCATAGCTTGAGACCGGATTCCTCACACCAACTCGCTTCCCGTCACGGCGTAGTGAAACTGCACTGCACCGGACTTAGCCTCAACTCTGCACCCGACCCCGTGCGCGCTCACGAACCTGCTGGCGAAGTCTCGCCCGAACTTCGTCGTGGACAGTGGTCGATGTCTGTACTGCTGTCTCAACCGAAACAACGAGCGCGTACCGCACTGTTTTGCCGGCGCGGAGCCGGCTGGCATCGTCCATGCATTCCACATGGATGGGAAAAGTGCCGTCATCGCCGAAAACCATTGTTCGTGTACCCTGCACGATCTCGTGCTGGAGGCTGCCTCTCCTAACCGAGTTGTGTTCGCCGTCGATACGGTCCCCACCGGCGAGCTGGGTATCTGGTGTGGCGAAGTACACCTTGGCACCTCGGTATCGATTGAGTTGGCCGACGGTGGGCGCCATGTAGGCGAGGGTGATGGTGAACCGGTGCCACTCTGCCCGTGCGCGAAGCGATGGTGGCAATGGCAATTCGTAGGTGTGGCGCTGGTCGCGCGCAATAAGTCCCCCGGCGACGAGCACAGCCCTGTTAGTGGCCCCGGTTCCTAGGCGATCGGTGTCGAGCCGACCGTAGCCAAGGAGCGCGGTGAGGCGACGGCGGGCCTGTTGGCTGTTGAGGCCGAGTTCGCGTCGGAGTCGTGTCTCCCATTCGCCCCAACTGCTGGCGTGTGCAAGCAGGGCTCGTACGAGTAGCGGGTGATACTGCGGGTCCGGCAGCGGCGCGTCCTCTCCGTCTACCATGCCTGCTTCGAGGATGTCGAACAGGTGACTGGCTTCGCGCGTCACCAGCGCCGTCGCGTTGCTGGTGCCGACGGTGAAAACAGTGTTGTTCGTCGCGCCGGCCCGCCCGGGGGCGGCAACTTGGAGACCCGGTCCCCTGGATGCGGTCTGAGCCAACTCCACCGTTACGGTTGCCTGATCGGCAGGCGGGACGGGACGCGTGTAGAGCGCCCTGCCGCCAAGGTGGTGGAGGTCAGGCTTGACTGAGCGGTCGACTCCCGGGCCTGTCGCGCTGTAGTGAGCGGGACTGTTCGGGTGGGTGATGTCCCACACGGTGTCCGGTACGTTGAGATCGCCGAGTCCGTCGCTATGGGTAGCACCGACGGTCAGCGCATTGAGGGCGTCTCCTGGAGGGAGGACGCCCCGTAGGAGTGCTGCGTCGTACACAGACCTTGTCGCGGCAGATCGCGCCGAATCGGCATTACTGATGGCATCGGCTGGGATCGTGAGCGGGCCGAGGTGGTTCCCCGCGCTGACTATGAACAGCAAGTTGTAAGAGTGGGCCAGCCAGTCGAGCAGCCGTCCGATAGGACTCATTCTTCGTACCAGGGCTCTGGACTGCGCGCCGATCGAGAGGTTGATGATTCGCACACTCGGGGCGAGGGGTCCCCGCCCGGACTCTCCCTCAACGATTCGCTTCACCGCGCGGTGAATCAGATCGGTGAGCAGCCGATCCGGGATGATTTGCTCGTGTCCTGCCACAAACTCGTGCGGTCGCATTATGGGCCGCACATACAGTGGCCGACTCAGCGGCTTGCTAGGGGCGGAGAGATCGCCATGGATGATCAGCGAGGCCATCGCGGTGCCGTGGTGGAGCGATGCCACCGGGTATTTGTCGCCGAGTTGCTCTGGGTCGTCCACCACGAGCCTGCCGGAGAGGACATCGTGGTTCGCGAAGGGCAACCCGTCGAGAAGAGCGATCCTAGGCAGGCCGCCAACACGCTCTCCGGGCGGCAACCGCACCTCGCTTACCGGGTCCAGGGTCGATGGGGCGACACTCATGGGAGTGAACGGGCTGACGAACATAACTTGGTCGGTGGCGAGTAGACGAATCGACTCAGCCCCGTCGACAAGCAGCGAATGAACCTGTTGGATCGGCAGCTCCGCAAGTATGGCGTGATAGCTGATCGCATCGATCTGGGAGCGGTCGAGCGTACGCCCGCCGCTGGCCGCGACAATCCGTTCAACGTGGTTCTGTGCTGCGATCCGTTGGGCGGGGTCGCGGCGGTACCAAAACTCAACTTCAACCATGACTGTGCTGACCGACTGGCCGACGAGGTCTAGGGTTTGCTGCCACTGCTCGCGCAGGCCAGTCTCTCGAATGCGATCTTCCGTACCCCAGCGTCGGATCGCGGTGAGATGCTGAAACGCGGTCTTGAACTTGCCTAGCCCATAGGTGAATGACGCCGATGGATTCGATTGCCAGGCGTCGAACAGCCGCACGAGCTCTTCGATAGCCTTGACGTTCGACATCATGAGGTACAGAGAGTGCTGGACAGGTTTGTCAGTGCGGCCTGCTTCCGACTCAGTCATGTGGAAGTCATCGTCTGGCTCGGATCGATCACCGACCAACTCAGACAGGAACTCCAGCCCCTCGACCTGGTCGATCGCGTTCCGGAAGTCTTTGATGCTGCCAGCTAGGTCGAAGACAACGACCAAGGCGGGATCGACCTCATCAGAGGTTTCAGAGGAAAGACTTGCCCGTTCTGCCTCGAACGCTGCGGTCAGTTCGCTGAACTGCGGTGTCAGTCGCTCCCCTTGCCGGCCGGAATTCGGCTTGGACAAGCGTGGCATATCCCGGGGTATCTGCGCGGGTCGATCCGCGACCGTTGGCAACCCGAATGCCAGGAGCGGCTGACGCTCGCCTGTCACCCCGCCGCCTGATCTCTCCTGTGCTCAAGACGTTCCTGCACTATCCGTCGAAGGTCGCTGTCAGGTAGTTCAAGCACCGCCCTGCGCCGCACATCCACCGCAAACTCCTCCAACTCAGAGAAGCTCGCCCCGGCGAGCTTGTCCGCGAGGGTTCGGGGTGAGAATCCTAGGTCGCCACCCAGGCGAGCAGCTAGGCGTTCAAGGAACCGTGTGGCCTGCGAACGACTGGGTGCTTCAAGTTCAGCGCGAATCTGGAATCGCCGCCATGCTGCCCTGTCGAGAAGTTCGCTGTGGTTGGTCGCTCCTACCAGCAACACATGCGCGGGAAGCTGGTCGATTTGAAGCAGCAGTGTCGAAACCACGCGCTTGATCTCGCCGGTCTCGTGCTCGTCAGAGCGTTCCTTGGCGATGGTGTCGAGCTCGTCAAAGAAAAGGACACAGCGACGGGTGCGGGCAAACTCGAAGGCATTGTCGAGCCGTGCGGCCGTCTCACCCAAGAAACTCGATACCACTCCTTCGTAGCGGATGACGTAGAAGGGAAGCATCAACTCCGAGGCAATTGCTTCGGCGACGCTCGTCTTGCCGTTTCCCGGCGGGCCGGACAGGAGAAGACGATTGCGGGGTTCGATCCCGTAGCTGCGCAGCAACTCGGAGCGATTCTGCTCCTCAATCAGTTCGGTTACGACCCGGCGTGGAACGGGAGCAAGCTCCAATTCATCCAGACGCCGATTCGGAACAACTTCCTGCACCAAGTCACGAATTGCGGCGGCACGGTCATCACGTGGAGCGCTCTGTCCGGTGGTGGTAATCAGCTCAGACAGACGGTCGGCGACGAGATGGTGTTGGTTAGCTCGCTCTTCGGCGATCACCGCTTCGACGAGCACGCGGAAGCGGTCACGGTCACCGCGGCGCTCAGCCTCGACGAGGTCAAGAAGTAGGTCCGCACGCGCCATCTTCTACCTCCTAGAGTCGGCAACTTTCTTCTGCGGTCACTTTACCGTTGACTACCCTGAGGCTAGTCAGCCTCGCCGACACGGTCGGCCAGCGTCGGCGTCCCCAACCACACAGAAGTGCCACGCCGACCTATACCTCCCAAACCGGCGCCGCTCAGACAGACATGGGCGTTCGATCCCGGCCTCTAGCAAGGCTTGGCGCTGGCAAACGCCTGCTCTCGTCGAGGCCCGACCGTCGCGTTGACAGCACTCAGACGTTGGACTCCTACACCTTTGGTACACAGGAGGTGAGGTTGGCGGGCAAAACGTATGGCATGCCCGGGCTCCTTCGAAAAGTGCCCCCTCTCACCCCAATGACAAAAACAACCCCGTCAAAGTGCCTCGAGCACCCTGACGGGGTTGTTCTATGTGCCTATTGGGAAAAGCCCCAGTGAGGTGACCTTTGAGGTGACCTTCCCCCAAACTCGTGGGTCGCCACTCCCCAACCGTTCTGATTTCCGATCATCGTCCCTGGTAAACCAGCGATTCTGTCGGGCTGACAGGATTTGAACCTGCGACCCCTTGACCCCCAGTCAAGTGCGCTACCAAGCTGCGCCACAGCCCGTTCAACCCTGAGTAGTCACCTGCTCACCACACTTGGGCCGTCGACAAGTTTACACAGTCGCGGGCCTGTCCCAGGACCACTTTGAGCGCGGTTCGAGAACTACGCCTCAAGCTTGGCGCGTACCGCCTTACCGGAGAACGGCTGTTTGAACAGCGGGGCCAAAAGGCACACGTCGAAGACGCCGACCGCGATGAACACCACACCGACAACGGCGAGCGCGATCCAGCCTCCCCCGGCCACTACACCCACCACCAGAAGCACGACACCCGCAACGGCGCGCGTCGCGCGACCCGCGGTTGAACTCATGAACGAAACCAATCCCATGGCGCTACCCTCTCTCTCCCCTTGACTGTATACCCCCCGGGGTTACTGGACGAGTGCCTCGCCAGGAGACAGCACAGGGCCCCACCGTCACCGCAGATGCGGGACGCCGGGGCCCTGTGCCGCCCAGCCTCACGTGAGGCCGGTGCGTGCTCTAGCTCTGCGCGGCGGGGATGACCAGACCGTTGTAGGTGTCCAGGATCCACTGCTGCGTCTCGTCGGACGTGAGCGCGGCGTACAGGGCGGCAACGCGCGCGTCGTCGACCAGTTCGGCGCGGGTCGCCAGGATGTTGAAGTACTTGGACTCCTCACCCTCCGACAGGATCTGCAGGCTCGAGTCGAGGCCCGCAGCGGACGCGAACGAGAAGTTCACGATCGAGGCATCCATGTCCTCAAGTGCCTGCGGCAGGCTCGCCGCGTCGATCTCCAGGAAACTGAAGTTGCTCGGGTTGGCGGTGATGTCGGCCACCGTAGACGGGGCGTCGGTGGTCTCGATCAGACCCGCCGAGGCGAGCAGAAGCAGCGCGCGCGACTCGTTCGAGGCATCGTTTGGCAACGCGATCTTGGCACCGTCGGGCAGGTCCGCGATGGACGTCACCGTG
>Ga0123339_10003832_pt1 | contig 9957 bp, 7 predicted proteins | sample lystaG_FD_89956 | JGI IMG/M metagenome (GOLD analysis project Ga0123339, IMG submission 89956) | Glacier valley bacterial and archeal communities from Borup Fiord, Nunavut, Canada, to study Microbial Dark Matter (Phase II) -... | ecosystem: Environmental > Aquatic > Freshwater > Ice > Glacier ... | reverse complement strand
TGGTCGCGTGACACGGCCAGGGTTTCTGGCAGCACGGCGGTTGCTGGGGCTGCCTTCCAGGCGGCCAGTTTGGCCATACCGTCTTTGCGGGCCTCTTCAGCGCCACGCGCGGCCAGCCAGCGCTGGCGCACGATGTCTTTGACTTCAGCCAGGGGCTTGGTACGGGCCGGCGTGTACTGTGTCACGCGGCCAGAAATCAATTGGTTCGATGCCACTTCGACCGCTTCGGTGTTGCGCTTTTTCTCAATCGTGTCGGGTGAAAAAATCGCATTTAAAAACTTGGGATTGGCCAGCGCGCCTGTCACACCAAGCGGGGGCTTGCGGGTAATGCCGATGGCGGTTTTAACTTCCAGTTTCAAGCGGTCAGCGGTAGGCTTCAAGCTGTCGGCTTGTTCGTACACGGCGTTGGTGAAGCATTCAGCAGTTTCAGTGAATTTCTTTTGTGCTTGCTGCTTTTTAACGTCAGCTTCCAGCTCTGGCTTCATCTCTTCGTAAGTGCGCTGCTTGGGCGCTTTGACATCGGTCAGTTTGATGACGTGGTAGCCAAACTCTGACTCGACCACATCACTGATGTCGCCCTTTTTCATGGCAAAGGCAGCGTCTGAAAACGGTTTGACCATGGCATCGCGGGCAAAAAAGTCCAGGTCACCGCCTGCTGGTGCAGAGCCTGGGTCTTGCGAGTTTTTACGCGCCACATCTGCAAAAGTATCTGGCGATTTTTTAACCAGCGCCGCTAGCTCAAGCGCTTTGGCTTTGGCTTTCTGGCGGTCTGCTTCAGGGGCACTTTTGGGCGATGCAATCAGGATGTGGCTGGCACGGCGCTCTTCAGTGCCACCCAAACGCTGGGCGTTTTGGTCGTAGTAGGCCTTGAGGTCAGCCTCGGCAATCACCAGACCTTTTTTAATGGTTTCAACATCGAACAAAACATATTCAATATTGGCTTGCTCGGGCGCTTGAAACAGGTTGGCGTTGGCCTTGTAAAACTGCTCCAGGTCAGCGTCCGTCGGGTTCAGTTTGGCGGCGTAATCTGGGGGGGAAAAACGGGCAATCTGAATCTCGCGTTTTTCAAAGTAGGCATTGAGCGCGGTGTCGGCAGCCACGTTGGATGAAAACCCACTGCCCGCCACACCCATCAGCACCTGGCGGCTTGACAAGTCAGAGCGAACATTCGCCTCAAACATCTCTGGAGTCATGCCCTGTGCGCTGAGTAACTGGCGATAGCGCTCCATGTCCAGAGTGCCATCAGGCCTGCGCAAGGAGGCGATCTCCGGGGTGTTTTGCAGTTCGCGCGCCAGGCGCTGATCGCTTGTGCCCAATTTGGACTTGACGGCCGCAGCAGCCAACACGCGGTCACGCACCAAGCGCTCAAGGGTTGAATAGCGGGCTTCAGGCGAATCAAGCAACTTGGCATCGAGCGACGGCATGGAGGCCTTGAGCTTGTCAACCTCGCGCAGGTGCGCCCTGTCCCATTCGGTCTGCAGAATCTCTTGTCCATCAACTTTTGCCACCACGGGGCTTTTGTCTTGCGACTTGCTGTAACCGTCAATGCCGAACAAAATAAAAGACGGCACGATCAGCAAAAACAGGAAACCCATCGTGATCTTGGTGTGCTTGCGAATGAAATCAAACATCAGAGAAATCCTGTTCAGCTATCAAAAAATACCATCAGAAGGCAAAAACAAAAAAGGCGAACAAGATGTTCGCCTTGAGGTCAGGACAGTCAAAAATTTGTGGCGGGTGGTGGGTGCTGACGGGCTCGAACCGCCGACCTACGTCGTGTAAGGGCGCTGCTCTACCAACTGAGCTAAGCACCCCGCCATAAACTTTTTCAATCCTTGAAATCAATCCCGTGTCAGTTCAAAGCGTCTTTGAGCGCTTTACCCGGACGGAACTTTGGCACCTTGGCTGCCTTGATTTTAATCGCAGCGCCGGTACGCGGGTTACGGCCCATGCGGGCAGCACGTTTGCCCACTGCGAAAGTACCAAAACCCACCAGAGACACGGAGCCTCCTTTTTTAAGGGTTGTTTTAACGGCGCCAATGGTGGCTTCCAGGGCGCGCGTTGCAGCGGCTTTGGAAATATCGGCGTGCTTGGCAATGTGCTCGATCAGTTCTGTCTTGTTCACAAGCTGTCCCTCGTTAAAAAAAGTTAATCTGGTTGTCTTTAAAAACAGCTTCAGGGATATCAGCTCAAAATATCTACAAGAAGCGGCACCTGCAGTTTATCTGCTGGGGTCATTAAAACCACAGACACTTGCTGTGTCAATATGCCCTTGAATTTACAGGTACGCGGTGGCGGATTCTAGTCTCTTTTTACTGCAATTTTGTGCCAAAACTTGTCTGATGCCCTAGTTTTATTTACAACCAGACATTGCGGCAACCATATCAGCCCAATGCCGCTGCAATGGCTTTGCCCACATCAACCGTGGTTGCAATACCGCCCAAGTCAGGCGTGCGGGGCGCGCCACTGCCAGGTGCCAGCACCTTTTCAATCGCGGCCAGCACGGCATCGTGCGCGTCTTTGTGGCCTAAGAACTCCAGCATCATCGCGCCGCACCAGATTTGTCCTATCGGATTGGCCAGTTGCTTGCCTGCAATGTCTGGTGCAGAACCGTGCACGGGCTCAAACAACGACGGGAACTTGCGCTCGGGGTTCAAGTTGGCGCTGGGTGCAATGCCGATGGTGCCGGTGCAAGCAGGCCCGAGGTCACTCAAAATATCGCCAAACAGATTGCTGGCCACCACGACGTCGAAAAAATCTGGCCGCTGCACAAAGTGTGCGGTCAGGATGTCGATGTGAAATTTATCGAGCTTGATGTCGGTGTAGTTTTTTGCCATCTCAACAACACGCTCGTCCCAATACGGCATGGAGATCGAAATACCATTGGACTTGGTGGCACTGGTCAAATGCTTTTTGGGCCGCGACTGAGCCAGCTCAAACGCAAACTTGAGAACTCGGTCCACCCCCACGCGGGTGAAGACAGATTCTTGCAACACAAACTCGCGTTCGGTACCCGGAAAGGCCCTGCCGCCAATGCTGGAGTATTCGCCTTCGGTGTTTTCACGCACGATGTAAAAATCAATCTCGCCGGGCGCACGCGCGCTGCCGTCGCGCCTCACCACGGGGGCAATGATGCCGGGCATCAGGCGTGCGGGGCGCAAGTTGATGTACTGGTCAAACTCACGGCGGAACATGAGCAGCGAGCCCCACAACGACACATGATCGGCAATCTTGTCAGGCCAGCCCACCGCACCAAAGTAAATCGCATCGTGGCCGCCGATCTGGTCCTTCCAGTTGTCGGGAAGCATCTGGCCGTGCTTCTCGTAATAGTCCCAGCTTGAAAAGTCGAAATGGTCAAACTGCAAATCAATACCAAACTTGCTCGCGGCAGTTTCCATCACGCGAATGCCTTCGGGCATGACTTCTTTGCCAATACCGTCGCCGGCGATGACTGCAATACGTTTTTTACTCATGGTGATCTCTTTCTTTGTTGTCTTCGCTGATAAAAAAATTCAAGGCTTGGGGAATCAAAAGTTCGGGCGCTTCCTCGGCAATGTAGTGGCCGCAGGCCAAGCTGCTGCCAGACACTTGTGTTGCTCGTTCACGCCACAGGCCCAGCACATCAAAGCACTTTCCCACCGCACCATGTTCGCCCCATAAAACTTGAAGAGGCAGCTTGAGTTTGCAGTCCGCAGCAAGATCGACACGGTCATGCGCCAGGTCAATGGTGGCGGATGCCCGATAGTCTTCGCAAATGGCATGAGCCGTGCCCGCAATTTGCGCGCAACGCTCATATTCAGCCAACGCATCAGGCGCAAACGCCGCCAGGCCAGCGTGGCGTTTGCCCATCACGCTGCGTATATATTGCACAGGGTCAGACTCGATCAACGCTTCAGGCAGTGGCGGCGGTTGAATCAAGAAAAACCAGTGCCAGTACGCGGTGGCAAAAGCCTGTGTGGTGTTTTCGTACATCGCGAGCGTGGGGGCAATGTCCAGAAGCAAAAGGCGTTCAACCCGCTCGGGGTGGTCTAGCGCCAGCCGGTGCGCAACCCGCGCACCCCGGTCATGCGCCAGCACGCCAAAACGCTCAAACCCATAGTGATGCATCACGGCCACCGCATCGAGTGCCATGGCGCGTTTTGAATACGCGGCATGTTCAGCATCGCTAGCAGGCCGGGCTGAATCGCCATAGCCGCGCAAATCCATCATCACCACGGTGAAGTGCTGGGCAAGCGCAGGCGCCACCTTGTGCCACATGGCATGGGTTTGCGGATGACCGTGCAATAACAACAACGGCGGGCCACTGCCGCCCGCGCGCGTGCGCAGCGGTCCGGCTGGGCCTTGAACTTTCGCAACGGAAAAGTTTTCGAAATTTTTCACCACTTGATCATCGGGCTTTAAACAAGACAATTCAAGCAATAATAAAGATATTGATTATTTCTTTTTAAGAATTAATAGCAAAAATTATATGGAACGAAGCGACCTTGAACTGGTACTTGCCGTGCGCGATCACGGCAGTCTCGCTGCCGCTGCCTTTAGCCTGAACCTGGCCGCGCCCGCTGTGACCAAACGGCTGGCAGCGCTAGAGGCCAAGCTGGGGCAGCGGCTGTTTCAACGCACCACCCGCCGCGTCAGCCCCACTGCGGAGGGCGAGGCCGTTTGTGCCGGCGCCCTGCCATTGCTGGCGGGGTTTAGGGCGCTTGAAGCGCAATTGCAAGAGCGGCGCATTGAACCCACTGGGCGCATCAGGCTGGCCGCTACGTTTGGCTTTGGGCGGCTGTGGCTGGGACCTGCTTTGGCGCGCTTTCAGGCGATCTACCCAAGGGTACAGGTGCAGTTGCAGTTGACCGAGCAACTGCCAGACCTGGCAGTTGAAGGTTTTGATGGTGCGGTGTGGCTGTGGTCTGTGAGTGGTGCGCAGGCCGCGCAATGGGTGTCGCGTCGGCTGGCGCGCAACCAGCGCGTGCTGGTGGCAGCACCCGCTTATCTTAAAAAAAGCGGTACACCTTTGGCTTTGCAAGATTTGGCAGCACATGCATGCGTGATAGCGCGAGAAAATACACGTGACAGCCGCAACAGGACGTCCCAGCCAATTGACGAATGGCAATTGCAACGCCAATCAGCAACCAAAAAAAGCAGCCCAGACACCAGTCGTGTCGTGGTCAAGGGCTCACTCAGCAGCAACTCTGGCGAGCTGGTACGTGACTGGTGTCTGGACGGGCGCGGCATCATGCTGCGCAGCTTGTGGGACATTGCGCCGCAGATCCAAAGTGGTCACCTGGTGCGAGTGCTGCCCGAGTGGTGCATGCCTGATGCAGACATTCACTGGCTGGCACCGTATCGGCCCGATGCGCCGCGCCGCATCCGCTTGTTGATTGATTTTTTGGTTGCTGAATTCGCCAGTGAGCCCTGGAAGGCTAAGCCTGTGGCGCTGGTTTTGCGGCCCGCACGACCAGGCTCACGCCCAAAGCGGTGATCGCTGTACCGACGATGGTTACAAGCGTGATCTGCTCTGCAAACAGCAGCCACGCCATCAGCGCAGTGCAGGGAGGCACCAGGTATAGCAGGCTCGTCACAGCGGTGGCAGCGCCGCGCTGAATCAGCATGTAAAGCAGCGATGAGCCGCCCAGTGTCAACACCAGCACTGCCCAAGCCAGCGCGCCGATAAACTGGGGCGTCCACGTTACGGCCTCGGTTTCAAACAGCGCCAGCGGCAGCGTGACGACGAACGCCGCTGCAATTTGCACTGCATTTGCACCGCGAACATCGGCGGGCTGTACAAAGCGTTTTTGGTACAGCGTGCCAACGGTGATGCTTACAAGCGCGACGGTGATGGCAGCGAATGTGAAAGCCGTGACTTCATTCGTACTGCCAAATTTGCGCGACACCACCAGCACCAGGCCACCCAGACCCAGCCCCAAACCCAGCCACTGGCGCAGAGTTACTTTTTCTGAACCATCATCTGCGGATGCCATGCTGGAGACCCACAGTGCCGTCAAGATGGGCTGTAAACCGACCATCAAAGACGCCAGACCAGAACCCATGCCCGCCTTGATGGCCATCCACACGCCGCCCAGGTAACCTGCATGAATCAAGACACCGCTGACCGACAGATGCAACCACTGCTGCCTTCCGCGAGGCCATGCCACCCGCGCCAACGCAATCCAGACCAGAAAGAAAAGCAGCGAGAAGGCGTAACGAATGCTCAGAAAGCTCAAAGGCGGCGCATAAGGCAAACCGTATTTGGCGACCACAAAGCCGGTGCTCCAGATCAACACGAAAACCGCAGGCATGGCGCGAAGCAATGCGCCCTCGGTAGAAGATTTCAAAAAAGAAAACCCACTAATTGGCCTGCTTGCGAATTTCAGGAATCGCTTTTTGCAGGTAATACACCATCGACCACACCGTCAATATGGCTGAAATCCAGATCAGCCAAGTGCCCCACAGATGGGTATCAATCACTCCAAACAGCCTGCCGTCGTAAAGCAGAAAAGGAATCGCTGTCATTTGCACAAAGGTTTTGGCTTTACCCAGCATGTGGACCGCTACGCTTTTGGTAGCGCCAATCAGCGCCATCCATTCGCGCAGGGCTGAAATGGCGATCTCGCGGCCAATGATGATGAGCGCTACAAACACATCGGCGCGCTGCAAATGCACCAGCACCAGCAAGGACGCGCAAACCAAAAATTTGTCTGCCACCGGGTCTAAAAAAGCACCAAATGACGATGTCTGGTTCAGCTTTCGGGCCAGATAGCCGTCCAGCCAATCTGTCGCCGCGAACACCACAAACATGCTAGAGGCAATCAGGTTGCGTTCACCGGCTGGTATGTTGAGGTAGAAAACGCCCACGATCAACGGAATCGCAACGATGCGAGTCCAGGTCATGATGGTGGGAATGGTCCAAAACTTCATAAGGCATTTTGGCACGCTCGCCAAAAGTAATTTACTTACTATTAAATTAGGAGCTGCTCGCGCCTATATCTATTGGGCTACGGGCCGATTTTGCACCTAAAATCTGCTTTTCAGGTGTTTAAAGGGGCTTTTTATGCCCCTTTTAGTGCAAAGCGCGGTAAATCTCTTCGGCCAGCTCTTTTGAAATACCGTCCACCGTCGCAATGTCTTCGACGCTGGCCGATGCGATGGCGCGTATGCCGCCAAAGCGCTGCAGCAAGCTGGCGCGCTTTTTCGGGCCTATACCTTCTATGTCTTCCAGCTTGCTGGCACCGGTACGTACTGATGCCCTTTTTGCCCGCATCCCGGTGATGGCAAAGCGGTGTGCCTCGTCGCGGATTTGCGCAATCAGCATCAACGCGGCAGAGTCGCGGCCCAGGTAAATTTTGTCGCGACCGTCGGCAAACACCAGCTCTTCCAGGCCAACCTTGCGGCCCTCGCCTTTTTCAACCCCGGCAATCAAACCCAGGTCCAAACCCAGCTCGGTAAATACCTCACGCGCCATGGACACTTGACCTTTACCGCCGTCGACGAGTACAAGGTCAGGCAACCTGCCGTCGTTGTTTTTAACCGCCTCGGCCAGCTTGCTGTAACGGCGCGTCAGCACCTGACGCATGGCGGCGTAGTCGTCGCCTGGGGTGATGCCTTCGATGTTGTAGCGTCGGTATTGCGCGCTTTGCATTTTGTGCTCGTGAAACACCACACACGATGCCTGAGTGGCCTCACCCGCCGTATGCGAGATGTCGAAGCACTCGATGCGTAGCGTGGCCAAATCATCGAGTGACAAATCCATCGCCTCGGCCAGCGCCCGGGTTCTGGCTTGCTGGCTGCCTTGCTCGGCCAGCAGCCGGGCCAATTGCAGTTCGGCATTTTTCATCGCCATGTCCAACCAAATGCGGCGCTGCTCGCGTGGCTGATGAATGGCGGCAAACTTAACCCCGCTCTGGGCTATCAACGCCGCAATCAGTTCTTTATCGACCGGCTCGCTGCACACCAGCATTGGCGGTACGGGCACGTCGATGTAGTGTTGGGCAATGAAGGCTTCGAGCACCAGTGCCTCCAGCGACTTTGTAGTTGCTGCAAGGGTTTCTTCGGCTTCAATTTCAGCATCCAGTTCAGCCACATCAACCGCGTTTTCAATGTGTGTCGGAAAGTACGGCCTGTCGCCCAAATGCCGCCCACCGCGCACCATGGCCAGGTTCACGCAGGCTTTGCCGCCTTGCACTTTCACAGCCAGTATGTCGACATCCTTGTCACCGCCAATCTCCATAGACTGCTGATGCAATACTTTTGATAGCGCCGACATCTGGTTGCGCAGCTCGGCGGCTTGTTCAAACTCCAGCTTGTCAGCGTGCGACAGCATGCTTTTCTCCAGGCCGGTCAATATCTCTTGCGTTTCACCGCGCAAAAACTTTTCGGCGTTCAGCACGTCTTGCGCGTAATCTGCGGCCGTGATGTGGCCCACGCACGGTGCCGAGCAGCGTTTAATCTGGTACAGCAGGCAGGGTCTGCTGCGGTTGTTAAACACCGTGTCTTCACAAGTGCGCAGCTTGAATACCTTTTGCAGCAATAAAATGCTTTCTTTGACGGCCCAGGCGCTCGGGTACGGGCCAAAGTATTTGTGCTTTTTTTCAACGGAACCCCGGTAGTAGGCGACCCGTGCAAACTCGTGCGTCGCCAGCTTTAAATACGGGTAGCTTTTGTCGTCCCTGAACAGAATATTAAAACGCGGGTTCAGCGTTTTGATCAGGTTGTTTTCCAGCAGCAGCGCCTCGGCCTCGCTGCGCACCACGGTGGTTTCCATGCGGGCGATTTTGGTCACCATGTGGCCGATGCGCGTGCCGCCATGGTTTTTCTGAAAGTAGTTAGAGACGCGCTTTTTCAGGTTGCGCGCCTTGCCAACGTAGAGCACGCTGCCCTCGAGATCAAAGTAGCGATATACGCCCGGCAACGCAGGCAGCGCAGCGACTTCTGCAAGCAGTTCGGGGGCGAATTCAAAGTCTTTACTCATACCGTATTGTGGACAATCCGCTCATGAGAAGTTTGCAATGGGATATTTTCTGCAAAGTCATCGACAACTTTGGCGACATCGGGGTGTGCTGGCGTCTGGCTGCTGACCTGGCAATTAGAGGACAGCGGGTGCGGCTGTGGGTAGATGACGGCAGCGCCCTGGCCTGGATGGCACCCGATGGCTGCGATGGAGTGCAGGTTCTGCGCTGGACGCAATCCATCGATGTCAGCCTGCTGAACGCAACGCCCTGCGACGTGCTGATAGAAGCTTTCGGCTGCGAAATTGCTCCTGAATTTATAGCTGCTTGCGCATGTATATATTGGCCTGGAGGCCAAAATGCTGCTCTAAAAGCCTTAAAACCGCTCTGGATCAACCTCGAATACCTGTCCGCAGAGCCTTACGTGACCAGATGCCACGGTCTAAAGAGTTTGATCAGCAGCGGCCCTGCGGCGGATTGGAACAAGGTGTTTTACTACCCCGGCTTTACCGCGGGCACAGGCGGCTTGCTGCGCGAGGCAGACCTTCAAAAAAGGCAAGCAGGCTTTGACAGAGCTGCTTGGCTGAGGCAGCAAGGGATAGACTGGCAAGGGGAAACTTTGGTGTCGCTGTTTTGCTACGAACCGCCCGCTTTGGCGCAGCTACTGGATCACCTGCAACAAAACGGTATCAGCCGGCAGCACGTACGCCTGATGGTGGCGGCTGGACGTGCGACTGAAGCTGTGAAAGCTTTGAAAACATCAAAAATACGTCAAAATTATCCTAAAATCGGGCTGCAGACCAATGAATACGTGCGAGATCAGCTATTAATTTCATACCTGCCTCAGCTCAGCCAAACCGACTTTGACCGCCTGCTCTGGGCCAGTGACATCAACTTTGTACGTGGCGAAGACTCCGTGGTGCGCGCCATCTGGGCAGGCAAGCCCTTCGTCTGGCAGATTTACCCGCAAGACGATGGCGCGCACGGCCCCAAGCTGGAGGCGTTTATGGACATGCTG
>Ga0123339_10003831_pt1 | contig 9961 bp, 9 predicted proteins | sample lystaG_FD_89956 | JGI IMG/M metagenome (GOLD analysis project Ga0123339, IMG submission 89956) | Glacier valley bacterial and archeal communities from Borup Fiord, Nunavut, Canada, to study Microbial Dark Matter (Phase II) -... | ecosystem: Environmental > Aquatic > Freshwater > Ice > Glacier ... | reverse complement strand
GGCGATTTACGGTCTTCGTGTTCGTCTCGATGCTTGCCTACAGCGCCCAGGAATTGATTCTCGAACCCTTCGCCGGGTTGCTGTTTGGCTTCACGCCCGGTCAGTCGACCAGCCTGGCGTCAGTCCAGCACGGCGGTGTCCTGATCGGCATGGTCGGCGTCGGCATCGCCGGTAATGCCTTTTCAGGCGCGGCCGGGTGGATGCGTGGCTGGACGGTCGCCGGATGTCTCGGCTCGGCGGCGGCACTGGCCGGCCTCGCATGCGCTGCCGTGTTCGCGCCCGACTGGCCGCTGCGGCCGACCGTATTCCTCCTCGGGCTGGCCAACGGTGTTTTCGCGGTTGCCGCGATCGGCTCGATGATGGGCCTTGCCGGCGGCGGCGGGCCGGGGCGTGAAGGCATCCGCATGGGTGTCTGGGGCGCCGCGCAGGCCATCGCGTTCGCCTGTGGTGGCTTTGCCGGGGCGGCAGGGGTTGATGTCGGCCGCCGCCTTCTTGGCGCGACACCGCCCGCCTTCGTCGCCGTCTTTGCGCTGGAAGCTGCCGTCTTCATCACCGCCGCCGTGCTTGCCCTGCGCATCGACGCGGCCTCGCGCACGACACAATTCACCAATCTTGCCACGGAAGGGTAAACCATGACCGAGATCGTCGATGTCGTCGTCGTCGGGGGCGGCCCGGCCGGAGCGACTGCGGCAACCGACCTCGCCCGCCAGGGGCGGTCCGTCGTGCTGCTCGACCGTGCCGGGCGGATCAAGCCGTGTGGCGGTGCCGTGCCGCCGCGGCTGATGAAGGATTTCGCCGTGCCCGAATCAGTGCTCGTCGGTCATGCCACGGCGGCGCGGATGATCGCGCCATCCGATCGTGCCGTCGACATGCCGATCGAGGGCGGCTTCGTCGGCATGGTCGACCGCGGCGATTTCGACGAGTGGCTACGCAACCGTGCCGCCCTCGCCGGAGCGCGCCGCGAGACCGGCACCTACGAGACGATCGAGCGCGATCCCGATGGGACGACCGTCGTTGTCTACCGGCCGAAGGGCGCGGCGCGGCATGAGGCGCTGGTGCGTCTGCGGACGCGCGCGGTGATCGGGGCCGACGGTGCCCGCTCCGGCGTGGCGCGGACGGCGCTCAAGGGGGCCGAGCGAACGCCGTGCGTCTTCGCCTATCACGAGACGATCGCGACGCCTCCGGGATCGGGGTTCGACCGTCAGCGCTGCGATATCTATTATCAGTCGAAGCTGTCGCCCGATTTCTACGCCTGGATCTTTCCGCACGGCGACACGACCAGCGTCGGCGTCGGCAGCGCCAACAAGGGCTGGTCGCTGAAGGATGCGGTCGCGACGCTACGCGCCGATACCGGCCTGACCGACTGCCCGACGATCCGCCGCGAAGGCGCACCGATCCCGCTCAAGCCGCTGAAGAAATGGGACAACGGCCGCGACGTCGTCGTTGCCGGCGACGCCGCCGGCGTGGTCGCCCCGGCGTCGGGCGAGGGCATTTATTACGCGATGACCGCCGGACGCGAAGCCGGCGTCGCGGTCGCCGAGTTCCTTGAGACGGGCAATCCCAAGGCGCTGGCCGGCGCGCGCAAGCGTTTCATGAAGGCGCATGGCCGGGTGTTCTGGATTCTCGGGATCATGCAATATTTCTGGTATTCGAGCGACAAGCGCCGCGAGCGGTTCGTCAAGATTTGCGATGACCCCGATGTTCAGCGGCTGACGTGGCAGGCGTATATGAACAAGGAGCTGGTTCGCGCCGATCCGATGGCGCACCTCCGTATCTTCCTGAAGGACCTTGGCCACCTGTTCGGGATTGGTTCGACGGCGGCGTGACTGCGGCTACGAGCAGAACCGAACGCCTGCGACGGACGCTGACGCCGGTTGCCGTCGGCATCGGCGCGGCGCTGTTGGTGGCTGCGGTCGGCGCGACGATGACCGAGCTCGGCCCGTGGTACCGGGCTTTGCGGCAACCGGCATGGGCGCCGCCCGACTGGGCATTTCCGGTCGGCTGGACGACGATCTACGGCTTCACCGTCGCCGCTGGCGTGTTGGCATGGCGCGCCGCCCGCGGCGACGAAAGACCGGGCGTGCTGACCTTGTTCGCGCTCAACGCGATCCTGAATATCCTATGGAGCTTTCTGTTCTTCAAGCTTCACCGGCCCGATTGGGCGCTGGGGGAGGTCATCATTTTCTGGTTGTCGATTGTCGCCCTTATCGTCGTCGCGGCGCGCCGGTCGGCGTCTGCCCGTCTGCTGCTGATCCCCTATGTCGCGTGGGTCGGCTTTGCCGGGGCGCTCAATGCTGCCGTCGTGACCTTGAACGCGCCGTTCGGATGAGAGCACTGTTTGCTAGCGGCCATGCGATCGACATCGTATTGGCGGTGATCGTGCTTGAGGCGATCGTGCTGATCGCGCGTGGGGCCAATGCAACGGCGGTCACGTTAACCCTACTGCCCGGCATGCTGATCCTGCTTGCTGTCCGCGCAGCGCTGACAGAGGCCGCATGGCCCTGGGTCGCGCTGGCGCTTGCCGCATCATTTCCGGCGCATGTTGCCGATCTGCGTCGGCGCAAGCTGTAGCCTGTGCCGACGCGACGGTGATTTACGACGCCGGGTTCGTCTTCAGATAGGCGATGACGTCGGCACGCTTCTGAGCATCCTTGAGACCGGGATAGGTCATCTTGGTGCCAGGAATATAGGCCTGAGGCGCGAGCAAATACTGATACAGTACTGGCTCGGACCAGACGATGTGGCTGTTCTTGTTAGCAGCCGAATAGGTGAAGCCGGGCACCGACCCCGACGTCCGCCCGACGACGCCGTGTAAGGACGGCCCGATGCGGTTCTGCCCGGCGGCAACGACGTGGCAGGTTTTGCAGACGCCGAAGGCGGCTTTGCCTGCGACGGGATTGCCCTTCAGCGAAGCAAAGGCGGGAACGCCGGCAGGCATCGGAGGCACGGCGAAGGCGGCAGTAGCGGCGACGGCGGCGATTGTGGCGACGGCAAATTTGAACATGGTCTCTCCCGGGTCCGGTGTCGTCGGAACATACATGCTTCATCGACCCCCGCAAAGGCGTCAACCTGCGACATCGTGTCTAGTGCAGCGTGTCTGAACGCTGAACGAAGCACGGGCTACGATCCCAAATTGGAGCGGGCGAAGGGAATCGAACCCTCGTCTTAAGCTTGGGAAGCTTCTGCTCTACCATTGAGCTACGCCCGCGCACTGTTTGCTTGCCACGTTCGGGCGGGCGCGGTCAACGGCGATCAGACAGCGATGACGTTGGACACGACGCGACCGGCGCAAAGGTTTACCGTCCGCGCAGCGATGCGTTCGACTTCCGCAGCGTCGTGGGTAACGTACAGGACCGGGACGGCGATTTCGGCGAACAGGTCGACCAGGGCGGCAAGAAGCTGGGTCCGTGCGGCAACGTCGAGATTGGCGAGTGGTTCGTCCATCAGAAGCAGGCGAGGCTGGCCCGACAGTGCGCGGGCGATGGCGACGCGTTGGGCCTCGCCGCTCGACAGGCGGGCCGGAACGCGGTCGAGCAAGTGCACGATGCCGGTTCGTTCGATCAAATCGTCGCGCCGGAACGGTCCGGCACGGGCGCGACGTGTGGCGTAGTCGAGATTGCCGGCGACGGTTAGGTGCGGCAACAAACTGCCGCCTTGCGCAACATAGCCGACGCGGCGTCGGTGCGGCGGCACAAAACGGGTCGCGTCCTGCCAAACCTCGCCGTCGATGATAATGGTGCCGTCATAGCGGTCGAGCCCGGCGAGCGCGCGCAGGACCGTCGTCTTGCCTGCGCCGGAAGGGCCGAGCAGCGCAGTCACGCCGGCGGACGGGACTTCGAACGCGATATCGAGGGCGAACGCGTCAGTCACGCAAGCGATCAGCGTGACGGCGATCGTCATGGACGCGGCAAGCCAATCCGGCGATCGACCAGCAGCAGCCCCAGCAGTGCGACGAAGGCGAAGGCGACCAGTGCCGCCGCAATCCGGTGCGCTACGCCGAACTGCATACTCTCGACCAAGCTGTAGATACGTGTCGACAGGACCTCGGTGCGGCCGGGAATGCCGCCGCCGACCATCAGGACGACGCCGAACTCGCCGACGGTATGGGCAAAGACCAGCACCGCGGCCGACAGGAACCCGCGCCGGGCGAGCGGAACGGCAACCGTCGCGAAGCGGTCGAACGGCCCCGCACCCATCGTGGCGGCGAGCTCGAGCGGGCGGTCACCGACCCCCTCGAATGCGGTGCGCAGCGGCTGGACGGCGAACGGCAGCGAATAGAACAGCGAGCCGATAACGAGGCCTTCGAAGGTGAATGCAAGCGTCCGGACGCCGAATGGATGGAGCAGCGTCATCAACGGGCTGGCAGGGCCGAGGGCGATCAGGACATAGAAGCCGATCACCGTGGGGGGCAGGACCAGCGGCAACGCGGCAACGGCGGCGACAATTTCCTTCCACCAGCGCCGCGACCGGGCCAGCCACCAGGCGAGCGGCGTCGCGATCAGCAGTAGCAGGACGGTGGTCACGCCGGCCAGCTCGACCGTCGTCGCGATGACCTGGTTCATGCGACCGGCTGGCAAGTGAGACGTCGGGATCGGCGCGGCATCAGTGCGCGGTGACCTCATAGCCATAGCGACGAATAATCGCCGCCGCCTGCGGGCCGCGCAGGAAGGCGATGAACGCCGTCGCAGCCGGGTTGGCCGCGCCGGTGCGGAGCAGAACCGCCTGCTGAATGATCGGCGCATGCAGCGCGGCCGGAATCAGCCAGCGCGAGCCGCCAGTGACCCCGATGACCTGGCTTTGCGCGACGAAACCGAGTTCGGCCGCTCCGGTGGCGACGAATTGATACGCGTTGGTGATCGAATTGGCGGTGACAAGCTTGGGCCTGACCGTGGTCGTCAGGCCAAGTCTGGCGATCGTCTCGACCGCGGCCGCGCCATACGGTGCGGCGACCGGATCGGCGATCGCCAGATGGGCGAAAGTGCCGCGCTTCAGAACCGCACCTGCCGGATCGACCATTCCCGCTATGGTCGAATACAGCACCAGCCGTCCGATGGCGTAGGTGAAGCGGCTGCCGGGAACGGCGAAGCCGTCGTTCTCCGCCTTGGCCGGACGGTCGGCGTCGGCGGATAGGAACACCTCGAACGGCGCGCCATTGGCGATCTGCGCGTAGAACGCCCCCGACGCGCCGAAGCTGAGCGTCGCCGTATGCCCGGTCGCGGTGCGAAATGCGGCGGCGATCTCTTTTGCCGGAGCGGTGAAGTTGGCGGCGACGGCTACCTGCGTCTCGGCGGCGCGGGCCGACCCGTGGGCCATGACCAAAAGAACCGCGGCGGCAATAATCCTTGCAAAAGCACGCATTGTTTTGCCTCGATTGATTATCGCCGAAAAAACCTCGACCACAGAACTCTAGCCGATGGCGGTGGCAGGTGGCCACTGCGGATCGGCTGGCCCATCGACGCTCATGCCGACCGCAGGACCCAGTCGTAGTCGAGCGCGGTGACCACCGATGCGTAGCGTTCGTGCTCGACGCGCTTGAGCGTGGCAAATATCTCCACGGCGTCGCGGCCAAAATAGTCGATCAGCATCGTCGAGCGCGCAAATCGTTCGATCGCATAGGCCCAGTCGGTGGGCAGACGCGCCCCGGTACTTGCTGTCTCGCCGTCGCCGCGGCCGGTTGTCGGCGGTCCGGGATCGACCCGTCGAGCCAGCCCGTCGTGCACACCCGCCAGCACTGCTGCGACCGCGAGATAGGGGTTGGCGTCCGCCCCCGCGACGCGATGCTCGAATCGGCGCGAGGCCGCCGGCCCGGCGGGGACGCGGACGGGCACGGTGCGCTGGTTGATGCCCCAGCTCGCGCGGATCGGCGCGTGGCTGTTCGGGCGAAAGCGGCGGTAGCTGTTGGCGTTGGGGGCGAAAATCGCCATGCCGTCGGCGATGCCGGCCGTAACGCCGCCGATCGCCTCACGCAGGAATCGCGTTCCGGTCAGGCTTTCGGCGGCAAAGATATTCGTCCCCTGCGCGTCGGCGACGCTGACATGAATGTGCAGGCCGCTGCCCGCGCGATCGGCGAACGGCTTGGCCATGAACGTCGCGGCTTGTCCGAGCGCGGCAGCGCAGCCCTTGGCGGCGTGCTTGAAGCGGACCGCGTCGTCGGCCGCAGTCAGCGCGTCGCTGCGGTGGGCAAGCGTTATTTCGAACTGGCCGGCGGCATATTCGGCGATCGCGGTGCCGGCGGGCACGCCCATCGCGTCGCTCGCCGCCCAGATGCGGCGCAGAAAGGTCGCTGCGCCGTCGAGCTCGGCGATGCCGTAGACCTGGGCGTGGTCGGTGTGACGGCCGCTGGGGTCGGGCAGGGCCCGAATGCCCCCGTCGGCGGTGCGGACGGCGTCGATCAAGTAGAATTCGAGCTCGCAGGCGACGATCGGGGTCAGCCCATCGGCACGAAACCGGTCGAGGACGCGCTGCAAGACGGCGCGGGGGTCGAGCGCGCACGGCCGGCCGTCGAGTTCGTGCAAGGACAGCAGCGCCGTCGCACTGTCCCCCCCCTGCCACGGCGTCGCGGCAAGGCTCCCCGGGACCGGCCACGCCAGCCGGTCGGCGTCGCCGTCGGCCCAGACGGTGCCCAGCTCCTCGATATCGAGCCCGGTGATGTCGACGACCAGCACTGATCCGGGCAGATAGCGGCCCTCGGTATAGGCCGCCATCACCTCATGCCGCCGAAGGCGCTTGCCGCGGGCGACCCCGGCAAGGTTGGTGTACATCAGATCGACAAACGCGATTTCGGGGTGGCGATCGAGGAAGGCAGCCGCCTCGGCAGGGTCGGCGGCGGTGGCGGGACGGATCATGACCGCTCGTAGCGCACCCGCCGATACAGGGCGACACCGTTTTACCCGCCTGAAACGTGCCAAGGCGATCGGGTAGACACACACGCACGATATTTCGCTTTCAGCGGCGCTTTGCCACCGCTGAGCGGGCGACTATGACATCGTCATGACCTTGCCCCTCGATCTTTCGGCCCTGTCAGCCGCCTATTTCGCTCGCCGCCCCGACCCCGATAACGCCGCGGAGCGGGTGGCGTTCGGCACCTCGGGCCACCGTGGCTCGGCACTCGACGGCGCCTTCAACGAAGTCCACATCTGCGCCATCACCCAGGCGGTATGCGACTGGCGCGCGGCCCACGCCGTCGACGGCCCGCTATTTCTCGGCCGCGATACCCACGCCTTGTCCGAACCGGCGTGGCTGACAGCGCGCGAAGTGCTGGCGGGCAACGGCGTCACCGTGATGATCGACGCCGGGGGTGGGTTTACACCGACGCCGGTGATCAGCCACGCCATCGTCAGCCACAACCGCGGGCGGAGCGACCACCGCGCCGACGGCATCGTCGTCACGCCGTCGCACAATCCGCCGCGCGACGGCGGCTTCAAGTATAATGGCCCCGACGGTGGCCCGGCCGACACCGGCGTTACCGGCTGGATCGAGCGCCGGGCCAACGACCTGATCGCGGCCGACCTCGCCGGGATCCGCCGCGCCGCGCCGGGGGGAACACTGTTCGACTACGTCGGCCACTACGTCGGCGACCTCTCGAGCGTCGTCGACCTTGACGCCATCGCCCGCGCGGGATTGCGGATCGGCGTCGATCCGCTCGGCGGTGCGGGGGTCGGCTACTGGGCACCGATCGCCGATCGTTTCGGTCTCGACCTGACGGTGGTCAATACCGCGGTCGACCCGGCGTTCGGTTTTATGCCGCCCGACCGGGACGGCAAGATCCGCATGGATTGTTCGTCGCCCGCGGCAATGGCTGGGCTGATCGGCCTGAAGGATCGCTTCGACCTTGCCTTTGCCAACGATCCCGACGCCGACCGCCACGGCATCGTCACCCCCGCCGGGCTGATGAACCCCAATCACTATCTCAGCGCCGCAATCGACTATCTGCTCGGGGCCCGGCCCGGCTGGAGCGCGGCGGCGGCGATCGGCAAGACCGCGGTGACGAGCGCGATGGTCGACCGCGTCGCCGCCGCTCACGGCCGGGCGATATTCGAAACGCCGGTCGGCTTGAAATGGTTCGTCGCCGGCCTCGGCGACGGCAGCCTCGCCTTTGCCGGCGAGGAAAGCGCCGGAGCGACTTTCGTCAGGCGGGACGGCAGCGTCTGGACGACCGACAAGGACGGCCTGTTGCTCGGCCTGCTTGCGGCCGAGCTGACGGCGCGGTCCGACGAGAATCCGCACGACCGTTACCGTCGCCTGACGCAGGCGCTCGGCGAGCCGTTCTATGCCCGCACCGACGCTCCGGCGACGGCGGCGACCCGCGCGGCGTTCAAGATGCTCGATCCGGCGGCGCTGCCGGCGACGCTGGCCGGCGACGCCGTCGTCCGCGTCGAAACCCACGCCCGCGGCAACGGTGCACCGCTCGGCGGGGTCAAGGTGTCGAGCGCGCGCGGCTGGTTCGCCGCGCGCCCGTCGGGGACCGAGGACGTGGTCAAGGTCTATGCCGAAAGTTTCGTCGACGCCGCCCACCTTGCGGAGATCGAGGCGGACGCCCAGGCGGTGCTGCTTCGACTGACCCAGTGACGGCGCGCATGTTGACGACTGGCGCGCGGCGGCGTCGCTGCTAAACTGGGTGCACAGTCCGGGGGCAGTTTTGATGATGCGTTGTCTGTTTGCCGTTATGATTTTGGCGGGCGCCGCCCCGGTGATGGCAGAGGAGGACTTAGCAGCACGCTTCGCCGCGCGACCGGCGGCGACATCGGTCGCGCTATCGCCGCTGGGGGACAAGATCGCCTACGTCGGCGCCTACAAGACCGGCGGTAACGCGGTCTATGTCGCGGATCTCAAATCGGGCGACAGCCAAGTAGTCATGGCCGGGTCGACGCTTGAACTGCGCCCGGAGCGGTGCGGCTTCAAAAGCGAAACGAGGCTGATCTGTACCGTCTACGGCGTGTCTGGATTCGGCGCGAGCAACGGCGGTTACACCCGCATAATCGCCATGGACGTCGACGGTAAGAACCTGAAGATGCTCAGCCAACGGACCGGCTTCAGGACCGAAACCTCGTTCGACGGTGGCCAGCTGCTCGACTGGTTGCCCGACGACCCGGATCACGTCCTGCTGCAGGTCTCGATCGGCTATACCGAGACCGTGGGCACCTTGATCAAGGCACCGGCCGAAGGCACCGGGGCGGCAGTGGTCGATATTCGGACCGGCACGCAGAAACTGGTCGAGCCGAGCCGTCCGCGGGTTGCCGAACTCGGTGCAGATGGGCAGGGCAATGTCCGTTTTCGCGGCACGGTCAACGCCGATGCCGACGGCTATACCCGCGACCGCATCGCTTATTCAGCCCGGCCCAAAGGCAGCAAGGACTGGGTGCCGCTGACCAGAACGACGATCAGCGACGCGCGCGCGACCGAATTTCACGGCTTCGACGAACGCGGCGATGCGCTTTATCAGCTCGCCGCCAACGATGGTCGCAAGGCGCTCTTTGCCGTCGCCACCGACGGTTCGGGCACGCGTACGCTGATCTATGCGCGCGGCGACGTCGATATCGAGGGCGTCGCGCGGATTGGCAAATACCGCCGCCCGGTCGGGGCGACCTATGCCGTCGACCGCAACCTCGTCCATTATTTCGATCCCGAGCTAGCGAACCTGTCGGCATCGCTGTCGCGGGCGCTGCCTCGCCATCCCGGGGTCAGCATCGCCGACGAAAGCTGGGATGGGACCAAAAAGCTGGTCTTTGCCGACGGTGACACCACGCCGGGCCGATATTATCTCTACGACGCGGCTACGCGCAAACTGGGTCCGCTGGTGGCGGTTTATCCCGCGCTCGACGGCGTCGCCCTCGGGGTGCAGACCGCAGTAACCTACGCCGCGCGTGACGGCACCAGAATTCCGGCTTTCCTGACGCTGCCGCCGGGGCGGACCGATGCCCGCGGACTGCCGGGGATCGTAATGCCGCATGGCGGGCTGTCG
>Ga0123339_10003826_pt1 | contig 9970 bp, 8 predicted proteins | sample lystaG_FD_89956 | JGI IMG/M metagenome (GOLD analysis project Ga0123339, IMG submission 89956) | Glacier valley bacterial and archeal communities from Borup Fiord, Nunavut, Canada, to study Microbial Dark Matter (Phase II) -... | ecosystem: Environmental > Aquatic > Freshwater > Ice > Glacier ... | reverse complement strand
GCATCCGGCGCCGCCGCGAACGCCGCGATCACGCGCTGGGCATGGGCCACCGCGGCGTCGGACGGCAGGAAGGCGGCGTTGATCGGCGCGACCTGGTCCGGGTGTATGGCGATGCGGCGGGTGAAGCCCTCTGCCGCCGCGGCAGCGCACGACGCTTGCAGGCCCGGCGTATCCCGAAAATCCGCATACAGCGTCTCCACCGGCTCCACCCCGGCCGCCCGCGCCGCCATCAGGCACAGCGAGCGCACCATGCGGCAGGTGGAGGCCCAGCCGCCGGCCGCATCCTGGTTCGTGCTGGCGCCCAGCGCGGTGCTGAGGTCCTCGGCCCCTCAGGTCAGGCCGTACAGCCGGGGCAGGGGCGTGCCGGCATAGGCGCCCAGGGCGAAGGGTGCGCGGGCGGTCTCGGTTGCAACGGGCAGGATGAGTATGGGCTGGCCCACGCCGTCCCGCCGTTCCAGCACGTCCAGGCAGTGGGACAAGCGCAGCACGTCCGCCGGGCCGTCCACCTTGGGGACCATGATGCCGTCCGGCGCCGCGCGCACGACGGCGGCCAGGTCGTCCAGCCCGCCCGCATCCATCGGGTTGATGTGGACCCAGAGTTGCGGCCCAGCCGGGGCGCGGGCGGCTAGCGCCGCCGCCGCCATGCCTTGCGCCAGGGCCTTGCGGGCCGGGGCGACGGCATCCTCCAGGTCCAGGATCAGCGTGTCCGCCCCGGAGGCCAGGCCGCGCGCCAGCTTCCGCTCGCTGTCGCCTGGCACGAACAGGAAGGAGCGCAGGCTCACGGCGCGGGCCGGCGCAGTTGCAGGCCCGAGCGCTTGCAATGCGCCACCAGCTCGCCGCGCTGGTTGTAGGCCCGGTGCAGGAACGTCACGATCCCAGCATTGGGCCGGGACTTGGAGGCGCGCAGGTCCACCACCTCCGTCTCGATCCGCAGCGTGTCGCCGTGGAACACGGGCTTGGGGAACCGCACCTCGTCCCAGCCGAGGTTCGCGACCGCGGTGCCGAGCGTCGTATCGCCGACCGAGATGCCGACCATCAGGCCCAGGGTGAAGGCGCTGTTGACCAGGCGCTGGCCGTATTCGGTTTCGGTACGGCAGTATTCCTCGTCCAGGTGCAGCAGCGCCGGGTTGTGGGTCATGCAACTGAACCAGACGTTGTCGGCTTCCGTGATGGTGCGCCGGATCGGGTGCTTGAACACCTGGCCCACCGTCAACTCCTCGAAGAACAGTCCTGGCACTCGCGCATCCCCCGTTTTCCGCAAAAGATAATTCGCTTGCCCATCGTAAGCTAGCTGTTTAATTTTGCATGCAGCCGGGTCAACCGGCATTGGGGGAGGAGGGGACCGTGGGCATGCTCGCCACGTCGCCACGGCCGGATGCCGCTTCGGAGGAGGCAGCACTGTTCGCCTGGGTTGCCGAGACCTGCGGCGGCCCGGTGCAGCGGGCCACGCCGGCGTCGGGCGGCAACCGCTGCCGGTCCTGGGCCGTCGATGTGGCTGCGCCGGGCGGCACCGTCGAAGCCTTCCTGCGCTATGCCCCGCCCCGCCCCGCCAAGCGCCGAACCCTACACCGTCCACCGTGAGGCGCAGGTGTATCGCGCCATCGCCGGCGCCGGGCTGCGCGCGCCCCGGCTGATTGCCGAACACCCCCGCTTGCAGGCCGTGCTGACCAGCCGCGCGCCAGGCATCGCCGAGTTCCGCCGCCTGTCCGACACGGCGGAAAAGCAGGCCATCGCCTGCGACCTGATGGACACCCTGGCCTGCCTGCACCGTATCCCTGCCATGGGCATCGCGCTGGACGGCGGCGGGCATGGCCCGCGCATTGCCGGGCATGTGCGGGCGGAGCTGGGCATCTGGCAGGCGATGTATGCGGAGGCCGGGCGCGCGGACCCGCTGATCGACCTGGCCTTCCGTTGGCTGGACGGCAACATGCCCGACCCGGACGGCCCCGTCGCCTTAGTGCATAGCGATGCCGGGCCGGGCAACTTCCTGTTCGAGCACGGGCGCATGACCGCGCTGATCGACTGGGAGCTGGCGCACCTGGGCGACCCGATGGAGGACCTGGCCTGGCTGTCCATGCGTTGCGTGATGGAGCCGGTGCCGGATTTTTCCGGATGCCTGCGCGAGTACGAACGCCGTGCCGGGTCGCCGGTGGACCGCGCGCATCCGCTACCACCGCGTGTTCGTGTCCACCCGCGTCGTCGTCATCCGCCACCGCAACGTGACCGGGGAGCCCGCGCACGCCATCGTATCGCGCGCGCTGAACCGCCGCCTGCTGGTGGAGGCCCTGTCCGACGCCGCCAGGGTGCCGGTGGATGCGCCCGCGCCGCTCGACCTGCCGTCCACGGAATACGGCGGGCTGTATGACCATGTTTTATCCGACCTGCGCGACGTGGTCGTGGCGCGCAGCACCGACCGGCAGGTGGTCGCCAAGGCGAAAGAGGCGGCGAAGGTGCTGAAATACCTGCAATCCGCCGACCGCTACGGCGCCGCGCTGGCAGCCGCGGACGACGCGGCGCTGGCGGCCCTGCTGGGGCCGGGCGCCGACCCGGGCGCGCTGGCTGCGGGGCGCGTCGCCTTCCCGCAGGCGCTGGCCTACTTCGCCGGACAGGCCGCGCGCCAGGCGCAGTTGGCTACCGCGGCCTCGGGCGGCATCGCCCACCGCCACTACCCCGCGCTGTGATGGAGGCTTCGGTGCCGCACGACCTTACGCCTGCCACGCAGCCCGTATTCATGCCAGCGGACGATAACTTCCACTTCGCCCAGATGGGCGACCGCTGGTGGATGACGGAGACGAGCTGGTTCTCCTTCTGCCACCCCGGGCGCAGGCTGGGCGGCTGGCTCTACACCATGGCCCGGCCGAACATCGGAACCGTCGCCGGCGGCGCCTGGGTGTGGGACGGCACGGCGCACCTGCCGTGGGAGGTGCCGTATTCCGCCAACTACACCGCGCTGCGCCTGCCGTGGGACCAGGACCTGACGGACATCGCCCTGCCAACCAGGGTCTCGATCAAGATGCTGGAGCCTGGCATGAGCTATGCCCTGGGCTTCCAGGACGGCGACCGCTGCCGGATAGACCTGCGCTTCGACGGCGTGATGCCGCCGCGCCCACTGCGCCGCGCCGGGTCTCCGTTCGGATCGGCCAGCCACTTCGACCAGTTCGGCCGCGTGACGGGCGAGATCACGCTGCAAGGCGAGCGCATCGCCATCGACTGCCTGGCGGCGCGCGACCGCTCCTGGGGGCCGCGGCCCGAGCACCGGCCGAAGATGTCAGCCTACGTCACCGGCATCGCCTCCCCCAATGACGCCTTCCTGGCCGTCATCCGGTGGGAAGACGGCGTGGAGACCATCGCATACGGCTTCATGACCTGCGGCGGCGTGACCACCGACCTTGCCGCCGGCACCCGCACCGTGGAGCGTGACCCGGCGGAAGGCTGGGTCACCCGCATCACCATCGACGCCACGGACGAGCACGGCCGCACCCTGCACGCCGTCGGCACGCGCCTGTTGGGCATCATCATCAACCGCCACAGCTTCATCGACTCCAACGGCCTGATTGCCTGGACCATCAACGGCCATGCCGGGCATGGCGAGGACCAGGACATGTGGCCGAACCACGACTGGGCGGACTTCCGCCGCGCGGCTCGGGCGGGCTGACGTAGATGGCGCTTCCGCTGGACGGCGTGACGGTGCTGGACCTCAGCCAGATCTACAACGGGCCGTATGCGACCTTCCTGCTGGCCACGGCCGGCGCGGACGTCATCAAGGTGGAGCCGCCGGGCGGCGAGTCCCTGCGCCGCCGGGGCGTCGTGGGCGGCGCGGCGCTGCCGTTCGCCATGCTGAACGGCTGCAAGCGCAGCCTGGTGCTGAACCTCAAGACCGAGGACGGCAAGGCCATCCTGCGCGGCCTGGCCCGCACGGCGGACGTGCTGGTGGAGAACTTCGCGCCCGGCGTGATGGAGCGCCTGGGCTGCGCCGCGTTGCAGGCGGCGAACCCGCGCCTGATCTACGCGCAAAGCAGCGGCTTCGGCAGCACCGGCCCCTACCGCGACTACCCGGCGATGGACCTGACGGTGCAGGCGATGGCAGGCGTCATGAGCATCACCGGCTTCCCCGACCGCCCCCCGGTGAAGGCCGGCCCGGCGCTGTGCGACTTCTTCGCCGGCGTCCACCTGTACGGCGCGATCACCACGGCGCTGTATGAGCGGGAGCGGACCGGCATCGGCCGCCAGGTGGAGGTGGCGATGATGGACGCGGTGTATCCCTCGCTCAGCTCCAGCCTCGGCCTGCATTTCGGCACCGAGGGCGAGGTGCCGCCGCGCACCGGCAACCGGCACGGCGGCTTGGCGGAGGCCCCCTACAACGTCTATCCCGCAACCGACGGCTACATCGCCATCATCTGCGTCGGCGACGTGCACTGGCGGTCCCTGCTGACCGCGATGGGCCGGCAGGACCTGGCGGACGACCCGCGCTTTGCCTCCTTGCGGGATCGCGTGGCGCACATGGACGAGGTGGACGCGGCCGTGTCCGCCTGGACGGCCGGACGGTCGAAGGAAGTGCTGTTCGCTGATCTGATGGCCCACCGCGTCCCCTGCGCGCCGGTCCGCAGCCTGGACGAGGTCGTGCACGACCCGCACATGCACGAACGCGGGGCGCTACAATGGCAGGACCACCCGGAGCTGGGCCGCATCGTCGTGCAGCACTCTCCGCTGCGCTTCGCCGGCAGCCCCTTGCGGGAGCTGCAGCCCAGCCGGGCGCTGGGCGCGGACACGGACGCGCTGTTGCAGGAGCGCCTGGGCCTGTCAGCCGACACCGTGGCAGCGCTGCACGACGCCAAGGTGGTCTGATGGGCGGCGTCGTCGGCGTCGACGTGGGCGGCACCTTCACCGACCTGTTCTACTCCCGCGACGGCATCAGCGTGGACCGGGTGCTGAAGGTGCCCTCCACCCCCGACGACCCGGCCCGCGGCCTGATCGACGCCCTGGCCGCCGCCGACATAGGGCCTGCGGACCTGGACCTGATCCTGCACGGCACCACCATCGCCACCAACGCCGTCATCGAGCGCAAGGCTGCCCGCTGCGCCCTGATCACGACCCGGGGCTTCCGCGACGTGCTGGAATTGGGCCGGCGCGACCGGCAGCGCATGTATGGGATGACCGGCACCCACACGCCGCTGATCCCGCGCGACCGGCGGTGGGAGCTGGACGAGCGCCTGGACCAGCACGGCACCGTGCTGCGCCCGCTACAAGACGACGAGGTACGCCGCCTGGCCGCCACCTTGCGGGAGCAGGACGTGGAAGCCGTCGTCGTCTCGTTCCTGCACGCCTACTCCAACCCCGCGCACGAGCAGCGCGTGCGCGCCCTGCTGCTGGAAGCGGACCCCTCCTGGCAGGTCGTGATCGCCAGCGACGTCGTGCGCGAATACTACGAGTTCGAGCGCACGAGCACCGCCGCCGTGCAGGGCTACTTGCAGCCCTTGGTGGCCCGCTATGCCGCGAACCTGCAATCCAGCTTGCACAGCCGCGGCTTCGACACGCAGACCCTGGTGATGCAATCCAACGGCGGCCTGGTGCCGCTGCGGCTGCTGGCGGGCCGCGCGGCGAACATCGTGCGCTCCGGCCCGGCGGCCGGCGTGATGGCCGCGGCGCGGCTGGCGGCGGAGGCCGGGTTCGACAACGTCATCACCGGGGACATGGGCGGCACCAGCTACGACGTGTCGGTGGTGCTGGGCGGCACGCCGCGGGTGGCGGACACGACGGACCTGGATTTCCGCATCCCGCTGCGCCTGCCGATGCTGGACGTGCACACCATCGGCGCCGGCGGCGGCTCGGTCGCGTATGTGGACCGTGGCGGCATCCTGCAGGTGGGGCCGCGCAGCGCCGGGGCGGTGCCAGGCCCGGCGTGCTTCGGCCGCGGCGGCACCGAGCCGACCGTGACCGATGCCAACGCCGTGCTGGCGCGCATCAACACGGACCATCCCATCGGGCTGAAGCACCTGGACAAGCTGGACCTTGCAGGGGCGCGTGCGGCGGTGGGCGCGCTGGGCCAGCAGGTCGGGCTGGGGGTGGAGGCGGCGGCATCGGCCATACTCGCCATCGTAAACCAGCGCATGGCCGGCCGCACCCGGCTGCTGTCGGTCGAGCAGGGGCATGACCCCCGGGATTTCGTGCTGGTGGCGTTCGGCGGCGCCGGGCCGCTGCACGGCGCGGCCATCATGCGGGAGGTCGGCGTCCGCACCATGCTGATCCCGCCCTACCCAGGCGTGCTGTGCGCGCTGGGCTGCGCGATGGCGGACATACGCGCGGACTACTCCCAGACTATCGAGCACCGGGCCGCCGACCTCGATGCGGACGATGCCGCCGCGGTGCTGCGCGCCCAGGGCGACGCCGGGGCGGCGGCGCTGCACGACGGCGGCGCGGCCATCGAGCGCGTGGTGACGACCCATGCGGCGGAGATGTCCTACGCCGGGCAGATACACACCTTGCGCGTGCCGGTGGAGGCCGGGTGGACGCCGATGCGCATGGCGGAGGCGTTCGCGGACGCCTACCGCCTCGAATACGGCAACACGCTCGGGGACCTGCCGGCGGTGATTGTGAGCCTCAAGACCGCGGTGCTCGGCGTCCGCCCCGGCGCGCGCCGGGCGGCAGGCGGCGCCATCGTGCCGGCCCGCGCTGTGCCCTCCGCCATGCGTCCCGTCTATTTCGACGGCTGGGTGGACACGCCGGTGTTCGACCGCGCGGGCTTGCGCCCCGGCCACGCCTTCGACGGCCCGGCCATCGTCGAGCAGCCCGACACCACCAGCGTGATCGAGCCGGGCATGGCCGCCCGCGTGGACCCGTTCAACAACATCCTGGTCACGATAGCCTCATGATGGACCCCGTCACCCTGGCCGTCGTGCGCGGCGCGCTGGAGCAGATCGGCGACGAGATGGACCTGCACCTCATACGCGCCGCGCTGTCCCCGATCATCTCGGAGACCAACGACTGCGCGCACGGGCTGTATGACCCGGTCAGTGGCGAAACGGTCGCCCAAGGCGGCTAGGGCCTGCCGCTGTTCCTGGCGAACATGCAATATACCGTGCAGCGCGTGATCGCCGCCGCCACGGCCGAGGGCGGGTTCGCGGACGGCGACCTGTGGATCCTGAACGACCCTTACCTCAGCGGCATTCACCTGAACGACGTGGTGCTGGTGTCGCCGGTGTTCGTTGGGGGCCGGCTGTTCGCGCTGTTCGCCAACACCGGGCACTGGATGGACATGGGCGGCAGCGTACCGGGCGGCTGGGCGCCGGCCGCCACCGAAATCCACCAGGAAGGCATCATCATCCCACCGCTGAAGCTGCACGAGGCCGGGCGCTGCAACACGGCGCTGATCCGGCTACTCGTGGCGAACATCCGCCTGCCGCGGCAACTAGAGGGCGACCTGGCCGCCATGACCAACGTGTTCAGCGTCGGCCACCGCGGGCTGGAGGCGCTGATCGCCCGGTATGGCGAGGACACGCTGCAAGCCTGCATCCGCGAGATGATGGACCGGTCGGAAACCCAGATGCGCTCCTACATCGCCGAGATACCGGACGGCACCTACCGCGTGGAGGACTGGTTCGACAACGACGGCGTGGACGACGTGCCGCTCAAGGTCGCGCTGGCGCTCACGGTGTCCGGCAGCGGCCTGCACTTCGACTTCACCGGCACGGCGCCGGCCGCGCGGGGGCCGATGAACATCTCCGACAGCACGACGATGTCCATGTGCCTGGTGGCGCTGAAGCACGTCTTCCCCGAGGTGCCGGTGAACGGCGGCGCCTTCCGCCCGGCGCGGTTCACCATCCCCCGGCGCTGCATCCTGGCCGCCGAATACCCGTCGCTCGTGGGCGGCACCACGGATGTCACGCAGCGCGTGGTGGACGTGGTGTTCGCCGCCCTGGCTCAGGCAATCCCGGACCTGGTGCCGGCGGCGCCCTTCGGCACCACCGGCGTCGCCACCCTGTCGGGACGGCGCCCCGAAGGTGTTGGTCAAGAGGGGGGCGGCTACTACGTCGCAGTCTATCCCTATCCCGGCGGGTATGGCGCCAGCCGGGCGTCGGACGGGCTGGTGAACGGCACGCCGCCCGGCAGCATGGCGCGGTTCATGTCGGTCGAGATGACGGCATCCGGTTGGCGTCGCCGGGCGGCGGCGGATTTGGCGATCCCCTGCAACGGGATTTGGCGGCGGTCGAGGAAGACTTGAATGCCGGGCTGATTGGGCGCGATACGGCGGAGGGAGCCTATGGCGCCGTGGTCGCGTCCGCAAACCGAACCGGAGACCGCATACGCTACACCCTGGACGCAGGCGCCAGCGATGCCCGGCGGGCCAGCCTGGCGAGGGCGGCGGAATGACGCCGGCACTCTTTGTGCATCAACATGGCGACGATGCTGCCTACTCCCTCTCTCTCCGGGAGAGGGAGACGCGAGGTTGCCATCTGCCCAGCCGTCCGCACTTCCATTAGGGTCACGCGCAACCAGGGACGGGAACGGGCATGAAGCGGCATCTGATCGGCTTGGCATTCGCGCTCCTGCTGCCCCTCACGGGCCAAGCCGCCGAGGCCGGGCTGTCCGGCGCCGTCCCCAGCGGCGTCATGCGCGCCACGCTGCCGAACGGCCTGCGCATCGTCGTCGTGCCCGATCCGCTGGCGCCCGTCGTCACCACCAACCTCAGCTACCTCGTCGGCTCCAACGACGCGCCGCCGGGCTTCCCCGGCACGGCGCATGCGCTGGAGCACATGATGTTCCGCGGCGCCGCCGGGCTGGACCGGGAGCAGTTGTTCGAACTCGGCGCCCTGCTCGGCGGCAACTACAACGCCAGCACGACCGAGACCGTCACCAACTACACCTACACCGTCCCGGCGTCCGACCTGGCCTTGGCGCTCCGCAGCGAGGCGCTCCGCATGCGCGGCCTGACGCTGAACGAGGCGGACTGGGTGCAGGAGCGCGGCGCGATCAACCAGGAGGTGTCGCGCAACCTGTCCAACCCGTTCTATCTCTACTCCTCCCAGGTGCAGGCCCTGCTGTTCGCCGGCACGCCCTACGAGCACGACGCGCTCGGCACCCGCCCGTCCTTCGATGCCACCGACGCCGCCCTGCTGCGCCGCTTCTATGACCAGTGGTATGCGCCCAACAACGCCATCCTGGTGATCGCCGGGGACGTGGAGCCGACGGCAGCCCTGGCCCAGGCCAGCAGCATCTTCGGCGCCATCCCCCGGCGCGACCTGCCGGCCCATGCGCCCGTGGCGCTCGCCCCGGTGCAGCCGCAGGACCTGGCGCTGCCGACCAGCTTCGGCACCGGCTTCGTCGCCATCGCGCTGCGCATGCCCGGCCTCAAATCCCCCGACTTCGCCGCCGCCGACATCCTGGGCGACGTGCTGGGCAGCCAGCGCGGGGAACTGACCGCCCTGGTCGAAAGCGGCCGCGCCCTGTCCGCCCAGTTCAGCTACCAGCCCAAGGGCGACGTCGGCCTGGGCCTGGCGTTTGCCGCCTTCCCGCGCGGCGGGGACCCGGCGCCGGTGCTGGCCGACCTGCGCCGCGTCCTGCAATCCATCGCCGCCGGCAACATCCCGCCCGACCTCGTGGACGCCGCCAAGCGCCAGGAACTCGCCCAACTCGCCTTCGAGAACGACAGCATCAGCGGCCTGGCCGGCGCCTGGTCCCGCGCCTTGGCGACCCAGGGCCTGACCAGCCCGGAGGACCTGGCCCAAGCCTACGCCGCGGTCACCCCGGCCGACGTGGCCCGCATCGCCCGGCAGGTGCTGGACCTGGACACCGCCGTCACCGCCGTCCTCACCCCGGCGGAAGGCGCCCGCCCCGGCAGCGCCGCCGGGTTCGGCGGCGCGGAGTCCTTCGGCACCCCCGCCACCGGCGCCGTCACCCTGCCGGACTGGGCCGCCGCCGCCATCGCCACCCCCGGCCTGCCGACGCCCCCCGATCCGCCCGCGCTCAGCACCCT
>Ga0123339_10003823_pt1 | contig 9972 bp, 8 predicted proteins | sample lystaG_FD_89956 | JGI IMG/M metagenome (GOLD analysis project Ga0123339, IMG submission 89956) | Glacier valley bacterial and archeal communities from Borup Fiord, Nunavut, Canada, to study Microbial Dark Matter (Phase II) -... | ecosystem: Environmental > Aquatic > Freshwater > Ice > Glacier ... | reverse complement strand
CGCGAGGCATGGGGCTGTGCCGATGAGGGCTGTGCCGATGAAGGACGTCCAACGGACGGACGTGCGGAGGGCGACCGCGTTCCACGAGGCCTCTCCGCTCCTTGCCGTGTGATTTCTGGCCATGCGGGACGGCCGTGAAAATCCGTCACCGAGCGACGTGGAGGCACCGCGGGAGGGCGAGGTGCCTGTACTTCTGGTTCGGGTGCGGGATCACCCGCGCGACCGCTCCTTCTTGGAGGAATCGAAGGCGGCATGGGCCGGCGGTGGCCCGGCGGCCGACCGGCATCGTCGGGACTGTCGTCGCCACCTTGGTTGCTCACCACGTGAGGTTAACCCGGCAGCGCTGGTGTGCGGTGCATGCGCGCCGGGCGTGGTCCCTCATGGTTCGTATCGGTCCTACTCCCCCACCGACGGCAGGGCGCGCCGCGGATCTACGGCGCGCCCCTTGTGTCGTTATGGCATGGGGTAGGCGGAGATGTACACGGGCACGCCCGTGCTAGCTGGGGTGGCCGCTCCCCCGACGCCATTCACCACATTGTTGATGGTCCCTGCGCTCAAGTTGACTGTCATGATGTGGTGCAGTTGCACCCCAGGGACATCCGGAACCTCGAAGCCATTCTCCGTGATGATCGAGGGGTTGTTCTGGTTGAAGACGTACACCCCTGCCCCGTAGAGCTGGTGCGTTGTCACGTCGTCGGCGACTTTGTATCCTGGGTAGCCGAGCGTGCCATCTGGCTGCGTCCAGTCCGCCTGTGTGGGCGGGTCGTATGGCAGCTCGTTCTGGTAGAGCACCACCGTGCCGCCATCACCGTTCCACACAGTGTTGTACGTCTGGAAGTGCTCGACGAACAGGCCGGTTGCGGTCACATTGTCACCATTGACGACCACGCCGACGCGGCCGATGTTGGTATTCCATCGGTCGGTATCGCCGTTGACGCCCTGCGTAAAGCCTTCAACGCCGTGATCCGCACGCCACACCCACGTGTGGTCGATGAGCACGTTGTCGCTGTTGACGACGAGCGCAGTGTCGACCGAACCCTCGTGGGGTCCGCCCACTCGGAAGTAAACGTCGGACAGCGTGGTGGGGTTGCTCGCATTCGACGAGTGGTACCCGTTGCCGTTGGACTTCTTACCGAGGACCAGCAGCGCGTTCGACTTCTGGGGGCCAGCGTCGAAGCTCACTCCGGCAATCACCACGCCGGATACGTCGGCGACCTCCATCGTCGTCGCACCTCTCGATGAGGTCAGTGTGGCGTGTCCCATTCCCAGAACGACGGTGTTGGCACGCTTGACCTTGAGAGTCGAGCCGACGTCGTACACGCCAGGGGTGAGGAGTAGATTTTTGCCGCGCGCGAGTTGGTTGTTGATCTCACGTACGGAGTCGCCCGGCTTCGCGATGTAGAAGTCGCGGATCGGGACGGTGCGACCGGCTGTCATGCCCTCATCCCATGAGACTCCGCTCGAGTCCGTCTGTGCGGAGGGAACCCTGACGTTGTATGCGCCCTTCGCATCGACGAACAGGTACGGCTTCTCCCTGCTCACCGCGGTGGTGGGAAGCGTCGTGTACGGGTCGGCGGGGAAGTTCGCGTCACTGGGCGCCCCGACAACGCCGGAGAACACCTGGTTCCAGACGCCGTTGCTCCACCCCGCAACGACCGAATTGCGGACCAACCACTGCTGTTGCGAACCGTTGATCGTGAACGGCAACGTGGAGTCGGCGACGAAGCCTCCGCTCGCGTATTGCGGGCCAGCCGTGCAGTAGTCCATGAGCGACAGATTGCCGCCCGAGATATCGAGTCTCCGCATCGACACGGCCTGGGAAACCGCCCAGAAGTTGGTGCCGCTTTGGCAACCGCGATCATTGGCTGAGATGTCGATTTTGAGGTTGGACAGCGTGCGCCAGAAGTTGACGAGCGCCAGGCAGTTGGACGTTCCGCCGTCCGCCAGGCAACGGTTGTAGACCTCGACTGTGCCGTTGATTGTCGCGTCGTCAGGTGAGGCTCCCAGGCCCGCGACCTCGGTGTAGTACCCGACCTCCACGCGGAGTGGCTGCTCGGGTGTTCCATAGGTACCGGGCATGAAGTAGACCGCGTGGCGCGAGTCGCCCATCTCGTTGTCTCGCTGTTGATCTGCGAGGGCGTCGACCCGCGCCTGAATGTCGGCCATCGGCATGCTCGGATCGAAGATGGTGACATTGGGGCCAAAGTCAGGTGCCTCGCTGTGGAGACCGTTGTGTGACGATGCCGCGGCGGGTGTGGCGCTCGCGAGGAGAAGGACGCCCGCGCCCAAGAAGGCGACGCGACCTCCCCATCGCCTGACATGCGTGGTGGCGTGCATAGGGCTTTCCTCTCCATTGAGGTGAACTCGAGCGATTGGCCCGTTACTTACTGGACGGTAACGAACTTTTGCGAATGCCGCAAAACATAGGAAATGGGATGCGCGAGCCAGCGGCTTGCGGGACGGTGCGCGCACACCGCGAGGAAGCTCGGCACATAGTCTTGAGGCCCGGAAGGTTAACCTCGCGCCCACCCCGCGTCGCAGGGAGGTGCGACAACCGAAAGAGGAATGACCGTGGAGTACACCCGACTTGGTTCGACCGGGCTGAAGATCAGCCGTCTCGCGCTCGGCACGATGAGTTATGGCGCTCCCGACAAGGCGTTCCCCGCCTGGGCGATGGACGAGGACGCGGCACAGCCGTTCTTTCGGCAGGCCGTCGAACTTGGCATCACCTTCTGGGACACCGCGAACGTCTATTCAACCGGATCCTCGGAGGAAATCGTGGGCCGCGCCATGCGCGAGTACAGCTCTCGCGACAACATCGTCCTTGCTACCAAGGTTCATTTCCCGATGCACGATGGCCCCGGCGGCTCCGGACAATCGCGCAAGGCGATCATGGAGAACATCGACGCGTCGCTGGGCCGCCTCGGCACCGACTACGTGGATCTCTACCAAATCCACCGCTTCGATCCCGCGACCCCTATCGAGGAGACGATGGAGGCTCTTCACGATGTGGTGAAGGCAGGCAAGGCCAGGTACATCGGTGCCTCAGCAATGTGGACGTGGCAGTTTGCTTCGATGCAGCACGCCGCCGACCTTGGCGGCTGGACGCGCTTCGTGTCGATGCAGGATCAATACAGCCTGCTGTACCGCGAGGAGGAGCGTGAGATGTTCGGCCTGCTCGCCCACCAGGGCGTCGGCTCGATCCCCTACAGCCCGCTCGCCAAGGGAAGGGTGACGCACCCGTGGGGCACCACCACCGCCCGCAACAGCAACGATGCGGTCCAAGATAGGACCTTCGTGGATGCCGACGAGCCGATCGTCAACTCCGTCGAGGCGGTCGCGGCAGCGCGGAACGTGTCGATGGCCCAGATTGCGCTCGCGTGGGTGTTACGCAACCCTGTGGTGTCGGCTCCCATCGTGGGCAGCACTAAGGTCCACCACCTGGACGACGCCGTGGCGGCGCTGGACCTCGACCTCACCGATGCCGAGGTCACCGCGCTCGAGGAGCACTACACGCCGCGCCAGCCTGCTGGGTTCTAGACGCCGACCCGCTCGACGAGCCGTGGCCCACGAGGACCGCCGCATGAGTACCGTGTTCCCATGACCGATCACAGCCAACTCTTCCCTGGTAAGCAGTTCATCTCGACTGTGCTCGACGCGCTCGATACCAAGACAGCGATGAGCGGCGGGCTGGCCCGCGTGTACCTCATGAGGGCCGCCATGGCGGGCGCCCTCATCGGAGTCATGTACCTCGCGTATTTTGCGGTGCTCGCCGCGTTCGCTGGGGTCGGCAATGGGGACCTTGTGGGCATCGGCCGCATCGTGGGCGCACTTGTCTTCGGCTTTGCACTTGTGTTCATTTACTACAGCAAGTCCGAGCTGCTGACATCGAACATGATGATCGTGTCGATCGGCGCTTACTACCGCCGCATCAAGCCTTTGAGGGCGCTTCGCGTGCTGGTGCTTTGCTACGGGGGCAACGTCATCGGCGGCCTCGTGGTGGCGCTGTTGGTGCTTGGGTCGACCCTCGGCGATGGCGCCGTCGGAGATCAGATGGCAGCCGCAGTCGCGCACAAGATGGACTACCTCTCCGCGGGAATCGGGGGGTGGTCGGATCTGTTCGTGCGCGCCATTTTCTGCAACTTCATGATCAATTTGGCGATGATCCTCGTCTACAACGGCATGATCAAGGACGACTTCACCAAGTCGCTCGCGATGATCATGAGTGTCTTCGTCTTCGCGTTCGTCGGCTTCGAGCACTCCGTGGCGAACACCGTCCTGTTTACGATTGTCGGTCTTCAAAACGGCCTCGATGTCGGCCTCGCATTGGGCAACATCGTCATCGTTCTTCTTGGCAACTTTGTGGGCGGCGGCCTGCTGATCGGCTTCTACTACGCGTACGCCAACGACGAGCTCAGACACCTCCGCAAGCGCAGAGCCTCGGTCGAAGACTAGTCCGCCTGCCCTTTCGCCCTCTCGACGCGGGGATGGGAAGGGCGCGCGCTCATCAGAGGCTTGGGTCAACCATGACCTTAAGCACCTCGCGCGCGTCCATTGCAGCATATCCTCCTGGCACGCCTTCGAGCCCTACCGTGCGATCGAAGACCCTGCCAGGCGCGATGCGGCCCTCAAGCACTCCTGGAAGCGCGGCGTCGATGTAGGCGCGGACCGGGGCGGGGCCTCCCGTGAGGGTGACGTTCTTCCCGAACAGGGAGGCAAAACCGATGGGCGCGTCTTGGTATTGCGGCACGCCCACCCTGCTGATCACGCCTCCTGGGCGGACGACGCGATACGCCTGCTCATAGGCCGGCATGTGCCCCACGGCCTCGAGAACGACGTGGCTGCCCTCGCCCCCTGTGAGCTCCATGACCCTCGCTACGCCCTCGTCGCCGCGTTCGGCGACCACATCGGTCGCTCCCCATTCGAGACCGAGATCGGTGCGGACCTGGTGGCGGCCCATGAGGATGATCCTCTCCGCGCCCATCTGGCGCGCCGACAGCACGGCCGATAGCCCCACGGCTCCGTCGCCGATGACGGTGACGGTTTTGCCCGGCCGGACGCGGCCCATGTGCGCGGCGTGCCAACCTGTGAGATACACATCGGAGAGCGTCAGCAGCGAGGCGAGCAGCGCCTCGTCCGCATCCTCGCCCACTCCAGGGACCGTGACGAGCGAACCGTCGGCCTGCGACACGCGCACCGCCTCGGCCTGAGCGCCACTCAGGAAGCTTCCGTGGACGCATGACGTGTGGACGCCCTCGCGGCAAAACACGCACGCGTTGTCCTCGAGGCCGAACGGAACGATGACGAAGTCGCCCTTCGCGATGCGAGAGACCTCCGAACCGATCTCCTCGACCACGCCGATGGCCTCGTGACCCATCGCCTGGCCCACGTTGCCCGCCGGCTTGCTGTGGAACGGGTGCAGATCTGAGCCGCAAATGCAGGCACGGACCACGCGCACAACGGCGTCGGTCGGAGCTTTGATTTTGGCGTCGGGAACATCGACGACGCGGACGTCCCCCGCGCCAAACATCAGTGTGGCCTTCATGTGTTTCCTTCAATCTCGTGGATCGCTCCGGCTTCAGTTCAAGGTTCTCGCGGCCGAGAAATTCCCACCCCGTTCGCCGCCCTATTCCGCAAGTGCGCCCGCGCAAACTCATCGAGGCTCCGCGCCAACTCACGCACCTGGTCGTCCGACCATCCGGCGAGGACCTCGGCAAGCCTGCTCCTCCGGTGTTCGGCGGCGCGCAAGGCGAGCCCGCTACCCACTTCGGTGGGCTTCACCACCGCGCTTCGGTCGTCGGCAAGTGCCCGGGACTTGGTCACAACACCCGCCCGTTCAGCCCGTGTGACGAAGCGGCTCGCCGTGGAAGGAGCCACATCGAGACGCTCAGCGATGTCACAAATGCTCTGACCCGCGGTAGGGAGTCGTGCCAGGACCAGCAGGGTTGATAACTCAACGGCGCGACCGCGGTCGTCGACGACGTGGGGCGCCTCGAGGAATCGACGCACCGTCACCAGCGCCGCGTCGAGCGTCTCTAGGTCAGAGCGGGATGCATCGATGTTTCTGGTGCGCCCGCCTGCGATCGGAAACGGGAAACGCGACCTCCTACCTGCAGTTGCCGCCGCACGTGACGCCGGAGTGAAGCACGTGGTGTTCCTCTCGCTGCAAGGCGCAGACCTTAACAAGGTCGTACCCCACGCGACGGTCGATAAGTGGCTCCGCGAATCGGGACTTGACTGGACATTCGTGCGCGCCTCGTTCTTCCACCAGAACATGTCCACCACACACGCACAAGAGGTGCGTGAACACAACGAGATCCTCGTCCCCGCAGGGCGAGGTGCCACCGCCTTCGTCGACGCACACGATGTTGGAGCCGTGGCGGCGGTCGCGATGAAGGATCCCGAGTCGCACCGTGGGCGCGCATGGACGATCACCGGACCGCGGGCACTTACGTACGGGCAAGTCGCAGAGACACTCACGGACGAGCTCGGACGGATCATCCGCTACGAGAATCCCGCTGCGTTGCGGTACATCCGACACGCCCGCAGGGACATGGACATGCCCTGGGGCATGGTTGCCGTCACTACCGCGATCTACACCACCGCGCGCCTTGGAATGGCGGCAGGGCTGAGCGACGACGTCCGCACCATTCTTGACAGGGACCCCATCGACTTCGCTGAATTTGCCCACCGGGAACGCGACGCGTGGATACAAGTCGACGGAACCGAAGAGCCCGGCGCTGAGAATACCGACACCCTCTGAACCGGAGTTCAACGTGGAGTGCGTAGCCCTGTGGCCACCAGGGATGGGTCACTCGGGCAGAGAGACCGACGGGCTGCCGTTCAGTCGCTGAAGGTGCCTGTCAAACTCCTGCTCAACCGTGTCCGTGTCGTGGGCGTTGTAGAGAATCAGGTTGCGCAAGTGGCCGTAGCTCTCGAGATCGAGCAGGTCAACGAACTGGACAGCGAAGCCATCGAGTTCCGCGCGAACCACGACCCCATCGATGCGGATCTTGATCGCCTCGGAGAGGTGAATCGTGACCCGGCACCGCGTCTGCTCGGACAATGGCTCTGGCGTGGGCAACCAGAGGCCCTCAAAACTGATGTCGCGGACCTCTCCGGAAACTCTCTTACCATCGGCCAGGACGTCGACAGGAACGTGGGGGTTCACGCGGGTGAACTTGCGATGGTTCATGCCCTTCACTCTAACGAATCAGCGTGCCCCACCGCGGCAGGCCAGCAGTTCAGACGATCGTCCAGCCCCCATCGACCATGAGCGTCGACCCATTCGCCATGTCGCCGACGTCGCTTGCCAAGTACTGGACGGCCGCGCCGATGTCCCCGATCGTAGCGAAGCGGCCGCGCGGAATCTTCGCCAGCACGGCGTCGCGGAAACCCGGTGTGTCGAGCCGCTCCGCCGTTCCCGGGGTGTACGTAAACGTGGGAGCGACACCTGTGACAACGACTCCCGCGCCACCCCACTCGAGAGCCAACGTCCTCGTCACCTGGTTCAGGCCGCCCTTCGAGGCGCAATAGACGACCTCGTCCTGGTTGGCGACAACGGAAATCTGCGAACTCATGTTGATAATCCGCCCATGGCCGCGCGGAAGCATGTGGCGGGCGGCCGCCTGCGCACAGAAGAACGCCGCCCTGAGGTTGAGCTCCATCATCGTGTCCCAGTCCTCAACTGTCACGTCGATGGCGGGAATCGGCTTCCCCATCCCTGCATTATTGACAAGAATGTCGATGTGGCCGAGGTCGGCGGCGATCCTGTCGAAGAGTGGACCGATGCTTGCCACGTCCCGCAGGTCGGCTGCATACGTTCGCGCCGAACGGTTGGTGGCCGCTAGTTCATCACGCAACTGCTCGGCCGTGGCCTCGTGACCGCCTACAGCGGCGACGACCACGCCGCGATCGATGAAGTGGTCCACCAATCCCCTGCCGATGCCGCTCGTGGCTCCGGTGATGACCATCGTCTTACCGCTGATGTCGAAATCGTTCATCGCACGACCTTGTCTGTCTCGATGGTGCGACGGATGTCTTTCTGACGCCGCTTCGCCACGGGGCCATCGTGAAGATCCCAAGGCACTCTCACGGTAGACCTCCCCTTGCCGTCATCCCGGATGCAATTACCCGCGCGCCGAGCGCTCCTCATGCCTAGAGTCGAGACATGACGACCTCCCACTCGTCCCGCTCACGACGCCGCGTCGCCCGTGCGGCGATCGCGTCCATCACCGCGCTACTCATCGGAGCCTGCAGCGGCACGAGTACAAACTCACCCTCACCGACGCCGACTCCCTCATTGACTGCGCCGGCGCCGACGCTGTCCCCCGCTGCTACCGCAACGCCTCGGGCACCCGTTGGCATCGGCCCACTCGAGCCCGTAGCACTCACATGGGCCGACGGGCTCGACCCGGGAGCCGCGGAGGGCCACTCGCTCGACGTGCCTGCTGGATGGACCGCCGAGGTGTGGGCGAATCTGCCAGGAGCACGCCTCGCGGCCTGGAGCCCCGACGGCGCGCTGGTCGTGTCTGAGGCCGACCAAGGAAGCGTCGCGGTGGTCACTCCGAAATCTGGCGCGGGTCCTGCGACCGTCGCTTCTCTCGCTACCGGACTCTCGTCTCCGCAAGGACTCGCTTTCACTCGATCGGGGGGCCATGACGTGCTTGTCATTGGCGAGTCGCAACGCTTGGTTGCGTGGACGTACGCCAATCAGTCCCTGAGCAACCCCCGGGTGATCGTGGACGGCCTTCCCACGACGGGCCACGGGGCGAAGGGAATCGCGGTCGATGGCGGCACCTTGTACTTCAGCCTCGGATCGTCCAGCAACCGCGACCCTGTAGATCGCACCGCCGACCCCGAGCGCGCCGTGATTGCCCGCATCGGCCTCGATGGCACTGGCTACGGCGTTGTCGCGACGGGTGTGAGAAACGGCTTCGGTCTCGCCTTTGCTCCCGATGGCACGCTCTTCACCGCCGTGAACCAGGCGGACAACCAGCCCTACCCCTTCCGAGATGGCTCCGGACTGTATGGGCAGGTCGTCGAGGAATTCGTCAACGAGAACCCCGTCGATCAGGTGACGCGCGTGACCCCAGGGCTCGACCTCGGCTGGCCGTACTGCATGCCCGATGGGACTGCTAGCGATGACCTGGTTGACCTGGGCTATTTCGCGGACCCCCTGCTCAATGCAGATGAAAGTGCGCTCGACTGCTCAAAGCTCGAGCGAGTTCAGCTCGGCCTGCCCGCCCACAGCGCCCCGTTAGGACTTGCCTTCACGTCGGGGACTCCCTTGCGGGCGGTCTTAGGCGATGGCGCATTGATCGCAGCTCACGGCTCGTGGAACCGGGAGCCGCCGCGCGAGCCGTACGTGGTGTTCGCTCCATGGGACGCCGACGCGGGCGCGCTCGGCGCAGCGCAACCCTTGGTGACCGGCTTCCAGAATGAGGACGGGTCACGGTGGGGACGAGCCGTCGCTGCGGTGCCAGGTCCCGACGGGGCCCTCTACGTGACCGACGACCTCGCGGGGCTCGTATACCGCATTGCGCCGCCTTCGACGCAGTAGCGCCGAGCGGTCGCCGACACGCTCCCGCGCAAGGGACGAACCCTCGCGCAGGAGCGCGGCGACTACACCTTCTGCACCACCGGCATCGCCGCGACGATGGCCTCCACCTGGGTCTTCGCGTCGCCGAACAACATGTCCGTGTTTTCCTTGAAGAACAGCGGGTTCTGAACGCCAGCGTAACCGGTTGCCATCGAGCGCTTGAAGACGATGACGTGGCGCGCGTGCCAAACCTCAAGCACGGGCATTCCCGCGATCGGTGACGACGGATCATCGTTCGCCGCAGGGTTGACCGTGTCGTTGGCGCCGATGACCAGCACTACGTCGGTGTCCGCAAGGTCGGGGTTGATCTCGTCCATTTCCAGGACGATGTCGTAAGGCACCTTCGCCTCGGCCAACAGCACGTTCATGTG
>Ga0123339_10003815_pt1 | contig 9977 bp, 7 predicted proteins | sample lystaG_FD_89956 | JGI IMG/M metagenome (GOLD analysis project Ga0123339, IMG submission 89956) | Glacier valley bacterial and archeal communities from Borup Fiord, Nunavut, Canada, to study Microbial Dark Matter (Phase II) -... | ecosystem: Environmental > Aquatic > Freshwater > Ice > Glacier ... | reverse complement strand
TTCAGTTAGGGACTCTCAAGGATTAAACTGTTCCACTTCGGCTGGCGACTAAAGTCACTGCCACAAAGGCGCGAAGGCAGACTTCGCGGACTGGAACATTTATTTTGTTGAGAGTCCCTTAGAAAGTCTTGCCGAGCCCCATCAGGAAATGCTCTACGATCGGTCCGAGGGCGAGCGCAGGGAAGAAGGTCAGGGCTCCGACGATCACGACCGTGCCGATGAGCAGCAGGGTGAAGGTAGGTGAATCCGTCGGGAACGTACCTGCCGATTCTGGAATAATCTTCTTCTTTGCCAGACTGCCTGCGATCGCCAGCAGCGGAATGATCATCAGAAATCGCCCGATCAGCATCGCGAACCCCAGCGTCACATTATAGTAAGGCGTGTTGGCGGTGATGCCTGCAAAAGCAGAACCGTTGTTGCCCGTTCCTGATGAATAGGCATAGAATATCTCCGAGAAACCGTGGGCGGAGGCATTGTTCTGATTGTTGTAGGTTGCACCATAGTAATTGCTCGGGCTGCTGTTGTTGACATGGTTCCAGGAAGCCGTCGCCGACTGCTGCACCAGCTTATCCTCGTCGGCTTTCTGCGCGTCCGTGAATGTCTGCGAGGTCGCGCCTGGCGCAAGATTCAGGTTTGCACCGAGAGCGGTGAAGCAGAGGATATCTGCTGCCAGCACCAGCACCGCGAGCATTGCCATTTTGACCTCGAACTGCTCGATCTTCTTGCCCAGATACTCTGGCGTACGCCCGACCATCAGTCCGGCGATGAAGACGGCGATCACAGCGTACATCAGCATTCCATACAGCCCCGCGCCCGTGCCGCCAAAAATGACTTCACCGGTCAGGATGTTCGAGAGCGGAACCAGCCCGCCGATCGGCGTAAAGCTATCATGCATCGAGTTGACCGCGCCGCAGGAGGCGTCCGTCGTGACGGTGGCGAAGAGCGCGGAGTTGGCAATACCGAAGCGCGTCTCCTTGCCTTCCATGTTTCCGCCGGGCTGCGTTCCGGTACCGGCAGTCATCACGTTCATCTGCCCGACGAGTGGATTGCCCTTCTGTTCGGCGGTATAACAAACGCTCACGCCGATGAAGAACATCGTGCTCATCGCCGCGAACAGCGCCCAGCCCTGCTTCGTGTTGCCGACCATTTTGCCGAATGTATAGGTCAGACCGGCGGGAATCAGAAAGATCGAAACGATCTGGATGAAGTTCGTCAGCGGGGTCGGGTTCTCATAAGGGTGCGCGGAGTTGGCATTGAAGATGCCGCCACCGTTTGTACCCAGCATCTTGATCGACTCCTGTGAGGCGACCGCTCCCTGCGCGATACTCTGCGTGTTATCCGTCCCGTTGGTTTTCGGCGTTCCGTCCACTGTCTGTGCGGCAGTGTAGGGCGCGAAGTTCTGCGGCACTCCCTGCTGCACAAGGAACAGCGAATAGACCAAACACAGCGGCATCAGAATATAGAGTGTCGTGCGCGTCAGATCGACCCAGAAGTTCCCGATTCCGTTCGCTGATCGGCGCGCGAAACCGCGCACAAGTGCGATCGCGATCACAATGCCGGTCGCCGCCGACATCCAGTTGTGGACCGCAAGGGAGACCATGTTCGAGAAGTAGCTGACCGTCGTTTCAGGCACGTAACTCTGCCAGTTGGTGTTTGTAGAGAAGGAGGCGGCGGTATTGAACGCCAGATCGGTCGTCATGTCCTTGCCGCTGAACCCTTTCGGGTTCATACCGAAAGCATTAATATGCCCCTGAAAGCGCAGCAGAATATAGGTGAACAGCATTCCGACGACACTGAACATCAGCATCGCGAACGCATAGGTCGTCCACTTCATATCCTCGTCTTTATCGACGCCGAACAGCTTGTAGCACAGGCGCTCAAGCCAGCCCAAAACCGGCGAAAGCAGTGTCCGCTCGCCCTCGAAAACGCGCGTCATGTAGACGCCCATCGGTTTTGTCAGCAGCAGCACCGCCGTAAAGAACAGCAGTATTTGTAGTATTCCGTTTACAGTCATCGTCCCATTCCCCCCACAAACCTCAAAAAATCTGCGGCTAAAAGTTTACTGCCTAAAATTTTTCAGGCTTCAACAGTGCATACAGCAGGTAGCAGAGCAGAAGCGCAGCTACGATGCCCGTCCAGATATAGTCGATCATTTGCGTCTCCTTACAGTTTCTCGCAGCCGCGCACATAGGCAGCGCAGACGGCGAAGAATGCCACTGAAATAGCAATATAAACCACGTCCATCATGATGTAGGCTCCTTCGTTTTTTTCAGCATAATGTTCTATATGTCGTCACTTTCTCCGCTCTCGAATTCGTGCCGCAAGACGCTTTCTGAGCGACGCTGAGTCTGCAGGCAGCAGACCATGAAGCAGCAGCACGGAAAAGAACAGGCACCACAGTGGTAAATTGCTCATGATTTCAGAACTTTCACAACCAACAAAACGAATCAAAAAAGGGAGGACGAAACACACGGTGTCGCTGCAGGATAATATCCTGTCAGCACAACTGTGAGTTTCGGCCTCCCCGAGAACTGGCGCTTTGTGTACGCCCTTTCCTGCGGCAACCGGAATATGAAATTATAGCTCAGTCGGGTCGGAAACCCTGTCCGAAAACACCTGGTCGATCGCGCCAGGCAAAATCAATAATTTGCCAGCGTTTCGTCACCGATCTTCATCGAGCGCGCGTTGTTCCAGATTGCGGGCTCAATTCGCCCAGCCGATCCAGCTCGATTCTTAGCAGCCGCTTTTCGATGTCGGTCTCGAGGACATAGACTTCCATTTGCTCTGCTGTTTCCACATCGATATCGCAGTAGCTGCGCTTAACGCCGCTGCCAACGATACCTGCGATGATCTCCTCGATGTAGGCGTGATTGATGCTGCGCAACTCCTGCCGCGCACTTTTTATCAGTCGCCTTCCCTCTTCCGTTGCTGATAGATTCGCTTCGGTTTGTGTAAAGATACCGGCGCAGCGTACGAGAAGCAACTCACCAACAAGATGTGCGCGTACATCTGTTGGTCCGCGACCCTGCTGCTCTCGTTGAAAGCGTACTACAGCGTTTGCAATATCGGCTTCGATTGAACCCTTTGTGGGTCGGCTCATAACGTACTGCCTGCGATGATTCGTGTCAGTTTGCGTTCAAAAATGGTTCCTAAAAACAAAAAACCAGCATACGCACGAGTCCGCAGGAGCGTTCTTCGTAAGCGCTGCCGGTCTACAAAAGCACAAAACTCTGTTGAGTTCCTTGCCTGTGCCCACCAGAAAATCAATACTGTTGTTATCATACCACGTTCGTATGCACTTGTCAAGACTTAACAATGCCATTTTTGCATACTATGCCAGCACAGTCATTAATGAGGCTGAATGATCTTTTGCCCCTGAATATGTCTGTAAAATAACTCACGTTACGCAGAGGCACCTTCGCTTTTAATAGTCAGCAGTTCTCTGCAGGCGCTTTCGACAGCCACGCGATAGAGCCTGCTTTTGGTGCAAAGTGGGTTACCGTAACTATTCACCTTCACCCCCAACCCCTCTCCCTGCCAGTCGCAGGCTCCTCAGGGAGAGGGGAGGAAGAAAAGTACTGCTACACTCATCCTTCTCCCTGGCGAAGCACGTTCGAAGCGGAGCGCAATGTGCTTCGCCAGGCGGAGAGTGTACGGGTGACGGCTCTTATCGTCTCGATGGTCTGCCGACTTTGAGGAGCACAATCCCGTGTGCGGGAACTGCAACGCCGTAGGTTTCTTGATGATCACCGACATTTGTATGAAGCCACAAGTCGCGAACAGGCTGTCTGCCCTTCAGACCGATGTCCGACCACTTGACAACGACAATTCGTTCCTCTGAGTCGACGTTGACGAGCCCGACTGCGTGCGTTCCATCTGCCAACGGTCGCGCCCAGACCTCCCCTCCTACGCCATCCTGAGCGACACGTCCGGCAGGTTTACCGAGCGTATCCTGGTTGATGTCGAGCGCTTCATCGTTCGTCAGAAGGGCGAGCGTGAACGGGTCGAGCTGTGTCATGTCGCAGCCGATCAGGAGTGGCGAAGACAACAGGCACCACATGGAAATATGCAGAATCTGCTCATTCGGAGTCAGTTTCGATGGGTGCGGAGTGCCCCATCCAACGCGACCGACGACCAGCATATCTGGATCGTTCCAGTGTCCGGGACTAATGAACTTCTCATGTCCGTCCTGGCTTTCGAAGATGCTGTGCAGGCTGCCCCAGCTATCGTCAATGTCGCCGGTCGTGCGCCAGCAGTTGCCGCCGATCTCCTCACCCCATTTCCAGACATCGCCCATACCGTACTGGCAGAAGCTGTAGACGATGTCGCGATCGACCTTATCCAGCGATTTCCGCATCACGGCATAAGGCTTTTGCTGCGCTGCAAGATCATTGCCGCCCGCCACGTCCGTATAGGAGCACCAGTCGTACTTCAGGTAATCGAACCCCCACTCCGCGTAAGACTTCGCGTCCTGATTCTCATGCTGATAGCTCGCCACGTAGCCGCCACACGTAGTCGGTCCCGGAGACGAATAGATGCCGAACTTCAAGCCCTTGCTGTGGACATAATCGCCGAGCGCTTTCATGTCGGGGAACTTGGTGTTCGTGCGGATTCGTCCCGTCGCATCACGGTCGGCTTCCCAGGTGTCGTCGATATTGACATAGGAAAATCCGTGTGCGGCAAGTCCGGACTTGATCATTTGATCGGCAGCGTCGCGCATTTTCGGATCGTCAACATTTCCTGCCCAGACATTCCACGAGTTCCACCCCATCGGCGGCGTCAGCGCGAGCTTATGATCCCCGCCGACGATCGTTAGCATTCGCTGAGAATTGCCTTTCGATCCACGCACAGTAAGCAAAACATTACTCGGTCCGGAGTTTTTGAGCGCGCCAGAAATGATTCCGGTATTCGCGTCCAATGTCAGTCCCTGAGGAAGATTCTTTGCGCCGTAGGTGAGCGGTCCATCACCGGTAGCAGCAATCAGGAAAAGGAACGGGCGTCCCGGGGTCGCGCCAACGATCCGCGCTCCATGTATGGCAGGACGGGGTTCGGCGGGCGGAACCATGAGACGTGGAGGAACCACTGGTACAGTCGCGATTTCGGGCTTTATCGCAGAGCCCGGGACGAGCGTCAGATAGGCGCCCGCCCAGTCGGCATGATCATAGGAGATACCATCCCCGCCATCGTCCACTTCAAGAACCAACTTCTTTGCGCCGACCAGCGAGACACCAAGGATTTTAGCGTTTTCGCCGCCGTGCATACTTCCGCTCTGGGCGGCAACTTTGCCATCTACGCGCACGATAAAAGTGACCGACCCTTTGGTTCCTACTTCATCATCGATGCCGACTGCCGAATCGAAATGTGTCGCTGCCCCGTGTAGATCGATCGTAATGCGGCTGACGGCGTGAGTGCCGACGCCATGCGGGAAGGTGACGGTGTTGATTTTAATCGGATTGTTTTCGACGCTGTGCGCGGCTCGCGCTTCGCCAAATCCCTGTTCGATTTTGCTCAGGTCGAGCGTTTCCAGCCAGATCGCGTTTGCGGGTGGATCTTTGGGGTTCAGAACTTCTGTCGGGGCGATCGATTGTTGAGCGCCAATTGCGGGCGGCATCAACAGAATGCCCGCCGCTGCCACCGTTAATACGGACAGCGCGGGTTTCAAGCGAAACATGGCTGAATTGCGTTGTATGGTCATGGTTTATCGAGTAATCCTATGCTACTTTGTGGAGAATTTGTAAGTCGTCGTCGACCGGTAGGTATCTCCCGGCTGCAGCGTCGTCGTCGGGAAATCGGAATGATTGGGCGAATCGGGGTAGTGCTGCGCTTCCAGACAGAAGGCGCTTCGCCGCGGATACGCCTTGCCGCCGTGCCCGATGTCTTTGCCGTTCAGGAAGTTGCCAGTATAGAATTGGATGCCCGGCTCGGAGGTATACACCTCCAGAATACGCCTAGTCGTTGGCGAAGAGACTCGCGCCGCAAGGATTTCAGTATCGCCTTCTTTGTGGTTGAGAACGAAATTGTGATCGTAGCCGCTGCCGAACTTGATCTGCTGATTGTTAGCCCCGATACGCGCTCCGATTGCCGTTGGTTTACGGAAATCGAAAGGCGTTCCGGCAACGCTGCTGATTTCGCCTGTCGGGATCGCAGTCGCATCTGTCGGAGTGTACCGGTCGGCATTGAGATAGACGATGTGGTTTAGGACAGTACCGTTTCCCGCGCCATTCAAATTGAAATAGGGATGCGCGGTCAGATTGATGACCGTTGCGCTGTCGGTCTGCGCCGTATATTCGAGTTTGAGCGCGTTATCATCTGTGAGCGTCCAGGTTGCTTTGACAGTCAGATTACCGGGATAGCCTTCTTCGCCGTCGGGACTCAGGTAAGTCAACTGTATGCCAACGCCTCCGCTCACAGATTTGGTGAGTGGGGTCGATTTCCAGACGACTTTATCGAAGCCGCGTACGCCGCCATGCAGACTGTTCGGACCGTTGTTGACAGCGAGTTTGTAGTCTGTACCTTCGAGAGTGAATTTGCCTTTTGCGATGCGATTTCCATAGCCGCTCAAAGACGACAGCGGCTTTTGTCGGGTTGTGGTCATCGAGGTACAGTTGTCCGAGCAGTCCGTACGCCCGCATATCCTGCTGCATTCCCGGCATCGCTTTGCGAGCATGACCTATTGCCTGCGCAAGATTGTCTTTCGTACGTGCTTTCTGGGCGTAAAACACGGCCATCAGATAATGCGCGGTTGTATCGTCAGGGTGCGACTGCAGGTAGGGCGTCAAGTCTTTTTCGGCTCCGGTCAGGTCCATCTGATCCATCTCGACGTTGACAATGGCGAACAGATACTCTTTGTTGGACGGGTCGAGTTTGTGGGCGCGGCGCAAAGCTACCAGTGACTGAGGGCGTTTCCACTGCTTGGCTGCCAGAATACCGTACTGCCCGAGTGCGCGGGCGTTGTCGGGCAACAGCGCGGCAGAACGCTCGGCAGAAGCGTATGCATTTGTGAGGTCATGCATCTGCTGCTGAAGGATTGAAAGTTGCAACCACGTCAAGCCGTCTTTTGGTTCGAGGCGGACAGTCGCAGCGTAATACTCAGCAGCCTCGGGATAGTGGCGCAGCTGCACATACATTTCGCCCAACTGCCTAAAACAGCCAGCAAACTGCGGGTCTTGCTTCGTACCGAGCAGCCATTCTGCTTCGGCTTTGCGATAATCTTTTATCGCCACGAAGTCAAGCCCGCGCAGATAGTGCCGCTGACCAGAGCGCGTCCGCACCCGCCAACTTCGAAAGGCGATCACGCTTGCGATACATAGCAAAACCAGTGCGAGCCGCAGCAGCCTGCTGCGCGACAATGCCCGTTTGTTCGGTGCGACTGGAATATTCTTCATACTTTGGAGCAGGGAATTAGAAGGAGTCGATGACATCGCGCTCTCTCATTCAGTTATATTTAGAATGTCACGGGAGTGTCTGAAGGACACTCCCGTGACAACATCGCGTTCATCGAGCCATTTGCCCGCAGTTGGGCGCTGTCTGCCGAGAATCACCAGTCTTGTTGATTCGTCCCGGTGCAGTACTTGGGCGCAGGCAGCGATTTGCCGAAGTTGGTGCAGGGCGCACCGTTATTATCGAGGCTGACAGGGTCGTTCGGGGCATACTGCAGGAAAGGGCTGTACTTAGCGTGTCCATCTACAAACACGAAGTTGCGGCGTCCGCCGTCCTTCTTGGCTTGCAGGGTATTGTCCTGAAGGTGAAAACCCAGTTCGTCGGACAACATGCCCTTGGCAGCTGGACGATCTAAGGCCGCCATAGAGATACCGGTTCGTATCTGGTTCATGCCTCCATTAGTATCGTTGGTGCCAGGAACCCAGCACGGACCGGCATTGTCCTGAACGGGTCTGCTGAGAGTGACATGGGCTTCGGAGAGCGTATCGCTGTTGTCTGAGAATGTGTCAGGGTTCCAATAGTGCTTATCGTACCAGCCTTCAAACATGGTGCCGTACGAGTTCCCATTGGGCCAGCTATCGACATCGGTGCCGGAATCGGTCTTGGTCGCCCATGTAGTGTCACTGGGACAGTGAAACACCTGGAGGTTCTTGACGTAGGGATACAACTGATATTTGTTACCACAGGGATTGGTGAGCCTGCTCCAGTTGTTCCCAAAGGGGAATTGCTCATCGTTGTCCTGCACGTACATCATCACCGCAGTTCCCAACTGCTTGAGGTTGCTCGTGCAGGTGATTTTGCGTGCCTGCTCGCGAGCCTGTGCAAAAACGGGGAAAAGAATCGCGGCGAGAATCGCGATAATCGCGATAACCACGAGCAGTTCGATCAGAGTAAAGGCTTTTCTCACAGATTGTAACCCTCCCGAAAATAAAAAAACGAAGAAGATATGGGACAAGTACTCGAAACCTGCTGAAGCGTAGTGCAATATGTTCGAAAACGGTACTGCAATGGGGTTGACAGCCTACATTGGCCAGCATCTGCTAGCCACCATTTGCGCGATGCATGGCAGCGGCTTTGGCTGCATCATCCGACGACAAATTGTTGACAGGGCGATTTGCATACACTAGTCCAACAATAACTGCTATTACCAGCACTACTGCAATTGTCGCAATTGCCGCCGGACCGCCGATCTGCTTATCTTTCATGTTGCGCTATGCCTCCTTTCTGCTAGAGTTTGTATAATATATATCATTTTCACAGTATAACATTGTTTGCAGTGCCTGTCAATTAATTTCTGTCAATAGTTAAATTCCTTATTCTGATTTCCGCTAGTTTCGTCCATCGCGAGAATACTTTTGATCTCGAGTGTCGACTCAATCGGTATTCGAGCGGTTCACCAATCAAAAATGTCCGACGCATACGGGTATATTTGCTTGACTGCGTGTCACCTTTTGTAACAACATAATTGTTGGAGAGGGGAAATCAAATTGTGATTACCCGACGTCTGCATCTATGTCTACATTATTGTTGGGAGAATATAGCCCTCATCAACGCTGATAAAATAAAGCTGATAAACGACTCTGACGCAAAATTTGACCTGTAAGATTACGCATACACAATATTTCAGTCGTCGGCCGCGATTTGTTTGTCGAGCGCAATATAGTCGTCGTATCCGATCAGGTCGTAGAGTTCTCGGCGTGTCTGCATCGTTTCTATGAGCGACTGCTGCGTACCCGTCTGCCGCAGGACTTCATAAACGTTTTGCGCGGATTTCATCATTACGCGGAAGGCGGTCATCGGGAAAATCACCATAGCATAGCCGAGCGCAGAATACTCTGACACACTCATATACGGTGACTGTCCGAACTCGGTCATGTTCGCCAGCAGCGGCGCCCGCACGCGATCGGCAAACTCCGCAAACTCGTCTCGGCTCTGGAGCGACTCGGGAAAAACCGCGTCCGCACCCGCCTCCAAGTATGACTTCGCTCTGGTAATCGCGTCTTCCAGACCATTCACTCCACGCGCATCGGTACGAGCGATCAGATAGAAATCGGGATCGGTTCGTGCACGAACCGCAGCACGGATTTTGCTCTGCATCTCTGAAGAGGGAATGACTTGCTTACCGGTCAGGTGTCCGCAGCGCTTGGGAGCGACTTGATCTTCGAGGTGTATCCCGGCAAGCCCTGCGTGCTCCAATTCTTCGACGGCGCGCACCACATTGAGCGCTTCACCATAACCCGTATCGGCATCCGCGATCACTGGAATCTGAACGGCATGTGATACATAACGCGCCTGCTGCGCCATTTCGGTGAGGGTCAGCAGGGCGATGTCCGGGAAACCGGTCAGGCTGTTGGTGACGCCTGCGCCGCTCAGATACAGCGCTTCAAAACCAGCCTGCTGTGCCAACTGCGCCGTAATCGCGTTGAAAGCGCCCGGCATCACGAGCGTGCCCTTCGCCAAATGCTGGCGAAAAATAGTTCCGGGAGAGGGGACGCTCATTGCTTCGCCGTACCTGCTTCTTGTTGGGCTATTTTGTC
>Ga0123339_10003813_pt1 | contig 9979 bp, 7 predicted proteins | sample lystaG_FD_89956 | JGI IMG/M metagenome (GOLD analysis project Ga0123339, IMG submission 89956) | Glacier valley bacterial and archeal communities from Borup Fiord, Nunavut, Canada, to study Microbial Dark Matter (Phase II) -... | ecosystem: Environmental > Aquatic > Freshwater > Ice > Glacier ... | reverse complement strand
TACGCGCACCGCAAGCGAAGTAAGCACTGCTTGGAAAGTCGCTGGTGTCAACACTTGGGGCAGTCCATGACGGTCTACTCAAAAACCATGGCTGGGAGGATGGTTGCCGTGGATCAGCAGTCGGGCCTGGCGCCCGACCTGAAGGATTTTTTAAAGTCTGTGGACGGCAAAACGTCGCCTGACCAGCTGGTTGCCCGATGGCGCGACGGCCCCGACGCCCTGCAGCTGTTAGTGGAACTTGAAAGAAGAGGACTGGTAGAAGTCAAGGCGGCCAGATGGAGTAACAGTTCAGCCAACTCGGCCTTCCCGTCGTCCTTTGCTCACAGCTCCCCCCCTGAATCACCATCTCAGCCGCTACAAACGGCGGGTCGCCCAGCACCGACGTCGCAAAAACCAGACAAATCCCAGACCTCGGCAGAGCTGGACGCCATCAAAGAACAGATGGCCACCTTCATGTTGACACATTTGCCGCACCACGCCATGACTGTCCTGAAAGAGATCGAAGACATCAACAACTACGACCAACTGATGATCATGCTGACAGGCTATGCCAGCATGGCGCACGCGGCGGGGCGCACCGGCCTGGCGCACATCAAGTCGCTGCGCGCCGTGCTGGAGCCGGGGTTTCAGCGCACCGCGCACTGAAAGCTGGCCCTGCGGCCTTCAAAAACCGACGGCGGCTTTTGTCAGGCTGACAACTCAATTTTTATTCTTTTAAAGTGTCATTTAGACCTGTAGCCCAATGAATACATGCGCTAGCAGCTCCTGAATTTATAGCAAACCATAAGCGCTTCAAGCCACAAACCGGCGCTGTGCGATCTCCAGCAGGCCGTCGAAAATCAGGCTTTCCACCAGATCGATGCTGACTGACATGCTGGGCGCCATCTTCCAGCCCGCGCCACCTGTCATGATGCATTCGGGCACCTGGCCGCAGTGGTTACTGACGTTGTCGACCATGCGCTGCACGGCCCCGGCAATGGCAAAGGTGCCGCCGCTGGTCAGGGCGTCGCTGGTGTTGGTAGGGAAGTTGCACACCTCGCCAGTCGGCACATGCAGGCCCGCCGTGCCAGACTCAAGCGCACGCAGCATGATGCCGTGGCCGGGTAAGATCAAGCCGCCCAAAAACTTGCCTTGCGCGTCGACAGCCTCGACGGTGACGGCTGTACCTACCATCACCACCACGCACGGCTTGTGCACGCCACGCGCCAGAAGGCGATGCCGCGCACCAATGACAGCCACCCAGCGATCTGCACCCAGCCTGGCGGGGTGGTCATAGCCGTTGGTCACGCCGGCCTCCTCTTGGCTGGAATTCACCCAGTTGGGCAACACGTCCCACAGTTCCAGTTGCTCCACCACGCGGCGCTTGATGGCGTCACCGGCCACAATGCAGCCCAAAATTCTGCTGGGAGCCGCAATGCTGCTCCAGTCGCCCTCAGCCAATCGGTCAATGTTTTCTAAAAATACTGCGCCCTGAGCCAGCAAGCGCGCGCCTGAGACAGGCGAATCGTATTGCGCCCATTTCAAGCGAGTGTTGCCAACATCAAGTGCCAGGAAGGTCATGTGAGCGCATTATCAACAGGTTTTGACGCAACGCGGCCACCACTGGCTAGAGGTTTTCCCGCCTAGTTCTGGCGCCACGGCAAACCGCTGACCTTCCAGCCCGCCACAGCGCCGCGATGTAAATGCTGATCCGGGTCGCCCTCAAAGCCTTCAAGAATGTTGTAAGCCTCTATACCCAACTCAGTGGCGCGCTTGGCAGCAGCGATGGAGCGCACGCCACTGCGGCACAACAACACAGCTTTTTTACCGGCTGGCACCACAGCCTTGAGGCTCTCATCAAAGTCCGGATTGACAACCATGCCAGGCCATTGCTTGAATGCCAGCGCAACGGCGCCAGGCACAAAACCGACCCATTCACGTTCAGCGTCAGTACGCACATCGACCAGCACAGCGTCACCCGATTGCCACCAGGCAAAAGCCTGCATGGGTGTCACATCGCCGGCATAGCCCAGCGCCGGATTATTCACATGTGCGTGCATCGTTTTACTAGCGAGGTTGATGAGTTTGAAGTGTAGCTTTAAGCCTCAATGACCTTATAGTCGGACCTTGCCTTACTGCAGCCCCACAACCATCAGGAGACACGCATGCCCAAGATATCAGACCGGTCATATTGGCAATGGCCCTTGGCAAAAGAGCGATCACTGAAAGACTTTGACCCAGCAGCCAAACCATTTTCAGGCGGTGACAAACAGGCCGACATTGCCGCCACCGAGGCGCTGGCCGTTGAGCTCGATGGCTTGCAAAACCTGTTCTACGCTGACAAGCGGTTCAAGTTGCTGGTGATTTTGCAAGGCACCGACACATCTGGTAAGGACGGCACACTGCGCGGCGTGTTCAATCGCATGAGCCCGCTGGGCGTTCACACCGTCGGCTGGAAGGCGCCCACCGAAGACGAACGTGCACATGACTACCTGCGCCGCATTCACCAACAAATGCCAGGCAACGGCGAGACCATGATTTTTAACCGCAGCCACTACGAAGACGTGTTGGTACCGCCCGTCAGTGGCTGGATCAATGCCAGGCAAACCAAACAACGATTTGCGCAAATCAATGACTTCGAGCGCATGCTGACAGAAAACGGTACCGTGATTTTGAAATTCATGCTGCACATCAGTTTTAAGGAGCAGCGGGTGCGCTTGCAAGAACGCATTGACGATGAAACCAAACACTGGAAGTTTGCACTTAGCGACATTGACGCGCGCAAGCAATGGAAGCCCTACCAAAAAGCCTACGAGGCGCTACTGAACGCCACCAGTACGGCTTGGGCACCCTGGACTGTGGTGCCAGCTGACTCCAAAGTGCACCGCAACCTGATGATTGCGACGCTGTTGCGCGATGCGCTGGTCAAGCTCAAGTTGCGCTTTCCGCCGGGAGACCCTGCGCTCAAGGGCATCAAAATAGTCTAAACGGCTAGTGGCCGCCGCCCAAATACGCGGCTTTCACGGCCGGGTCATCACGCAGTTTTGATGCTTCGCCGTGCACTGAAATACGGCCGTTCTCCAGCACGTAGCCGTAGTCAGCTACTTTAAGGGCAGCAGCGGCAAATTGCTCAACCAGCAGCATCGTTACGCCGCGGGCTTTCAGGTCACCAATGATGCGAAACACTTCCTCCACCAGAATCGGTGCCAGGCCCATCGAAGGCTCGTCAAGCAGCACGATTTCGGGGTTCAACATGACCGCGCGCGCCATGGCCAGCATTTGCTGCTCGCCACCAGACAATGTGCCCGCCAGCTGGTTGCGTCGCTCTTTGAGGCGAGGGAACAAGTCCATCGCACGCTCTAAATCGCCTGGTACGTCACCCTTGGGGCGGCTGCCCGTCAAGCGCGGAAAGGCCCCCAAAATCAGGTTGTCGGTCACTGTCATAGTGGCAAACACGCGGCGACCTTCGGGTGAATGCGCCAGGCCTTGCTTGGCAATAGCGTAAGACTCCAGACCATCAACACGCTTGCCATGCAGCGAGATTTCGCCCGAGGTCGGTTTGATCATGCCCGATACCGCACGCATGGTGGTGGTTTTGCCTGCGCCGTTCGAGCCAATCAGCGTCACGACTTTGCCTTTGGGCACTTCCATCGAAATGCCGTGCAGCACCTGCACTTTGCCGTAGCCTGCTTCTAGATTTTTGATGCTCAACATGTTTATCTTTCTTTCTAAAGTGCCTAAGCAACCGTGCCGCCGAGGTAAGCCTCGATGACCTTCTCGTTCGCTTGCACCTCAGCGGGCTTGCCTTCGGCGATTTTCTGGCCAAAGTCGAGTACCGAGACGGTGTCGCACAGCTGCATCACCACATCCATGTGGTGCTCGATCAAAATCACGGTGATGCCGTGGTCGCGGATTTTGCGGATGATGGCCACCAACTCTTTGATGTCGGGCGCGGTCAGCCCGGCTGCAGGCTCGTCAAGCAGGAGCAATTGCGGATCCAGTGCCAGTGCGCGTGCAATCTCCAGCAAGCGCTGTTTGCCGTAGGGCAGATTGCGAGCTTCTTCAAACGCCAGGTCGCCCAGGCCCACAAAATCAAGCAGGCCTAGGCCGCGTTCTGTGGCGGCTGATTCTTCGCGGTTAAACCGCGGTGTGTGCAGCGATACATCGACAAAATTGCTATTAAAGGTGTGGTGCAAACCGACTTGGATGTTTTGCAGCGCGGTCATCTCGCCAAACAGCTGCACATTTTGGAAAGTGCGCGCAATGCCTGACAGCGCAATGTCAGAAGACGTTCGGCCCACGACCGAACTCCCCGCAAATTCAATGCTGCCAGCCGTTGGCACATAGATGCCGGTTAGCACGTTCATCATCGTGCTTTTGCCAGAGCCGTTCGGGCCAATCAGGCCGTGGATGGTGCCGCGTTTGATGCGCAGATCGACTTGGTTGATCGCCTTCAAACCACCGAATTGCATCAGCACGCCAGTAGCAACCAGCAAGTCGGTACCCGTCTCGCCCGCGCCAGCATGTGCAGCCACCATAACAGCGTCTTTGCCTGACACGCTGGCAATGCGCGTGTCGGCATTGGATTTACGCGCAAACAAGCTGCGTGCAAAACCAACAATACCGTCTTGCAAGTAATACACAACGAACAAAATCATCAGGCCAAAAATACTCAAACGCCAATCGGTGATGGACTGCAGCCAGAATGAAAATCCCGCCAGCGCAATGGTTCCCACCACCGGAATCGCCATCGCTTTAGGCGTGGTCATCTTTTTGGCAATGCCCACCACAGCCCCGATGAACATCAGTACCGCCAATCCGGATGCGACGACGCGAAACATCTCCAAATCGTCGAGCAGCTTTGGCAATATCACGATGATGGCAGCGCCTAGTAAAGCGCCTGATCGGGTTTTTCGGCCACCCATGATGACGGCCAGCAAAAACAATACCGTCAATTCAAAGTTGTAGGTGTTAGGCGAAATGTACTGCTCTGAATAGGCATACAGGCAACCCGCCAAACCGGCAAAACCGGCGCTGATGACAAACGCGTAAACCTTGTATCGGTACACCGACACACCCATACAGTCGGATGCCACCGGGCTGCCGCGCAGCGCTTCAAAGGCCCGGCCCAATTGGGACTTCAAAATGCGGTGCACCACCACCAGCGACAGCACCATCAGCGCAAAGGTCAGCCAGTAAAACTCGTGCTCAGACAGCTTGTGCCCAGCGATTGACGGCTTCGGTATTTTGATACCCAAGGGGCCTTCGGTCAAAAAGTTCATCTCGTTGATCAAAATCTGAATGATGGTGCCAAACGCCAGCGTCACCATCGCCAGATAAGGCCCAGTCACGCGAAGTGCAGGCAGGGCCAGCAGCGCGCCAAAACCCGCCGTGACCACAATGCTGGCTGGAATGATCAGCCACAGCGGTGCACCCAGTTTTAAAAACAACACGCCTGCGGTGTAAGAGCCCACGCCAAACAAGCCTGAATGGCCGAGCGACACCTGGCCGGTGTAGCCGACCACAATGTCCAGGCCGTAAAGCAAAATCGCGTAAATCATGATCGTGCCGATCATGTGAACGTAATACGGGTTGCTGGTCAGCAGCGGGGCAGCAGCCAGCAGGGCCAAGCCCAGCACCGCTGCAATCAAAGTCTTGCGATTCATCTTCAAACTTTCTTGATGGCGGATTTGCCGAACAGACCAGCAGGCTTGAAGGCCAAAACCAGCAGCAACAGCACCAGGCCCGGCACGTCTTTGTAGCCGGTTGAAATATAAAAGCCGGTGGTGGTCTCAGCCACGCCCAAAATAATGCCACCGACAATGATGCCCATGCCGCTGGTCAGCCCGCCAATGATGGCGACAGCAAAAGCCTTGAGGCCCAGAACCGAACCCATCGTGGCACCGGTCAACGTGAGTGGCGCAATCAACGCGCCCGCAAAACCTGCGGTGGCAGACGACAGCGCGTAAGAAAAAGTGATCACCAAACCGGTATTGATGCCCATCAGTTTGGCAGCATCGCGGTCATTGAAAGTGGCCACCACGGCTTTGCCGTAGATGGTTTTGCGGTTGAAGAATTCAACCGCCAGCATCATCAACACAGCACCAACAACGACCAAAATTTCCATCGGCAAAATATTTGCACCAAACAGTTTGATCGGTGATTCGGGCAGCGGTGATGGAAACTTCAAGTCATCGCGGCCCCAAATGTTTTCAGCGACGTTCTTGAAAATAATGCCCAGCGCAATGGTGGACATGATCCAGCCGAACTCGCTTTTGATTTTGATCGCGGGCCGCACACCAATCCGCTCGACGAATCCACCCTGCACCAAGCCAAACACAATCACCAGCGGCAGCATGAGCCAGTAATTCACGCCCATGTTGACCAGCGTCAGGCCGACCATGGCACCCAACATAAGCGCGTCGCCTTGGCCAAAATTCAGCGTATCTGACGTTTGAAACGTCAGCTGGTAACCAAAGGCGATGACGGCGTAGATCATGCCGAGCGCGATGCCGCTGTAAATGAGTTGAAGCAGGATTTCCATAAAACACTTTCAATAAAAATTCAACATTTGCCTCGCTGCACGCGCCCACTTGGACAAAAAAACACCGCGCAGGCCAATAAAAACCTGCGCGGTGCGCTACGCTTTTTCTGGCGCTGCGGGATTATTTCTTGACGCGGACTTCAGACGCTTTTTGCTGGTCAGACGGGTAGGCGTACACCACGCGCTGGCCTTTAACCTCGCCAAACACCGGAATGTTGGCGGTAATGGCTTCATGATCCTTGGCGGTAAATGGCTTGTTGTAAGTGGTCACCACCCCCACGACTGGGGTCTTCAGGTCTTCCAACGCCAGGCGGATTTTTGAGCCGTCGGTCGAGTTGGCCTGCTTGATGGCTGCTGCCAGCAGGTAAATGGAGTCGTACCCTTGAGCCGCCGACACGGGCGAATCAATCCGCGCGTTTTTCGGGTTGAAAGTTTTCAGGTAGTTGATGATGAACGACTGGCGCTGTGGCGTGGTCGGCTCCTGGATGAAGGTTTGCGGCATGCGCGCGCCTTCACCGCCTGGGCCCGCGTTATCAATGTAGTTGGCCATTGACAACGTCCAGCTGCCAATCATCGGGACTTTCCAGCCCAGCTTGGTCATGCCGTTGGCGATTTGCGCCAGCTCTGGGCCAATGCCGTAGGTCAACACGACTTCAGCGCCCGCTTCTTTTGCCTTGAGCAATTGGGCCGTCATGTCCACATCCTTGATGTTGAACTTTTCAACCGCAACCGCTTTGATACCTTTGGCAGCCAAAGCTTTCTCCAGGTCGTCACGACCGAGCTGGCCGTAGTTGGTGGAGTCAGCGAGGATGGCAACCTTCTTGTAGCCCTTGCGGGTGATCGCTTCTTCAACAATCATTGGGGCCTGGATGCTGTCGTGTGCGGCGTTGCGGAAAATGTAGTTTTCAGCTTGTTCAGGAAACTGCTTGGTCACAATGCTGCCCGTGGCCACATTGTTCATGACGGGAATTTTTGCTTCCTGAAAAAACCGTTGCGAAGCCAGTGCCACGCCAGTGTTGATGTAACCAACTGCGGCAGTTACTTTTTCCTTGCTGATCAGCTCTTGCGCAATTTGCACGCCGCGCTCATTTTTGGCTTCGTCGTCGCGCTCGACCAGCACGATTTGGCGGCCCATCACGCCGCCGGCCTTGTTGATCTCCGCAGTGGCCAGGCGCACGCCATCACGCATGCTGACGCCCATGGACGAAGAGCCGCCTGTAAACGGACCGGCCACGCCGATCTTGATCGGGTCAGCAGCCATCGCCAAGCCAGCACCGCAAAGTACGGCGGATGCCAAGGCAATTTGTGTGGCTAATTTAGTAAAACGCATCATCGTGTTGTCTCCAGGTTGGTAAATTATTTGCAAAGCACATGAACAATTTCGGCCAGCCCAACCACCCCGGCAAGTCGACTTGTACAAATTTAACTTTTACAAATTAAACGCAGTTCCCCTAATCTATCCTATTTGGTCGTAAGCCGTCTTAGTGTTTTCAGCAAATCGACAGCAATCGCGAACAAGCAAGATACATATTCAATTGACTGACTTTCACAAGAATAATTCAACAATAAAGGGTTAACCCTCAATTTATGGTTCAAGGCCATGTTCGCGCTTCGAACTTCTAATTGACGTTTACGTAAACGTAATATCATGCTTCTTTCGCACTGTGGCACATGGAGGTGTCATGTGAAGATACGTTTCGTTCTTGACCTGGAAATCCCATGACCGACTTGTCAGCAGAATACAAAGCCCTTGCCACCTACCGCCCTACAAACAAAGTGCGCTTCATCACGGCGGCCAGTCTGTTTGACGGGCACGACGCGGCCATCAACATCATGCGGCGCATTTTGCAAAGCATGGGTGCCGAAGTTATTCATTTGGGGCACAACCGCAGCGTTGACGAAGTGGTGACAGCAGCGCTGCAAGAAGACGCACAAGGCATCGCCATCAGCAGCTACCAGGGCGGCCATGTCGAGTACTTCAAGTACATGGTCGACTTGCTCAAAAGCCGGGGCGGTGAGCACATTCAGGTGTTTGGCGGCGGTGGCGGCGTGATTGTGCCGCCTGAAATCAAGGAGCTGCATGCCTACGGCGTGACGCGCATCTACAGCCCCGAAGACGGCCAAAAAATGGGCCTGGCCGGGATGATTGGCGAGATGGTGATGCGTTGCGACAAAGACTTAGGCGGTTTTGCGCCCAGCAGCTTCGATGCGGTGGCGGGCCATACTGAAGCCGCTTGGCGGGCGCTCGCACAACTTATTACTGCGCTTGAGAACGATAAGGTAAAAGAGGCTGTAGCCCAACAAATACGAGCGCAAGCAGCTACCAAAAAGATACCTGTTTTGGGTATCACAGGCACTGGTGGCGCAGGCAAATCGTCGCTAACGGACGAGCTGATACGCCGTTTGCGATTGGATCAAAACGATGCCTTGCGCATAGCAGTGATTTCTATTGACCCCTCACGCCGCAAAAGTGGCGGCGCGTTGTTAGGCGACCGCATCCGCATGAACGCGATCAATCCCTGGTCTGCCGGACCTAGGGTGTTTATGCGGTCGTTAGCCACACGCGAGTTCGGCTCAGAAATCAGCAAAGCTCTGCCCAACGTGATTGCCGCCTGCAAGTGCGCTGGCTTTGATTTGATCGTGGTCGAAACCTCCGGCATCGGCCAGGGCGATGCCGCCATCGTGCCGCATGTCGATGTGCCGATGTATGTGATGACCCCAGAGTTTGGCGCGGCCAGCCAGCTGGAGAAAATCGACATGCTCGACTTTGCCGAGTTTGTGGCGATCAACAAGTTTGACCGCAAGGGCTCGCTGGATGCCCTGCGCGATGTGGCCAAGCAGGTGCAGCGCAACAAGGAAGCCTGGGGCACGCCCGCCGACCAAATGCCGGTCTTCGGCACGATGGCCGCACGCTTTAATGATGTTGGCGTGACCGCGCTATACCAAGCCATGAAGCCACGATTGGCTGAGCTGGGTTTGGCTTTGACCCAAGGCACGCTACCCAAAGCAGGCGTGCGCCACAGCACCAACCAAACGCCCGTCGTGCCCGCCGCGCGTACCCGCTACCTGGCCGAAATCAGCGATACAGTTCGCGGCTACAAAAAGCGCGCTGTTGCCCAAGGCCAGCTCGCGCGCGAGGTGCAGCAACTCAAAGCAGCCGCCGCGATGCTCAAAGAAGGCAAACCAGACCGTGCCCCCGCCGCCGAGGCTGCACTCGATTTGGCCGGCCACCGCAAAGCCCGTATGGACGCCGACGCGCGCGCGTTGCTGGCGCAGTGGCCTGACATGCAGGCAGCCTATGCGGGTGATGAATATGTCGTGAAGATTCGCGACAAAGAAATCCGCACCGCACTCGTTACCAAATCACTGTCAGGCACACCCATCCGCAAAGTCAGCCTGCCCAAGTACCACGATGACGGCGAGGTGCTGCAGTGGCTGATGCTGGACAACGTGCCC
>Ga0123339_10003810_pt1 | contig 9983 bp, 8 predicted proteins | sample lystaG_FD_89956 | JGI IMG/M metagenome (GOLD analysis project Ga0123339, IMG submission 89956) | Glacier valley bacterial and archeal communities from Borup Fiord, Nunavut, Canada, to study Microbial Dark Matter (Phase II) -... | ecosystem: Environmental > Aquatic > Freshwater > Ice > Glacier ... | reverse complement strand
GCATTGTCGACGATGAAGGCTCTGGCACCCTCGCTGCCCTCCTGATCGAGGTTGACGGCCCACCCCCACGGGGTCTCATGGGCGTCCGTGAAGTACGGCCCAAACTGCGCGAGGTAGTTTCCGTCGGGGCCCAGGTGGTTGTAGACGACGTCGAGGCATACTCCAATGCCAGCCGCGTGGGCCGCGTCGACAAACCGCTGCAGCGCCTCCGGCCCGCCGTAGGCCTCGTGGACCGCGTAGAGCGAGACGCCGTCGTAGCCCCACCCCCTGTTTCCAGGGAATGCCGCGACCGGCATGAGTTCGATCATCTCGATGCCACGTTTGGCGAGATCGGTGAGCTGGCGCCCGACAATCGCATCGAGAGTGCCCGCCGGCGTGAACGTGCCGATGTGGAGTTCGTACGTCACGGCCCCGCGAGCGTCGCGCCCGGTCCATGAGCCGTCGTTCCAAGAAAACGCGCGCGCATCGAAGACGCGCGACAGGCCATGGACCCCGTGCGGCTGCCAGGCGCTGCGCGGGTCGGGCACCGGCGCGGCCCCGTCAATCTGAAACCCGTAGTCCGTGCCAGGTGCAAGAGCAGAGCCGGTCCACCAGCCGCCGGCCGCCCGTTCAAGCGCGACGATGCTTGAGGGGGACTCGTCTCCCACGCCGGGATTGCGAACCTGGCACGTGACGGTGGAGGCGTCGGGTGCCCACACGCGCACTGCGGCGCGTGCGCCCGTCACACGCGCTCCAAGAGCGCGACGGGGAGGGCCTTGAGGAGGGCGGCGAGGGAAGCGGGGCCGCCATCCGTTTCGACGTGGGTGAACACATCTCGCCATCGCCCCTCGGGAAGGGTCACCGTGTGGTCGCCCCACCCGCCAAGATGCTGGAGTTCGAGGCCGACCCTGGTGGCGACAGTGACCACAGTGGCGACGTCTCCCTCGGTCCGCGCGAAGACCACGGCGTGGCCAGAAGACGACGGAAGGGGCACATAGCCCGAACCTTCGCCGACGAATGCGCCGGGATGATCGCGTCGTGTGGCGAGGGCGCGCGCGACGACACGGTGCTTCTCCTCGGAGAGGGTGCGCGCCTTTGCCCTGCCCTCGATGCGGGCGAGTTGCTCCGCGAGGTGGGTGAAGTCGACCGCGCGCCTATTGTCGGGGTCGACGAGGAGCGGTCGTACCTCTTCGGTGCCTTGGTAGACGTCGGGGATGCCAGGCATGGTGAGTTGGATCAACTTCTGGGAGAGCACCGCGGTCCGTACTCCCGTTTCCGTCGACGCGGTCCATTCGGAAACGAGTTCTTGCACCGCTGGGTCGGCGTGCGTGGTTTGCGCAAACCAGAGGACCGTCGTCTCATACGTTTCATTGACGTCGGTCCACGTGGTGTGGCTCTTCGCCTCGCGCATCGCCTTGATCAAGTAGCCCTCGAGGCGATCCCATTCCATGGGTGTTCCATCATGATCAACGGTTCCGACGAGCGTCTGCCACCACAGATTCTCGGTCCGCCCGTCCAGCTCGGCGGGGCGCAGCTCCGATGTTGCTGCGCGCGCACGCGCGAGCCACGCGTCCCAGGCCTCGGGGATCTCGCTGAGCACACCGAGCCGCGCCCGCACATCCTCGGATCGCTTGATGTCGTGCGTTGTCAGGGTGGTCATTCCATGCGGGTAGGCGAGTTGCTGTTCGGCGACCCAGGCGTGGAACGTCGCGGGAGGCATCGCGAACCGTCCCGCTGGGGATCCCACCTCGCACAGCGGGAGCAAATGGGTCCACCGGTAGTACGCGGTATCTTCCACACCCTTGGCCATGACGGCGCCGCATGCCTGTTGAAAGCGGGTGATGAGCTCGAAGCGCGACGCGTCAAGCGTCTTGCCTGCCGAGCCAACCTCGGCGCCCTTGAGAAGGTCGACGACCACCTCGAGCGTCTCGTGCCTCTCGGGGTCGAGCGCCGCCTTGGCGCGTCCCGCAGCCTCGTCGATCGCATCGAGAGCCATCGGCTTGGGAGGCGTTCCGGCGACCACGTACGCGCGATAGCGGCCAAAGTTCACCAGCATGGATCGCAGGCAGTCGTAGAGCGCGGCCCAGGTGTGATCGCGCAGCCGCACGTCTGACTTGCAGACGTCGTGGGCGAGGGTCGCGAGGCGACGCGATTCGGAAGACAGCGATCCGTGGACGATCTCACGCTTGGCCGCGTCGATGATGCCGGGAAGCGAGCCCATGGCGTCGCCCGTGAGTTGATACAGCGTGCCCGCGAGGGGGGCTGCGCCGGAAGGATCCCTGAGGAGGGCTCCCACCCGCCATGAAGCGTCGTAGCCCGTGGTGCCGGCCGTCTTCCATGAGGTGGGGAGGTGCTCGTCGTCCTCGAGGATCTTCTCGATGACCATCCAGGCGCCGTGCGTCGCATCCGACAAACGGGCGACATAGCCCTCCGGATCCGCGAGGCCATCGGGATGATCGATGCGCAGCCCTTGGAGCGTGCCGTCGTTGACCAGGTCAATAATCACGCGATGGGTCGACTCGAAGACGTCGGGGTCCTCGACCTGTACAGCCACGAGTGATCCCACGTCGAAGAAGCGCCGATAGTTCAGCTCCTCGTTGGCCACGCGCCAATATGCGAGGCGATAGGGCTGATCGACCACGAGATCTGCCATGGGCAGGTTTTCGGTGCCTTCGCGAATGGGGAAGACGTGCTCGTAGTACCGCAGAACTGGGACCTCGCCCTGTTCTTCGAAGCCGGGTACGACGATGTGGTCGAGCGTGAGCTCCTCGCGAGCAAGGATCGTGCCGATGCGATCGCCGAGAACGGGCATGAGGACGCCATCGTTGCTCGACCAGTCCACGTCAAACCAGTGTGCGAACGGCGAGGCCTCGCCCAATGCGAGCACCGACCACAAGGCCTTGTTGTGATACGCGGGCGTTGGCACAGCCATGTGATTGGGAACGAGGTCCGCAATCAGCCCGATGCCACGCTCGCCCGCAGCCCACGCGAGGCTTCTGAGCCCCTCTGCGCCCCCGAGCACCTCCGCGACGAGCGAATGGTCGACCACATCGTAGAAGTGGGTCGAACCAGGGGAGGCCGTGAGGATGGGCGAGAGGTAGAGGTGGCTGACGCCGAGGGCCTCGAAGTAATCGAGCCTCGATTCGGCATCGGCAAAAGTGAAGTCTTCGGTGAGCTGAAGTCGATACGTGGAGATGGGCACCGGCGCATCCGCGCGGTGGCCCAATCTCTTTGTGCGTTCGTGAGTTGAGTCTGCCATTCGCCTTCTCTTCCGGTCCCACCATCATGTCAGAACCGTGTCGCGACGGTGTTTCGACGCTCCTGGGGGCGGGCCGCGGCCTCTTCGATGGCAGGCTCATCACGTGGAAACTGTCTTGCTGGTCGGCGCGCTGCTCGCCGGAATCGTCATCTTGACCCCGCTCGCCGATAAGTGGCGAGTTCCGCTGCCGATCCTGCTCACGATCTTTGGACTGGCCGTGCCGTTCGTGCCAGGCGTGCCCACTCTTGCTGTCGAGCCGGAACTGATTCTCCCGCTCGTGCTTCCGCCGCTCCTGTTTGCCGCGACGCAGAAGGCGAGTGCACGAGAGTTTAAGGAGAACGCGAGGCCGATCATCGTCCTGGCCGTGGGACTCACCGTCGCGAGCGCTGCGGCGACTGCGGTCGTGGCCCACTGGATGGGGATGGATTGGGGACCTGCCTTCGTGCTTGGCGCGATCGTGGCGCCGCCCGACCCCGTGGCTGCGACCGCCGTCGCGCGGCGCCTCAGGCTCCCAGGCCGCCTCGTCACGGTCCTCGAGGGCGAAGGCATGTTCAACGACGCCACGGCGCTTGTGATGTACAAGGTCGCGGTCGCGGCGGTGGTCGCGGGTGAATTCTCCGGTGCGGGGCTGGGGATGAGCCTGGTTCTCGCGGTGGTGCTGGGGGCCGGCATCGGGCTCGCGGCGGGTTGGCTCACGAACTTCGCCCTCGCGAAGCTGCATCTCGCGGCCCCCGAGACCACGGTGACGCTCGCGGTGCCCTTCATCGTCTATGTGGTCACGGATCACCTCCAGGGGTCTGGAGTCCTTGCGGTGCTGATTTTGGGGCTGTTCCTGAGGACCTACAGCCATACGGCGATCACATCGGGCGGCTGGTTGCTAGGGCGCGCCGTGTGGGAATACGCCGAGTACATTCTGACCAGTCTGGTGTTCGTCTTCATCGGATTTGAACTCACCAACGTGCTCAACTCCGAGCCCCTTGAGGACCATGCGGTAGCCCTTGCTGTGGTCGTTGTCGTCTTGCTCGTCGTGCTGCGATTTGCCTGGATCTTCCCTGCCGTGTGGTTCAGTCGCACGCGCCAGCGTCGGCGTTCTTCGGAGGCCACTCCTGTGGGCAACAGGGAAACGGTGGTCACGGCATGGGCGGGAATGCGCGGCGTCGTCACTGTCGCGACGGCGCTGGCCCTGCCTGCATCGGTCGCGGGAGGCGCCGCGTTCCCCGTGCGGCACACCGTGGTGTTCGTCGCGCTCGTGACCGTGCTGGCAACGCTCGTCGTCCAGGGACTCACCCTCGCCCCGCTCGTGCGCAAGCTGAAGGTGGGTGGCGACTCGAACGTGGCCGTGGAGGCCCGACGGCTCAGGAGGTGGGCTCTCGACGCGGGCCTCGCCGAGGTGCGCGGGGAGCATGCGGACGTTCCGGAAAGGGTGCGTGCTGCCGTGGTGCTGCAGTACGAGGGCTATGTGGCGTCCCACGACGCGCTGCACGCCGCGCGGCACGGCAAGGACGAGGACGACGACGACGCAGGGGACGAGCACGCGGTTGCCGCGCTGTTGCGCAAGGCAAACGAGGTCGAGCGCGAAGTCGTGATCGACGCGCGACGCTCCGGGCGCGTAAGTCAGGAGGCTGCGGATGAAGTCCTGTCGGAGATCGAGGCCCGAGCGGTACGGGACTCCGATTAGGGCGAGAGTCCTTGGGGTCGCGACATGTGCTGGAGCCGGGGCGGGGAGCGCGGTGCTACGGTGAAATTCCCGTTTCCTGAGAAATTACGCGGGCGTGCCCGCGAATGGAGTCAAGGTGAGAACCCGAGCATTCGGCACGACCGGTATTGACGTCAGCGAGATCGGACTTGGGGCCTGGCAACTCGTCCGGTCGTCGCAATGGCCTGACGGCCCGGACGAGGACGAGGCCGTCCGCCTGGTCCACGCGGCTCTCGCGGCAGGCGTGACATTCATCGACACCGCCCCCGGTTATGCCGAGGGTCGTAGCGAGGCGGCTCTCGGCGCAGCCCTGCGGGGTGGACGCCGCGAAGGCGTCGTGCTTTGCACGAAGTTTGGCCACCGCGCCGACGGCACCTCAGACTGGGATCCGAGCAGCATCGAGGCGTCAGTGCTGGCCAGTGCCAGGCGTATGGGCACCGACCACATAGACATCGTCCTTCTGCACTCGCCGCCGCCCGAGGTTCTCGACGGCGACGGCGGGCACTACGCAGTGCTCGAGGATCTCAAGCGGCGCGGCGTCATCCGCGCCTACGGTGCCTCCGTCGACTGGAGCGCCGCGATCGACACCGTGTTGCAGACGAGTGCAAGCGAGGCGCTGGAGGTGCGGATGTCCGCCCTCTTCCAGGAGACGTGGCCAGGCGTCGAGCGAGCGCGCGCGCGGGGGGTCGGCACGATCGTCAAGGTCCCTTTGGAGTCCGGTTGGCTCTCGGGCAGGTATACGGCCGAGACGGTGTTCAGTGGGGTCCGCTCGCGCTGGTCCAGGGAAGACATCGCGCTGCGGGCAAGCCTCGTCGACGATTTCCGCTCGCTGCTCCCCGAGGGCGTCTCGGTGCCGCAGGGTGCGCTGCGCTTCCTTCTCGCGCACGACGGCGTCTCCACCGTGATCCCAGGGGCCCGGACCGTTGAGTTCCTGCACAGCTCGATTGCGGCCGCGACCGAGCCGCTGCAGGCGGAGACTGTCGCGGCGATCCGGGGTTTTTACGCGGACAGGTTGACGGCTCGGCACCTCGACTGGTGAGCGCGGCGCTCGAGCCATCATCGCGCGGATCTCGACGCACGGCTACAACGAAGCGGCGGACGCAGCCCCTGCCCGTGCGCTCAGGCAGGGGGAGGGCTCGCCGGGTGGAGCTGGACCTGTAGTCCGGTAAGAAGCATGTCCATGCCTCGTTCGAGTTCGGCGGCGCCGTCATACGCGGCGAGGACGGACGCGAGGCTGCGGAGTCGAGGGAACTCACGTATCGGCAGCCGATGGAGGCCAAGGCGTAGCAGGTCGTCGGTCTCCTCTTGGTTTTCCACGATCTCCTGGAGTTCGTTCAGGACGTGGCCCTGGATGAAGCCGTAAAACGAACGATAGACGTGCAGCGCGTCGACGTCGGAGAATCCCGCGCGAATCAGCATCTCGAGGATGGCTTCTAGCGGCCGCAGGGTCCCCAAAGGGCGCATGGCGATCGGGGTGGCCAGGGGCCGGGTGACAAGGAGAGGGACGACGTTCGGGTGGGCAAGCGCCAGAGCTCGGAACTGGCGTGCCACGGTGCGGAGTTGGCCGGACCAGTCGGCGTCGGCGGTGTCAACGGAGAGTTCGGCGAGGACCGATTCGGCGACGCCGTCGAGGAGTTCGGCCTTGGTTGACGCGTGGCGGTACAGCGACATGGGGTCCCGATCAAGTGCCCGCCCGAGACGGCGCATTGAGAGCCCTTCGACCCCGTCCGCGTCAATGATCTCGAGCGCAGCGCTCAAGACCGACTCGCGCCCTCGACCTGAAGACTTGGCGTTGTTTCGAGTGGTTCGGGGTGTCATGCGATGCGCCTCCACCTTCGTAGTGACCTGTTACAGCCGGGATACCAAAACATCGTATAACGACAATGTAGAACTACGGTTTGACATCCACGGGGAGGTGGGGTCCAATGGGATATACAACGTAGTTCTACTTTGCAGGATCGGATCATCGGTCCAGACCGGACTACGACAACCACCACTAAGGAGTCACCGTGATTATCTTCGGCATCATCCTGATCGTGATTGGCCTTATCGCAGCGATCCCCATCCTCGTAACCATCGGCGTGATCCTCCTTGTCGTCGGGGTCATCCTCGCGATCCTCGGCGGAGCCGGCCGCGCAGTCGGGGGTCGCCGCCACTACTGGTGACCGCGCGAGATCCGTTCCTCGATCTCGTCGGACGTGCGATTCGCGAGTGAATCAGCGCGCAGCGGGGGGATCCATTCAGCACTGAAAGGCACATCATGGGTATCGGTATCAACAGCTTCCTCATGGCAGTAGGAGCAATTCTTACGTTTGCCGTCGACGCGACGGTCGCTGGATTGGACATCAAGGTGGTCGGAGTGATCCTGATGATTGCGGGCGCCGTCGGCCTCATCCTCACGCTCGCCGTATTCGCTCCGCGTCGTCGCCTCGCGGTCACCGAGACCACCAGGTCCCGCGTCGTCGCGCCCGGCGCGACAACGTCGACGGTGACCACTGATGACGTCTCGGGTACTCCGCTCGTCTAGGAACGCCGTGCGTCGTGCGGTGGGTCTGGCAAACGCCCAGACCCACCGCACGCACATGACTCACCCAGGCTTACCTCGACGGCACCCGCGGGGCGCACCGTCGACGACCTACCCATCCCGTCGCACGACCTCCGCCCCTTGTGGCGTGAAAGAGGACCGCTCATGACCACCATCGCCGTCATCGCTAGCGCGGGCAAGACCTTTGGCGGGGGTTTGGATGAACTCCGCCGCGTGCTCGCCGACGCGGGCTTCCCAGACCCCCTCTGGTACGAGATCACCAAGGGCCGTCGGGTAGGCAAGTACTCACGACAAGCGGTGACGAAGGGCGCGGACGTGATCTTCGTCTGGGGCGGCGACGGTACGGTCCAGAGGTGCATCGATGCGGTCGCAGGATCCAAGGCCGTCGTAGCGATCCTGCCCGCGGGTACGGGTAACCTTCTCGCCACGAACCTCGACATACCGCAGGACATCTCGAAGGCGGTGGAGATTGGCCTCCACGGCGATCGCCGAACTCTCGACACCGGCACCGCGAATGGCGAACACTTCGCCGTCATGGCTGGAGCTGGCCTTGACGCGCTGATGATCAGGGACGCCGATGATGAGCTGAAGGCCCGCTTCGGGCGCGCGGCCTATCTCTGGACCGGCGCCAAGAATCTCACGGCAAGCCCCGTGAAGGCGAAGGTCGAAGTCGACGGCCGCCCGTTCTACAAGGGGGAGATCTCTTGCGTCCTGGCGGGCAACGTCAAGGACATCTTCGGCAAAGTCGCAGTATTCGACGACTCCCTGCCCGACGACGGGCGCCTTGAGTTCGGAGTCGTCACCGCCAAGAGCCTCACCGAGTGGGTCAGCACCGTCAGCACAGTCGTGACGGGACGCGCCGACGATTCGCCGTTTGTCTTCACGACTCGCGGAAAGCGTATGACGGTGACCTTCCGCAAACCGACCGTCTATCAACTCGACGGTGACCTGCGTAAGGCCACAAAGCAGCTTCGCATCAAAGTCAGGCCGAAGTCCATTACGGTATGCGTTCCCTTGCAGGACTCCACCAAAGCGGAGGGGAACGAATGACCGCGTCAGGGGCCGGTGCGGCCGCAGACTCCGCTGCAAACAGCAGGCCCATGGGATGGCTCGCCCGCATCGGGCTGACGGCGCGCGGACTCGTCTACCTCGTGATCGGGTGGCTCGCCATCCTCGTGGGCCTCGGCGGTCAGGCAAACATCGACCAACGCGGTGCGCTCACCGAGATCCTCGCCCAGCCTTACGGACGCGTGATGCTGTGGCTCCTCACGATCGGGTTCGCGGCATACGCCTTGTGGCGCCTGTCCGAGTCTGCCTTCGGCGTCACCGGACGGGGAAAGAAGGTGGGCCCGCGGCTGAGGTCGCTCGCCAGGGCTATCGCCTACGTTGCCATGGCATTCACAGCGTGGTCTCTCCTTCAGGGAGCGAGCGGCACTCAGGCCGGGAAACAGGGCGCTATAGCAGGCACCGTCATGCAGCACGCGGGTGGACGGTGGCTCGTCGGAATCATCGGCGTGATCGTGGTGGTTGTGGGCCTCCTGCTTGTGCGTGCTGGATGGAAAACGGAATTTCTCCGCTACTTTGGGGCGCTACCGCGCCGGATGCGTACGCCAGTGACGCGGCTCGGGCGCACGGGAACGATCGCGCGAGGCATCGTGTTCACTGTGTCAGGACTGCTCGTCGTTGTTGCCGCGTTGACAGCCGACCCGGCGAAGGCAGGAGGCGTCGATCAGGCATTCCAAACCCTCCTTGAGCAGCCGTTTGGGACGGTTCTTGTGGTCCTGCTTGGGGCGGGCCTCGTGATCTTCGGACTCTACGGGCTAGCCGAGGCGGCATGGAGGCGCGTGACCGACGAGGGTGGCTCGTGAGACGAACGACCTGGCTACCGCAGTATGCCCAGCGCTACGTAGTTGACGCGCTGCGGGTGTGCTGATTGGCGGCGGACAGATTCTCGCGCTCGCGTTGACGCTCGTGGAGTGGGCCGCCGTGCACCGGACACCGCACCCGCCAGCGCCAGTTCGTCGCGACCTGCGATCCACGCCCGGCCCCCGCGGCGCAGGCGGTGGGCGCCCGCTCTAGGCGCGGGATACGAGCTCCCCGTAGTCTCGGGGGATGCGCGTGACACTGCCGTACCGCTCAAGCGGTGCCGACCTGCCCTTTGGCTCTCTGACCTCTCGTCACGGTGTAGCGATGGAGGGATACTTTTGGCGCTTCACCGATGCGCAAGCAGGGCGCGTGATCACCGCGCTCATCGGCGTGCAGCAATCCAGCAGCGGGCCATGGGCCCTGGTCGGCTTGGGTGCTCACCCGGGCCGGTTCTGGCGAGAGGGGGTGCTGATGGACGCGCAGTCCCGACGCCGCGGCCCCGGCGCCAAGGCGGGCTCGCTGTTCAGAGGAGACGACCGCCGCGTCGTGGTTGATTTGGCTCCCGACGACCGTCTGGACGTGACGCTTTCCGACCTCACACTGTGGCCGCGTACACGCCCGTTCGGCGGCTCGAGCCT
>Ga0123339_10003807_pt1 | contig 9986 bp, 9 predicted proteins | sample lystaG_FD_89956 | JGI IMG/M metagenome (GOLD analysis project Ga0123339, IMG submission 89956) | Glacier valley bacterial and archeal communities from Borup Fiord, Nunavut, Canada, to study Microbial Dark Matter (Phase II) -... | ecosystem: Environmental > Aquatic > Freshwater > Ice > Glacier ... | reverse complement strand
GACGCTCGACCACGAACGGCGAGGTCATCGCGCGCATGAGCGACGAGTAGTTGATGCCGAACTTCACCTCGGTGCCCGCCGCCAATCGCTTGGGGGTCTCGAGCACGAGGTGATCGCTGGTCGCGGAGAGCACGGTGAAGCCCACCGGCGGGATGATCCCATCGGGATCGACGTCTTGACGGCCGAGGGCCACGATGGTCTGGATGATGGTGCCGCGCTCGCCGCGCGCGCCAGGGTTCCCCGCCGCCGCTCCGCCGCGCACTCCCCATGGGGACGCCGGCTTCTCGAGCGACTCGATCACGGGTGCGACCACCGCGAAGGCATCGCGGCGCAGGCCGGGAATCGGTGCGTTCGTGAGCGGATCGAGGCCCAGAAGGATCGATTCGCCCAGTCGCAGGTCGTTGATGGCACCCACGCGGCCGTCGCCGAGCGCCCAGCCAAGGTTGGCCGACGTGCCGCCCGTGATGATCGGCGCGTCCACGCCGAACTTGGTGCCGATGGTCGAGGCGAGGCCCGTGAGCTGCTGCATCTGGTCGTCGCCTGGGACCACGTCGCTGCGGCTAGCCAGGGTGGCGCCGATGCCGGCCAAAGTGACATGCCTGGTACGAGAGATAATGCGGGCGGCATCGAGGATGTTCGCTGCCATCATGCCTTCGCTGAGATCTCCCAGCTCGACCATCAGCACGATGCCGTGGGTGAGCGCGCGCTTGCCCGCCGCGACCGAGAGTGCCGTGACGATGTCGAGGTCGCTCACTAGAGAGTGGGTGGCGCAAGCTACGGCGCGCTCTGCCCATTCCGGAGACGGAGCCCGCAGCAGAACGATCGGCTCCTTGACGCCGGAGTCACGCAGCGCCTCGATGTTCTCGATGCGCGAGTCACCCAGGCGCTTGACGCCACCGCGGATCATGGCCTTGGCCACGTCGGGCGAGCCAAGCGTCGCCTTGGCAACGCCGGTGACGCCAATGCCGCGCGCGCCAAGGCGCTTGACCAGCTCGCGCGTGTTGTGCTCGACGGCGCTCAGGTCAATCTCAATGCGCGGGGTCCTCATCGCTCGCTCTCCATCGTCGCCGGAGAGCCCGTGCGGGCCATGGGGGTTGTGAAAGGGCGCATAGCGCGGAGCCTCGAGTCTGACTCAGGGGAGGCGCCTGGATCGTTCCGGCCAGGCGGCCGGTGTCAACGAGAGGTCCCCACTAAGAAGTGGTGGACTCCTAGTGTACGCGCAGCAGGGGCATCAGAAGCGGGGCAAACTACCCGCATGAGGAAGCGTCGCGGGGCCCGCGACGTTGCACGGATCATGACCGATCGCGCGTCCGATGCCCTCTCACCAGATGCTCCCGCCCCCAACAATGCCGCGACCAGGGCGCTTGCCGAGTCGGGCGTCGTTCACACGGTGACGGTCCACGGACACGTGAGCTCTCTGGAAGAGGCGGCCGCCGCGCGCGGGCTTGAGCCGTGGCAGATCCTGAAGACGCTTGTCGTTCGCAGGGCCGACGACGACTACGTGCTTGTCCTCGTGCCTGGCGACCGACAGATCAGCTGGCCCAAGCTGCGCGAACTCCTGGGAGTGAAGCGCCTGTCGATGCCGGATAAGGACGTGGCGCGCGTGGCGACCGGCTATGAGCGCGGGACCATCACGCCGTTCGGCTCACTTCGGTCCCCCGCTGGCACTCCGTGGCCAGTGATCGCCGACGCCTTGATCCCTTCGCGGCCAGGCCCCGTGAGCATCGGCGCTGGGGCGCATGGTGTGGCCGCGAGCGTCGACCCGGCCGAACTTGTCGCCGCACTCGACGCGCAAGTAGCGGACGTGACCGAACCCGCCTAGCCCTGGGCGCCAAGCGCGTGCACTCACGGGAACTGGTGCCCGCTATGCGTCGACCTTCCAGCGGCGCGCGGCGACCCACACGATCGCGACCGTTGTGGCGACCTCAATGACCGAGAAGTACGCGTAGTGGAGCGTGAGGTCGCTGCCGATTCCGAGCGTGCCCAACTGCACCACGGTCATGATGGCGCCCGCGATGATGCTCCACCAACGGGCCAGCCGGTGAGGAGCGATGCGCGACACGAGCACCGCCGACATCGGGATGGTCATCAGCACGCCGGCCGCGAGCAAGAAGCCCTGGTTGATGGCGATGCCGCCGATGTTTCCGTCGAGGTAGGCCTGCAGGTCCGGCGGGTACATGAGGCCGAGGATGTCGCAATACAGGTAGTTGAGGATGGCGAAGAGCCACAGCGCGCCAACGGTGGCACGCGGCCCGATGCGGGGCGTGGCCTTGGCCGCCGACGGGGCGGGCGATGTCGTCGAGTCAATCTCGGGCTGGGCGGTCATGTCGTTTCCTAGGAGTCGTGTCTTACGTTGTAAGGTTGGTGGTTCAAGGACAAACATACAACGTAAGATTGCCGGAACGCAAGAGGGAGAATCGATGTCCGCACGGCCAGTGAAGGAACCGCTCAGCCGCGAGCGAGTGCTCGCCGCCGCGGTTGCCGTCGCCGACGCGCACGGCATCGGCGCGGTGACGATGCGCCGCGTGGCGGAGGAGCTCGATTGCGAGGCGATGTCCCTCTACCACCACGTCTCCGATAAGAAGTCCCTGCTATCAGGCATGGTCGAGACGGTCCTGGTTGAGGCGGTTGAGGCCTCGCTCGCGATTCAGGACGCCCCCGCGTGGCGCAGCGCGGTCGCCGCGCGCAGCCTCGCCGCGCGCCACGTCATGCTCGCCCACCCCTGGGCGCCCGCGCTGGTTTCGGCGGAGACGGAGAGCCCGTTCGCGCTCTACGCGTTGTACGAGCAGTTCGTCGCGACGCTCATCAACGCGGGGTTCACGTATGAGCTCGCGCATCGCGCGATCCACGCTCTCGGCCCGCTCATCCTGGGGTTTACCAACGAGCTCTTCGAGCCCGACGCTGGCGACTCGGGCGCGCCCAGCGAGGAGGAGATGGCCGCGATCGCCGAGACGATGCCGCACATTGCTCAGCTCGCCGCCATGGAGCTGCACGAGTCGGAGGGATCGCTCGGCGTGTGTGACACCCAGGCCGAATTCGAGTTCACTCTCGCCCTGGTTCTCGACGGCCTCGAGGCCAGGCGCAAGGTCGCGGCGCGCGCGGCCACCGCCACTGCCACTGCCACTGCCGCCACTGCCACTGCCACTGCCACTGCAGCCACCGACACCGCCACCGCCACCAACAGCTAGGCGGGCTTGGTCGCGTGCAGTCGCTCGATTGCCCCTCGGCCGTGCCTCTCGATCGTCACCACGTCGACGTCAAGCTCGAGCGCCACGAGCGAGGGCCTGCGCGTGAAGTGTTCACCGAACATCGGCCGCGTGAACGTTTCCGCGACTCGTTGGAGCCCGCGAAGCGGCGCCGACGTCGACACGACGTGGTCGGCCATGAGCAGCGAGCCGCCCGGTCTGAGCACGCGCAGCGATTCGAGCAGTGCGCCCCGCACGTCGGGCACCCCGCACAGCGAGAACGAGAAGACAACGGTGTCGAACGACTGCTCGGCGAACGGCAGCGCCATCGCATCGCCCTCGATCACGGTCGCGTTCCTGCCCGCACGGGCCACGGCACGCCGCGCCCTGACGACGGCCTTTCGTTGGCGGTCGAGGCCCGTGAGCTCGAGGCCCGCAGGGTAATGCGGCAGGGACGGCCAGCCGCCCACGCCGATCTCAAGCGTGTTTCCGCGCGCACGGCCCGCGACCCAGCGTCGGCTCTCTACCAGTACCGTCGCCTGCGAATCACCCATGCGCCGATCCTAGGGAGCCGGTCGACCAACCGCTACCCGACGAGCGCCCTTGCGCCCAGCCCACGCGCTGCGGCGAACACGTCACGCTCGTCGTTATAGAGATAGAAGGCCAGCCGGGCGCGACCGTCCCTGGCCGACGCGGCGATGCCCTGGGCCGCGAGCGCCGCGGAGTCACCTGGTACCGAGACGATCGCGGAGTTCGAAGGGGACAGTCCGAGCGCGCTACGCAACTCGTTGGCGAGCCCCACCGAATAGGCGTTCACCTCGGGAACATTCAGCGAGGCGAGGGTCTCGAGCGAAACCGCGGCGGCCTCCATGCTCTGCCATGCAGGAGAGGTATCGAGCCTGCGCGCGTCGGCGCTCAGGCGCAGGGGGGCGCCATACATCGCCGACCATGGGTCGTCCGCTCCGTACCAACTCGCGTAGACGGGCCGCACCCACGTCGCCTCGGGCCGCACCGCGGCGAACGCGATGCCCCGCGGCGTGAGAAGCCACTTGTAGCCGCCAGCGACCACCACGTCGAAACGGGTAGCATCCATAGGTAGCCAGCCCGCTGACTGACTCACGTCGATCAGGGTGCGAGCCCCCGCCTCCCGCGCCGCATCCGCGAGCGCACCCAGCTCCAGCACGCGGCCGTCATTGGATCGGGCGGACGACACGGCGACCAGGTCTACGCCAGGGCGCACCGAATCGACGAGCCGCTCGAAAGGCACCAACTCGACGGTGAGACGCGGGTCGGCGAGGAACGGGAAGATCACCGACGTGAAGTCATCCTCCATCACCAGAACCCGTGCGCCATCTGGCAGCGATGCCGCGACCATTCCCACCACTTGCGACACGGACCCGGCGATGGCCACGTCGCGAGCATGCGAGCCCACGATCGTCGCATAGGCGGCGCGCGCGCGATCCACCACGGCGTCGATGCCCACGGGGTCGCATGACGCGGCACCCCACGCGTTCGCGGCGTGATGCAGCGCCATCACGGCGGCATGAGGGGGAATGCCAACCGTGGCGGAGTTCAGGTATCCAGGCACGCGCTCAAAGGCGGCAAGGGTCGCGGGGTTCATCATGACCCCTATCGTGCCGCCGTACGGACACACCGACTAGATCGCTCTTTTGCTATCCACACCTCGATGGCATCATGGTTTCATGATCGATGTCGAACGACTCCTGATATTGCGCGAGGTAGCGCGCGGCGGCTCGAAGGCCGCGGCGGCCCGCTCCTTGGGGCTCAGCGAACCCACCGTTGCCCACCACCTGTCCTCGCTCGAACGGCGGGCGGGCATGGCGCTCACGGCGCGCGCCGGGCGGGTCACCAAGCTCACCCCCGCCGGAGAGGCGCTCGTGCGCCATGCGGACGTGATCGCGGCCAGCCTCGACGAAGCCGAAAGGTGTCTCGTCAGGCACACGGACCTGAGCGTCGGCCGACTGCGCATCGCCGCCTTCACGTCATTTTGCGCGACCGCGCTTCCCGCCCCGCTTGCGAGCTTTCACCGCACGTATCCCGGCGTAGAGATAGGACTGGTGGAGACCGAGACCGACGAGGCGCTGAACCTGCTGCGCGCGGGCGAGGCCGACCTCGTCGTGGGCTTTTGCGATGGCCCCACGCCCGCGCCAGACGATCTGCCGGTGACCTGGCTCGGCCGTGACGAGTACCTGGTCGCGCTGCCCGACAGCCACCCTCAAGCCCGGCGCCACCCGGTTCCCATGGCCTCCCTCGCGGGCGACACGTGGATCTCCGGTTGCGCCCGATGCCGAACACACCTCGGCTCCCACGCGGGCGACGCGGGATTCACACCGGCGATTGCCTTCATGACCGAGGACTACGTGACCGTTCAACGGCTCGTCGCCGAGGGCCTCGGGGTCGCGCTCTTGCCACGCATGGCGCTCGACGCGAGCCCAATTATCGCTGGAATCGTCACGGCGCCCACGTTCCCTGCGACATTCAGGGATATCTTCGTTTCAACGGCATCGGACCCTGCCCCCGCTGCCGCGGCCTTTGCCGACCTTTTGGCTAGGCCAAGCATGAGAGAGGGTGCAGCGTGACCGCTCAGGAACCCGAAAGTCCCCACCGGCACTACACGACGCGCGACCTGCGCGCACAGGCCTCGACTCTCTTGGCCCTCCACCGCGAGGGCCCTGTGCTCGTGCTGCCGAATGTCTGGGATGCCGAGTCGGCACGCATGGTCGAGGCCGCGGGTGCCCACGCGATTGCGACGTCGAGCGCCGCGATCGCGGCCACACGAGGACGCCAGGACGGCGAGGACATGCCCGTCGATATGGCCCTGGCCGCGATTGAGGAGATCACCGCCGTAGTGTCGGTCCCCGTGACGGCCGACCTTGAGGCGGGATATGGCGACGCGTTCACCACCGTGCGCCGCGCCGTGAGAATTGGTGTGGTGGGCGCCAACATCGAGGACCAACTCCAGCCTCTCAACCGTTCGGTCGCTCTGATGGAGGCTGCGCTTGAGGGCGCACGTGTGGAGGGTGTCGACCTCGTGCTCAACGCCAGGACCGATGTCTACCTCAAAGCCGAAATGGAGCCGGAGCAACGCTTTGACGAGGCGGTTGCGCGGGGCCGCGCGTACCTGGCCCTCGGTGCCGCGTCCTTCTTTGTGCCCGGCCTCACCGACATCGACGAGGTCGCGAGGCTTGTGCGCGAGTTGGGGTGGCGGCGGGTCAACGTGCTCGGGACCCCCGCGGGACCCCACCCGCACGTATGGGGCGACATGGGCGTCGCGCGCGTGAGTTATGGACCCGCGGTGTTCCGCGCATTCCCCGATGACAGAGCCGCGTTGATCGCGAGTCTCCTCGCCGACGAGCAGCTGAGGTAGTCACGCTCCTGCGCCGCACACGGGAGCCGGGCGAAGCGGACAAAAGGACACGGCCCGGCAGAGGGGGGTCGCCGGACCGTGTCACCCACAAGTCTAAGGCTCTCAACGGTGAGAATGGTCTCGAGTGTTCGAAAATCGCGCTCGTTTGCTGATTTACGAGCGGCGGAATTATCCAGTTGAGTCGCTAGATATGTGGTGAGCGACCCGGCGGGGGGGGTGCCGGGTCGCGTCACTCACCATTCCATCGCGTGACCCTGAGAGTTCACCAAGAAACAGGGCAGGGTCGGTTGAGAGTTGCACGACAACGGCCGCGGCGCGCTCGTCGAGCCGCGCCGCAGGGCGAACGCGCCTCCGCAGTGTCACCATGTGAGCATGGGAGAAAGCGAGGGCACGCTGCCGGTGGACTTCATGCATGAGCCCTCATGGGCCTCGCTGGTCGCACCCGTGCTGAGCCACTCGATCGACCCGCTTTCGCTCGCGAGATTGCCTCGCAGGGATCGCGACTACGTGTATCGCATGGTGTCCCATCTCGAGAGCCCCATCTCGGCGGACCAAACGCAAAGGTGGTTTCGCGACGCACCCTCCGCGATCACCGCGGCTCTCGTGGGTGCCGCCAAGGTGAGGGACGCCGATCGCCTACTGCGGGGAAGGCGCCTCGCCGATGTGGCCCCCGCCGATGCCGACCGCTGCGCCGTGATGTTGGCAGATGCGGACAGCTCACTCCGCAGCGCCTGCATGCATTACCCGAAGGCGATCGCCCCGTGGATTCCCCGCATAGGCATCGCGCGCGCACTCGAGTGGGGACACGATGAGGTGCTGCGCTACTTCGCCGAGGCTCAATCCCGCGAACGATGGAACCTCTTGGCCGCCGATGAGGCCTCCGCCGGGCTCTCTCCCGCATCGTCAGACGCGTATGCGGCACGCCTGAACATCGCGACCGAGGCGCGCGCGAACAGCCCTGAGGGCCACCCGGTGCGCGCGTTGATGGCATTGGCCGAGGCGGCGAGCGCCCTGAAGGACATGACAAGCGACCGCGACATCAGGCCCGTTCGAGGCGGGCCCGAAATCGCGAGGGACCTCGTGCACTACGTGCGGGCGCTCCCTGACGAGCTCGACCCTGACGACGTGATCGCCTTGGGCGCGTTCCTCTTTGTGGCGTCGCCCCGTCAGCCCGAAGAGGCGGAGTCGGTGATGCGCGGGCTCGAACTTTTGAGGGGCCGATGCGGAGGGCGCCCGTATACGGAACTCGCCGACCCCGCCAACTGGTTCCGCCGCACGTTGGACGCGCGCGAGGCGGAGGCGCGGGCCCTGTTGGCGTAGCACTCACGGCCTGAGCGCCAGCGCGCAGGAGCGCCCGTGCACAATGGAGACACGAGGCGTGTCCCCCACAGGAGGAATCATGGCAGCGATCGACTGGCGCACCTTTATGAAGCGCCTTCCCCAACGAATGTGGTTCCGGCTGGTGCTGTTCGCCGTGGCGGCGCTGGCTTTCGTGGGCGTGGCTTTGGCCGTCGGGCAGCTCTTGCCAAGCGCGCTCTCCGTCAACTTCGGCCAGGACGCGGCGTTCCGGATTTTGCAGATTCTCGCGACGTCCATGCTCGCGGTCACGACCTTCTCGCTGACGGCAATGATCTCGGCGTATGCGGCGGCTGCCCAAGGCACCACGCCCCGCGCCACGCAGTTGCTGATCGCGGACCGCACCTCACAGAACGCCCTGTCCACGTTCTTGGGGACGTTCGTGTTCTCCATTGTGGGGATTGTGGCGCTCAGCACCGGCTCGTTCAACGAGGGAGGTCGGTCCGTGCTGTTCCTTGGCACGCTCGGTGTGATCGCGCTCGTGGTGGCCACGCTGCTGCGATGGATCCACCACCTCAGCAGTTTTGGCAGGGTGCCCGACGTCATTGACAGGGTGGAGAGCGCCGCGACCAAGGCGATCCACGCGTACGCGCGCGATCCTCACTTGGGCGGGGTGGCGCCCGTCGCGGTGCCCGATGGCACGCTCACGGCTCTCTCGGAAGAGGTGGGATACGTGACCGGGGTGGACATCGGGCGGATTCAACGCGTGGCCGATGCGGCCGGAGTCACGGTGCACCTCGACGCCATGCCCGGCGCCTTCTTGGGGCACGGGACGGCGCTCGCGCGTGTGGTGGGTCCTCTCAACGACGACGTCGCGGCGGGGATACGCGGGGCGTTCCTGGTGGAGAAGCATCGGACGTATGAACAGGACCCGCGCCTGGGCGTGATCGCGCTCGCGGAGATCGGCTCGCGGGCGCTGTCCTCCGGCGTGAACGACCCTGGGACCGCGATCGACGTGTTGGGCGCGATCGAGCGCGTGCTTACGGATCTCCTCACCTGCGAGCCTGCCGAAGGGAAGGCCCGATTCCCGCGCGTCCACGTACCCACGGTGGCCCTCGCGGACCTGGTGGAGGACGCGTTCCGGCCGCTCGCGCGGGATGGTGCCGGCATGGTCGAGGTGGGCCTGAGGGTCCAGAGGGTGCTCCGCGACTTGGTGCGGGTCGCCGAGGGCGACGGCAGCCGCGAGGTCTTCATGGCGGCGTCGGCGCGTGCGTGCGCGAGGGCCGTGCGCGTCCTGGACGACGCGGGCGACGTGGCGCTGGTCGAAGCCGCGGCGGGTGAGGCCCAGGGGACGACGGCCTAGAGCGTCGGCATCTGCCAAAGCGCCCGCGTCGGCGCCGACCCCAGCGCCCGCAAACCCCAGTCCCCCTCGTCGGCGAGCGGGCCCTTGGTCCCAACCCGCCCCGTGCGGCGGGTGTATGCCAGAAGTATCCCCTGCGTGCAGGGGCTCACCTCCCGTCGACGTGAGGAAGTGGAACCATGAATACCGAACAGCTGACCAAGATCAAGAGTTGGCAGGGTTTCATTGCGGCGCTGGACCAGAGCGGGGGTAGCACCCCCAAGGCGCTCAGACTCTACGGAGTTGACGAGACGGCGTACTCGAACGAGGCCGAGATGTTCGACCTCATCCACGAGATGCGCACGCGGATCATCACCAGCCCCGCGTTCTCCGGCGACAGGATCCTCGGGTCAATCCTTTTCGAGATGACCATGGACCGCCAGATTCAGGGCAAGGGTGCCGCTGAGTATTTGTGGGAAGAAAAGAGCGTCGTCCCGTTCCTCAAGGTCGACAAGGGTCTCGAGGACGAGGTGAATGGCGCCCAGGTCATGAAGCCGATGCCTGGCCTGGCCGAGGTGCTCGCCAAGGCGAAGACCCACGGCGTGTTCGGCACCAAGATGCGCTCGGTCATCAAGTTCGCCAACGCGACAGGGATCAAGGCCGTGGTGGACCAACAGTTCGAGGTGGGTCGCCAGATACTCGCCGCCGGATTGGTGCCGATCATCGAGCCCGAGATCGACATTCACAGCCCCGAGAAGGCCGAGGCCGAGGTGCTGCT
>Ga0123339_10003804_pt1 | contig 9994 bp, 18 predicted proteins | sample lystaG_FD_89956 | JGI IMG/M metagenome (GOLD analysis project Ga0123339, IMG submission 89956) | Glacier valley bacterial and archeal communities from Borup Fiord, Nunavut, Canada, to study Microbial Dark Matter (Phase II) -... | ecosystem: Environmental > Aquatic > Freshwater > Ice > Glacier ... | reverse complement strand
TCAAATTCGAGGCAGGATTGCAGTAGGTTCATCAGATCGAAAGAGGTAGGGTCACATGTGGGTACGGTAGGCTTGAAGAGGATCTGGATTTCTGTGGTCTGAGAGGAACGAGAGAAGGAAGTCAGTGAGTCGTTTTGAGCTCAAGTCGCGTCTTCCGAGTCCATCCTCGTTCGTCCGCGTTCGAGTTCACGAGACGGGAACTATTCCTCTGCGAATAAAGCTGTCCATAGTGGAAACTCACCTTAGAGATGGTCGAGAAGGTTGCGAGAGACCTGTGAAAGCCGAGAGAGAGAGCCGGTGAGATCGTTCGAGAGGAAAGGGCCCTAAACGGACGGGGCCTGGACTAGAGAGGAGATAATACTCACGAGGGGATATCAACCGTCATCTAAACCTCCTCCTCTTTCTTCCTCTGTTCTTCCTTCTCCCTCTGGAGCCTACTCTGCTCCTCTTCCGAGGTTTCGAACGAGGCGAAGGGGAAGGTTCGTTCGAATCGGCTGCGCACTCCCCAACTCTGCATTGATCCATGGTAGTAGGTCACGATTCGGACAGGAGCTTGAGTTATGACAGTGCCGAGGGAGAGGAAGGGGTCCCGTCGAAACGGGTTGAGTCTGATGGTTCGAGGGTTGACGGCTCGGAGGAAAGGAAGGAAGGCTCTCTTCTGCGAGTCGCCCGCGGTCCAACGGACACCCTCATCGATGAACTCGTCGACCTCCCAGTCGTCTACGTCGGCAGTCTTGGTCCCAAGATCTCGAGCGATCTGTCGACGAACCTTGGCTCGGACCTTGACGTCCTCGACGACGTTGCCGACGATTTGGGACAGAATCCCTTCTTCCTCCATGTCGCGGAAGCTCCTCCAACCTGAACTGAGGACGACGAGGGAGTCGATTCGAACGTCGGAGAAGTCCAGGGATGCGAGGTACTCGAGTTCATCGTCGGGTTTGATGGTGAGGGAGAAGGGGGCGGACTGGTTGAAGTGAAGGGGAGGAAGGGCGTCTGGAACCAAGCAGATTTCCTTCAAACCTTTCCTCCTGATTCTTCCTTCTTCCCCAACGACGAAGATACCAACTCCAGCCCCGAAGAAGGTGAGCCAATCCCTGGATCGGTGGATGGTGACCGATTCGAAGAGGAGAGGGAGAGCAACGGCTCTGAAGGTTCGAGAAGCGAGGAGGAGGGCAGGGACGTCCTTGTGAGGGGTAGGAGGAGAGAAGGGAGTGGAATGAGAGACTGGGTAGCCAAAGGCGAGCTTGAAGATCTCGGTGAGGATCTCGACGGGGAAGGTAGGAGGTTGAGAGGAGAAGGAAGAGGAAGAGGAGGAGGAGGAGGGAGCGGCCTTCTTTGACGTATTTCTGGGATTGGTTGCGACGACGGTGGAGGTAGAGACTCGAGTGCTGGATCGGGTTGATCTCTTCGGAGTTGGTTGAGACATCGAGGGCGAGTATAGGGTCTCTCCGAGGATTGCAAGACGTTGAAAGGTTGGGGAGAAGGAGAAGCGCGCGAGCTTGGAGCGATTTCAAGGTCGTTTCGGAACAGTAACACGTGACGAAGGAGGGGAAGAAAATATTCTCGGGTCGTGCGCTAAGAACTAGTCTTTCTACCGGTGCCATGAGATGTGGAAGAGACAAGAGAAAGAAGCTGCTCTACTCGGACCACAAGACTAGCAAAAGCAGACTTCAACGGCACGCCTCCTCATCAAGCCACGACTCACGCCTCCAGCTCTCAATTGACTTCCCATCCCATCCATCCTCTCAATCCCTCCTCCCCTTTCGACCACGCGGACCTCTACTTGGCACTCGAACTGAGCGTCGTTCGCTGCCTCCATCGTCTTTTTCTTGAGCTCCTCGACGTCCCTCTTCTCCTCTTCTCGGCGCAGACTCAGGTTGGCGAGCGTGGGAGTCGTGCAGGAGGGGAAAAAATCTCAGGATGGATCTAGAGGTTTACTGAGAAGAGGATGGAGGAAGAGATGGAGGCCATGGTGAGTTGGGGTTTCGGAGGCGAGATGTGGTCGGAGGAGAGGGAGGGATTCGAAGAGGAACTCAGAGTGAGTTCGAGGCGGTCGTCCCTTCCTTCCCTGCGGGACTTGCATTTTTCGAATCATGCCTGATTATCTCACCGATCTAAGGAAGGATCCATCACGCTCGAAAAAAAGCTAGTTCGACCGGCGGTACTCGAAGGACGCGCGACTCAGCTCGTTCATCTCCCTCTTTCCTCACCCCTGCTGTACGTCTCTGCCCTCATCCCCAAGCGTTTCGAGGCATTCATAGAGTTTTACTACCGAGACAAAGGCTCAATACGGCCAATCCAGGTTCGAAAAAGCTCTGCTCAAAGGAAGAGCTCCTCGTCGCGTCGCCCTTTCTCCCTCTCCTCTTCTTTTTCCTCGTAGACAGAAAAGGTGACTGAGATGTATCTTAAACAGTGTTATGTTTTTACCCTGGCAATGTTAATCTCACTGCAACTTCCCGGGAGGAAGAAAGCGAGTCGAGCAGAGTGGGATCGTCCATCTCCACATTTCTTCCGATCTCTTTTTCAATTCTGTTCGTCTCATCTGGTCAGCAGAGATAAATGGCTGCATTCATTTGATAGCATGATCATCTACTGCCGCGAGCAGCTCCTTCTTGACAGAAAAAAGGCTGGTGAGGGAGATGAGTGCGACGCGTCGTCTTCTCGCTATTGCTCTCTTTTCGTCGCCGCAAGCGATAAGAGAGCTTCCGTCTGCCCAGGGATGATATTTGACCCAATTGATACGATCTCAATATCCATGGCTACTCTTCCAGCGCGAGTTGAGGGGAGAACGAGCCCCTTGAAGATGGTGATCAGAGAGACGTCGCTTTTTTTCCCTTCTCGACGTTCCCTAGGAACTTCTTTCTTTCACCGTACCTGTAGACTGCAATATATCGGTCTTAATTTAATCATGAGCTGAGAACCACAGCATAAGAAGCGTCGTAAGAGCACGAAACAGCTGCACAAGGATGGGGCCGGTCGACTCTCAAGGCTGGATCCCGTCCCTGCACTCGGTCACGTCTGCTACGCCTCGCTCAACCTCTACCTCGCTCGAGCTCGTACTGATCATCATATCTACCTATTCCAAAGAACTTGTACGCTTGCCATTTTCAGATTCACTAAGTTCGACGCGAGATCAGCCGCACAAGGATGGTGAGCGGCAGACGCGTCTTGTTCTTTTTACTTCAGCTCCAGCTCCCCCTTTCCGACGGTCACGACGAGTGAACCCTCAGAAGCGTCCTTCTAGAAGCTCAGAAGATCTCCTTTCAGTGTTAGGAATAGATCTCATGCCTAAAAGTTCACTCCCAGCTCACTGCAAAAGGAGATCAACCCGCACAAGGATGGTCGACCGGATTTGGGAAGGGGCTGATTCCCTCTCTTTCCCCCTTTTTACCCTCAATCGATGACACATCTCTACCAAATTACTCCCACAAACTCATCCATGAATATTTAGACGCCAGAAACGAGGAGATAAAACCTTCCAGACCAGTATGCATTGAAAACGAAAGAGCGAAAAGAGAAAAGGCGCGTCTCGGTTCACGCGTTCCACCTCGCTGCATTCCTTCAACAACCATCCTAGACCCAAACCAACTATACCAAAATGATCAGAGGAGTCCAGGGAACATTTCAAGTCGCAAGAATCGAGAAAAAACTGCGCAAAAATCTCCCAAAGTCGATCCAAAACGCCCAAGCCGGGCCGAGCAAAAAAGAATAATTTGGCCCGAAAGCCATCCATCTCTGGAAGCGTGTCATCCTTGTACAGGGGCAATGCTAATCTTCTCTGTATTGTTCCAATTTTATGTACGACCAGGGTTTCCCCCGGTCGAAAGACGGTCGGAAAAGACGTCGACGTCTTCAACAAGCCTCAGGCTCGCCCGCGACTTGCCCTCTCTTTCCAGGATCGAGTCCGTCGAGATCCCATCTTGTAGCAGAATGTCAAAGCATCGTCGCAACTGCTCTGTGGCAGAAGAGACGAGCTCAGGAAGGTGAAACGACGCGCCGAAGCGCGACGAACGCAAGAGGCGGAGCTGGAGTTGGAGCACAGAAGAAAGAAAAGGAAGGGTCCTCGGGAACAGGATCGAAAGCTGACGTTGACCGGACTTTCTACAGACTCCCTCTTTCCTCGCAACTCGAACTGAGCGGGAACGAAAGGACCTTCTCCTTCTTTTCCTCCCTCCCTCCTTCGTCGTGTTCATTGATGTTCTTCGTCTCTCATGACTCGAATATACCGTTCATGCCCGGCTCCAACTGAATCATGTTTGACGGTCGTTCTCTGCAGCAAAGATTTGCTCCAGTGGGTTTTGATCACTCTCTTCCCTTCTCCTCTCCTTTCTCTTCCAAATCGACTCCCCTCGCCTAAAGTCTACGAGTTGGAAAAGGGACGACGCGGGTGAAATTTTATCTTTCGCGACTCTCAGCCTTACTCTTCCACTTCCTCTTCTTCAGATCCCCATCCTCGAATAAATCACACGCGAAGAAACTCATTTCCCCTCGGATCCGTAGGTTTGCGACGAGTTGTTTACGGTTTGGACGCGTCAACTCCCTCTCTTCCTCCTCTCGTCCCCTTCACCTCCCACAGCCACTTGATCACTTCCTTGGGTACCTCCAAAGAATCGCATCCAATTCATATGAAAGCTGAAATCCTCAAACTTTTATCTTATCTCCCTTCTCTCAAACAGCTGAACTCCCACGAACAACCAGTCTCCGTCGCTCCCAATTAGCGACGCGTTTTCCCCTCTTCCTCCCCATCTCTCCTCTCGACCTCCACTCGGCCTCGGGCCGGTATCAACTTCCTTTAAGTAGTAGCATACTCTCGGGCCTTCCTCTACTCCCCCAGCCACAGCCTTCGTCTGATCTCGTTTTCTTTCTCACGACGCGCCGACAGATGGACTTCGATTCTCTCACGACCCTCCCCCATGCCTAATCCTCCTCTCTATCATCGAGATACGGATGCTGCTTTGACCCTATTCCCAGATGATCTGTACCCTCCTAGTGCCTCTCCTCGTTCCGTTCTCCCCCTCCCTCTTTTCCTCTTCTCCCTCCTCGTCTCCTCTCGACAAGACCAAGCTGCTTTCTCTCCAGGATGATGGGAAGGAGGATATAGGGATTGAAGGGGTTTGGGGGAGGAGAGTGATTACCAACTCTAGCGGGAAGGGAAGGTGGGTCGAGAGAGGGTGAGGGATGGGGAGAGGAGGGGATGAGAAGAGGAAGGGAGGGAAGGCATTCATATAGATTGGAGGGTTCGAGAAAAGCAAGTGAGTGAGAGAAGAGAGCACTAGTTAAAGAAGGTCGTGAAAGGTCGTTACGTGAAGACAGAAAGAAAGAAAGAAACAAGAAGAGCAACCGAAGCGAAACGAGACGAAACCAGAAACACCGTTGGTCGCGTTGACCTTCTAGAAGAGAGAGGAAAGCAAGAGACCACCCAAGCTTCAGCACCCACATCCACCTGCACCCCATCCTCCGGGCGCTTCCAGATCGTTCGTGAGCTGGACGGTTGGGGAGGAGGAGGAGGCAGGGTTGATTCCGAGAGGGACGACGCGTTTGGAGTAGAGGGAAGGGGTTGCGATGATCTGGAAATTGGACGAGGACGTGGACGAGAGGGAAGGTGAGTGTTAGTAGGTGGGAGATGAATAAGCGAAAGGGAGTGTGGAGGTAGAGGGGAAGAAGGAGGCAGGAGGAGAGGAGAGACGCGACTCACCGAAGCTACAAGTTCCTCGAACGCTTCCTTCACTCCGATACGGGTTTTGGCAGAGCACTCTGATACAACAACCCCGAAAAAAGGAGGGAAACGATCAGCGAGAGGTCGAAGTCGACTAGAACGAAGAGCGAGCGGAAGGCTCGACGCGTGCCATGTGAGAGAAGAAGAAGAGAAAGAGTGAACGCACCGACGAAGAGACATCCGATTCGTTCAGCAAAAGCTTTACCCTCTGAAGTGGTGACTTGCCGAGAAAACTCCTGCAAAAAAAAAAAGATTGCAGGGGAGGAGAACGATCAGCGAGTGAAAGAGGAGACAGGAAGAAGTCGGTCGGAGCGAGCACGACAGATTCGAGATGAAAAGTAAGAAGGAGAGAGAGAGAGAGGGAGAAAGGAGACCGACCTTATCGACCTTTGTAGACGAGAGCATGGATCAAAAAGAGGTCGAGGAGTCAACGTGCGTTCTCTAGACTAATGAAGAAGGGATCGTCGCGTTCCCAAACAGACCTTGTTCCCCACCACGATCTTCACCACATCGGGAGCCGTGTAGGTCTCGAGCTCGTGCATCCAACGAGTCAGCTCCTCGAAAGTAGCTCTCGATGAAACGTCGTAGACTTATTCGTCGAAAGCAGAGCACAAAGGATTAGAAGGTCGGTCGAGGGAAAGGAAGGAGAGGAACGAAGTTCAAGCTCACCGAGAATCACACCCTGGGCTCCTCGGTAGTACGAGCTTGTCAGAGTCCGGAACCGTTCTTGTCCTGCAAGTCCCCGATGAAGAACCCAGTCAGCCCAGTTCCCTATACAAAGCTGAAGGCGCCAAGGGACTCACCAGCCGTGTCCTGAGAGAAGGGCGTGAAAGGGAGAGAGGTAAGGTTCAATCATTGCACTTATCGGTTGAGACAGCTTGTTGTGCTCTCAATTGAAGATTGTACGGGAGGAGAAAGACGACTTACCCAGATGGATAGCTTGTACTTGGTCCCTCCTACTTCTATGCTCTTGACTTTGCTGGAAGAGAGGAAAAGAAAGAGGAGAGGGATGGTGTTCAGGAATGACGTTCTGGGCTCAAGCTCGTCGACCTCCTCTTCTTTCCTTCCTTCTATCAGAGGGTTCGAACTTGTAGAGCACGGCAAGGAGTTGATGGATCCGATGGAGGTCGTGCCTACGTGCTGAGTCGCCGGCAAGATGCGAGGGGACGCAGAGGGAAGGAGAGAGACTCACAAGTCTACGCCGATGGTGGAGACGCTCTCGTCCTCGGCCAGGAAATCATCATCCGTGAACCTCAGAAGCAAGCTCGATTTCCCAACACTCGAGTTACCGATAAGAAGGATCTACGATCGAGAAATCCAGAACGATAGCGGAAGCGGGTCAGGGATTCGATGGGGAAGTAGCAGGGCAAGCGAAGGAGGGAAGGAGGGGAAGCTGACCTTGAGGTTTGGCGGAGGAGTCGCTGCTCGCAGAAGAACCGAAAGCACAAACGATTAGACCTCGTCCTTATTCCAATCATCTGGAGAGAGACCGCTCACGTTGAACTATAGCGGACATATTTGGAAACCTTCGAGGATGGGTGGTGGAGGGTTGGGGAGAGCGGACGGCCGAGCAGGCTCTCGCTCGAATTCACCTCCTTCCTTCCTTCCTTTCCTCTCCTTCTCCTTCAACGGCCACGACACCTTTTTCTTCTTCCTCTTTCGCTCTCCGGACGCTCTCCTTTCGGGACTCTTCTCTTTCGCGGCTTTCTTTTTCTCTTCTTTCTCGAAAGAAACGAACGAACGAGTGAGTGAGCTTCTCCCTCTTCCTTCTCTCCCCCTCTTCTCCTCTTCCTCCTCTCTCCTTTCCTCACCCTTCACTCTCTCTCTTTCTCTCAGTGGGTGTATCTTACTACGACGAGGTCCGTCCCTTCTCTCCCTTTCTCACCTTTTCCTCTTTCTCCATGCTCACTTCCCCCTCCCTTTCCGCCGGTTTTGTGCCCTCGCCAGGTGGAAATCGAAGACTTCGTCTGGGACGCTCTCAAACGAGTCTACCACTACCCTTGCCCTTGTGGGGACAGGTTCGAGATCACCAAACTCGACCTCAAGGAAGGAGAGGATATCGCGAAATGTCCGAGTTGTAGTTTGCTTGTCAGAGTGATTTACGATCAGGTGAGTGCGAAGAAGGGAGAGCTCACACTTTCCTCCTTCCTTTGCCCGCCCTTCTTTCCCTCTTCCTTCCTTCCTTCGATGTCTTTCGTTCGTCCAAAGCTACAGCTGATACAACTTTTGCTTGTTTTCGACCCTCAGCTCGACTACGAAGACTACGAAGATTCCGAGGACGAAGGAGAAGGCTCGGACGTCGAATCGGCTGGATCCTCCTCCCCTGCTTCCTCCACCGTTTCGTTCCACTCTGCCACCGATGGAGTCGTCGCTGCTTCCAACAAGACCGAGGAGGACGTTGAGAAGCTCTCGCAGGGACTGGGACTCGTTGGGTTGAGTGAGAAGGTGGTCGTGAAGGAGAGGGTCGAGAGTGCTTGAAAGGAGAAGGTGTTGCGCTCGAATCGAGGAGAGCGGAGAGATGAAGGCTGGTGGGGATGCGAGACCAGAGGAGGAGGATAGGGTGGGGAGGACTGTCCCGAGTCAAGAAGATTGGGGAGGGGTCGAGTGTTGGTGGTGGAAGAGGTTTGGTCCGGAAGCGAGTCGAGTCGTCTCCAAAAGGAGAGAGTTTAGGTGAGTCTTCGATCCTTTCTCTCGTCGCTCTCTGTGCGAAACGAAGCAACCTCTTCTCGAAAACAGAGGTAGGATCTTAGAAGAGCTCACCTTCGTTCTCTTTCCCTCCAGATCCCGCCTCCCTCTTCTTTCAACTCCTCCTCGAGCACGACGCGACATCCTCATCCTCAACCATCCCTTCCACCTCCACCCCAGTACCAGCCAACTCCTCCCTCGGCCTCTCCACCACGGTCGATTACCTTCTGCTCGGATCCGACCGGTCTACGCAACGACGCGAGCGAGACAGGACACCCTCCCCGTCGACGAACATCACCTCTCGACCTCCCTCCTTCCTCGCCGTACTCATCCTCCACTCAGGAAGAGGAGCTTCGGGACGTATACTCGACGTACCTTTTCTTTGCTCGAGGCCGTGCTAGAGTGAACATGGGAGGGAGGAGGGAAGAAGGACGCGTCGAGGGATCCTGAGCGAGAGGAGACGAAGGGAGGCAGGGATGTTCTCGTTGCTTTGCTTTCTTTGCTTACTACTGGAAGATGGATGAGCGAGCGGTCGCGTTTTCTTTGCTCAATGAAGATTCGTTTCCCATCGGTGAAGAAGTACGAGGTCGAAGGGGAGGGAGGAGGAGAAGGAGGCTCTCAGTTCCTTTCGAAACGAAGGCCAGGGGCTCAGATCTATCGTGCATCTTCCGAGCTCATTCAGTGCGACTCGGAAGCAGTAAAGATCTGACCCTTTAGAATGGCAGGAGATCGGAAAGGGAGGAAGCAGGGAGAGCATCTTCAGCCCTCGCGGCCTTGTCCGTCGAGGAAGGATGGCGAGATCTCTCTCTTTTCTGCTCCTCTCTTGGCAAATCTGTCGGCTTTTACATAGAGGTGATTACAGATTCGGAGTTTTGAGCAAGGAAGATCCCAGAAGATTTTCCCCGCATCATCCTACTTGACGACCAGCATCTTTCCATCGACTTTTCGACGAAGCTCACCTCCTCCTTCCTTCCTTTCAACGGACGGCCATCCCCTTCCAACGTGATTCTCTCGCTCGAGCTCACTACCAATTCACGCCGACGCCCTGTGTGCTTACAATCAGAGGATATCCTCTCGAGACGGCCACTCATCGACTTCAACGAGCTTCGGGAAAAAAGACAGCACGCCTTCGACGATTCCGGGCCCTCCTTTTGCCTCCTTCTCCCTCTTCTTCCAACCCGCTCCGTCCGTCGTAGGCTAGCTCGCCTGTTCAGCGCTTCTATGTCGCCATCAAGCGCCCGCTTACGATGCTCTCCGACTTCGAGCTCGTCTTTCAGAGACAGAAGAGTGCTCTCTGACCAGCTCTGATTGCCTTTCTCCCCTTAATTCTCCTCCTCGAACTCACCATCAACTCCCTCCTTCACCCTCCTCCCTTCTCTCTTCCAATGGCCGAACTAGTAGCCCTCTCTTCTGCGATTCGGACAATATCCAGGACCGAGTCGAACCTCGACTCTCCCGTCGACGAAAAGGAGGGATCTTTCAACGAGAAGCCGATTCAAGACGCAGAAGCAGCTCACGACGGAGAATTCGAGATCACGGAGGAGGATCGGAAGGCTGAAAGACGTCTCGTCTGGAGGTTAGATATCTTTGTGC
>Ga0123339_10003801_pt1 | contig 9997 bp, 8 predicted proteins | sample lystaG_FD_89956 | JGI IMG/M metagenome (GOLD analysis project Ga0123339, IMG submission 89956) | Glacier valley bacterial and archeal communities from Borup Fiord, Nunavut, Canada, to study Microbial Dark Matter (Phase II) -... | ecosystem: Environmental > Aquatic > Freshwater > Ice > Glacier ... | reverse complement strand
TGCGGCACCTGGGTTCCGCCGGGGCTGTCGAAGAACACGGCGGGCTGCCCGTCGTATTCGGGGAACCGCAGGGCAAGGGCGGGAAATTGGGCGCGAACGGCGGCGGTATCGAAGTGCATGGAACGGAAGCTCCCTGTAGGTTTTTGGCTGAATTATGACGACGGTGAGAACCGGTAAATGTCGGCTGTGAATGGTATATAGTTCCCTGCGCTCGGGCATTCATCCTGCCTGCACCGAACCGATTTTGGAGCAGCGTAACCGCTGTAGCTCCGTCTTCAATCCCATCATTCGTGTGCAGGATATGTGCGTTCGTCTGTCGAATTATGTCTGCATAAATACGAGAGCAAGTAGCCAGCGTTGGCGTTGCATAGTACGATTTGCAGGAGGCATTTTTATGCTGTTCGACATACCGCTGGGAAGCATCACTGCAGAGGACATTTTGAGTCTCGAATGTGAAGAAGTTCCAGAGGGCAAACATCTGGACTATAAAGAATGTGTTTACATGGATGATGCGCATGGCAAAGATGAATTTCGTAAAGACGTGACGGCTTTCGCCAACGCCTCGGGTGGCGACATCGTTTTGGGCATTAAAGAAGCAAGTGTAAACAGCGGTGATGAAGTCAGGCAGATAGGGCAGATTGTCGGGCTCAAGGACTTCAAAGAAGAAGCGACCAAACAACGACTATATGCTTTGCTCAAGGACTGTATTCAGCCTCGTCTCCCTGGCGTAGATATAAGAAGCGTAAACATCGCTGACAAAGGTTATGTCCTAATCATCCGGATACCGCGAAGTTTCAATCCGCCGCATCAAGTTACAATGCGAGGAAAAGATATTGTCGGGCAATTCCAATTTTGGGTGCGTCGCGGAGCAGACAACGTTCGTATGGATGTAGACGAACTTCGCAACGCCTTTCTGATGTCTGAAACACAGGCAGAGCGTATCCGGAGTTTCCGCATGGAGCGACTCGGCAAAATCCTCGCAGAAGACACTTTCCTACCGATGGAAGCTGGCGCAAAAGTCGTATTGCACCTTGTGCCACAAAATGCTTTCGGCTTAGGCAGTCGCTACGATATCAATACGATCGCTGAGTCGCTTGACGCGCTTCGATTATGGGGTGTCAATCGTCGACCCAACTTCGATGGGATCGTTGCTTGGTCCGAAGATCGCAATGTTGGCTATACACCGGCTGAGAAATATATCCAGGTATTTCGAAATGGTGTTTTGGAAATTGTAACCACCGATTATTTCGGTGTATTCGGTGCTCAACCTCGCCTCAATAGCAAGGATCTGATTTATGATATGGTTGAACATTTGCCGAAAGCCTTGAATGTACAGAAGGAGCTTGGGGTTCAATCACCAGTTTTTCTAATGTTGTCCTTGATTAATGTCAAAGAATATGGACTTACTCATACAAATGTATTTCAACCCCTAGAAAGAGCCGTGCTTCAATTGCCGGAAGAGATATGTGAGACGTTCGATGTAGACGCAAAAGCAGTATTGCGACCTTCTTTCGATATGATTTGGAATGCGGCAGGCTATGAGCAGTGTAATTTTTACGATGCAGCAGGAAATTTGCATGATCCGACTCGACCACGTCTCAGGTAGCATCAGTGATGTGAAGGTTAAAGAGGCAAAAATTGGCGAACATTACGGTACGCGCGAGGGTACGGCGAGACGGGACACTTTCCATTCCCCGTGCCGCACGGGAGGCGCTCGGTCTGCACGAAGGCGATCTGGTCGAAATATCGGTAAGCAAACCGGATTCCGCCGCTGAAACAATTGAAACCGATCCGCTGCTCGCGATCATCGGTATTGGCAAAGGAGGTCCTGTAGATGGCGCGGAAGACCACGACGCCAGACTATACCGGCGTTCGTCGGGGTGAAACGTCCATAAACGATGTACCGATCCGCATTGAACACCAAATGCCCGAAACTCGCATTCTGTTTTGTGACCAGTTTTGAGAAAGTAGGATGCACGATGGCGTATTCCGAATTCACGCTTCCGGTGCTGACACGGCAGTTCAGCCTGATCCTCGACGAGACGACCGACCTCTTCGCCGACGTGCCGGAAGCGAACCTGCGCCCAGAGTTTCAAGCGCGACTCGATACTATGCTGCCGCTCGCATTGGCGACCTCGACCGAAAAAGCGCGTTCCGAGTTCATCATCGCCCCCATACTGCTCGAACTCTGGCTGCTCCGAGACCGCAGGATCGGCTTGCTCTCGGGGGTCGACTTCACGATCGATGCCTCGCAGGGACTGGCAGGCATTTGTGACTACATCATCACGCGCTCCCCCGAGCAGCTCTTTGTCAAAGCGCCCGTGGTGATGCTGGTCGAGGCGAAGAACGAGGACTTGAAACGAGGGTATGCACAGTGTGCAGCGGAAATGATCGCGGCGCAGCGTTTCAACGAGCGCGAAGGCTCGGCGATGGAGCGCACGTACGGCGTGGTGACAATCGGGGAGCTATGGCGGTTTATGCTGCTGGAAGGTACGACGGTACGGATCGATTCGCGCAGCTACCACATCGACCGCCTGCCGAAAATCATGGGTATCCTGCTGCATCTCACAGAAAATCCCGACGCGAATACGAGTCTGTAGGGGCGCTGCTTGCTGCGCTCTCTTGTCTTGTTTGACCCTACAAGGCTTTTAGATCGATAATCAGAAGAGGATAAACTTTACAGCTCGCGCAAAGGCATCTTTGCAAATCAGTGCAGTATCGATCTCGAAACGGAGGAACCAGAGCATGAAAGGGCAGAAAAAGGCTGCGCGTACTCAGACGATACGGTTGGTGTTGGGTTTGCTCGTCGGCGCGATTTTGATCTTCCTCCCGCAGGGCAGAGCACAGGCACGACTGCGCCTCGATGCGAAAGCCGTGATGCGGCTACCTGTTTCTGAAATGATCCTGCAGAAGGCTCAAGTCATTACGATTGTCCAAAAGCTGGAGAGTCAGTTCAATGCGCCTGTCAGCTTCATTCAGGCAGTGCAGGACAATCCGACCTCGATAAATGTGGTTGATGGCACCGCACACGACGTTCTGGATCAGATACTGCACCAGAACCCCATGTATCGGGTTCGACAGCTCAAAGGGCGGCTGATCCTGATGCCGACCGGCACGCAGTTCGATACGAAAATCGGTGGCATCGCGATAAAAAATGTGCCGCGTGAACAGGCGACCCAGAACTATCTGGCGAGCCTGAGCAGGCAGAAGGGCTTCGAGCAGGTATGTGGGCTGGCAATGGCAGGCAGCTGGACTACCATTTATACGACACCTGTCACGCTCGCCAGGAAAGCGGGCGTCATCGAACACTTCGTGGAGCTGCTGGGTAATGATAAATTGCTCTACTTTTCGCTTCACAAAGGAGCACATGAAAATTTGGGGTATCTGTTCTGGTATGGGAATGTGAAAGAACGACCCCACGCTCAAGACCAGCTTTCCCACCAGGCTTTACCGGCAGCAAGTCTACCGTTGGCGAACTAGAGCGTGGGCAGCAGGTCGGACCCTGCGACCAGATGCAGTCGCTCCTCCGGCTGTGCGGCAAGCGCATACAATTCCGGCGTGAAGCCACCTACCGCGAAAAGAACGCAGGTAGGGTTTTGCCGCCACTTCGCTTCCGGCAAACTCTGAACTTTGGCTTTGAGACCGGCATAAACGCTCAGACCCACGGGCGTTTGTGCGCTCCACTTGCACTCCCCGAACAGAAACGTTCCGTCACCGAGCTCCGCAACAACGTCAAGTTCGGTGCGCCCGTCCCGACTCCAGTAACGCCCCATCCGCTGAATAGACAAACCTAAACTTTGCCTGGCATTCTGCTGCAGCCACTGCTGACAGACCAATTCAAACACGTTCCAGCCCATATAGTCTCCGAGAAAAGGGATTACTTTCTCCTCGTAGACGCGCTGTGGATCGGAGAACTGCAAAACGCTCGCAAGCGGCGCCACGAAACGATACCAGAACGTCAGAAACGGGTCTGCCACCTGGTACAGAGCGCGTCGCTCGCCGGTCTCGCCAAAGGGAAACTCACGCCGTATCCACCCGAGATCGAGCAGCGTTTTGAGATGAAATGAGAGGACACCGCGCTCAGTTCCAGTCTGGTTCTGAATGCCGCTGAACTGCGTTTCTCCTCTCGCAATCGCGCCCAGCACTGCATTGTACGGGCCTGGATCACGTATCTGTTCGCTGCCGAGCAGGAAGCGAACCTCGTTTTCCAGCACGCAGTGGGGCGCAAAGAGCAGTGCAACCACCTCCTCGGTCATGGGTCGTGACGTATCTACGAGCGCATGATAGCGGGGTGTGCCACCCAGAATGCCATACATCAGCAGCTTCTCGACGAGACCATAATGTGTGCTGCCGGCATAAAAGGCGGCGACCTGCTCGGATCCCAACGGCTCCAGCAGCATCATCCCGGCGTTGAAGCGTCCGTAGAGCGGGGCGCTTTCTTTCCCCAGCGCAGCCATCGCCGAAAGCTGTGAGCCGCACAAAATCACGTGCAATCGCGAATGCAGTCCCTCGCGATCCCACCACGACTGCAAAATGGAGGGCAGCTCCGGCGACTGCTCGACGAGATAGGGGAACTCATCGAGAATTAGTCCGAAGCGTCCTTCGTCCGCAGACCGCGTTCGAGAGTGCGCTGAGACATAACGCAGCAGCGCATTCCATGATACTGCCAATTCTTCAATGCCTGCTCCCGTGTCGGGCAGCGCCTCCAGAAGCTGTGCTGCGAGTGCGCTTCGGTGAGATGCTGCTGTCGTCTGCTCTGCCAGATAGTAGCAGTGCGATTTCGCCGGCTCCGTCGCGCTTCCCGCAAAAAAACGCTGCAGCAGATACGTTTTGCCCAATCGCCGTCGCCCGTACAGTAGCGTCATCTGCCCGCCTGACCCACGATTGCGCCAGGCGCGATCGAGCGCAGTCAGTTCTGCAATGCGATTAAAGAAAGGCTCCGGCGCAATAGTAGGAAACGACATATAGTTTATCCAGGTATACTTTGTCAAGTTACGATTTGACAAAGTATACCTGGATAAGTCGTAGTCAGTCAAGTCGTAAATTGGTAATGGACTGACGCGCCGTGGACAGGCGGTGCGTCAGCTGATTAAACGCGGACCGGCAGGATATGCCGCCACACATAACGAATATGCTCCTCGTCTACGAAGGTGAATAATCAAACGAAACGACCGACTCTTACTAGAGGCTGTACATAATCGGGCAGGGGAATGAACCAATGGCGGAAGCGGTTTTAGAGTGGAACGCGGCGGCGATACTGCTGCGCGAAGGCGACGACGTCGGGGTCGCGAAAGTCAAAATCTCGAGTGGAACTTCGCTCGTGCGCGACGGAAGTGAACTGCTGATCCGCAGCGATGTGCCGCCCGGACATAAGTTCGCGCTGCATCCGATCCGCAGCGGGCAGCCTGTCCGCAAATACGGGCAGATAATCGGTTACGCGCTCGCTGATATTCAGCCAGGCGAATGGGTGCACACGCGCAACCTCGGCTTCGGGGCAGGGCAGGGCGCGGGCGACACCGCGCTCGCGCTCGATTACGCGTACGCTTCCGACATTCCCGCCGTCGATTACTACCCGGAAGCGCAGCAGCGCACCTTTCCGGGCTTCCTGCGCGCCGACGGACGGGTCGGGACCCGCAACTATGTCTCGCTTGTCTCGACCGTCAACTGCTCCTCCTCGACCGTGCGCGCGATCGCCGACGTGTTCCGCGCTCCCGGTGCGCTCGCAGACTTTCCTGGCATCGACGGCGTCAATCCTCTGATTCATAAAAGCGGCTGCGGGCAGCACCTCGGCGGCGCGGACTATGTGCAGCTGCAGCGTACGATCGGGGGTTTCGCCGATCACCCTAATGTCGGCGGCTACCTGCTCGTCGGTCTCGGCTGTGAGATGAATCAGGCGATTGCGCTGGCACAGAATGAGGGCTTGATCACGCTCGATTCGCTCGCTGCCGGACGCCCGCAGCTTCCGCCGACGATCACGATTCAGGAGTCGGGCGGCGTTCGCAAAACCGTTCAGAAGGGCATCGAAGAGACGCTCAAATTGCTGAAGAAGGCGAGTGCCGCACGCCGTACGCCGCAGCCACTCTCCAGCCTGATCGTCGGCACCAACTGCGGCGGCAGCGATGGCAACTCCGGTATCACCGCCAATCCCGCGCTCGGCATCGCGGGTGACGAGTTCGTACGCTATGGCGCAGGCTGGGTGCTGGCAGAGACGACCGAAACCTACGGCGCCGAGCATCTACTGACGCGCCGCGCGGTGAGCCGCGAGGTCGGCGAAAAGCTGGTGGCGCTGATGCGCTGGTGGGAGTGGTATACGGGCGTGTGGGGCGCAACGATCGACGGCAATCCGTCCCCCGGTAACAAAGAGGGCGGGCTGACGACAATTTACGAGAAGTCGCTCGGGGCGGTCGCGAAGGCGGGCACTTCGCCGCTTGTCGAGGTGTACAAATACGGCCAGCGCATCGATAAGAAGGGTTTCACCTTTATGGACACGCCCGGTCATGATCCGGTTTCTGTGACGGGTCTGGTCGCGGGCGGCTGCAATCTGGTCGCCTTCACGACCGGGCGCGGCTCCTGTCTTGGCTTCAAACCAACCCCGTCATTGAAGATCGCAACCAACTCGCCGCTGTATGTTCGCATGGAAGACGACATGGATATCGACGCGGGAGTGATCTTCAACGGTGTACCGATCGCCGATGTCGGAAAGCAGATTTTTGAGGCATTGGTCGCAGTTGCGGGCGGGCAGAAAACCAAGAGCGAGGAGCAAGGGTTAGGGGAGGACGAGTACGCTCCCTGGCTGCTCGGTCCCGTACTATAAGGTTTCTGAAATCGACCACTTCCCGAAGGAAAGAGGGCGCAGCAAGCAGCGCCCTCACAGGCTTCATTGAGCGCGGCAAGCAGAGCCCCAACAAGTGTTCGGGACATTATTCTTTTTTCATGCCTGAGAAACGTAAGAAGAAGCCAACTTCAGTCTCAGTCCCCACTAAATTTTATCTGGCGGGCCACGTAATTACAGATTGAAACTGCAGTCCCGTGTGACTGAGCAGCCCGGCATGGGGAGGAATTTTTTACACTCGCCCCGTGTTTATCTCCCGACCCGCGTCATAACCGCTCGTTCCAGCCCATACAAGCCTGTTACAGGTACACCTGGGAGAACGTTCAACAAAGCTGACCGGAGCGCGTCGGTATCGCCGAAAGGCACTATTTGGACACAGGGCAGACCATCTATCCCGCACGCCTCTGTCGCGATTACCGGCACACCGGCAGCAAGCGCACGCAGCAGTGTACGCGGATTATCCTCGACGAGTGCTGGCTGGACGACGGCGGCAGCACCCGCAAGCCAGTCGCTCGAACCACGTTCACTTCGGCAGGTTCGTATACCCTCCCAGAAACCGTCGCCCTCGAGTTCACTGCCGAGCAGTACGATCTCCAGATCGAGTTCGCGCGCAATTGTGCGTAACTCATAGGCGCCTTTGCGCGCCGCTGTGGGACCGGGAAAGACGATCTTTCTGCCGGAGAGAGTGGCTGGCATAGTGGATGAAAGATGGCTTGAATCGGGCAGTTTCCAGTCCAGAAGCAGCGTTTTATCCGGGTACAGCGCGGCGATGCCCGTATGCGCTGTGATAAGCTGATGTGCGGCGGCTAAGGCTTCTGCCTCCGCTTCAACCAGCCAGTCTGGAGCGCGAAACTCGACGAGTGTACGCCGTTCGGAATGCGCGCACAGGGCAGAATCGAGTTGGCTGTGCAGCGTTTGCAGGGGCAGGCGCGTCATCAGCACCTCGAAACGACGACCGCCTAAATGACCGTCACGCCACAGGTATGGCAGGAGCGATTGCGCGACACAGACCCGTGCAGCGTCCGGAGTCAGCGTCTCTGCCAGACCTTTCGCCAGCGCTTCGTCCCCCTCCAATTGCGCCTGCAAACGCGCCGCTCCGTATTTCCCCAGCCTCCGCGAAATTACCGATCGACGTACCGTCTGAACCGAAGCGGTCACCACCCTGCTGTAAACATCTGTGTCCCAGGCATAGCGCGATTGCCGCCATTTTTTGCCGTCGATCGGAATGCCGAGCAGATCGGCGGCGCGGCGATTCGTGCGCAGATACTCCTGAAACTCCGGCGTACACTCTCCGACCAGATAGGCTTTGCGCCCCTCCTCTTTGCCGCCTGCTTCCTCCAGGGCATTGTTCTCAGACAAGAACGTTTTTACCAATTTGGAGTTGTGGCGGAAGCAGGCGTCCTGCTCGCAGGTGAGACAGCTATGCGCGGCGGGGTCGAGAATCTTACGCGTGTTGCGGGGCGGCGGGTTCGTCAGCGAGGTAAGGGACACGAAATTAGCGGGCGGAGTGGGGGGCATCTTTATCGGAGTGGACTGCCCGTAGAGACGTACGATCAATTCGTCGGACGTCATGCGGGCTTCGATCAGCATCGGCTGGGACGGGCGAAAACGCAGGTCGAGATAGTTCCAGGCTATTGCTGCGTCACGATCGCGCGCGGCTGCCGAGCCGGGCACGATGCGGGAGTGCGGATGACGCTCTACGATCTCACACTCTGCCTGCAGAGAGACATCGTAGAGCGCGTTCGAGAGCTGGCACAACCCGCCGCCGATCGCTGGAAACAGGCAGCCTTCACGCAGCTGCCTGCCCGGCACATAGCCGCGCCGATGCGTTGCGCGCCCGATCTGCTTCCAGAAACTAAATAGTCCACCTGCGTGAATCGCGGCGCCATTCAGTTTACGCAATGCGCGGCGCAGGTTCTCGACCTTCCCGAGCTGGAGCGACTTTTCGGCGAGGTTCTCCTCGATCCAGAGCGTGGTGCGTGACTCGGCAAGCAGAAAAGGGAAATCTGTGCGGCTGCCCGAAGGCACACAGCGGACACTGCCCGCAATATCGATATATCCCCGTCGCAGCTGAAGCAAGCTCGCTTTACAATAAAATATGCCCGCAGCGACGCGGGAGGGCAATCGGTTTTCCGGTATCGGCAGCACTTTGTAGCCTCGTCTTGGAATGGACTGTTGTTTCGCAATCCTAGCGACTACGCCCGCGCTTTCGTAACGGTTTCACTATTCCAGACACCACTATGCTTCACTCTCTCGAACGCGAGACCGAAGCGCTGGTTAGTACTTCGGAACGGACGGGTCGATTTCATCGCTCCAGGCGAGGATGCCGCCAACCACGTTCTTGAGATGCTTGAATTCTTTGTTTTTCAGGATGCCCAGCGCCTCCGCACTGCGTTTGCCGGACCGGCAGTGCAGAATGATCTCGGCGTTTTTGTCGAGTTCACCTGAACGCTCCGCGATCTGTCCGAGCGGAATCAAAGTCGTGCCGGGAATGCGCGCTATCGCATACTCGTGCGGCTCGCGGACATCGACGATCGTCAGTTTCTCGCCGCTGTCGATACGCCTCTTCAGTTCGCGTACCGAAATCTCTTCGCTCTCCTGCACGGGCTGTGCCTCCGTCTCTTCGCCGCGTATGCCGCAGAACGCCTCGTAGTCGATCAGTTCGGTGATGGTGCGATTCGTGCCGCAGATCGGGCAGCCGGGGTCTTTTTGCAGCTTTAGTTCGCGAAACTGCATTTTGAGCGCGTTGAACAGCAGCAGACGTCCGACAAGTGGACTGCCGATACCGAGTATCAGCTTGATCGCCTCTGTCGCCTGAATACAGCCGACGATCCCGGGCAGCACGCCCAGGACGCCGCCTTCCGCGCACGATGGCACGAGTCCGGGCGGGGGCGGCTCTGGATAAAGACAGCGATAGCAGGGACCCTTCTCTGCCCAGAAAACAGATGCCTGTCCCTCGAAACGAAAAATCGAACCGTAGACGTTCGGCTTGCCAAGCAGCACAGACACGTCATTGGTCAGATAGCGCGTCGGGAAATTGTCGGTGCCGTCGATGATGATGTCGAACGGGCGCGCGATCTCCATCGCGTTTTCGGAAGTGAATCGCTCTTCATAGCCCAGGACTTCGACGTTCGGGTTGATGTCGGCGATCGTTTCTTTCGCCGA
>Ga0123339_10003797_pt1 | contig 9999 bp, 16 predicted proteins | sample lystaG_FD_89956 | JGI IMG/M metagenome (GOLD analysis project Ga0123339, IMG submission 89956) | Glacier valley bacterial and archeal communities from Borup Fiord, Nunavut, Canada, to study Microbial Dark Matter (Phase II) -... | ecosystem: Environmental > Aquatic > Freshwater > Ice > Glacier ... | reverse complement strand
TGCGTACGCCGTCTTCACGCTTGATTGAAACGCGGGCGGGCATTCCACACTTCGGGCACACGATCATCAGGTTGCTTACGTGCACGGGCAACTCCATGTCGACGATGCCGCCTTGCGGATTCTGCTGCGTCGGACGGGTGGCCTTTTTAGCAACGGCGACATGCTCGACGAGAATGCGCTCCTTATAAGGGAACGTTGCGAGAACGCGGCCTTCCTTGCCTTTGTCTTTGCCGGCGATTACTGCTACTTTATCGCCTTTGCGAATGTTTAGTTTCGTCATGTGTGCAGGTCTCCTTAAAGAACCTCAGGAGCGAGCGAAACGATCTTCATGTAGCGCTTCTCACGAAGCTCACGTGCTACAGGGCCGAAGATACGTGTACCGCGTGGGCTACCTTGATCATCGATTACAACGGCGGCATTTTCATCGAACTTGATGTAGCTGCCGTCCGGACGACGCACCTCTTTCTTGGTACGTACGACTACTGCGCGAACTACTTCGCTCTTCTTAACGGCGCCATTTGGCAATGCCTCTTTCACCGTACAGATAATTTCATCGCCGACATAAGCATACCGGCGCTTCGAGCCACCGAGGACTTTGATGCACAAAAGCTTACGCGCACCCGAGTTGTCGGCGACCTTGAGCCTGGTCTCTGCTTGGATCATCGTTTATCCTCTCAAAACTGTGGGCACATCAGCGGTGTGCGGATGCACACATTCACGACCCACATGGTCCAAATACGTACTTACTTAGCTTTCTCGATAATCTCAACAAGACGCCAGCGCTTCATTTTCGAAAGCGGACGGGTTTCCATGATGGAAACGGTATCACCGACACCGGCCTCGTTCTGCTCATCATGAGCATGCAGATTCTTGGTACGGGTGATCATCTTGTTGTAGGTCTCGTGCTTCTTGCGCTCTTTGATTTCAACAACACAAGTTTTGTCGCCGGCAGCCGATACAACGACTCCCTGACGAACCTTGCGACTATTACGATCGGTAGTCATAATGTTCCTCACTTCCCTTAGTTCTCAGCGCTTTTTGCGGCGGCGAGCTGGCGGGAACGAATTTCAGTTTGAAGGCGCGCGATATCCTTCTTGACGCGACCGATCTTGTTGGCGTCATCCATTTGACCCGTAGCAAGACGGAAGCGAAGATTGAACAACTCCGAGCGGCTTTCCTTCAATTTTGTTTCCAATGCGGCTTCATCGAGCGCATGTACTTCTGTTGGTTTCATTTACGCCTCCCCGTCTGCTATTTCACGGGTAACAAATTTCACTTTGATCGGGAGTTTATGGGCGGCAAGTCGCATAGCTTCGCGAGCTGTCGTCTCATCGACGCCACCGATCTCGAACATTACTCGACCCGGTTTCACCACGGCGACCCACTGCTCGGGGTTACCTTTACCTGAACCCATGCGGGTTTCGGCTGGCTTCTGCGTAACGGGCTTGTCCGGGAAAATCGTGATCCAGACCTTACCGCCACGCTTCATGTAACGAGTCATTGCGACACGTGCGGCTTCGATCTGACGGTTGGTGATCCATGCGGGCTCGAGAGCCTGAAGACCGAATTCACCGAACGTCACCTTGGTACCGCCTTTGGCGCTACCCTTCATCGAACCGCGCTGCACCTTACGGTGCTTAACACGTTTTGGGCTCAGCATTATCTATCCCTCCTATTGCCACCGCGACGAGGACTACGAGGTGCACGCGTGCCTTCGATCGATGGATTCGGAGACTTCTGACCGGGAAGAACCTCACCGTGGAAAATCCAGACTTTGATGCCGATGATTCCCATGGTTGTCTTCGCCTCGGTAAAACCATAATCGATTTTGGCGCGAAGCGTGTGAAGAGGCACACGACCCTCGCGGTACCACTCGCGACGTCCCATCTCGGCACCACCGAGACGACCGCTGCACTGGATACGAATACCGAGCGCACCGCTCTTCATGGCAGCTGAAACAGACTTTCGCATCGCACGGCGGAATGCCACGCGACCGATAAGTTGATCGGCGACCGACTGGGCTACGAGCGTCGAGTTGATCTCGGGACGAGTCACTTCGACGATCTTGATGTCGACGACACCGCCGGCGATAGCTTCGAGCTCCGCGCGAAGCACATCGACTTCAGAACCCTTCTTACCGATAACGATACCCGGGCGTGCGGTCCAGATTTCAATCTCGGTCTTCTCGCCTTTGCGCTCAATGATGATGTTCGCAATTGCAGCACGCTCGAGGCGTGTCTTGAGGAAGTCACGGAGCTTGATATCGTTCGCGAGAATCTTGGCGTAATCCTTACCGCCGTACCAACGTGACCGGTGGCTCTCGGTTATACCCAGGCGTAGTCCGATCGGGCATACTTTCTGACCCATAGTTACGCCTCCTTCGTTGCAACGACCACGGATATGTGGCAGGTGCGCTTGTTGATTCGATTGGCGCGACCCTGTGCACGAGGCTGGATGCGCTTCATGGTCGGACCCTCATCGACGAATATCTCCTTGATGAAAAGTTCGTCCGATTTGATGTCGTGCAGATTCTCGGCGTTTGCAGCCGCGCTGTTGACGACCTTCTCGACGACCTCGGATGCGTCACGCGTTGAAAACTTCAAGATTCCACGTGCCTCTTCAACCGACTTGCCGCGAACGAGGTCGACGACAATACGAGCCTTGCGGGGCGCTATACGCTGAAAACGTGCGATTGCTTTTGCTTGCATACGTCAAACCTCCTATTTCGAGCTAGCATGTCCACGGAAAGTACGAGATGGTGAAAATTCACCAAGCTTGTGCCCGACCATAGACTCGGTTACATAAACGGGTACGTGCTTGCGGCCGTCATAGACCGCTATCGTGTGACCGACCATCTCCGGAAAGATCGTCGAGCTGCGTGACCAAGTCTTGATGACTTGCTTTTCGCCGGATTCGTTCATCGCCTGAATACGTCCTAACAGACGAGCCTCGACGAACGGTCCTTTTTTTAGGCTTCTGCTCATCTTAAATACTCCTCTCGTCTGTTATTTCTTACGACGCCTGATTATGAGGCGATCTGTCGGGTTACTCTTCGAACGGGTACGATGGCCCTTCGTCGGAACGCCCCACGGGGTAACGGGGTGACGACCGGCTGACTTGTTCTTGCCTTCACCACCGCCGTGCGGGTGATCGACGGGGTTCATGACCGTACCGCGAACCGTCGGGCGGACGCCCATGTGACGCTTGCGACCGGCTTTACCGATGACGATGTTGGCGTGGTCGGCATTACCTACTTCGCCGATGGTCGCGCGACAGGTTGAAAGCACGCGGCGCATCTCGGAGCTGGGCATACGGAGGATGGCGTACCTGTCCTCTTTACCCATGAGCTGGATCGAAGTTCCGGCCGAACGGGCGAGAGCCGCACCCTTACCGGGCTGGATCTCTACGGCGTGAACGACGGTACCGACGGGAATCGCTGAGAGCGGCAACGTGTTGCCGGGCTTGATATCCGCCTCGGGACCGCTTTCGACCTTGGCGCCCACCTCGAGTCCCTTAGGGCAGAGGATGTAGCGCTTCTCACCATCCAAATAGTGCAACAACGCGATACGAGCCGAGCGGTTCGGATCGTACTCGATGGTTGCGACTTTGGCGGGTACGCCGTCTTTACGGCGCTTGAAGTCGATGATGCGATAACGACGCTTATGTCCTCCACCTTGGTGGCGGACGGTGATGCGACCGTTATTGTTACGTCCACCATTTTTAGGTAGTGGCTCGAGCAAGGACTTCTCAGGGGTCGTACACGTGATTTCTGCAAAGTCAGAAACTGACATGCCGCGACGACCCGGTGAAGTCGGCTTATACTTCTTTAGTCCCATTTCAACTCCTTCCGTCCGATGGCCCGACCGTACGGGACGTTGCGGTCTGACGCCGGACTACCACGGTGCCGAGCGTGTCCATTAAGTTGCGGACGCGAGCACCCTTATGCCCCCCACTTAAGGGGCATACATTGACTATGCGTTAGGGAAAATTTCGATGGTGTCGCCGGCCTTTAGGGAGACGATCGCCTTTTTCCAACTACGCGTCTTTCCGAGAGCTTGACGAACGCGACGGGGCTTTCCCGAAACATTCATCACATTGACTTTGAGGACTTTGACTTCGAAAATCGCTTCGATTGCATCTGCAATCTGCGGTTTCGTCGCCGTTTTTGCTACCTCGAAAGTATAGCGGTTCTGCTCCTCCATGATACCAAAAGACTTCTCCGATACGATGGGGCGAATGATAATCTGACGTGGATCGTACATTACTTGAGCACCTCCCCAACCCAGCTCAGTGAGTCAGCAGAGAAAAGAACTGCCGTATTGTCAACGAGATCGTATGTGTTCGCCTCGTATGCGAAGAGAACACGGACACGATCGAGGTTGCGGAAAGAAAGATATGCGTTATCATTCTCGTTTTCGACGAGAACGGTCACCTTGCGATCCTCGAGTCCGAGATTCTTCAAAATCGCAGACGCCGCTTTAGCGGAAGGCTTGTCGAATTTGAAATTCTCGACGACGAAGAGAACCTCGTCGGAAAGCTTCGAGGAAAGTGCGGAACGCATGGCGAGCTTGACGACCTTATTCGGAACCTTGAACGCATAGCTGCGCGGATGAGGACCGAAGACGACGCCGCCGCCTGCCCACTGTGGGGCGCGGATGGTACCTTGACGTGCACGACCGGTACCCTTCTGGCGCCATGGCTTTTTGCCGCCGCCGCTTACACGACCGCGAGTTTTTGTTTCATGGGTGCCGGCACGCAATGCTGCCTGCTGGCTACGAACGACCTGATGCACGACGAAAATGTTCGGCTCGATGCCGAAGACGGCGTCGTCGATGTTTTCATTGCGGGTCTTGTCCGCTGCTACATCTTTAATGTTTACTACTGCCATTGTGTTTCTCCTTGTGTCTCTGACTTAGGTGCTACGCCATTTTGATGGTGAGCAATGCACCCTTGCCGCCAGGGACGGCGCCCTTTATGATGAGCAAGTTTTGCTCGGCATCGATTTTTACGACATCGAGATTTTGTACGGTTACTTTATCGACTCCCATGTGTCCAGGAAGTTTATGACCCTTGAAAACGCGCGAAGGAGTTGAAGCTTGGCCGACAGAACCCGGAGCGCGGTGGAAGTGCGAACCGTGTCCGCCGGGACCGCCTTTGAAGTTATGGCGCTTCATGACACCGGCGAAACCCTTACCCTTGCTGACGCCTGAGATGCTTACCCTCTTGACATCGGCGAAGGTCCCGATGTCGATGCTGTCGCCGGCTTTATATTCCGGAGTTGCATCAAGACGGATCTCGGCGAGGTACTTGACGGGCTCGACACCAGCCTTCGCAAAGTGTCCTGCGCGAGGCTTATTCACTTTCTTTTCGGCGATTTCACCGAAGCCGATTTGAATGGCATTGTAGCCGTCCGTATCGGTAGTCTTTACCTGTGTAACGACACAGGGGCCTGCTTGGATGACCGTGACCGGAAGAAGATTTCCCTCTTCTGTCCAGACTTGGGTCATTCCCAGCTTTCGGCCGAGAATAGTCTTACTCATAACACATCCTTTTACTCGTGTGATCGTGAGACACTCCAGCACCCCCATGGTGCTGTTCTCAGCGGGTCACCTCTATAACCGATACACGCATGTCTCCACTATACCCGAGACACGCAAGTGTATATGGTACCACAAAGAAAGCTTACGCTTTAATCTCGATCTCGACGCCTGCAGGAAGATCCAAGCGGCTCAAAGCATCGGCTGTCTTGGGCTTCGCGTCGACGATCTCGATAAGGCGCTTATGCGTGCGCATTTCGAAATGCTCGCGAGAGTCCTTGTTTACGTGCGGTGAGCGGATCACACAATAAAGATTACGAGAGGTCGGCAATGGGATGGGTCCGATTACCTTTGCGCCGGTGCTGATCGCGGTGTCCACGATCTTCTTGGTCGACTGGTCTACAATCTCGTGATCGTAACCTTTGAGGCGAATCCTTATTTTCTGGTTCGACACTATACTTACCTTTCGTTTAATCCAGTGGGCTCGAGCATGATTGCCGAGCCCTCCCGGGGTTAACAACTAGTCCGAAGATCCACCGTTTTTAGCGGAGATTTCCTCAACGATTGACTTGGGTACCGGTTCGTACGCTTTGAATGTCATGGAGTAAACCGCACGTCCCTGCGTCTTCGAGCGAAGATCGGTCGAGTAACCGAACATTTCGGAAAGAGGCACTTTTGCGCGTACGAGTTGAGCGTTGCCCTGAGGCTCCATGCCTTCGATACGTCCGCGACGTGAGCTCAAGTCGCCCATGACATCGCCCATGTAATCTTCAGGAGTGGTGACTTCGACTTCCATGACAGGCTCGAGCAAAACCGGATGCGATTTACGCATGGCTTCTTTAATCGCCATCGAACCGGCGATTTTGAAGGCCATTTCCGAAGAGTCGACTTCGTGATATGAACCGTCGATCAACTCGACCTTGACGTCTACGGTCGGGAATCCTGACAGGATACCCGTCGTCAAAGCTTCTTGGATGCCCTTGTCGACCGAAGGAATATACTCTTTCGGGATCGAACCTCCGACGATCTTGTTATCGAACTCATAACCGGCACCATGCTCTTGCGGAACCAAGTTGATGACGACGTGACCGTATTGACCGCGTCCACCCGACTGACGGGCGAACTTGGTGTCCTGACGGTCGACGCGCTGTCCGGCGGTCTCGCGATAAGCGACTTGCGGCTTACCGACGTTCGCCTCGACTTTGAACTCACGCAACAGGCGGTCGACGATGACTTCGAGGTGAAGCTCGCCCATACCGGCGATGATGGTTTGGCCCGTTTCGGTATCGGTGCGCACACGGAACGTCGGGTCTTCCTCAGCGAGGCGCGAAAGACCGGTTGCGAGCTTTTCTTGCTCGGCCTTGGTCGCAGGCTCGATGGCGATGTCGATGACGGGATCGGGGAATACCATCGATTCGAGTTGAACGGGATGGTTTTCATCACAAAGCGTGTCGCCTGTGGTGGTATTCTTCAATCCGACGGCCGCGACGATGTCACCGGCTTGCGCGATGGTGATATCTTGACGGGTGTTGGCGTGCATCTGCAAAAGACGGCCGATGCGCTCTTTATTGTCCTTTGTGCTGTTGAGCGCATAGGAGCCCGACTCGAGTTGACCGGAATACACACGGAAATACGTGAGCTTTCCGACGAACGGGTCTGTCATGACCTTGAACGCAAGCGCGGCAAACGGTGCCTTGATATCGGGGGGACACGTCGTGTCTTCGCCGGTTTCAAGATCGATACCGTGGATCGCAGGGATGTCGAGCGGGCTCGGCAGATAGTCGAGAACGGCATCGAGCATCTGCTGAACGCCTTTGTTCTTAAAAGAAGAACCGCAGATGACCGGCGTGAGCTCTGAGGCGATGCAACCCTTGCGGAGTGCAGCCTTGATGTCGGCGACGGTGATCTCTTCCTCTTCGAGGACCTTTATCATAAGACTTTCGTCGGAATCGGCGGCAGCCTCGATCATCGCTTGGCGTGCCTCTTGGGCCGCCTCGAGATAGTCCGCGGGGATGTCGCCTTCGGTCGGATGCGAGTTGAGGTCATCCTCCGCAAAGAAGATGGCTTTCATCTCGACGAGATCGATCAGACCCATGAACTGGTCCTCGGCACCCATCGGAAGTTGGATGGCGACGGGATTGGCAGCGAGGCGATCGTCCATCATAGCGACGACGTTATCGAAGTTCGCACCGGTACGGTCCATCTTGTTGATGTAAGCCATGCGGGGAACACCGTATGTGTGCGCTTGGCGCCATACGGTCTCAGACTGAGGCTGGACACCGGCTACCGCGCAAAATACCGCGACCGAACCGTCGAGTACGCGCAAGGAGCGCTCCACTTCGACGGTGAAGTCGACGTGGCCGGGGGTATCGATGATCTGGATGCGATGGTCTTTCCAGAAACAAGTGGTAGCGGCCGAGGTAATGGTGATACCGCGCTCCTGCTCCTGCTCCATCCAGTCCATGACAGCCGCGCCCTCGTGAACCTCACCGATTTTATGCGTTTTTCCGGTGTAGTACAGAATGCGCTCGGTTGTGGTTGTTTTACCGGCATCGATATGCGCCATGATCCCGATGTTACGAGTCTTATCTAGTGGATAAGTTTTTACCATTTTCTCTTTTGCCTTATCTATTCAAACTACCAGCGGTAGTGCGAGAACGCACGGTTCGCTTCAGCCATCTTATATAGGTCTTCACGCTTTTTCACCGAGGAACCGATGCCGTTTGCGGCATCCATGATCTCTGCGGCGAGACGCTCGGCCATCGTGTGTTCGCGACGCTTGCGCGAATATCCGACGATCCAGCGGATTGCGAGTGTGGTCGAACGACGAGCGTTCACCTCAACAGGCACTTGGTAGGTGGATCCACCGACACGCTTGGGACGAACCTCGAGCGTAGGGCGGACATTATCCATTGCTTTTTTGAAAACTGACAACGGATCGCTGCCGGTCTTCTCTTCAATGATGTCGAATGAACCGTAAACGATCGATTCGGCTACTGACTTTTTGCCATCCCAAAGCACCTTGTTGGTGAGCTGGGTGACAAGACGGTTGTTATACTTGGCGTCCGGCGTAACTTCGCGACGAACAGCTGCTGCGCGCCTTGGCATAGGGGCAATCCCTCCAGACGGTAAGAGCCTTTCGGGCTCATGAACGGTTACTTACTACTTACTCTTCGGCTTCTTGGCACCGTAGCGTGAACGTGCCTGGGCACGGTCGCTTACGGATGCGGCATCGAGCGCACCGCGGATAACCTTGTAGCGAACACCTGGGAGGTCTTTAACACGACCGCCTCGTACGAGTACGATTGAGTGCTCCTGCAGGTTATGACCGATACCGGGGATGTAAGCAGTGACTTCCATCTGGTTGGTCAGGCGAACACGACATACTTTACGCAGTGCCGAGTTCGGCTTTTTCGGTGTGGTTGTGTAAACACGAGTACAAACGCCACGGCGCTGAGGATTACCCTTGAGCGCTGGGGTTTTACTCTTCTCTTCCACCTTACGGCGGCCCTTGCGGACCAGCTGGTTAATGGTAGGCAACTTAAGTTCCCTTCGTCGATACAATACAATTTTCCCGCTTTACATCCGTGGACAACTCAATGCGCAGCATCACATATATAACCCCGGAGAAAGTCGCAACGTAAAACGATACTAGTTTTTTGCAGGCTTGTCAAACACCACGGTACCGGGCGTATCCATCTACAGGCCCGAGCCCGGATAAGCCTGCGGAAAACCCACTGTCACTCAGCCCATGTCTCGTACATGAGGATTTCGGCGAGATCCTTACGAGGACGAGGCTGCGGATGGCTTTCGCTGTACCCCACCGTTATGATCCCGCACACATATTTATCGGCGGGAATGGCGAGCAGCGGGCGGACGTCGGCCTGCGAAAACCATCCCGTCCAGCAGGTCGAGAGTCCCCTGTCCTCCGCTTCGAGGAGGAGGTTCTCGATGGCTATCGCCGCATCGCGGATTATATATTTCAGATAGAGCCCGGGAGTCTGTTCGTCTGCCGGAGCGCCTTGCTCATACGAGCCCAGCGGACGATCGGCCCAGCCGGACGGGTCGGCGACTGCGACGATGATGACAGGGGCCTGCATCATCCACTGCTGGTCGTGATCGACCGCCACAAGCGCTGCTTTCGTCTCAGGCGAGCGCACTATGATGAAGCGCGTCGGTTGCATATTGTTGGCCGAAGGTGCGAGACGCGCGCTTTCGACAAGCGCGGATATATCCTCATCGGAAACATCTTTATCCAAATAGCTTCTGACGCTTCTCCTCTTTTTTATTGCTTCCAACATGCTGATTCTCCTTTTCTACGACATCACCTTGAAAAAATCACTCTTCAAGCATCTCTTTGACTTTCATAAGCCTCGTGCGTTCGGAACGATCTATCTCGTCGAGCTTCATCACTATCTCACGTATAGCCCTCTCCTGCTGAGGAATGAGGACATGTTCAAGC
>Ga0123339_10003794_pt1 | contig 10004 bp, 6 predicted proteins | sample lystaG_FD_89956 | JGI IMG/M metagenome (GOLD analysis project Ga0123339, IMG submission 89956) | Glacier valley bacterial and archeal communities from Borup Fiord, Nunavut, Canada, to study Microbial Dark Matter (Phase II) -... | ecosystem: Environmental > Aquatic > Freshwater > Ice > Glacier ... | reverse complement strand
GGAACTACCCGGTTTACCTCTCCACGAAGAACACCATCCTCAAGGCCTACGACGGCCGGTTCAAGGACATCTTCCAGGAGATCTTCGACGCCGAGTTCAAGGAGCGCTACGAGGCCGCCGGCCTCACCTACGAGCACCGCCTCATCGACGACATGGTCGCATCCGCGATGAAGTGGGAGGGCGGCTACGTCTGGGCGTGCAAGAACTACGACGGCGACGTGCAGTCCGACACCGTGGCGCAGGGCTTCGGCTCCCTCGGCCTGATGACGAGCGTGCTCTCCACCCCAGACGGCAAGGTCGTCGAGGCGGAGGCCGCGCACGGCACCGTGACCCGTCACTACCGTCAGCACCAGCAGGGCAAGCCCACCTCGACCAACCCGATTGCGTCGATCTACGCCTGGACCCGCGGCCTCGCGCACCGGGCCAAGCTCGACGCGAACCCGGCGCTCGACGAGTTCTCGCACACCCTCGAGGACGTCGTCATCAAGACCGTCGAGAGCGGCAAGATGACCAAGGACCTCGCGCTCCTGGTCGGACCGGATCAGGGCTACCTGACCACCGAGGAATTCCTCGCGGCAATCGCGGACAACCTGCGGACCCGCCTGGCGTAATCCCCGCCAGACAGACCGGAAGGCCCCGACCAGTGGTCGGGGCCTTCCGGCGTTGAGGCGAGCCTTTCCTTGCTGGCGCGGTGCGTGAGGCGGGGTGACAATATGACCATGTCGACTCTTCTCGCCGCTGTTCGGCGCTATCCGCTTGTCGCCGCCACGGTCGCCCTCGGCCTGGTCGGGGCGGCACTGGCCCTGACCGGGCAGCCCGACGCCGTGCGCTGGCTGTTCAGCGCGTTCGGCCTCGCCGTGGCCGCCTACGAGGCGGTCGGGATGGTGCGGCAACTGCGCGCGGGGACCTTCGGCGTCGACTTCCTCGCCATCACGGCGATCGTCGCCACCGTCCTCGTCGGCGAATATGTCGCCACGATGATCATCGTGCTCATGCTCACCGGCGGAGCGGCGCTGGAGGACTTCGCGGTGAACCGCGCCAAGCGGGAACTCGACGCCCTGCTCAAGCGCGCACCGCAGATCGCGCACCGGTACACGGCCGACCTCACGGAGGTCGAGGACGTGCCGGCTACGGAGGTGCGCATCGGCGACCACCTCCTGGTTCGCCCGGCCGAGATCGTGCCCGTCGACGGTGCGCTGCTCTCCGAGAGCGCCGCTTTCGACGAGTCCTCCCTCACCGGGGAAAGCCTCCCGGTCGAACGCACCGCGGGCGACGCGATCCTCAGTGGGTCGATCAACGGCCAGGCCGCGGCGACCATTCGCGCCACCGCGACCGCGGCCAACAGTCAGTACCAGCAGATCATCGCGCTGGTCGAGGAGGCCGCGGCGAGCAAGGCGCCCGTGGTGCGCCTCGCTGACCGGTACGCGGTGCCGTTCACCGCGGTATCGCTCGCAATCGCCGGGCTCGCCTGGCTTTTCAGCGGCGACCCGGCGCGTTTCGCCGAGGTGCTCGTCGTGGCCACCCCGTGCCCCCTGCTGATCTCCGCGCCCGTCGCCTTCATGGGCGGGATGAGCCGCGCCGCTCGCAATGGCATCATCGTCAAGGGCGGCGGGGTGCTCGAAACACTGTCGCGGGCGAAAACCGCCGTCTTCGACAAGACCGGGACGCTCACCCACGGCACCCCGACCATCGCCAGGGTGCTCCCCGAGTCGGGCTTCGGCGAGGACGAACTGCTGGCGCTCGCCGCGTCGGCCGAACAGTATTCCTCGCACGTGCTCGCGGCATCCGTGATCGCGGCGGCCAGGGCCCGCGGGCTCGCCCTGACCTCCACCGACACCGCCCACGAGGTCCCCGCCCACGGCGTGATCGCTCGGCTCGGCTCGGCCGAGATCACCGTCGGCAAGCTCTCCTACATCAGGGACCGCGCACCGGATGCCGCGGCCACGACCCTCGAGGGCGGCGAACTCGCCATCTACGTCGCCGTCGACGGCCGGTTCGCCGGCAGCATCGTCGCCAGCGACAGTCTCCGCAGCAACGCCCGCCAGACGATGGCAGACTTCCGTGCCCTGGGCATCACCGAGACGGTCATGCTCACCGGGGACGCGCGGCCGACGGCCGAGCACATCGCCGCGCTGGTCGGAATCGAAACCGTGCAGGCCGACTGCCTGCCCGTCGACAAGGTCGACGCGGTGCGCGGCCTCACCGGGCGCCCGGTGATCATGGTCGGTGACGGGGTGAACGACGCGCCGGTGCTCGCCGTCGCCGACGTCGGTATCGCCATGGGGGCCAGGGGTGCGACCGCGGCCAGCGAATCGGCCGACGTGGTCATCCTGATCGACGACCTGTCCCGCACCGCCCGTGCCGTCGCCATCGGCCAGGACACGATCCGGATCGCGCTGCAGAGCATCTGGCTGGGCATCGCGCTGAGCCTCGCCCTGATGATCCTGGCCGCCGTCGGGTTCATTCCGGCCACCGTCGGCGCCCTGCTGCAGGAATTCGTCGACCTGGCCACCATCCTCAACGCCCTGCGGGCGATCGGCGGACGACGGGATGCCGCGGTCAAGGCCCAGGCGTCGGCGGGGGTGTCCGCAGAGACCTCCGCACTCGTGCGCTGAGGTCACCGGCCGGCGGCGCCGGGATTCGGTGCGGGCGCGCCGGCGGAGGCCCTAGCCTGTGAGAATGCGACGAATCCGCCTCAGTTCAGGAGCCAACCGGCCCGGGGCGGCCCCGAAAGAGCGCCTGTCCCGCGAGGTGCTCGTACTCGGCGTGATCGCCTTCTTCGTGATGGTCGGCTTCGGCGTGGTCGTGCCGGTCCTTCCCGTCTACGTGCGCAGCTTTGGCGTCGGAAACCTGGAGATCGGCGCGGTCGTCTCCGCATTCGCGCTGATGCGGTTCGTGTCGAGCCCGTTCTGCGGCCGGATGATCGACTGGGCCGGGGAACGGGCGGTCCTCGCCACCGGCATCGGGATCGTCGCGCTCTCCAGCGGGCTCGTCGGCGTGGCCCAGAACTACCCGCAACTACTTCTGCTCCGCGGGGCCGGCGGCATCGGCTCCGCCATGTTCACCGTCTCGGCAATGACCCTGCTCCTCGGCTCGACCTCCCCGGGCATCCGCGGCCGGGCGATCGGCTTCTACCAGGGCGGATTCCTCCTCGGCGGCATGGCCGGGCCCGCGCTGGGTGGCCTGCTCGCGACGATCTCACTCACCGCACCCTTCTTCTTCTACGCCGGCACGCTGACCGTCGCCGGCATCCTCGGCCTGCTGCTCCTCGGACCGGCCCGGCGCCCGGCGGCCGGCGAGACCGGTGCCGCGGTGCCGCGAATCCCGTTCCGCACGGTGCTGCGCGACCCGCGGTTCCGGGCGGCCTGCCTGGCCAACTTCTCGCAGGGCTGGACCTCGTTCGGAGTGCGCAACGCGCTCATTCCCGTGCTCGTGGTCGAGGTGCTCAAGGGACCGAGCGCGTGGACGGGGATCGCCTTCGCCTTCGCGGCCGTCGCCCAGACCATCGCGCTGGCCCCCGCAGCGCGGTTCGTCGACACGGTGGGCCGACGTCCCGCCATCATCGGCGCGTACGCCCTCGCCGCCGTGACGATCATGGCGGTGCCGTTCGCGCCGAACATCGTCGTGCTCACCGGACTGCTCTGCGTCTACGGCGTCGCGTCGGCGTTCATGGGCACCGCACCGGCGGCCGCGGTGGGCGACGCGGCCGGGGCGGGCGGCGGACGCCCGGTCGCGGTGTTCTCGATGTTCTCCGACTTCGGGGCAATCATCGGACCGCTGGTCGCCGGGCTGCTCGCCGACCAGCTGTCCTACCCGATGGCATTCCTGGTCGGGGCCTTGTTCTTCCTCGCGACCTCGCTCTACGCGATCCGGATGCCGCGCGAGGCCCGGCGGTCCTGAGCGGGCCGGGCGTTCAGCGCAGTTCGGACCGGCCGGTGAGCACGCCGCTCGCGGTCGCCACGACGGCGAAGATCACGCCGACCAGCGGCAGCCCGAGGTCCCACCAGGCGAGCGCCGCGGCGCCGAACACGGCGATCTCCACGACGGCCTTGCCGAACGGGTCCAGACGGAACACGGCCTTGGGCGAGCGGAAGAGAGCCCAGAGCAGCACCGCGAACGCCGGGGCGGCGATGCCGACCAGCACGCCGGGCCAGGGAAGCGGCCACGCCGCGAAGCCCCAGAATCCGAGCGAGAAGAAGGCGAAGAGTTCGAGCACAAAACGCAGGATGTCGTTGGCGCCGACCTGCGCGCGGGAATCTGTCACGTGCCCAATCCTAGCGAGCCGCCGGGTGTCGGCAGGATCGGCCGCCGGTGGTCGAGCCTGTCGAGACCGGTCGGCCCGCGGAATCCCGGGTCAGCGGAAGATGATGGTGCGGGCCCCGTCGAGTAGCACCCGGTGCTCGGCGAACCAGGTCACCGCCTGGGTGAGGGTGCGGCTTTCCTCGTCCTGGCCGATCGAGACCAGCTCGGCCGGGGTGCGGGAGTGGTCGACCCGCACGACGTTCTGTTCGATGATCGGTCCCTCATCGAGGTCGCCGGTGACGAAGTGCGCGGTCGCGCCAATGAGCTTCACGCCACGGGCATGCGCCTGCTTGTAGGGGCTCGCGCCCTTGAACCCGGGCAGGAACGAGTGGTGGATGTTGATGGCCCGGCCCTCGAGCACCTCGCAGAGTTCGGGGGAGAGGATCTGCATGTACCGGGCGAGCACGACCAGTTCGATATCGTGTTCCTCGATTGCTTCCACCACGCGCGCCTCGAACGCGGCCTTGCTGGCGGCATCCGTGATCGGCAGGGACTCGAACGGCACGCCGTAGAAGCCAACCAGGTCGCGGAGGGTCCCGTGGTTGGACAGCACCAGCGGAACCTGGATCGGGAGCTGGCCGCCGCGCTGGCGGAAGAGCAGGTCGTTGACGCAGTTGCCCGCCGTCGACGCGAGCACGAGGGTCCGCACCGGCCGCCCGACGACGTCGATGACCGATTCCATCGCGTACCGCTCCACCACCGGCGCGAGCTCGGCCTCGAGCTCCTCGCGCGGGGCCGGGCACTCCACCTGGAGACGCATGAAGAAGCGGCCGGTATCGGCGCTGGTGAACTGCTGGCTCTCCGTGATATTGCCGCTGGCCCGCACGATCGCGCCGCTGACCGCGTGCACGATGCCCGGCTGGTCGACGCAGACAAGGGTGATCACCCAGTGGTGACGTGTGCGGGGTGGCAACGAGGAAGTCATCCGACTAGGCTACCGGCCTCCCCGGCCGCCCGGATTGCACGTCGGGTACACTGGACCCTGGTCGGCGCAGCACGTCGGCCCCGGGCGCGCACGTCGGCGCGCAGTCAATCCGGACCGGCCCCGCAGCGAGAGAGCGGCGGGCGCCCCTGTTCCCGTCTGTGAGCAACAGTCACCATGACCTTCACCGCGCCCATCAACCTGCCCTCCTCCGACCCGTCCGACGGGGAGGACCGCACCGGCGAGGCCCCTGGTCCGTTCCCGTGGGTCGGCCTGATCGCGCTCGCCGCCGCGGTCTTCCTGTCGGTCACCTCCGAGATGCTCCCGACCGGCCTGCTGCCGGACATGAGTCGTGGCCTCGGGGTCAGCGAGGCCCAGGTCGGGCTGCTCGTCTCCTGGTTCGCCTTCACCGTCGTGCTCACCAGCACCTCGCTCGCCCATCTCACCCGCCGACTGCCCAGGCACGGCCTGATCGTGCTCGTGCTGATCGTGCTCGCCGTGAGCAATGTGCTCACCGCGATCTCGCCGAACTACGCCTTCATGGTCGGCGGCCGCATCCTCGGCGGCATGGCACACGGCCTGTTCTGGGCCGTGGTCGGCGCTTACGCCGCGCACCTGGTGCCCAAGGAACAGATCGGCCGCGCCGTCGCGATCACGGTGTCTGGCGGAACCCTCGCCTTCGTCTTCGGCGTGCCGCTCGCCACGGCCGCGGGCCACCTGCTCGGTTGGCGGCTCTCGTTCGTGCTGCTCGCCGCGCTCATGCTCGTCGGGGCGCTTCTCGTCTGGCGGTTCCTGCCTCCCGTTTCGCACTACGGCGCCCGCCGCACGGATGCCGAGTCGGCCGCGCTCGCCGCGGCCGCGCCACCGGCGGCACCAGGCCCCGCCGAACCCCGCCGGGATCCGACCATGCGCGCCGTGATCCTGCTCAGCGTCATCACCGGCCTGACCATGGTCGGGCATTACACCTTTTACACCTACATCGCGCCGTTCCTCATCGACACCCTGGGCGTGGACGGCTCGGCCGTTGCACCGCTCCTGTTCGCCTACGGCATCGCCGGCGCGGGCGGACTGGTGCTCGCCGGCACGGTGTTCGGCCCCCGACCCCAGCTCGGGCTGGTCATCGGCATCGGTGTGTCCGCGCTCAGCGTCAGCGTCCTGGCGATCTTCGCCGCCACCCTGCCGGTCGCCATCACCGCCTTCGTGCTCTGGGGGCTGGCCTTCGGCTTGCTGCCGCCGCTGCTGCAGACGCGGCTGTTGCGCACCGCGTCACGGCGCATCCGCGACACCGCCAGTGCCATCTACACCACCGCGTTCAACGCCGGCATCGGCGGCGGCGCCCTGCTCGGAGCTGCCCTGCTCAACACGCTGGGCATGGACATGGTGCCGGTGGCCTACATCGGCATCCTCGGGCTCGCGCTGGTGCTGGTCATCGCCAGCAACGCGGTCGTGCGCCGCCGCCCGGCCTGAGTTCGCCGCGGACTCCGCCGGCTCGACAAGACCATGGGTGCCAGTCGTTCGCACCCACAGTCTCGTCGTTCAACCGGCTCGAGTCGAGCCCTGGATCATGCGCCGACGAGCTCGATCGTGCCGGACAGGGGGGTCTCGCTGACGGAGGTGCCCACGTGCACCGTGAACTCGCCGGCCTCGTACTGCCAGCCGGCATCCCAATTCGCGAAGGCCCGCAGCGGAACGTTGATGTTCACGTCCACCTGGGCCCCGGCCGCGAGCTCCACGGCGGCGAAACCGGCCAGCCAGCGCACCGGCCGGTCGATCGCGGTCGCGGGCCGACTCAGGTACACCTGCACGACCTGCTTGCCGGCCCGGTCGCCCGTGTTGGTCACGGTCACCGCGACGACGGCCCCGTCGGAACCCGGGGCGACGACGGCCCCGTCGGAACCCGGGGCGACGACGGCCCCGTCGGAACCCGGGGCGACGACGGATGCGGGGACGGCCAGGTCGGCCAGGTTCCAGCTCGTGTAACCGAGGCCGAACCCGAACGGGTAGGCCGGTTCGGTGCCGGCCTTGAGCCAGGCGCGGTAGCCGATGTGGATGCCCTCGTCGTAGCGCAGGGATCCGTCCCTGGGCGTCACGTCCCGCACCGGAACGTCGGCCTCGGTCTTCGGCCAGGTGGTGGGTAGGCGGCCGCCCGGTTCGATGGCACCGAAGAGCACGTCGGCGAGGGCGTTGCCGTATTCCTGACCGCCGAAGTAGGTCAGCAGCATCGCCGCCACCTCGTCTCGCCAGGGCAGCAGAACGGGGGAGCCCGCGTTGACGACGACGATGGTGTTCGGGTTGGCGGCGGCGACGGCCCGCACGAGGTCATCCTGCCGGCCGGGCAGGGCGAGGCTGGTGCGGTCGAAGCCTTCGGACTCGACCTGGGAACTGGTGCCGACGACCACGATGGCCACGTCGGCGCCGCGGGCGGCCTCGACGGCTTCGGCGATCAGTCCGTCGGGGTCGGACTCATCCGCCTCGAGCCCGACCAGGATGGAGAACACGCCCACGAAATCTGCCTCGCGGCCACGGAGATCGAAGTCGACCAGCAACGTCACCGGTTCTCCCGTGCGCACGGCGATGGTCGCGGCGATCGAGGGCGGGGTGGGCAGGGCGGCGCCCAGGTCGAGGCCGATGGCCAGCCCGGTGTCTTCGCGCAGCAGGGTTCCGTTCGCGTAGATTCGGCCGCGGCCGACGGCGGAGAAGCCGAAAGCCACCTCGCCGGTCGTCGCCGGGGTCCAGATCGTCGACAGCTCGATCCGTTGGGCGGTGCCGATGGGCGCTTCACCGCCGAAATAGGTCAGCGAGGTGGCGAGGCGATCCTCCCGGAAGAGTTCGCCGCCGTCGGCATCGAGGAAACGAACGAGCAGGCCCGGCTCTCCGGTCGAGGGATTGACGATGTCGCCCGGGTTGAGCGGGGCGATGCCCTTCTGCACGACCGCGCCCACGGAGTAGCTGACAACGGCGTTCGGAAGGGCGCCTCGGATGCCGTCGAGCGGCGTGACGATCTTCTCGGGCAGCACCGTGGCGCTGCCGCCGCCCTGGGTGCGGGCGTGTAGGGCGTTGTGGCCGATCACGGCGACCCGGGTGAGCGCATCCGTCGCCAGGGGCAGGATCCCGCCATCGTTCTGCAACAGCACGCTGCCGGCCGCGCTCGCCGTGCGGGCGAAGGCGACGCCGTCCTCGACGAGCACCGGTGCCGCCTGCACGGGCTCGAAACCCGCAAGGGCGCCGACCCGGGCGGCCAGGCGCAGCAGACGGATGACCTTGCGGTCCACATCCGCTTCGGCGATGGAGCCGTCCCGCACGGCGGCGACGAGCGCCGGCCCCCACGGCCCGTCCGGCCCCGGCATGACGAGGTCCTGAGCTGCCTTCGCGGATTCCACACTGCGCACCGCGGTCCAGTCGCTGATCACGACGCCGTCGAAACCCCACTCCGAGTTGAGCGGAGTCTCGAGCAGGTCATTCTCGGTGGCCGTGACGCCGTTGATCCGGTTGTACGAGCTCATCACGAGCCAGGCCCGCGAGTCGACGATCGACTTCTCGAAGGCCAGGAGGTAGAGCTCACGCAGGGCGCGTTCGCTCACCTCGGTGCTGGCCGTGAAGCGTTCGGTCTCATAATCGTTGGCGATGTAGTGCTTGGGCGTGGCGCCGACGCCGTTCTCCTGTACCCCGCGCACATACGCTGCCGCGAGGTCGGCGGTCAGCACCGGGTCCTCGCTGAAGGCCTCGAAGTGGCGCCCGCCGAGGGGCGAGCGGTGCAGGTTGATGGTCGGGCCGAGCACGACGTCGACGTTCTTGCGTCGTGCTTCGACGGCGGATGCCGCGCCGTAACGGGCCGCGATCCCCGTGTCCCAGGAAGACGAGAGTGCGGTCGCCGAGGGCAGATTGAGCGACGGCGAGCGTTCGTCCCAGATCTCGCCGCGCACCCCGCTGGGTCCGTCGGAAACCAGGATGCGACGCAACCCGATCTTCTCGAGCGGCCAGGTGTTCCAGAAATCGCGCCCCGTGAGCAGGAGCACCTTCTCCTCGAGGTCGAGGCGGCCGAGGAGTTCGTGCAGCCGGGCGGTTTCATCTGCGGAGTCGTGGGTCATCGCTTCACCTTCACGGGGTCGGAACCGCCCTCATCGGCGGCATTCCGGCAGCGTAGCAGGAATACCTACCAATGGTAAGTTTTATCCGTGGCTGCTACCGTGGGCCCATGAGCACTGAGGTTCCGGCCCGTCGGTATGCAAAGGGCGAGGCGAAGCGGCGCGAGATCCTCATCGCCGCGCTGGCCGTGGTGGCGAGGCACGGTTATCGCAACTCGACGCTGCAGGAGATCGCGGATGCGGTCGGCCTCACGAAGGCGGGCGTGCTGCACTACTTCGACTCTCGCGAGGACCTCATGGCCCAGGTGCTCCGCGAGCGAGACGCGCATGACGGTACCGTCTACACCCCCGCGGACGGCGACTCACTCACTCAGCTTGGTCGCACCGTCGAGCACAACGGCTCGGTGCCTGGCCTGGTGCAGCTCTACTCGCAGGTGGTGATCGAGGCCGAGGCGCCCGAGCATCCCGCGCACGCCTTTGTCCGCGACCGATACGGCGCACTGGTCGCCAGTCTGGCCGAGGGGGTGCGGCGCCGCCAGGGTGCGGGAACGGCCGGGTCGGACCTGGACCCCGTAGCGGTGGCGCGAATCGCGATCGCGCTCAGCGACGGGCTGCAGCTGCAGTGGCTCCACGACCAGTCGCTCGACATGAGCGGCGTCTTCGACACGGCAATGAACCTGGTGCTGGAAGCGCGG
>Ga0123339_10003792_pt1 | contig 10006 bp, 11 predicted proteins | sample lystaG_FD_89956 | JGI IMG/M metagenome (GOLD analysis project Ga0123339, IMG submission 89956) | Glacier valley bacterial and archeal communities from Borup Fiord, Nunavut, Canada, to study Microbial Dark Matter (Phase II) -... | ecosystem: Environmental > Aquatic > Freshwater > Ice > Glacier ... | reverse complement strand
TTAAATCCATTCATCATGTTTTTTAATATATGCTTTCTTTGCAAATAAAAATGCGAAACAATATAAAATTACTACCGTAATAATAAGTGCAATATATTTAAATGGTATTGCTACTAATCCTATTGCTGCTCCTATAAATGTGAAAGGTATTAAAATCGCAATTATACTAAACAAAATTGAAGTAAAGTAAACTGCTTTTGATGCATTACTTTGTATTATAGGTTTTTTAGCAGTTCTAATAATATGTAATCCGATTAAATTGGATACAACACCATATGAAAACCATATTGTTTGAAATAAAGCACTATCTTCCGCTCTTAATTTAAATCCAAACCATAACGTAGCAAATACAATCATATCAAAGCACGAACTTACTGGTCCCATAAAAGTCATAAACTTAGTTAAACTTTTTATATCTAATTTTTTAGGTTTTTTTAGAGAATCTCTATCAACATTATCGAAAGGAATTGATAATTGTCCCATATCATAAAGCAAACTTTGTACTAACAATTGAATTGGTGTAATTGGGAAAAACGGTAATAATATACTAGCAATGAGTACTGAAAACACTTCACCAAAATTCATACTAGTAGCAAGTTTAATATATTTCATAAGATTTGTAAATGTAGCTCTACCTTCTAAAACTCCATCCATCAAAACATTTAAATCTTTTTCAAGTAGTATTATATCTGCAGTTTCTTTTGCAATATCAACCGCTGTATCAACAGATATACCAACATCTGAGCAAGTTAATGATGGTGCATCATTTATACCGTCACCCATATAACCTACTACATTTCCACTTTGTTTTAGTAATGTTACAATTTTAACTTTCTGCATAGGCGAAAGTTTTGCAAATACATTTACATCTTTAAGTAAATCAATTATTTCAGGGTCAGATAAATTATCTAACTCACTTCCAATAACTATTTTTGATGTATTAATTCCAACTTTACTACATATAGCTTTAGTAACAGAAGCATTATCCCCTGTAAGTATAATTACTCGTATCCCTGCCTCATTCATGTTATCTATTGAAGCTTTTGCACTCTCTTTAGCTGGATCTAAAAATCCAATGAATCCTAAAAGAACCATATCACTTTCATCTTTAACTTCAAAGTTTTTAATACCAAAGATATCTGTTTTTTTACATACTGCAATTACTCTCATACCTTCTTTGTTTAAGTCATCAGCAATATTTTTTACATTTGTCTTAATTGATTCAGTTATATCAGAGATTTCACCATTAAGTTCTACAAAAGAACATATATTTAAAATTTCTTCAACTGCTCCTTTTGTTATTAGTAATCTATCTTTATCATCATTATCATCATCAATTACAACAGAGAGTCTTCTTCTTGTAAAATCAAATGGAATCTCATCTATTTTTCTATATTTTTCTATTAATTTCCCAAAATCACTTTTTAAACCTCTATTAATAACAGCTTCATCAATACTTCCTTTTAAGCCAGTTTGATAATATGAATTGAAAAAAGCATATTTTAAAATACCTATATTTTCATTACCATGTATATCTAAATATTTTTCTAAAACAATTTTATCTTCTGTTAAAGTTCCTGTTTTATCAGTACATAGAATATTCATAGCACCAAAACTTTGAATTGAATCTAGTTTTTTTACTATTGTCTTTTTCTTAGACATCCTAATAGCACCTTTTGATAAAGTAGATGATAGAATAACAGGGAGTAAAAGTGGTGTTATTCCAATTGCAATTGCTACTGCAAATGTAAATGTTGTAAGTAAATCATGTTTCCATATATTTATAAAGAAAGTTATTGGTATCATAATAAGCATAAATCTTATCAATAATTTACTTATACTTTCAATACCAGTTCTAAAACTTGTTTTTGGTTTGCCTTTAATTAAAGCTTGAGCAACTTTTCCAAAATACGTACTATCTCCAATTTTTATAACTGCTGCCGATGCAGATCCACTTATAACATTAGTACCCATCAAACATATTGTATCCAAATCTGATATACTAGTTATTTTATCAATAGAAGAAATTTCAGTATTTGTTACTTTTCTTACTGCATCAGATTCTCCTGTCATAGAAGATTGCCCTATATATAATGATTCTGATTCTATTATTCTCAAATCAGCAGATACCATATCACCTGCAGAAAGAATTACTATGTCATTTATAGTAATATCTTTTACTAAGATTTTTACTTTTTTATTATCTCTTAAAACTGTAGTAGTAGTAGAAACTAATTCTTTTAGTCTTTCTGCAGCTTTATTAGATTTGTATTCTTCAAAAAATTCCAAAAATGTACTTATTAAAACTAATGCAACTATAACAAATATATTTGTATAATTAGGAACTTCTGGTAAAATTACATCTGTATAAGATAATACACCTGATATTCCTAATAATATAATATTAAAGGGACTAAGTAAAGCCTCAAAAAAATAATTATACCATTTCTTAGGTTTAGATTGTTTTATCTCATTTTTGCCATATTGATATATATTTTGTATAGAATCCTCTTTACTTAAACCTTTTACATTTACTTTATGTTTCAATATAAACTCATCTTTAGTTAAAACACAATCATGACCATAATTTTCTTTAATATCAAATTTTTCTTGTTTTTCATTTGTCATTTTTAATAGCCTTCTTTCTTGTAATTATTATTTATTTATTTATTTATTTATTTATTTATTTATTTATTTATTTATTTATTTATTCTCTTCTTGTGTTTTCTACAACTCTAAATTTAACTATCTTTTTTATTAATTCATACGATAATTTAAAAACTCACATAACTCTTTTATATCTGTTTCATGATATAGCATTATTGAATATCTATATATTTTAGCATCATACTTAACAATATATAGTCCACTTGTAGTACTGTTACGCCTTCCAGTAGATATGTAATAACTACTTGCCATATCTTTATATTTTATAATGTCTTTACCCATTTTAATCTCATCATCTGAAATTGTAATATTATTTTTTGATACTAAAAATATGAATAATGAAATTAAACTGGCTATAATTGTAGCAAATATACTAAGCTCTAACATTTGCATTTTTATTTGGAAAAAATTTATATATATAATATTTATTATTGGTCCAAGTATAAGAAATGCTATTAAGAAAAGAAGCTCATTTGACTTTTTCAATTTATATGGTTTAGAACTTAACATGAACTTATTATCTAATTCTACGATAGGTTTATATTTGTCTACATCAGTAACCACATCATCACTGTATTGTGGATATTGGTCTAATACTGCATTACTATATAATAATCCAAATTCAGAAAGAATACTTATTTTTTCTTTTTCAGATAATTCACTATATTCTTTATTCAATTTAGTTTTTGTAAATTTATTTAATTCTTCATTCATTAAAATGCCTCCAGCAACTTTAATTTTATTTTCTTTCCATTATAACTACACACTCAATATGAACAGTATGTGGAAACATATCCACTGGTGTTACACTAATTACGTTATATTTACTACTTAATATTTTTAAATCTCTTGCTAAAGTAGCAGGATTACAGCTTACATATCCTATTTTATTAGGACTAAAATCTAATATATATTGTATACTTTTTTCATCAGCCCTTTTCTAGGTGGATCTACAACTATTACTGTTGGATGTATATTTTCATTTTTAAATATTTCTATTTTATCTTCAACACTTCCAGCTATATATTCACAATTTTTAGTGTCATTCTTTAATATATTTTTATTTGCCATTTCAACTGCTTCTTCTTCTATTTCAATACCATATACTTTTTTTACGTCTCCACTTAAGAATATACCTATGGTACCTACTCCACTATATAAATCAAATAGTATATCATCTTTATTTAAATCCAATTCTTCTTTTAATACATTGTATAACATTTCAACTTGTACAGTATTTACTTGAAAAAATGATTTAGCTGATATATAGAAAGAATGATCTCCTATAGTATCAGTAATATAGCTATCACCATATATACATAATGTTTCATCACCTAATATTTCATTTGTTCTACTATTATTTAAGTTAGTAAATATTCCTTTTATGTTTTCTTTCTCTAGTTCGTTTACTAATTTTTGAAACCTAATATCTTTTAATAGATTCTTATTATTTACAACAATAATTATCATTATTTCAGAAGTATGATATCCTCTTTTTAATATTATATGTCTTATATCTCCGCTAAACTTTTCTTCATTATATCCAGAAAATCCGTATGATATAAGCTTTTCAAATACAACTTTTGCTAGCATGTCAATTACTCTATTTTGTATATAACAACAGTTATTTTCTACAATATTATGAGTTCTTTTTGAATAAAATCCTATTTTATTTATTCCATTTACATTTCTAACCGGGTATTGTACTTTGTTTCTATAATAATAAGGTAATCCCATACCAATTGTATTATTTAGTTTGTTATACTCTACACCTTGTCTGTTAAGGGTATTTTTAACTATTGTATTTTTTATACTGAGTTGTAAATCATATTTAATATGTTGTGATTCACACCCTCCACATACTTTAAATACTGGACATACTGTTTCATCTATCCTATTTTCAGATTTTTTGTTTATTGTTTCTATCTTAGCAATAGCATAAGATGATGTAAGTTTAATTATACGTATATCTATATTTTCGCCAATAATGCCTCCAGGTACAAATATAATCATACCCTCAACTTTTGCTATACCTTCGAAATTAACTCCATTATCTATTATATCTACTGTTAATATGTCATTCTTTTTCAATCTTGTTCTCCTTTTGATTAGTTATATTGTATCAAAAAAAATTGTGTTAGTCAATAGATATTATAGTAACATTTTACATTATAAGGAATATAGTATATTAAGTTGAAGATATATAAATAAAAACGTACATAATATATCTTAAAACTTAAAGGAGTGACAATTATATGTGCAACAATTCCACAGCTACTTTGCTTATAGCTCTTACAGCCTTAGTTTTAATATTTCTGATTTTTAGTAAGGATAGATACTCTACACCATTGAACTTCGATACCTTTTTTGGTTTAGATAGTTCAAACCCTTTATCAAACGGAGGGTTATAATAGCAAAGGGGGGAAATATAAAATGATGGATGAAAGATGTGGATGCAATACAGGTTGTGGATGTAACACAGGTTGTGGATGCAACGGTGGATTTAGCGGATTATTCGGAGGCGGTTCTAGCTGCTGCTGTATAATAATTGTTGTAGTACTTATACTAATTTGTTGCTGCTGTAACTAATTAGCAGATAATTTTTAAAATTTACTTAACCAGTCACTAGCAATAGTGACTGGTTTTATGTGCATTTCTGAACATATTATGTATATCTAACACTTATTTTACCCATATATACTACACATGTTTGATTTTAGTTAATATGTGTGGTATAATGTATACAGTTGAACTATTAATCCGTTTTTAATTAAAAAAGGAGGATATAAAAATGAAAATGCCAATTAGAATTGAAAAAATAATAATGAAAGAAGGAATTTCATATAAGGAATTAAAGGACATTGTTATAAATGCTACGGTAGTTATAGATGATGATACTTCAAAAATCATGCTAGATCAACTTACCTTCCCGGTAAAACTTACTGATGAAGAGATTTTTGAATTTATTGAATTTTTCTATCTAGACGAATATGATTCAGGTGCACGTATAATTATGTACGATACACCAAATGAAATACTCGTTGAGAATGATAACCATTTCGGTGGTTTCATGCTTGCATTTGTAGGAATACTATTTCTTGGAGTATTTGCTTTCATGATTATGGTATCAGTTTAAAGTAAAAATCTACCTAAAAGGTGACATTAATTTTGTCATCTTTTTTCATATTTAGAATTAACATATCATATAATTTACTAGGGGTGATTAAATGATATTTAAAGGTGCAGCTACAGCAATTGTAACACCATTTGACAGTAACTCAAATGTTAATTATGCAAAATTAAAGGAACTAATTGAATTTCAAATTCTAAATGGAATCAAAGCAATAGTAGTATGTGGGACAACTGGAGAATCTTCTACTCTCACTAATGAAGAAAAGAAAGAAGTTATACGTTTTACTGTTCAAATAGTAAATAAAAGGGTACCTGTTATAGCAGGCACAGGAACAAATAACACGGCATATTCCATAGAATTATCAAAGTATGCAGAAAAAGTAAATGTAGATGGATTATTACTTGTTACACCGTATTACAATAAATGCACACAAGAGGGGTTATATTTACATTTTTCAGAAATAGCAAAATCTGTTGATTTACCAGTTATATTATATAATGTTCCATCTAGGACTTCAGTAAATATTGCAGTTGATACAGTGGTTAGATTGTCTAAAGTACCAAATATAGTTGGTATAAAAGAAGCAAGTGGTGACTTATCTCAAATAGCTGAGATTTTATCTAAGGTAGATGAGAATTTCAGTATATATTCAGGAAACGATGATCAAATCTTACCAATCTTATCTTTAGGTGGAAAAGGCGTAATTTCAGTTCTTAGCAATATACTTCCAAAAGAAGCAAATGACTTATGTGAATTGTATTTTAAAAATAATACAGAACACGCTAAAGTATTACAACTTAAATATTTAAAATTAATAAAGAGTTTATTTATCGAAGTAAATCCTATACCTATAAAAGAGTGTATGAATATTTTAGGATATAATGTTGGAGGTACAAGACTTCCACTTTCTAAAATGAGTGAAAATAATATACAAATTTTAAAAGATACATTAAAAGAATTTCATTTAACGTAAAACATTAAAAATCAAGTAAATAAAAAGACTTCAACAATAATAGTTGAAGTCTTTTTATATGTTTATTTAATTTTGAGATTTTTCACCCTCTAATTTTTTCTTTATAAATATTAAATACAAAATAAATATTACAATTATTATAATTGGTATTACAATGAAAATTTCATCATTAATAACTGAAGACAAAGTATAATCATATATAAATATATTTAATACCGCAAATATAATCTTTATTATATCTCTATAAATATCTTTTTTAACAAAAATATTTATAATATAATTAATTAATTTTACAATACCAATCCAAATTATTGCGCCTATTAATATAGCTGCAATAGCTAAACCTCCATAACCACCATTATCATCAACAGGTGTATATACTAAACTACCTATCATTCCATATAACAATATCATTAATGGAAAACTTATATCAATTAACGATTCAAATACTTTTAAAACTTTTTTCATTTAACCTACCACCTATATCCTAATTAACTTCTTAATATACTGTACTTAACATATTACTATAAATAGTCATATTAATAATTGTTAATGTTATGAACAGCAAAATATATAATATAAAACTTTTTTTACTTTTTATTATATATTTTTGACAAAAATAACACATTATTGTAGAAATAATTGCTACTACTACAACTACTAAATCACGTCCTAAATATAATTCAACAAAATCATTATTAAGAATTTGGTTTGTATTAATATTCTCACTATAAATCATAGGCATCTTATCTATATATCTATTTCCAGCTATAAAATATATAGCTAACATGTTAATAACTATTATAACTATGTATATTATATATTTTTTGTTTATTTTACTCATTTAATCTCCCCCTTTTAAAGTTAATTTTTAATTTATATTTTGTTTAATATATTACTAATTACTCTAATAACATTGTACAACAAAAGAAAAAAATAATCAATATTTTTTATTGATTATTCTAAACCATTGCTAACTTATACTAACTATGATATAATATATCTATAAATTTAAAGGAGTACATATGTTACAAGGTGTTATAGGAAAAGCAAAACGTGCAATCGAAGATTTCAATATGATAGATGATGGAGATAAAATAGCTGTTGGATTATCTGGCGGTAAAGATAGTATTACACTACTTTATTCGTTATTTTATTTACAAAAATTTTATAAAAAAAAATTCACTTTAATGGCTATTACAATACATCCTGGAAGTGAAACTTTTAAAACAGATAAATTAGAAGAAATGTGCAAAGAATTAGGTATTGAATACGTAGTATATCAATCTGATATAGCTAATGTTGTATTTAATATACGTAAAGAAAAAAATCCTTGTTCACTATGTGCTAATATGCGTAGAGGTATGTTAAATAGTTTAGCTGTAGAACATGGTTGCAGAAAAATAGCTCTTGGACATCACGCAGATGATGTAATGGAAACATTTTTAATGAGTCTACTACTTAATGGCAAAATACATACTTTTTCACCAGTAACTTATTTAAGTAGAAGTGATGTAAAAACTATTAGACCATTTATATATGTTGAGGAAAAAACAATAAGAGCAATTGCTAGAGAAAAAAACTATCCTGTTATGGGTAAATGTTGCCCAGCAGATGGATTTACTAAAAGGGATTATATGACTGACTTAATAAGAACTATTCAAAAAGATATACCTAGAGTTAGGTCTCATATTTTTGGAGCTATACAAAGATCAAGTATACAAGGTTGGAATAAAGATATAACTAAAGAAGATATTAAATTAAGTTAAATTATATAAAAAACAAACCAGTTTTGAATAATTCAAAACTGGTTTTGTTTTCTACATTGCAATTAAATATTTAATTACTATTCTTTTAACAATACATCATATAAAATATTTTTGTCGTAAAGTATCCTAATATTATATCTTCTAAATTTAAAAGATAATTTGAAAGTTTTATCATAGGACCAAAAGCTATTAATCTTGCTGGTATAAATACTACTAAAGTTACAAAAATTATCAGTATACTGAATAATAGAAAATAGAAATTAAAAGCATTTATAAAAGTAATTTTAATTTGTTCCTTTAAAGTTGAACAGCTATTTTGTTGTAACTGAATTAATCTTATTGGTAAAAATATTAATGCTACAATAAATAAAACCATTGCATTAAATATTAAATATAAAAACTTAAAGATATTTAATATTGAATTTTTAATCCGATATTTTAAATTTGAGTAATGAAGTTTCATTTTTATCACTCCTATATTTTTATTTGCCATTACATTATACACCATTTTACATATTATGTCAATAAAATACACTCAATTTCTAAACTATTGATATGTTACATCTCCCAAAATTAGTTTTTCAACATAAAAAGTTTCACATGCTCCGTTGCCTGAATCTGTTCTTGATAAACTTGTTTCCATAAAACCAATTTTTGTATTGTTTTGATTTATATCATAATTAACAAGTTTTCCTTCCATATAGCAAACATCATCTACTTTTAGATTTGATATTCCTCTCAATATATTTTCATTTGCAGGAATAATATGATTGTTTGATATGTGAGTTGATATATATGTAACACTTAACCCGATATCATAACTGTAATACCAACTTAAGTATCTGTTAATTTGACTATACGTAATAAATTCATCATAATATTTATCTGCAAGACTTCCCCATACAACTCCTAAATCATATTTAGATAATTTTATGCGCCACTCTGGATCCATATAATTAAGTGTATTTATATTCTTTATTTTAACAGTCATTTTATATGAAGCTTGTGGATATATTATACATACATATTCGTTATCAATATTATGTGTAATAGTGCTATTAGATGATATTTTCTTTTGTATAGGGTCATCCATTATGTTATGTTCCCCATATACAGAATCTATAGGTTTTCTATTATTAAATATAATATATATTATTAATATAATAACCAGAATAAATATTATTTTAGTTATTATACTATGTCGCCTTTGCGGCATTATTTCTTCGTTATAATATGGATCCATATATGTTCCTCATTTCATAATTTTATTATACTAAATAAATAAAAAAAATTCAATACAATTTTAAAAATTTATAAATAAAAACAGACCTGATTTAATTAAAACCATATCTGTTTTTTACAATAATTTTATTATTTTAACTATTAAGTACAAAAGCCATTTTTTTGAAAAAATATTCTAATACTTCTTTTTGTATGTTAATAAAATAATCGGATAATTTTTGC
>Ga0123339_10003786_pt1 | contig 10015 bp, 9 predicted proteins | sample lystaG_FD_89956 | JGI IMG/M metagenome (GOLD analysis project Ga0123339, IMG submission 89956) | Glacier valley bacterial and archeal communities from Borup Fiord, Nunavut, Canada, to study Microbial Dark Matter (Phase II) -... | ecosystem: Environmental > Aquatic > Freshwater > Ice > Glacier ... | reverse complement strand
GCGCCGACGCCGCCGAAGTATGCCTACATGCCGTTCGGCGCGGGGCCGCGCATCTGCGTCGGCGCGCAGTTCGCGCTGACGGAGGCGGTGATCGTGCTGGCGCGGCTGATGCGGGCGTTCCGGATGGAGTTCTTTGGCCGGGGCACGGTGATGCCGCGCGGGTTCGTGACGACGCAGCCGGACCGGCCGGTGCGGTTCATCCTGACACGCCGGGACGCGGCGCTGCACTGACGGGCAATCATCGCCGGGTTGATACCTGCGCCCGCATGGATATGGTTCTCCCTATGCAGCCCCAACCGCCCCATGCCGCGAAGCACCCGGTCCGCCATGAGATCCATGGCCGTGTCCGGACCGACGAGTATGCCTGGATGCGCGACGACAACTGGCAGCGCGTGCTGCGCGACCCCTCCGTCCTGCGTGCCGACATCGGGGACCACCTGCGGGCCGAGAACGCCTACACCGCCGCCACCCTCGCCGGGACCGAGGCGGTGCAGGCGACGATCTTTGCCGAGATGCGCGGACGCATCCAGGAGGAGGACACGTCCGTCCCCATGCCGGACGGCCCCTGGGACTACTACACCCGCATCGCTGCCGGGGCGCAGCAGCCTGTTCATGCCCGGCGGCCCCGCGGCGTTACCGATGGCGAGCAGGTGTTGCTGGACGTCGAGACGATGGCGAAGGGCCACGCCTACTTCCGCGTGGCCGCCGTGGAGCACAGCGCCGACCACCGCTTGTATGCCTGGGCCGAGGATGCGCAGGGGTCCGAGGTGTACCGCATCCGCGTGCGCGACATCGCCGGTGGCGCCGAAATTGGCCCGGCGGTGGAGAGCTGCACAGGGTCCTTCGCCCTTTCGCCCTGTGCGCGGTTCCTGTTCTGGGTGTTCCGCGACGACAACGGGCGTCCGCGCCGGGTGATGCGCCGCCGGGTCGGCGGAACGGAGGACGTGCTGGTCTATGAGGAGCTGGATGAAGGCTTCTTCGTCAACGTCGGCGTCACCCAGTCCCGGGCGTGGATCACCATCGAGTGCGGCAACCAGGAAACCAGTGAGACCTGGCTGGTGCCCGCGTCCGACCCGGAAGCCGCGCCGCGTGTGCTGGCCCCCCGCGAAGTGGGCACGCTGTACGACATCGAGCATTGGGACGACGCCGTCATTATCTGCACCAACGCGGACGGGGCCACAGACTTCAAGCTGATGCGCGCGCCGTTGACGGCCACCCGGCGCGCGGACTGGGTGGATTTCGTGCCGCACCGGCCCGGCACCTTCATCGTGGACATAGATGCGACGGCTAGCCACCTGATCCGGATCGAGCGCGTGGACGCCAACAACCGCCTGGTCATGACCGCGCGGAACGGCACAGAAACCGTGTTGGCGGTGGACGAGGACGCCTACCTGCTCGGATTGGGGCCGCGGCTGGAGTGGGACACGGCGGTCTTGCCCTACATCTATGAAAGCCCCACGCAGCCGCGGCAGCAATGGAATCTGGACCTGGCGACGGGCGCGCGGACGCTGCGGAAGACGCAGGCCGTGCCGTCTGGGCACGACCCGGCGGCCTACGTCACGCGGCGGCTGTTCGCGGCGGCGCCGGACGGGGCGCAGGTGCCCATAACGGCGCTGATGCGCCGGGACACGCCGTTGGACGGCAGTGCGCCGGTGCTGCTGTACGGCTACGGCGCTTATGGCATCCCGATGCAGCCGGGCTTCTCGACAGGGAAGCTCAGCCTGGTGGACCGCGGTTGGATCTGGGCCACGGCGCACGTGCGCGGCGGGTCGGAGAAGGGGTGGGGCTGGTTCCTGGACGGGCGCGGGCCGCGCAAGCCCAACAGCTTCACGGACTTCATTGCCGTGGCCGAGCACCTGGCTGCGGAGGGCTACGGCCGGGCCGGGCGGATGGTGGCGCATGGCGGATCGGCCGGGGGTCTGCTGATGGGTGCGGTGTTGAACCTGCGGCCAGACTTGTGGGCAGGCGTGGTGGCGTCGGTGCCATTCGTGGACGTGCTGAACACTATGCTGGATGCCACATTGCCCCTAACTCCGCCGGAGTGGCCGGAGTGGGGCAACCCGCTGCTGGACCCGGCGGCCTACGACCTGATTGCATCCTACTCTCCCTACGACCAAGCCGGCCCCCGCCCCTATCCCGCCGTGTTGGCGCTGGGCGGGCTGTCCGACCCGCGGGTCACCTATTGGGAGCCGGCGAAGTGGGTGGCGCGGTTGCGGGACGTCACGACGGGCGACGCACCGATCCTGCTGCGGATCAACATGGACGCCGGGCACGGTGGCGCTTCAGGGCGGTTTGAGCACCTGAAGGAGCCGGCGCTGGTGCAGGCCTTCGCGCTGTGGGCCATGGAGCGAGCGCATTCAGGCGCGCGCCCCGCGTTACTGGGTCAGATCACGCCTATATAGCCAGCACGGGAGCTTTGAGATGACCACGCCCCCTATCCCACCGGAACGCAAGCCGTACATCGCGCTGCCCCCATCCAAGGCGGACGTGGACCAGGTCAGCCAGGACCAGGCGTTGATCGCCGACGAGTGGGCGGCAGAGCCTGAGCGCCCCACGCAGGACACCAGCAAACCCGCCTAGAAGTGCGCGTCGGCGCTACCGTGCCAGCTTTGCCCAAGGCGATGAGCAGGATGGCCGGGCGTTGCGGCCCGGCCATACCGGATCAGGTGCGGGCTGTGGTTATCAGGTCGGTCGCGGCGACCATGCGGGCCACCAGCGGGGCGGAGACGCGCTCGGCCAAGTCAACGCCGGATTGCGCGATCCGGGCGCTCTCGGTGATGCCGTGGATGGCGGTGCTTCGGGCGACAGTGGCCTGCAGTTCGAAGGCTGCCTTTGGCGTCTTGGCAGCCGACAGGGCGTGCATGTTGGCCAGTGCTTCCTTCAGTGCGGTCTGGCCCATCCCGACCATCTCGCGGGACAGGTCTTGCATGCCGGCGGCATAGACTTGGCCTGCCCGCACGATTGCCTCCAAGTTGGCCTGGCCGAACACCAGCAGGTCCTTGCTGGCCTGCGAGGTCTTTGCGGACAGCTCGGTCTGGGCGTTGCTGGCCGTGGCCATACCCTGCTTCACTTCGGCAATGGTGCGGTCGAACGAGAAAGCGTCGGCGAGACTGGCATGCTGGGTGCTGGACATATTTTGGTCTCCCGTTGTTCCGGAGCATCGGCCCCGGTTTATGTTGCAGTGCAACATGATGGGGATAGAAGCTGTCTGGGAAATAGGCAAGAAGAATTGTGCAATGCACAATGATATTGCATATGGATGTAGTATGTTGTGGTCAGCATGGCCGCGCCGAACAGAGAGGCCTGGTCCAGCGAGGCGCTGCCGTTCACCCGCACCAATCTGTGACAGGACACCACGGCATGCCCGGCGAGTGCGGAGGCTTCGGGCTGATGCTGACCTCTCTACCGTCACAGGTCAGGTACAGCACCCGGATGGGAGTGTGCCTGCGCCGTAGGCCGCAACGCCTGGCACGCACAGGGCCGGGTAAGCCAGACTTGCTGCGGTAATGCTCAGGGGCTTGCCGGCCATATAGGGGCGCCCATGCGGTCCGAGATCGCGGCGCGGGTGGCCATGGAATGGCTCCGGGCGTAGTGGGGTGACGTGATTGCCGTGAAGCGGGCTAGTCCAGGACGCCCGGAACTTAATGCCCGACAATGCCAGGGATTGCCGCCTTTACCTGGAAGTAGCCCTTCGTCGCCCGTGGCCACACGGCGCTGTCCCACGCCCGGCGGACCCTGACAGCCGGCGGCAGGGCCGCGGCGGACGGGCCGACCGGCGCCCATGCCGTCACGACGGGCAAGCCGCCGTTCCAGTCCTCGATGGCCGGGGCGGCGGGGCAGCCGAAGTGTGCCGCTGCGCGGCCCAGCGCGTCCGCCATCGCGGCCCGGTCGGCGTTCCGCACCGGGTCCGCCGCCCCGGCGTTGTGGGCGAGGAACCCACCAACCTTGGCGACACGGGCGCGGCCCAGCGGCAGGCTTTCCGGATGCAGGTCCTCCAAGTGCAGCAGCAAGGCGACCTCGCCGTCAGGCGGATTGTCGGCAGGCGGCAGGCGGATTGCTGCCGGCCCGTCGGGTTCCTGCAAGGGCACGGGGTCCTCGTTGAGTCCTTTTGGATCGAACCGGCCATTCGTGTAGCGGCGGATGTTTTCCGCCCGGGCCGCATACGCCTTGCCGCGGGTATGCAACCCGGCGACCCAACGCCAGGACAGGGTGTTGCTGGCGGGGTCGCCGTCCACAAGGTGCTGCAGGAACAGCTCCGCACCCAGCGCCCAAGGCAGGCCGAGCGTGAAGACCCAAATCGAGGCATGCCACATGCGGGCGTGGTTGTGCAGCCAATTGCGCTCCTGCAACTCGGTGGCCCAGGCGTCGAAGCAGTCTATGCCGGTCTGGCCGGCCAGCGCGCGCTCATAGACACGGCGCAAGCCGCTTTCCCGAAGCAGCCGTGCGTGCCCATCGGCGACCAGGCGCTGGTAGCTGTCCCATAGCCAGGGCCGTGTTTCCAGGTGGCCCTTGAAGTAGGTTCGCCAGAAAACCTCTTGCACGAATTTCTCCGCAGCCGGGCCGTGGGCGGTGCGGGCAGCGGCCACGGTTTCCTCTTCAGTGATAACGCGGCGGCGCAGGTAGGGCGACAGGACAGAGGTCGTTGGGGCCTGCTCTGGTCCGGCGTCCGTATTGCGGCTGTCGGCATAAACGCTCCCCAGCCCGGCGGCAGCGTTCGCCAGCCGGGCCAACGCGGCAGCGCGTGTCATGGGAACGGCCGGCACAGGGACTGGGTATGCAGCTATTGTCATACAGCAGATATAGGCCGGCCTGGCAGGCGGCTAGTCTGCCACCGCACACGGCATTGCAGTCAAGCGCCAGCCTGAACGGTGCGGAGGGGTGGACCAGGTGGCGCATCCCATGCGCGACGGTGCCCGCTGTGCTGCAGCGCGCGGCGATGTTATCCGTCTGGCAGCGGGGAAAAAGCCGATTGGTTCCTTCGCGTTGTTGCAACGGCGTAAAGCAGGGTCTATTAGTACGTTACCCGATTGATAGGAGAGCCACCTTGAAGGCAGTGTTTTTAGGCGTCGCGTTGATCCTTGCGGTTCCAGCGGCATCCCACGCGCAGTCAGCCGTCCGCAGCACGGATGATATCATCCGGGCGCTGCGCCCGAGCGCAAACGGGCCGGCGCGCGGCATCCGCAACGTCCCCACGCCGGCGGTTTCTGACGCTGGCACCCGCGCCGCGACGCCACGTGTGGTGGCCCGCGTCTACGCGCCGCGCGCTGCCGCGCCTGCCATGTCCGCCGCCGAGCCGACGCAAGCTGGCGACGTCGGGGCGCTGAACATGCAGGTGCAGTTTGCGACTGGGTCGGACCGTTTGAGTCCTGCCGCCATGCAGACCCTGGACGCGGTAGGCAAGGCACTGGCCGACCAGCGGCTGTCGGGCCTGAACTTCCGCATCGAGGGGCACACCGACACCGTAGGCAGTGCCAAGATGAACGAAGAGCTGTCCAACCGCCGGGCCGCCGCAGTCGTTGAATTCATCGCCAGCCGCCATGGTGTTGACCGCAGCCGGCTCAGCCCAGTTGGGTTGGGGGAGACGCAGTTGCTGGTGACCACGGCTGCGGGCGTCCCTGAGGCACGCAACCGCCGTGTCGTGGTGGTCAGCACCGGGAGCTAGAGCAGATTGACCCCCGGGCACAGCGCCTGGGGGTTGCGGCCCTGGTGCCGGATTAGTCTATCTTCAATTCATGTAGCTTTGCCCACACCTGACTTCCTACTCAGTCAGTAGTGGACTGGTGTGGCCGGGATGTGTGGCAAGTTGCAAGCCCGGGTAGCGGTGTCGGCCTAGAGAATATCCGTTCCTCGACGCTGGCCTTAAGCTGGGACTAGCGCACCGTCAAAGATTGCGGCCCAGGCGGCGAACATGGAGCCCTGGTTGTAGGTTGCCGCTACCCAAGTGTGGTTTGCGGCGCCAACCAGGCGTCCGCGGTCCGGTTGGCGCAGCAACGCGAGCATGGCCGCAGCAAGCGCCCCGGCATTTCGTGGAACGACATAAGCCCGATTTTCTGGCGCAAGCATCATGCTGACATCGCCGACGTCGGTTGCGGCCACGGGGAGTGTTGCGGCCATAGCTTCGAGCACGCTTAACGGCATTTGCTCGGTATCGGAGCTGAGGGCGAACAGGTCGAAGCCAGCATACTCCGCCCAAGGTTGCGGCAGGTGGCCAGTGAAGCGGACATCGGCTGCAATGCCGAGTGACGCGGCCATGGCTTCCAGCTCTGCCCGTTCCACTCCGTCGCCCACGATCACCAGTTTCACAGGCATTGCCCGCCGGACAACAGCGAAGGCTTGCAACAGCCGGGGCAGGTTCTTTTCCGGCCGTAGTGCCGCCACGGTGCCGATCACCGGGATCGTACCGGTGTGCCGGCCTTGCCGTGCGAACCTGCTGAGGTCCACGCCATTCGGAATGTATCGCACCCGGCGTCGCGGCAAGCGCCAGGTGCCAAGCGCAATACGTTCCAGCGTCCGGGACGGCAGCACGACGGTACTGCGGCGCAAGACGAGGCGCCGGGTCCAGACCCGGCGGGATAACTGGCCAGCAACTTCGTCCGGACCTAGTCCATCCTCGACGTGGACATGCCGGGCAAGCGGCGCGACATTGGCCATCGCCCACTCGATGGAGCCCCAGTTCGCGGTGACAAGGGCGTGCGGTGCCATCGCCCGCAGCACTGCCCGGCACCGCCGCATGTTGCCCAGCGTTTCACCTTTTGGAAGTGAGACCTTGGGGAACGTCACATCCAAGGCGGGGTCGAGACGTTCGCGGCAGGTCGTGACGCCGTCCATCGCGATGATGGCGTGACGCCACCGCGGTCCGTAGTGGTTCAGGACTGAGGCAAGCCGGACCTGAGCGCCCCCGGTCGCAAACGTCGGGAAGACGTGTAGCAGCAAAGGCGCAGCGCTCAATGGGACGGTCCTTGATGCATCAGCAAAGTCAAATGGACCGCAAGGGGTGACCTAGCGGTGGCGCCCCACGATTTGAAACCTCCCGCGCGCTGCCCTGTGCTACCAGACGGTGGCCTGCGGTCATGCGGCGCGGCAATCCGCGCTGGGGCAGATGCGCCGGCCGGCCCGCGGCACCATCGTCATCGCCGGCTGGTTGGATGCGGCAGCAGGACCTGCCGCGCCGGTTCCGCGTCCCATTCAAAGGGCTTAAGCGGCCAGAGCGGCTCGTGTTCGATCGCGGCGGGCGCCTCGGCCCGGACGATGAGGGCTGTGACGTTGTCCCTGGCGGAAGCAGCCAAGGCGGCGTCAATCAGCCGGCGTGCCGGATCGTCGCCGGACGCAAGCCGGGCGATGCTGGTTTCATCGAGTGCCTTGAACAAGCCGTCGCTGCAAAGCAGGAAACGGTCGCCAGGCTCGGCTTTGCCCGTGACCTTGTCCAGCTCGGGCGAATCTCCCTCGCTGCCGATGGCGCGGGTCAGGACGTTGGCCTGGGGATGCCGCTCCGCATCGGCGGCGGCCAGCACCCCGGCATCCACCAATTCCTGGACCAGGCTGTGGTCGCGGGTAAGTTGCACCATGGACCCGTGCCGGAGCAGGTAGGCCCGGCTGTCGCCGCACCAGAGGCAGGCAAAGTGCTCATCCTGCGCCAGGAACACGACCAAGGTGGAAGCGATGGTGACGAGTTGGCCGCTGCTGACCTCTTCTTCCGTCGCACGGCGGCGGAGGTCGCCGTGGACGGCGGCGACGCGGGTGCGCACGGCGGGGATCAAGTCGGCTCCTGGGATGTTGGGCAGGGTTTCCAGCGTCGCCTTGAGTTCTGCCGAGGCGACCTCCCCGTGCTTATGGCCGCCGGCGCCGTCGGCCACCGCCCAGACGTGAAGGTCTGGCCGGTCCACGAGGGTGTCCTGGTTGGCTGAGCGCACGGTGCCCACGTCGGTCACGGCCCAGGACGCCCAAATCACGCTGTTCCCGTTCCGGATGTCTGCACCCGCATGCTCCAACTGCCGATGACAGGGGGATACAGCTTGCCATTCGAGGCTTGGGGACGGTAGCGGATTACGATAGAGCGGGAGATCAGGCGCGTGGTCTCCTTGACCGGTTCGTCGTTGGACCATGACACGTCCTTGATCATCACGCCGACGAAGTCCATCCGCAGGTAAGGCTCTCCGGCAAAGGCTGTTCCGGCAGCTTTGCGCTTGACTACTGAAACACTTATGAAGGTTTCAGTTTCAATACACTTCCTCAGAAGTACAGGGGAAGCTTTGTCAATCGGGCGCACGATCGTGATTGGCTGAACGCTGACCGGATACTTGGCGTTGCTTTGGCCAGACCGGAAGCCTTTGAAGTCGTTCTGAACCGCGGGACCGGCGGGTTTGCCAACGCGGGACCCGAACATAGTTCGGAACACTCCCTGCTGCCCGCGGTCAATGCCGGCTCGCGTCAGCATTCCCTCAAATGCACTAGCACTGGGACCGCTCCGTCCCGATGCCGCCTGGTTGGGGTCGCCGGTGTTCGAGTCATCCTCGATACCGACCGAAAAGCTGAAGCTCTCCACCTCAAAGAATTTTCCCGGCTCGAAGTCTTTGAACAGTTCGGACTTGCTGAGGATGGTTGTGGACCCACCTTCGACGTAGCCGTTCTGGGCCTTGAAGTTGACGAAGAGATCGCCGCTGTCATCACTAGCCATTGATCGCCAGCTCCGCAAGAATTGCTTCTAGTTTTGGGTCGTCAATGCTGCCACCAAGGCCACGGGGGTCTGGCCAGACTGCGCGCGGAACATCTGTTTCAAACCCGCCGTCGAACTTCTGCTGCTTGTAGCGGACCCGCATGGCACGGCAGATGAACGTGCAGTTCTCCGTCACGAGTTCGCCATCAGCCCATTCGATGCCCGTCATCAAGACCTCCCGGAAGTCAAACCTGAGGAAGCCGCGGGCCTTGCCCAGCGGGTCGCTGGGCGTCGCTCCGACAGAAACCCGCTTGACCAGTGCTGCACTCGTGAACGTCGTCGAGTTGCAGCACGCTTGAAAGAACGTCGGCGACGCCCCGTCCAGAAGGCGGCTGAACGTGAAAGTGTTGAACTCGACGGGAAAATGCATGGTCTTGGCTTCCTCGTCAGTGGCGGACCGCCACCTCTCGAAGGCGTCCTTGGGCGGCTTGATACCCCCACTTGCCTGCTGGGCCTGCTGGGCCTGCTGTTTGCTAAGCGCACCAGCGGCCTGGTCGGCACCTTTCACTGCCATTGCAAAGTTGAACGACTTCACTTCGAAGAAGGAGCTGAAGTAGTCGGCGCTCGGAGCGACAATGTAGTCTTTCAGGAAAGAGTCGCCTTCAGCGACCTCCAGCGTAGATTCAGCCCAAACGATTCCTTTCGGGCCGACGAAGCCCATCATCAGGTCTGCCTTGACCGATTCAGACATGCTCCGCTCCTATATAGGCGTCACTTGCGTCACCAACCGTATGGCGACGCTGAGACCCTCGAGTTGATAATGCGGCGTTAGGAACACCTTGGCTTCATACTGGCCCGGGTGGTCCTCAATATCCTCCAGCAGCACATGCGCCGCGATAAGCGGATGCCGGGCCTTGTAGTCCTCGGAGGAGTTACCGGGTGAGCCATCCACGTAGCCTTCCAGCCACTCGGTCAAGTAGTTTGACAGGCCGCTACGCGACATTGTAGCGCCGACCTTATCGCGCACGATGCACTTGAGGTAGTGGGCGAAACGGCAGCTCGCAAAAAGGTAGGGCAGCCGGGCAGAGAGGCTGGCGTTGGTGGTGGCGTCGGGGTCTTCGAAGACTTGCGGCTTCTGCAGGGACTGCGCGCTGATGAAGGCGGCGACATCGGAATTCTTGCGATGCACGAGCGGCATCAGGCCGAGCGACGCGAGTTCGGACTCATGGCGCTCGCTGATACAAATCTCGGTCACGGTGCGGCGGTCCACGTTGCCATTCGCAGTGGGGTGATGCAGCACTGGCAACCCGTCCACCACTCCGCCGCGGTCAATGCCGCGTATCCGGCAGCACCAGCCGTGGT
>Ga0123339_10003785_pt1 | contig 10017 bp, 10 predicted proteins | sample lystaG_FD_89956 | JGI IMG/M metagenome (GOLD analysis project Ga0123339, IMG submission 89956) | Glacier valley bacterial and archeal communities from Borup Fiord, Nunavut, Canada, to study Microbial Dark Matter (Phase II) -... | ecosystem: Environmental > Aquatic > Freshwater > Ice > Glacier ... | reverse complement strand
TGAAAACTACCCCCCCAGCGATTGTTTCACCTGCAGAACCAGTTGTCTGGATGATATTATTTTCGAGAATGGTCGTTTTGAATAATTTCTTGCCAATAAATATGGCTACGACAGCTATGGGAATTGAAGCCGAAACGGTGAGCCCGGCTTTCAAGGCCAGGTATACGGTCGAGGCACCAAAGATTATTCCTGCAATACAACCCAGTATAATTGCCTTTAATGTGAATTCTGCCATGCTGACTTCAGCTGGTACGTAGGGCTTAAATTCTTTTGTAGGTTCTGTCATAATAGATTGGATACAACAAAGATATTTTTATTGCTCAGAATCTGTCATGCTTCAATCTATTTTGATTTTTTTTGTTGAGCACAGTTTTAGTGCCTCTTGTAAATGAGGCTCATTTAAAGAAAAAAACCCGAAAAGACGTATTTCATTACGGGTATTAAGACTCTTCCATAATGTGTAAACTCAATTTATAAACTGTTTGAAATAAACTCTATATCAGCGTTATTACTGGGTAGCAATCAGTATAGTTGCCTGAGGAAACTTTTTCTTCAGGTTTATTATCTCCTGTTCTTGTGCTAGACCTGCCGCCTTTTCTATAACAATGCGTTTCACCGGATTTCCAATAGTAGAGACAGTATGTAAAAGTGATTTCAGACCAGCATTGTCAGCATTAAAGATAAGCAGTTCAGTTAATTTATTGTTGTGAACCACATACCCAGAAACAGTTGCGTGCTGGTCATAGCTGACTTCGGTCTTCCACCGGAGGTCAGTGCCCAAGACCATTGGTTTTTCTTTTTTTCCTTTAAAGGCAAATAAGCTAAGTATGATTAGTGAAGAGGCTGCGAGTATATTATTTTTTGAAGTCGTCATTATATTTAAAAGTTATCAAACATATAATGTTTAAACATCTATTTTGTTTGATTTATCCTCTCAAACACTATAAATTTAAAAGTATCGCTAAAGGCGGGTAATTAATAGTTGTTCTATATGCGGTATTATGAAGGATACTGGTCTTAGTGGGCAATTTTGAAATAGAGTTAAAAAAATAATTCCGCTGATTGGTTAAATCTCTAATTGAATAAATCAGATTTAAACACTAAGATGAGCCGGATAAAGAATGGGTGACTGGTAGATATCCTTAAATAAATTTCCCGAATCAGACGTATCCGGAATAAAATCAGGAAATAGAAAAAAAGGGCAAGCCCCTTATATCGCACCGCTACAACCCTTTACCCTTGCTTTCTTCCGAACCTGGGGGAGTTCAAGGGGAGCTGGTCGTATAAGACTTACCCCGTGTTAAAGATAGCAAAAATTATTTCTCTGAAGGATGTTTCTTCCCTGCACGTAATTTTTCTAGGGTTTTTTGAATTCGGTCACGCCTGGTATCATGGCTTTTTGACGTGAGAATCCAGACCATATATTCTTTTTTATTTGTGAATGAGAGGCGTCCAAATTTTTCAAGAGCTTCTGGATAAGCTACAAAAGCCAGTTCAAGGTCAGGTGGAAAATTTATTTTCTTGTTATTCAGATCAATAAATTCAGAGAAAACATTTTGTCTGCCCGATCGGTTGAAAGTTTCCACATCTAAGCCATCTTCTAATGGTTTAAATCGCATAGCTGACCAGTCTTCACTGATAGAGATAATTGAAACACTCTGTAAGCCTCTGGCATTTAAAGATTCCCATCCTTGATTCATGCCGAGTTCAGTCGGTATTCCTGAGCTTTTTTTGGGAAAAGCAACCCAAAAGAGTTTTCCAGGTTTAAGGTGATTTAATAAAATATGTGCCTGATGCTCAAGATCAGCTCTGTTTGAAGCAAACAGTAATGCCAGATCATATTTTCCTGATGGGTGAAGTTCAAAAACTGCCTCAGGTGGTAGCGGTTGTAGCCATTCCTCGAATTCGGCTGGGGCATTCAGTAGTAAAATCCGGAATCCGGTTTTTATCTGAAGCTTTTTAGATAAGGGGGTGTCTGACATGCATGAGCGGTTAAACGAATTTAATGAAACTTTAGCTTTGAAAAAAAATCCCAGACGACAATCCCTATACTTATTACAATGTTAAAAGAATGTTTGGTGCCAAACTGTGGTATTTCTATACCGCCGATACATTCAGCAAGTGCTTCATCTGAAACACCGTTTACCTCATTGCCAAATACCAGGGCATATTTTACTCCTGATTGTGGTTCAAATTCCTGCAAGTTCTGGCTGGTTTGAAGTTGCTCTATTGCCCAAACCTGGTAACTATCATCTTTAAGTTGCCTGATGGCGGCAGTTGTATGTTCAAAGTATTCCCATTTTACCGAATTTGTAGCTCCTAAAGCAGTTTTATCTATTTCTCTATGCGGCGGTTGGGCCGTAATACCACAAAGACAGATTTTTGTGATCGCGAATGCATCTGCAGTTCTGAATGCTGAACCAATGTTATGCATGCTTCGAACATTGTCAAGTACCAGCACAATTGGAAATTTTTTCATTTCCTGAAATTCTGCTGTATTTATACGGTTTAATTCTTGTGTCGAAAGTTTTATCATCAGATTACTGTCAGTGTTTGCAGCCATATTTTTATATTCAATAAAAAACCGCGAATTTAAGCTATTCGATATAGGTTAAGTATTGTTTATTTTCGGCTGTTAATATTAGCCCAGGTTTGACAAAACTATCAGTTAAAGAAGTAAAAGAAACACCCCTGATGGGGCAGTATAATAAAATAAAGGCCACTTATCCTGATGCTCTGTTATTATTCAGGGTGGGCGATTTTTATGAAACCTTTGGGGAAGATGCTAAAAGGGCTGCATCTATCCTGGGTATTGTCTTAACCCGAAGGGCAAACGGAACGGCTACCTATATTGAACTTGCAGGTTTTCCTTACCATTCTCTTGATACCTACCTGCCAAAACTTGTTCGGGCAGGTTTAAGAGTGGCCATCTGTGATCAACTTGAAGATGCCAAAAATGTAAAAACAATTGTAAAAAGGGGAGTAACTGAACTCGTTAGCCCTGGAGTAGCATATAGCAGCAATATCCTGGTTCAAAAATCAAGCAATTACCTGGCTGCTGTTTACATTGAGCATCAGCATACTGGAATTGCTTTTTTAGATATTTCGACTGGTGAATTTATTGCTGCTGAAGGCAATAGTGCCTATATCGATAAATTACTACAAAGTTTCAGGCCTGCTGAAGTTTTGTTAAGAAAGGCAGATAACACCGGCTGGACAGAAATTTATGGGGCCCGCATTATTCCTTTTTTACAAGACGACTGGATCTTTGGTCATGAATATGCCAGAGAGACTTTACTTAAACACTTTGAAGTAAACTCTCTGATGGGGTTTGGCCTTGAAGAAAAAAAACTGGCATCTATCGCTGCTGGAGCCTGCCTACATTATATCCATGAGGCAAGACATACCCGCATTCCGCATATCTCCTCGATTTCGCGCATAGATGAAGATCAGTATGTCTGGCTTGACAGGTTTACGGTTCGCAATCTTGAATTAATTCATCCCAATAGTGAGGGTGCAGTACCCTTGATTGATGTGCTTGATCAAACGGTTTCACCGATGGGGGCAAGGCTATTGAGAAAATGGCTGATTCTTCCACTTAAAGAAGCAGCCGCAATAAATGAAAGGCTTGACAGAGTACAATCATTTTATGATCATCGAGAAAGTGCGGGTACTCTGTCAGACCTTATACATTCAGTAGGTGACCTTGAACGCCTGATTTCTAGAATTGCTCTGCAAAAAGCAGGGCCACGTGATTTGCTTCATGCCGGCTTTGCTTTGATGACAATCGGCAAAATCTTAACACTTCATCAAGAATTTTCAGGTAGCAGCATGCAAGTCTTGTTTTTAAGGCTTGACCCACTCGTTGAATTGCAGGAAAAATTACTCACAACTTTGTCTAAAGAACCTCCTGTGCTGCTTTCAAAAGGTGGGGTTATTGCAGAAGGTATAGATGAAGAGCTTGATGAGCTTCGTAAAATTGCTTTCAGTGGTAAAGATTACCTGTTCGAAATACAAAAGCGAGAAGCCCTGAACACAGGGATAAGCACCTTAAAAATTAATTTTAATAATGTATTTGGATATTATTTTGAAGTGACCCATGCCAATACCCCCAAGGTACCAGCAGAATGGATCAGAAAACAGACCCTTGTCAATGCTGAGCGGTATATCTCACCAGAGCTAAAAATTTACGAGGATAAAATTCTGGGTGCTGAAGATAAAATTTCGGTCATTGAATCACGTATCTACGTTGAGCTTCTAAAATATATGCTTGACTATATCAGGCCGATTCAATTAAATGCTCAGGTGCTGGCTGAAATTGATGTGTTGCTTAATTATGCTTCAATATCGCTTGCTAATAATTATAACAGGCCATCAATCAATTCGGGTAGGGTTTTAAAAATCATGGCCGGAAGACATGCTGTGATTGAAAAGCAACTTGCGCTTGGTGATAAGTATGTACCCAATGATTTATTGCTTGATCCCGACAACCAGCAAATTATGATGATAACCGGCCCTAATATGGCCGGGAAATCAGCCTTACTCAGACAGGTTGCTTTGATTGTGATTATGGCTCAGGCTGGTTGCTTTGTGCCCGCAGATACTGCTGAAATAGGCTTGGTTGATAAGGTATTTACGAGGGTAGGGGCTTCTGACAACTTATCAGCAGGGCAATCAACCTTTATGGTAGAAATGAATGAAACGGCCAGTATCTTAAACAATTTATCAGATCGCAGCCTTGTACTGCTTGATGAAATCGGTCGTGGCACCAGTACCTATGATGGTATTTCAATCGCCTGGTCTGTTGCTGAATACTTGCATGAGCATGCCCGTTACAGGGCAAAAACCTTATTTGCTACTCATTATCATGAGCTTAATGATATGGAGAAGCAATTCGATCGTATCCATAATTTCAATGTTTCAGTAAAAGAAAGCAATAAGAAAATCATCTTCTTACGTAAACTCGTCGCAGGCGGTATAGCACATAGTTTTGGGATACATGTGGCAAAAATGGCCGGTATGCCAGCCCTAGTTTTAAGCCGGGCAGCTGAAGTATTGCGAGAGCTGGAATTGCAACGTGCAACATCGCCTTCTGAAAAAAATTTGCCGTCCGGTAGTCCGCAGGCAGATGAAACGCTAAAAGATCAGGCGGATGAAACCCTTAAAGATCAGGCAGGTGCTGTAACTGGGTTTTTTAAAAATTCTGGCCTGTTGCCTCAGGTAAGTTTAGCAAGGCCTGCAACAGGCGCTGTTCAGCTTAGTATGTTTTCACTTGATGACCCACTCCTTATTAAAATTCGGGATTCTCTTAAAGGTTTAGACGTTAATACATTGACACCTATTGAAGCATTGATAAAGCTTCATGAAATGCAGGAATGGTTTAAATTATAGTTTCAGGCTGCCTAATCAGTAAAATGGTTTTTTCAACGGTAATTTGTTTTTTCAATAAAATTTCACAGACATGAAGAATATACGCCCGGTAATGATTTCAGAGATGCTCTACAGATTGCAGTTTAACTTTACCGTTATTCCCATCTGAACCTTGAAAAATGGTGCCATTACGAAAACCGCTTAAAGGCCGCCCGGGGGTAGAGCCTGATCTTATCTGAGACTGAATAATTGCCATATCTGTATTGGGGCTGATACTTCCCTTTCCGCCATCGGTATTTACTATTACATAATTCTCAGCAGTACGCTGACTAATCTGAGGCTTTAAACCAGTGGCTAGATAATGTATCGTAACATTACCACCGTGTCCCATTGGATAACTGCGGTTTCCGCCAACAGTATTTTTACCTACTGCATTGATGATCAACCCATTTAAGCCGACAAAATTCATTCTCAGGTCGAAATTTGTACCATTATTTCTACCGTCATCACCACTGATAGAACATTTTTTATCTGTTTCAACATAGCCTGCTATAATGATGACATTCTTTTTTCCCATTGCCACAATTCTGGCCCCTGCATGCATGATCAGGGTATCAATTTTAAGAGTTACGCTTGAATCAGCCCCTCTGATGTAAAAAACGTGTTTTTTTGTCAGTTCGAGTCTGCTCATTTCCATTTTCTGGACAAAGCCTGAATTAACCCCTGATATCAGGAAAGTCAGACCTAACAATAAATAAATTTTCATTTGGTTGAAGTTCTTAATTAAATTTACAGGTATTGCCGTAAACTTTCACGCGTTCAAATGTTTCAATTTTATCACACATATCTAATAACTATGAAACTGAGAAGTTTTTACCTGGGTATATTGGTTTTTTCACTTTTCATTTTGCCTTCATGTGCCCAGAATAAGGTAGTTGCGCCACGAACTGATCTTACTTCAAAAGCAAGAGGGTCTTATAGTGTGGGAGATAGTATCCGCAACTTTAGTTTAAAAAATTATGATGGTAAGAACGTGTCTTTAACTGATTTCAAGGCGGCCAAAGGTATTGTTATCGTATTTATGAGAAATACCTGTGAATATTGTCAGGCCTATGAAAGCCGGATTATTGCGCTTGATAAAAAATACAAGCCCCTGGGATATCCCCTGATTGCCATTAGTCCTTTTGGAGATGACCCAAAAAATTACCCAAAAGATGATTTACCCCATATGAAACTTATGGCTGAGAAGCGGGGCTATACTTTTCCCTATTTATCCGATGATAAGCTACGCGTTACTAATCTATTTGATGACCAGTATACCCCGGTATCATATATCCTGCAGCACAAAAACGGAAAAATGATATTGATTTATGCGGGTGATATCGATGATGACTGGGAAAACATACATCCTGTAAAAAAAAACTTTACTGCCTCAAAGCTTGATAGTCTGTTAAGGTTAAGATAAGCACTTACTTTTATTCTTAACAGAAAGACCCGGCTAAACCATTTGCCCGACAGTTAATTGTATTTACGCCATTTAGTAACGACCTTTAATTCCTCTATGTTGAAAAAGAATCCGATTGTCAGAGAATACCATAAATGGAAAGATTATATCCGTACCGACCTGCTCATGTATCTGGTGATGATTATTCTAATAATCACGGCTCTTCTTTTTTTTAAGTAACACCTTATATTTTATGATCAAGCTTTTTCTAAAAAAACCTCTTGTTTTCTTTGACCTTGAGACAACTGGAGTTGATATTGCCAGAGACCGCATCGTTGAATACTCATTTCTGAAAATTAATATTGACGGTACTGAAGAGTCTAAAACGGGAAGAGTAAACCCAGGAAGAACAATACCCTTGGTTACTTCGTTAATTCATGGTATTTATGACGAGGATGTCAAAGACGCCCCATTTTTTGGGCACATAGCAAAAGATCTGCTGGTTTTTCTGAAAAGCGCTGACCTGGCAGGGTATAATTCAAATAAATTTGATCTGCCAATGCTGGTTGAAGAATTTTTACGTGTAGAGCTTGAACTTGACATGAATGGCCGTAAAATGGTTGATGTTCAGAATATCTTTCATCAAATGGAGCAACGAACCCTAAAGGCCGCCTATAAGTTTTACTGTGATAAGGATATCATTAATGCACATTCAGCCGAAGCTGATATTCGGGCAACTTATGAGGTATTATTAGCACAGCTCGAACGGTATCAAACTACCGAATATATAGATAAGAGTGGTAAAAAATCAATTCCTGTAGTAAACGATGTTGACCTGCTACATAACTTCACATACTTGCGAGATTGCGTAGATTTTGCAGGGCGAATGGTATTTAATGAGCATGGTAAAGAAGTTTTCAACTTTGGTAAGCATAAAGGCAAGTTGGTTACTGATATTTTTAAACTAGAGCCCAGCTATTATGATTGGATGATGAAGGGTGATTTCCCGTTAAATACAAAACGTAAATTAACCGAAATCAGACTTCGCGGTTTTGGTGTTAAATCTTAAATTTCCTACAATAAACAGCCTAAAGTAAATGCAGATTAACCTTTTTAGAGAAACCTGGACTTTACTCAAAAAGGAAGCGGTATTGGAATGGAGAACAAAAAACTCGATTCAGGCAATTTTAATTTATGCGCTATCGACTGTGTTTGTCTGCTACTGGGCTCTTCATACAACAGAACCTCCGGTATGGAATGCGCTTTTCTGGGTAATAATGGTTTTTTCAAGCATAAATGCTGCAGCAAAGAGTTTCATGCAGGAAAATCAGGCGCGGCAGTTATATCTGTTTACGATGGCAAGTCCACAGGCGATGTTTATTTCGAAACTAATTTTTAGTTCCGTTATCATGGTAGTTTTAACGCTATGCTCTATTTTTTTGTATTCTTTATTATTGGGCTTTCCGGTTATCTATCCTGATAAATACCTCCTTTGCCTGGTTATGGGAGCATTAAACCTGAGTGCAATTTTTACCTTACTGTCTGCGATTGCATCAAGAGCTGGCAATAATATGACACTGCTCTCGATACTGGGTTTGCCCCTGGTGTTACCGGTAATTTTTATTTTAATAAGGTTTTCAGCTTCTACCTTGATGGGAGCTGTTCTTATGTCTGGTTCTCGGGATCTTATTGCGCTTGCGATGCTATACATCATCATCGTAGGCACATCTTTACTCGTATTTCCTTACATTTGGCGCGATTGATATTTCACACTTAATTTCAATTATGATTTATAAAAACTGGTGGAAATGGACAGGATTTATCCTGGTAATGTACACTGTCATTGCTGGTCTGGCAATTCCTCTGGGACCTGGAATTGCTTCTATTACGCCTGCTTCAACTCGTGCCGGAGATACGGTCAGAATACAAATTCATACGGTTAATGCACATTTTCTGAAGCATCCTGCTGGTCTCCAAGCAGGTTTACTTGGAACAAGTATAGCTATAAAACCTTTTCAGATCAGGTCGTTAGCCAATAATCAGCTTGAGGCTGCTTTTGTCATTCCGTCAGCACTGATCAGAAGTCGCGGAACTGTGAATCTGCTCGATCTTGAGGTTGGTTCTGATTATGATGGTATGCTTATTTACCGTCAGTCTCTGGAAGTTCTGCCCGATACAGTTTTCCTGAACGGACATAAATCGTCAGCAATAATTTCCCAAGCCAAACTTGAAGTGCATAAAGTAACCCCGGCATGGTTCAATTTTCCATACCGCACCATCGTTTATGAATCGATCAGAAATTTGTATTTCCATGTTTGTATGTGGTTTGCCATGATTACCCTGTTCTTCGTATCTGTTGTTTATAGTGTCAGATATCTAAAAAACGGAAGCCCCAAAGATGACCGTATTGCTGCTGAAAGTATCAATGTAGGCGTATTCTTTGGCATCCTGGGGCTCATAACAGGAACCATCTGGGCAAAATTTACCTGGGGTGACTGGTGGCCAAATGACGCCAAGCTGAATGGTACTTTAATCTCAATGCTGCTGTACCTTGCCTATATTATTCTCCGTAATTCACTTGAAGAAGAACAGCGTCGGGCAAGAATAAGTGCAGTCTACAATATCTTCGCCTTCCCGATGATGTTTGTACTGATCATAGTATTACCAAGACTTACTGATTCGCTACATCCGGGAAATGGGGGTAATCCGGGTTTTAGCAGTTATGACCTTGATTCACATATGCGGTTTGTATTTTATCCGGCATGTATAGGCTGGATTTTGATTGCTGTCTGGCTTGTAACACTGAGATTGAGAATGCGTACAATTGAATATAAAATAGAAGACGAAATTTAAGAATAATTTAAAATAGAATAAATGAAACGTATTATAGGTACATGCCTGGCCCTTTTACTGGCAGCCGAAGTCATGGCTCAGGATAATGTAAATGATTCAACTGGTCTTCGTGCCGGAGGAAAAATTTACGTGGTTATAGCAGTTATAGCTGTAATATGGGCAGGTTTTGGAGTTTTATTATTTTCTATGGATAACCGTCTTCGTAAAATTGAAAAGTCAACGGCAAAGAAAATTCGTTAGAATCAAATATAATTGGCAGTTAACCAATTTAAATTTGGTGGTCTTGTAATTTTATTGAAATTTGCTCACCGATCAATAACATAAATTTACACTAAGTGTATGAATACAAT
>Ga0123339_10003783_pt1 | contig 10021 bp, 13 predicted proteins | sample lystaG_FD_89956 | JGI IMG/M metagenome (GOLD analysis project Ga0123339, IMG submission 89956) | Glacier valley bacterial and archeal communities from Borup Fiord, Nunavut, Canada, to study Microbial Dark Matter (Phase II) -... | ecosystem: Environmental > Aquatic > Freshwater > Ice > Glacier ... | reverse complement strand
ATTAATTCGTAGGGAAAAAAAATCTAGTAAGTAAATAATTGGAGGATAGTAACACCATGGACTACGGACAGTTTTAGAAAATGTCTAAATTTTTCTACCTTACCATACTTTAGAGTTCAGTTTAAAATATTAAAAATAATATATGTCTGATAATAATATGAATTATAGTTAACCAAAGCTCCTAAAATTAAACTTTTACACGATAGACTAAGTGAAGTTATTCTAGAATTTTGTAGATTTCTCTTAGTTCCAAGCGTAAATGGTAAAAGTTTACAAATATTACTTAAAATATTTGACATTTTCGATGATGTGAATGAGTTTAGTGGGTGATTAATTAAGTTGAGAATTAGCTTAGCATAAATAAAATCTTCAAATTAATGAATTAAATTTGTTTATTTATATAAATTTAATAAATATTCAAAATTTGATAAAATTAATTATGGAACCAATAGAAAAAATTTTTAAACTAAAAAGTAGTTTATATTCATATTATCTGGATTTAGAAAATTTAGATTTATTAAAAACTTATAACTCTTTAGATTTAACTATCATTCTTTATCCTTTTAACAAAAATATCAATTCGAAGAGCTTTAAATTTTTACCCTATGAAGAATATGTAAAAGATCTAACTGAGAAAAAGAATACTATTTATTACTCCATTGTTAATTATGCAAACGTATTTTTTGGAATAGGTGCAGGTGTATTTGTACTCTTATTATATATATTTTCCAATAGTCAAGATTTTTTTAATTTGCAATCAAATATTACTGCTTTAACTGCCTATGGATTGGCAAAAGAACTATGGAAATTTGTTGAAAATCTTTTAATCAATATTACCTATAATTTAAAATTAAGTTTTCAAGAAATTCAGTATTCTTTTAGATTAAGAAAACAAACTACTATCTCAAAATTCAGTAATCTTGCTAAAGAAAAGAGATATGGAACCTCAGTAATTTTACCGTTTAAACTAGACTTGATAGAAGAAAGTAATTCTGAAACTTTAAAAATAAAGTTTACTAGATCTCAACTTAAATCAGTTAGAGATGATAATATTCAAATACTAGAAATAAAACCAATTGATGAAAACACATTTAATCAGTTGAAAGAAGGTTTCATGCTAGCTGTTAAGGTAAGTTTAAATAATAGATTTCTTTTTATATTTAATAAAACTATAGAATATTTTCAGGCAATAAATAATAAAGAAAAAGGTACTATTGGTGAAGATGGCTATTTTATCAAAGATACTGTTAGAAAAAAAAGCGTATTAAATTTAGGAAGATTTAAATATTATTCTAATAAAGATAGATACATCGCTGATACACATATGTTTATATAAGGGTTAAATTTTAAATAAATATTGAAATATTTTTATTTTATATAACTAATTCATATAATTTCAATAAAGTTAAGTTTAAAATGATGATTACTATCCAACAAGATAGTATACTTATTAAGGAACTTGATAAAAGTGATTGGTCAAAATTCATAAACCTTAAACTTAAACAAATTCAAAAAAATTTGTAAGTGATGTTGTATACTCTATAGCTCAATCAAAATATGAACCTTACTATAAACCACTCGGTATTTATTTCAATAACTTACCTATAGGATTTCTTATGTTTGGAAAAGATATAGATGATAACAAAATATGGATTACAAGATTTATAATTGACAAAAATTATCAGAATAAAGGACTTGGAGGTACAGCATTAAATCTTTTAATTAATTATATTAAAAATACATTAAAAAGCAATGAGATTTATTCATCATACGTTGAAGATAATAAAGTTTCTAGCTACATTTTAAAAAAGAGAAGTTTTAAACCAAATGGTAAAGTTATTGATGGCAATGAAAAGGTATTAGTCTTAAAATTTAAAGTTATACAAACTATTTAGAATTGTTTTCTAATAACAATTTTATCTCTCTGATGGTTAATCTTTTCTTAACTTTTAAGCTAATAATTTTTTTTAAGCGATTTAAGGCTTCTGTTCGATTATATCTTCTTACAAGACCTGTATCGTTTTGTTTAAAAAGAAGAATACCAATTTCTGTATAAAACTTTATAGTACTATATCTTATACCTGATAGAAGGACTAATTCACTTATAGTTATGTATTCTGATTTTTTAACTTTTTCAAGGTTACGAGCTTTAGACATTTAGTGAACAACGGATGTTAGCATTGCAGCAGTATTTATAGAATCAATTACCTGCTTTATACTTTCTATAATTAAAATAATCTCATTTGATTCTTTTGAATTATCTTTTTTTAAGTCATTAATTTTTTTATTTAAATCATCTCTTTCATAATCTGAAAAGTACGATTTTAAAAGTTTACTTTGATCTAATAATAAAACTAATGCTACAACTAAAGGTTCAACTTTTCCCTCTTCTAAAATCTCAGCTCTAATTTGTTGAATAATTGAATCAACAAATTTTAAATCAGGTATGAATAAAGTCTTATTAAATATCAATAAAAATCTACTTTTAGTTTTATTAATCGCCTTTTTATTACTAAGGCTCTCTATAAGCATATTAAAAACAGTTTTTGAACTCCAAGAAATGGATTTAGAAATTAATCTATTTAACTTTATTAGCTTTGAGAAAGAGCTAGTTTTTTTAATTATATAATCATAATAATCTACATTACTTAATGAGTTATCTTTAGTTATTAAATATTGGTTTTCTATTGAAATCTTTTTTTGAATTATTAAGTCAATTATAACTGCAGCATTTAGATATGCTTCAATAAAAGATTTATATCCAGTTATTGTCTGTTTTATACCACCTAGTTTTGTTAAAGAAAGTAGTAAAAGCTGTTCAGGAAGGGTAAAATGTGCAATCATATTGTTAAAATAATAATATTAAGTAGTAAGTAGCACTTACCACTTAATGTTAGCACATTTTTATAGATATGTAATTCACTATTAATCACCAATTTATTGTATAGATAATCTAAATACTAAGAAAACCGCGAAACCCTCTACCACTATAGTAAGAAGATGCACCATTATGATAAATAAAGACATTATTATATCGTCTGTCAGCAAAAAGAGCACCTCCTAGTTTTCTTATATCCGAAGGTGTCTCTAACCAACTAGAAGTCTTGTTATCAAAATTCCCAAGTTTCTGTAAATCTCTGTATTGTTCTTCTGTAAGAATTTCAATATTCATATCGGTTGCCATATCAATAGCATTATTTTTTGGTATAAATGTTTTTCTTGCTTCTAACCCGGCATTGTCATAACAAATATTTCTACGCCCTTGAGGAGTTTCAATAGAACAATCATAAAAAGTATATTTAGATGTCTCTTTATTATAACTAACAACATCTGGTTCACCTCCAGTTTTTTCCATTTCATTAAGTGACCATAATTTTCCATTATTAGATTCAAGCTTTGTTTGCAATTTAGCCCAATTAATACCTTTATGACGGTTTATATTATTATCGAAGCGTACCTTTAGTAACTTGATTAGTTCTTCTTGTTGATCTGATGATAATTCTTTATTTAATATTGACATAATTTTTATATTAATAAATAAGTAGTTATTTTCTATTAATTCTTAAACTTTGATAACTTAAATCTATTAAAACTTTTTCAGGCAAGCTTTTAGGATCTATTTCTAACACATTAGCTACAAAACAAGCTAGATCAATGAGGCTCTATCTTTTCCTTTACTTTTTCATCAAATAGCATTGCTATTTTTTTATCTAATGTATAAATTTGTATTATACGTAAAGTTAACTCATTATTATAATTCTTCATACTAATTAATCTTGTACCAGGAATTACTAATCTTGAATCAAGTTCTTTTATGCTACCTACTTGTTTAGGTATTAATATTTCCATCGTAACTTTTTAGCTTCATCTAAAGTATCTGGTGCAACTGATACAATAAATAGATCTGCCTGTTTAGGTTGGAGATTAAATAGAAAATCGACCTTTTTTCTTAAAAAATAATCAAGTTGAACCGAATTATCCAATGGTAATGCATTAAATAATACATCTCCAAATTGTCTCTCAACTGTTCCTTCATCTGATTTTTTAAAACCCTCTAATACTTTTATTAGCTAGAAACTAGTTATAAATTTGTCAAGATTTTAGGTTTACTAAAAAAGGATTGGCTTTGATAATTATATTTCTGACATATTAAAGAATGATAGATTATTTACATTAGTATCTTAACGTAAATTTATTGGCTTTAAAAGGATAAAGGCAACACATCTAATTACTCTTTCGAGATAATCATTTTGACGATGTATTGCCTTTAATTTAGAAACCTAACTTTTGAAGCCAGGTCATTGCGAACAAGGAACCTATACCAATAAATGATCCAAGCCACCAACCTGAATTAGTGCCGAGTAGGCATAACATTAACGCTGATGACCCAGCTGTAACTAAGAACCACAAAGCTGTGGAAGGCTTAATAACCCATTCTCTTCCACATTTAGTGAGAATCATCAATGTTAGTGGAACTAATGCAAGAATCAATTGAATAGTTGGTACTTTTGCTAAAAAGCTAAAGTAAGCCAGCATCACAATGATAATCATGCTTAATCCACTCCAAAACATTTTCCATATGAACATCTTACGCCTCTTTCTTTTCTTACTTGAACTGTATATATAGTATATCATAGTAATATATATTTGTCACTACTTTATGGTAACTTTATTAGATATTTAATATATTATTAGAGTTCTAAAAATAACACTATATATAAAGCATATTAAGGTGGGATCTTCTATTCTTAGTCGCCTAGATCAGATAACTTTAAGTACTTAAGCTTATTAACTAATTGTAACTTTAGAATTAAAGTTACAATAAAGCTATTTAGAGGATATTAAGAAGTAATTAGAAGAATAATTAATAAATTTGAAATTATAAATACTGGTTATACCTAAATTCATCTCACTAGATTTACCTTATCCCTTTAATACCATGTTCATTGCTTTCATTATCTTCGTCGTTTTCGCCAAGGTTAGCTTTTATTCCATTAATTAATGTATAAATATAATTAAATGCTAGTCCTAGACCTCCAGGTATTTCTATAGAGATAATATTTTTATTTGGTTTTATATACAATTGAGGAAATTCTGCTGAGATTCCATAAATTAACTCTGATCTTGTTTTTCCTAATATCTTCTGCATATTTTCAATTATGAAATTATAAATAACATGCCCCTGATTCTCATCAAATCCTCTTTGATAATTAGACTTACCTTTAAAGACATGGTCTACTAAAAATACTCCATTTAACCAATCTATATTTCCTTGGGCAGCTTTTGCCTCAAAGGCTTCAAAAGATGGAGATGTTTCAATATCTTCTATTGATATTTCTAATCCTTCTTCTCTTCCAATTGAGGCAATTAAAACTTTTAACACTCTTACTTTTCTCTCATCGTCATCAATTATATATATATATATATTTTCATAATTTTATTAATAATTGCAGTAATTATATATTAATCTTTTGAAATATGATAATTAGATTAATTGGATCAATTAGTTATTAGAAAGACTATACTATATCTTATAAATAAACAACAAAGTATCGGATTTTCTTATAAATTAATGTATAATTAGTCATTACTTTACAGTAACTTAAAACTTTATGCAGCATAATAATGTAAACACTAATTCATCATATTGGCTAGTGGAAAATGAGGATGATGAAGAGTTAAAAGCCTTACAATATAAGGTTACAATGTTAATTTCATATTGCCAGAGAGGTATGTGGGTTACTGCCGCAGACCTTATTGCAAAAATGCAAATAAGCATTAAAAATAATGCTAGCTACAATCTAAAGTACTGGAATGAGCTAGCTTTATTACTAATACATCCAAGTTGGAATATATTATTACCCGATTTTCCACCAGGAATATTTAATACTATTAATCAAGAAAGAGTTTTAAGATTTAACAAATTAGCAGATTACAGAGTATTTTTTGATCAAATATTAATATTCATGTATAAATACTTAATTAAATTAGCACAACCTGCTAAGCAAGATAATAGTCCATCTGCTAAAGTCACAAGGCTTTTTACTATTACACTACAAGCTCTTCGCACCGCTATTAATAATAGCAATGATATTGAAATAAATAAAAACTTAGATTGTTTAATTGCTTTACTTACCAATAACCATTTAAGTCAGGAGGTAGTAATTATTGTCTTAATTGCAGACTTAGATAAATTACTTCAACAATTATATGATATATACCATATTAAGCAACATCAACAACCTTTGAATAATGATGATACAGTTCGTACACAACTGCGAAAAAATCTTAGCTATATTCATAATATTATTAAATTTCTTAATACTACAAAACAAACACCTGCTAATTACCTAATTCATGACAAGATAGAGAAGATACGTCAAATGTTAAATATGAATGCATTAACAACTAGTTATGCAGAAGCCTAATTAAGTGTTTAAGTTTAAATTTGTGTATTAATTTTGTTATATATTGTATTTTACTTTCAACATTTGCAGTACACCTATTTGTGTACTATAATATAGAACAAAAGCTATGTTTAATTACTAGCTAAAGCTCATTAAAAATATGAATGCTTGGTTGGTTTGATAAAGAAATCTTATATGATTGTTTTATCAAGCCAGCCAGGAAATTTGGTTCTGGAAGGCTTTAAGGAGTGACTATGTTTACAAAACGTTTCGGTATGGTAATTGTATCTTTGCTCGTTACGCTTTTTAGCGTAGCAAAGCACCAACTTCACAAGCAGCAGGCGGACCTGTGGTCCACAGTTGCACTGCAGTTGAATTGCGTTTAGTAGGCAAAAGTGGGATAGTTTATCAACATAAGCTAATTCCGCATACAGACGCAACCTTTGAATGGTTAGATGTTATGCCTGGCGCAGGTGGCCCAAACGTAGATGTCACCATTTTTGGTTTCAATTCCCTAGAAACAGGTACTGGCGCATATGAACCTGTTGGACAAAACTTTACTGGGGGAGGAGTATTTGTTTATGATGGGTGTTTACTAAATGGCAAAACACCTGTACTGCTTGTGACTAAACCACATTCACATCGTTAAAGCTTCAACTTAACCCCAATAACACATTCATATTTTCCCCCCTCCAAGCGAGGGGGATCCTTTATTTTTATCCTTAAAATTTTTTGCCTATTACTTTATATAATACTAAAACTGGGTTTACTACGAATAACTAATTTAATATTTACAAAAAACCTCCTAATTACTTCAATTTGCCATTTTATACTGCAATACTTATTCTTTATTACAAAAGCTATTCTTTATCTTTAAATAATAGATTTAAGAATATAAATTTCAAAATGCATTAAAGTTAAAATTAAAGAATGATATAATTCAATAAGTTGTTATGCACAATTGCTAACACAAGCAACTTAAAAATTTAGTTTATATATCCGGACGCAAATGTTTATTAATTAATAACTATTTGTGTCCGGATATTTGAATCAAGGAATTGGAACAGATAATATGCCAACTAAAACTAAGAAAAAGTCAAATCCTAAGAATCGTTCAATAACTTTTCTAATCATTACAACTGTTATTGTGCCTGTAATAGGAATCAAAATCTTCCTTAATCTTAACAAGCAAACTGGAACAAACTTTTCTGCTGTTTCTGGGCTTACTCAACAGCAAGAGTTTAATGAGATAAAATCACTTGCTGATACTTTGTCATTAAACTATGGATGTGCCCAATGGACAGGAAATTGGACTTTATCCTCAACAGTTAATGGAGGCTTAGCTTTCCCAATAAAATGGAAACCAGGAGGTAACCCTTGTGTAATATTAGATAAGATTATTCTACCTGTAAACTTACCAATTAAAGTAGTAAGAATACTATTTCAAAAAGAATACAATTCATTAATTGTATTCGATTGGATGTCAAGAAACTTCAATGAGATAAAAGATCTACCTGATCAAGAGGTAAATACCATGGGTGATGGATTAGCGTTTTTATTACTTCCTAAATCTGATCAGTTGCTTTTAGGAGTAAGTTATCCCGATACTATTGAAGATAATTTAGCCTGGCACTGGAATGGAAATACAACGCCTAGTTGTACTAATCTTGAAGTTATAAATACTCTTTCTCAAGGAGAAAAGCAGATACTTGCAGGGGGGGTTGAAGCAAATATGAAACAGAAGAATTGTTTCTAATCACTGATTTAAAACAATATAAACTAAAAAAGCGGGAAGATAAATCTTCCCGCTTAACTTAAATTATGCTCTAATTAAGACTTATATAAATTGTTAAAATGTTACACTTCTTTTTAACTAATAAAATAATCTTTAAAGAATAAACTACCTAATCAATATGTCGGCTAAATATGTAAACAATATAATGTCAATTTTATATAGTGATGGTATAATTATTCTGCTTAAATAACCTAAGCACACGATCTTTGAGAATGAAATAAGGAAAAAACCAGTGAAAAAGAAAATCAGTAGTATCATGTTGGCAATTTTTGCCATACTGCTTGCAGGTTGCTCGCAAGCACCAGGAACAAAAGTAGAAGCCACCACAGCCTTTAGGCTTTTGGATGTGACTAGTTCTGGAACGAAAAGTTCCAATCAGGTAGCCGAATCATATTGGCAAATCCCTTCCTCTAGCAGTATCCTTCGTTGTATTCATGATGTTGGACGTGAAGGGATCTATAGTCCTCGTGCATGCTATCAATTCAGTATACCTACAGGAATTCCTGCAGGAGCTGTTTTACTAGCTCTAAATATTGGCACCGGACAAAAAAACCAAAGTGTTTGGGATGTTGGAGATAAGAGAATGCTAATATGCAATCACTCACGTGACTGGTGGTCAAGAGGAACCACTTCAAGCGTAGACGGATGTGAAAAGTTCCTCTTGCCTAAAGATGTAGCGACAAGAGCTATACTTGCAAGCATGAATTCTGGGGAGAAAATTACTGCCCAGACATTCTGGAATACTGAAGATGGTGGCGTTACCGTATGCGACCATAATACAATTTCTAATGGGTTCCTAGGTCTAGGAGGAGGTAGTTTTGGTGAGGAATATAAGTGTCAAAAAATGAATATTCCTACCAACCTATTCCCTGCAGACTTTAAGAGTCCTGTATTGGCAGCTATTACCTCAGATGTTAGTAGCCCATGGGAATCTCTTTGGCAAAATGCTGATGGAATAGTGGTGCACTGTATGCATGACTATAACGGTGGCGGCTTATTTTCCAATGAGACTATTGGAGCTGCAAAGTATTGTAATTACTGGAACGCTACTAGCGTTAAGATGTAATTTGCAGTGTAATTAGGTTAGAAGCTAAGCCGTCGATTCTATCGACGGCTCTCATTAAAAACAAATAGTCACTTTTTAAAACCTTAATAGATCCCTTCTTATGTAACATAACTTCAATCATAATCCCTATACTTTAATAATAACGAAACAGATACTATATAATTACTAAATGAATTTTTGAATACATAAATATATGGCATTTTTAGTTAGAATCAGATACGATAAAAATAGCTATACTAGTCCATTTAACTTACAGAATATACTCTATGGAATTCTAAACATCTTCAATGTAGAATAAGATATTAATTAATTTATATAATATGGAGATATCTAAGATTTCTATCTGGATATGCCCTCACTGTCAAAGGTGGGGAAGTAATCACATTCCTATAAAAGATAATTTCCAAATCTGCCAGACCTGCCTAGGTACCTCTACATTTATTAATTATGGTGGCAGATTACTTTATCTTAAAAAGCCAAGCTTTATAGATCTAAAGCTAAGAATTTTTTAATTCGATTTAAGCGTACTTTTATTTCTATAATTCTCTTATCATTATTAGTAATAAGCATTTTATATCTTAAAAAGAATATTATTAATAATTAAAATTATATTTTTAAGTTATAAAAATAATGAACGTAGGTTCTCCAACAAATAATTCAGACGAGGTAAATATTTATAAATTTTATTCAACTGATGCATTAAATCTTATTGATAATACTGTAAATAAAGTACGAAAAAACCATAAACAAATT
>Ga0123339_10003780_pt1 | contig 10027 bp, 10 predicted proteins | sample lystaG_FD_89956 | JGI IMG/M metagenome (GOLD analysis project Ga0123339, IMG submission 89956) | Glacier valley bacterial and archeal communities from Borup Fiord, Nunavut, Canada, to study Microbial Dark Matter (Phase II) -... | ecosystem: Environmental > Aquatic > Freshwater > Ice > Glacier ... | reverse complement strand
TGAGCAGGTCCTTGGGGAACGCCGCGACGCCGGTCGGGACCTCGATCCGCCGGCCTTCGGGGATGGTGAACCCGCCTTCGTCGAACAGCCCTTTATAAATCCACGTCGCGGTATTGAAGCTTCGCGTCGTCAGATAGATCATGATGTTGGTCAGCATCTGATCGAAGCTGAATGGCGGATCGACGTAGCCGTCCTTGCCCGTCCCGACGTCGGACCATCCGACGAACTTCTCGGCGAACCACGCGGCGACGCCCATCGGTGAGTCCATCATGGCGAAGCTCAAGCTCTGCGGCTTGGTCCCCTGCAACTGCAGATACGCCGTCTCGCGGTCGCGAACCTTTTGCGCCTTGGCCAGCCACGCGATTTCGTCGGGGGTCTCGGGGTGCATGTCGGCCGACCGCAAGCCGTAGCCGCTGAGATGGATCGCCGCGACGCGGGCACTGTCGAGCCCGATCCAGCCGCCGATGACACAGCCCCAGTCACCGCCCTGGTACAGATAACGGTCGTAGCCGAGCGAGCCCATCAGCGCGTCGTACAGCCCGGCCATCGCCCGCGGCCCGATCGGAGCGGGCGGCTTATCCGACCACGCATAGCCCATCAGCGAAGGAGCGATCACATGGAACGCCGGCCCATTCTCCACCTCCGGTTCCGCCAACCGGTCGACGATCGCATCGAACTCAACGATCGACCCCGGCCAGCCATGGGCGATGAGCAGAGGGCGCGCATTCGGGCGCGACGAGCGGCGATGAATCGTGTGAAGCCGTAGATCGTCACCTACCGCAACGCGGACCTGCGGATGACGATTGAGCCGAGCTACTGCCGCCGGCCAGTCGAAGACGTCGAGCCAGTACGTTCGCAAGCGCCGAAGGTAATCTCGGTTGGCCCCATAGTTCCAGCCGGCCGCCGTCGGTTCCTCGAAGAAGCGATACGATTCGACCCGGGCGCGAATCCAGGCGGCTTCGTCGGCACGGACCGGGATCGTGAATGGCTCGACCGCACTCATGCTGCCAACCGCGCCTTGCCTGCGGCAAGAATGAGGTCGCTGGCTTTCTCGGCGATCATGATCGTCGGCGCATTGGTGTTGCCCGACACGAGGAACGGCATCACCGACGCGTCGACGACGCGCAAGCCATCGACGCCGCGGACGCGAAGCGAACCATCGACCACCGACGCCGGATCGCTGCCCATGCGGCAGGTGCCGACCGGGTGATAGATCGTCTCCGCCCAGTCGCGCAGCCGGGCGAGAACCGTTGTGTCGTCCTGCACTGCCGCCCCCGGCCAGGCTTCCGCGCCGCGAAATGGCGCAAACGCCGGCGACGCGCCGATCCGGCGGGCGATGCGGACCCCGTCGAGCATCGTCCGGGCATCGTCGGGCGCCGACAGATAATTCGGATCGATCAGCGGCGGCGCCAGCGGATCGGGTGAGGCGAGCTTGATCGTGCCGCGACTGTCGGGGCGGACCTGGCAGATATGCATTTGGTAGCCATGCTCCGCCGACATTTCGCCGCGACCATGCGGCTCGCCTTTGTACGGCATGAAATGAATCTGGATGTCGGGCGCAGCCAGTCCCGGCCGCGTCGAGACGAACGCCCCGCTTGGCGTCGCCATGCTCGCACCCGAGCCGGTCTTGCCGAATTGCCACTGGACGAACGCCTGGAGCTTGCGATGAAACGCCTTGTTGGCGTTCAGCGTCACCTTCTGCGTGCAGGCCCATTGGACGATGACGTCGAGGTGGTCCTGTAGATTCTCGCCGACCGCGGGTAGATCGTGGACCACTGCGATGCCGAGCGCATGGAGGTCGGTCGCCGCGCCGATGCCCGACAGCAGAAGCAGCTGCGGCGAATTGATCGCGCCGCCGCACAAAATCGTCTCGCGCGCGCGCGCAGTTTCGGTCTTGCCGCCGCGCCGGTAGCGAACCCCCGTCGCCATTCGCCCGTCGAAGGTTACGGCCTCGACCTGCACGCCGGTGCGGACTTCGAGGTTCGGCCGCTTGAGGACCGGCGTCAGGTACCCGCGCGCCGCCGACCAGCGGCTGCCGTCCTTGATCGTCGCGTCGTAATGACCGGCCCCCTCCATCTGCGGCCCGTTGAAGTCGTCGGTCCGGGCGATGCCTGCCTCGACCGCCGCCTCGACGAAGGTTTCGGCCAGTGCGAGCGGATGCCGCCGCGCCGACGTGTGCAGCGGGCCGCCTTCGCCGTGCCACTCGCTGCTGCCCCGCTCGCTATGCTCGGCGCGCCGGAAATAAGGCAGGACGTCGCTCCAGCCCCAACCGGTCAGCCCCGTCTGCGCCCAGCGATCATAGTCACTGGCGTGGCCGCGGATGTAGACCATGCCATTGATCGACGACGATCCGCCAAGCACGCGCCCCCGCGGCCAATATAGTCGGCGGTCGCCCAGCTGTTTTTGCGGCACCGTCCAAAAGCCCCAATCGAAGGGGCTCGGCTTGTCGGGCGGGATGATGTTGCCGATGCCCGCAGGCATATGGATCAGGAGCGATTTGTCCGCCCCGCCGGCTTCGAGCAGCAGGACCCGCGTCGCCGGGTCAGCCGACAGTCGATTGGCGAGAACGCATCCGGCCGACCCCGCGCCGACGATAATATAATCGAACTGGTTCACGTGGCAGCCCTCAGAGCCCGCCCAACCTAATCGTTCGCCCGCGGCCCGCAAGCGGCCTCGTTCGCGAGTCGCTCGAAGACACCGATCGCGGCCGGCGCTTCGGGCGGCCCGGCGGCGACTTCGGCCCGTGACCACAGCCACGATCGTGCCGGGTCGTCGAGCATTGCCCAAGCCGGAAACAGACGGTCGGCGACCTCGCCGGCGAACAGTGGCTCGATGTCGAGATGTCGGTCGTCGCGCGCGATCCGATCGAACGCCGCCGAGACCGCCGCCTGCGGTCCTTCGAGCAGTTGCAGATAAATGTCCGATCGGCAGATCAGCGCGCCGGTAACATCGTCGCGGCGGTTGTTCCGGCGGGCCGCGATCAGGATGCCGCCGAGCATCGCCGCGTCAAAGCCGAATGGTCGCGAACTGTAAATCACGCGATGCACCGTCATATCGTTCCCCATCGATTATTCCAGGGTAGGCGCTTTGCTGCGATTAGTCGCCCCTTCACATCGACCGGCGACGCTGCCACATGATGCCGCATGAGCGATCCCGCCGCCGCCTTCGACGCCGCCGCTTACGGCAGGGTCAGCCGGGTGTCGCCGCTGGTGCGCCGCGTCCTCGCGCACAACCCCGGGCCGTTCACCTACACCGGCACCGGTACCTATATCGTCGGCCATGGTACCGTCGCGGTCGTCGATCCCGGTCCCGATGATCCGGCCCACATCGCCGCACTTCTCGCTGCGGTCGGCGGGGAAACGGTCAGCCATATCGTCGTCACCCACACCCACCGCGACCATTCGCCAGCGGCCCCGGCCGTCAAGGCGGCAACCGGTGCGGCGATCGTCGGCTGCGCGCCGCTGGTGCTCGACGACCTCGGTCCGCGCGCCGATGCGGGCTTCGACGCGACCTATGCCCCCGATGCGGTGCTTGGCGACGGTGAGCGCGTGACCGGTCCCGGCTGGACGCTGACTGCGGTCCACACGCCGGGCCACACCTCGAACCACCTATGCTTCGCGCTGGCCGCGGAACGTGCGCTATTCAGCGGCGATCACGTCATGGGCTGGTCGACCACCGTCGTCGCCCCGCCCGACGGCGACATGGCGGCGTACGTCGCCAGCCTGCGCCGTCTGCTCGACCGTGACGACACAGTCTATTATCCAACACACGGCGCGCCGGTGACCGAGCCACAGCGCTTCGTCCGCGGACTGATCACCCACCGCAAGCAGCGCGAGAACCAGATCCTCACGCGCCTGGCCGACGGTGCGGCGACCGTGCCGGCGATGGTCGCGGCGATGTATGCAAGCGTCGACTCGCGCCTTCACCCCGCCGCCGGCCTGTCGGTCACGGCACATCTGATCGACCTGCGCGACCGCGGCATCGTTACGCCACAGGGTGACGGCTGGGCGCTCGCGGCGTAGGGTCAAACGATGGACGCCCGCCTCAACCTGTTCGGTCTGCCCGCCGGCCTCGACCTCCACACCGAGATCGCGCGGCTGCGCAAGGAGCGCAACGCCGTCATCCTCGCGCATTATTATCAGGATCCGGTGCTGCAGGATTTGGCCGATTTCGTCGGCGACAGCCTCGATCTCAGCCGCAAGGCCGCCGCCACCGACGCCGATGTGATCGCCTTCTGCGGCGTCCGCTTCATGGCCGAAGTCGCGAAAATCCTGTCGCCGCAGAAGACCGTCGTCCTGCCCGACCTCAAGGCCGGGTGCAGCCTCGAGGATTCGTGCCCGCCCGACGAGTTCGGTGCGTTCCGCGCGGCGCATCCCGACCACATCAGCCTGACGTACATCAACTGTTCGGCGGCGGTGAAGGCGCACAGCGACATCATCGTCACCTCGTCGTCGGCCGAGAAGATCATCAACCAGCTGCCGCGCGACCAGAAAATCCTGTTCGCCCCCGACAAACACCTCGGCGCGTGGCTCAATCGCAAGACCGGGCGCGATATGCTGCTGTGGGACGGGACGTGCATCGTCCACGAGCGGTTTTCGGTGACCGAGCTGCTCAAGCTCAGGGCGCTCAACCCGGCCGCGCCTGTGCTCGCGCACCCCGAATGTCCGGCGGCGATCCTCGATCTCGCCGATTACGTCGGCGCGACCAGCGGTATCCTCGATTTCGCGCTTAAGTCGCCCGAGCCGACTCTGATCGTCGCCACCGAGCCGAACATCATCCATCAGATGCAGCTGCGGGCGCCGCACAAGACTTTCATCGGCGCGCCGGGCGCCGACGGCAATTGCGGCTGCAACATGTGCCCGTTTATGGCGCTGAACACGCTGGAAAAGCTGTACCTCTGCCTGCGCGATCTGACCCCGGTGATCGACGTCCCGGAGGTTATCCGGGTGCGGGCCAAACTGCCGCTCGACCGCATGCTCGACATGGCAAGTGCTGTGACGCCGGTGCCGGTGACTGGGGATTGAAAGTCATTGCCGCGGTCGTCGTCGGGGCCGGCATCGCACTCGCGCTCGTGGCTATCGTTTTTTTCGCGCAGCGACGCCTTCTATACCCCGCCCCGCGTTCAATCGGCGCGCCTTCGGCTCCCGGCTTCGACCGGGTTACCTTGCACACGGCGGACGGGCTCGACCTTGTCGCGTTGTACCGGCCCGCGCGCGGGCAGCCGACGATCGTCTTCTTCCACGGTAACGGCGATAGTCTCAAAGGCTCGCTGGTCGCGACTCAGGCGATCGCCGCAGCGGGGTTCGGCGTGCTGCTACCCGAATATCGCGGCTATGGCGGCAATCCCGGATCGCCGAGCGAGAACGGCCTTTATGCCGATGCCCGTGCGGCGACGGCGTTCCTGCGCGAGCGGGGGGTACACGCGGCCGAAATCGTTGCGATGGGCAATTCGATCGGCTCGGGTCCGGCCACCGAGGTCGCGATCGGCGAACGGCTGGGTGGTTTGATCATCGTTTCGGGTTTCACCAGCCTGCCGGCAGTCGCGGCGGCGGCCACGGGGCTGCCGATCGCCCGGTTGATCCGGGACCAGTTCGACAATGCGGCGAAACTCACGAAGTCGGACGTGCCGACGCTGGTTCTGCACGCCGACGACGATCGAGTCATTCCGATCGAGCACGGTCAAGGTTTGGCGAAGGCGAGCAGGACGTTTCTGACGGTATTCGCGGGCGGCGGTCACGGCCTCGCGTATCTTCCGGCCGCCGGGAGTGCGGAAGTTCAGTGGCTGACGAAGCTGGGGGCGCGACGCCGATAACCGGGCCGCACCACTGTACAACAAGCGGATAAATCTTGTAGCGAGAACAGGCGCGGTTCGCCTAGAAGCGCCGCCATGCATCACCCCTTCGATCCCGCCGCTTTCGTCGCTGACACCCTGGCCGAGGACCTTGGAGCGGGCGGCGACATCACCTCCGCCGCGGTCATTCCCGCCGCCGCGCGGCTGACGGCCGACATGGTCAGCCGGGATGCGGTTGTCGTCGCCGGGCTCGATCTCGCCGCTGCGTTCTTCGGCGAACTCGATCCCGCGGTCGAGGTCGAGCGCTTCGTCGTTGACGGCGATGCGGTAGCGGCCGGCACGATATTACTGCGGATCACCGGCAACGCCCGGGCGCTGCTCGCGGCCGAGCGTTCGGCGCTCAACACCGTCCAGCATTTGGCCGGGATCGCGACGTTGACCCGCGCCTATGTCGAGGCGATCGCCGGAACGGGCGTGACGCTGCTCGACACGCGCAAGACGCTTCCCGGGCTGCGCACCATCGAGAAATACGCGGTCACCTGCGGCGGCGGGACCAACCACCGCCTGCGCCTCGACGACGGCGTGATGATCAAGGATAATCACGTTGCCATCGCCGGCGGGGTCGATGCCGCGGTTCGCGCCGCCACCGCCCACGGGCTCGGGGTCGCCGCCGTGGGACTGCCGATCGTCGTCGAGGTCGACCGGATCGACCAGATCGAGCCCGCGCTGGCCGCCGGGGCCGATCGGCTCCTGCTCGACAACATGGACGTCGCGACGTTGCACGATGCCGTCGCGCTCGTCGCCGGTCGCGTCCCGACCGAGGCGAGCGGCGGCGTCCGGCTCGATACGATCCGCGCCATCGCCGAAACCGGCGTCAGCTTTATCTCCGTCGGCCGTTTGACCCAATCGGCGCCGGCCGCCGACATCGGTCTCGATTATGCTTGAGCTGTTGACCGCCGCCATCACGGCCGCCGCGGTGGCTGCCGCCGCCTGCGTGGTCCCGTCCGATGTCGTGCCGGCCCCGGTCGTGCCGCAGGAGGAGCGTCGGATCGTTCCCGTCGAAAGCCTTGTCCTGGCGTTCTACTGGTGGCCGCAGGAATGTCGCCGCGGCGATAATGCTGGCTCGTCCGGCTGCCGCGCCGGCTTCGGCCTGCGGGTGCACGGCCTGTGGCCCGACGGCGCGGGGTCGACCTATCCTCAATTCTGCCGCGCCCCGACCGAGCTTAGCATCGCCGAGGTCCGCCGCACCTGGTGCCTGACGCCGTCGCCCGGCCTGATGCAGCACGAATGGGCCAAGCACGGCACCTGCCACTGGCCCGATGCCGCCAGCTATTTCGGTGAGATGCGCCGCGTAGCCGCGACGATCGCCTTGCCCGACCTCGACCGCGGCCCGGTCGCCAGCGCCGGCGGCGTTCGCGATGCTGTCGTCGCCGCCAATCCTGCCGTGCCCCGCGGCGGCATTTTCGTCGGCACCGATCGTAACCAGTGGCTGACGGAGGTCCGCATTTGCCTCGACCTTGGCGACCGGCCGCGCAGCTGTTCCGCGGGAGCGGGCGCGGGCGATGCCGCCACCGTCCGCGTCTGGCTCCGCTGACGAATCGTTCGGTACCGAGTGACCGACGCGCGAGCATGCCCCCAAGCGATCAACCCGTGGGAACGTTTCATCGCGGTTGCGTCTCGGCTCAGCCAGGAACCGGCGATCAGCGGTTGCGACCGAGGCGGACGGATGGTTGACCAACCCGGCGGCATCGGCTGCGGGCGTAATTCGAGCGGGAACAAGGCGATGAAGCAAGGCGAGGGAGCCTTTGACCGGGCCGCCGCGACCGTGCGTCGAGCCCTGCCGGATCATGTCTTCGCATGGCATCGCCCCGGCGGCGTCACGACGATCAAGGTAGGGACTCGAACACAGATCATGGCAATCGGTGGTGCGGCGTTGATCGTCGGTTGGCTTGGCATCGCCACCCAGACCCTGGTTTCGGGACAGACCAGCGCCGACGCGGCCAAAACTGCTGAACTGACGCGGATGCAGGGGCAGCTGGCGCGAATGAAGGCGGCTTCGTCGGCGCTGAAGGGCGTCGTCGCCGACCGCGCGGCGGCGATCGAAAAGCGGCAGGCTTTCCTCGCGGCGCTGCTGACGCCGCGGCGCGATCTGGCGCGGCTGGCCGTGCTGTTGCCGCGCCTGGGCGACGCGTCCGCGCCGGGCGCAGTGCCGGTCGCGGCCGGCTTCACCCCGGGTCGCGATATTCTGCTCGAGCCGTTCCGCAAGCTCGAGGCCGACCAGCTCGCCTTCGTCGACAAGGCAACTTTTGCCGCCGAGGCACGACTGCGCGATACGCAGTCGCTCGTCCGCCGGCTAGGACTCGACCCGGAGCGGTTGCTGGCGGCATCGACCTTTACGACTCCCGCGGCGGGCGGCATGGGCGGTCCGTATTTGCCGGTCGCCACGCCGGCCGACGCCGAGCCCAAGTTCCGCAGCCTGTTCGTCAGCTGGAAAAAGCTGAAGGCGATGGAGGCGGCACTGACGGTCGTGCCGTCGTTCATGCCGGTCAAGGTCGTCGGCTATTCGTCCGGCTTCGGCGTCCGCTTCGATCCCTTCACCGGGATCAGCGCGATGCACGCCGGCGTCGACATGCCCGGCCGTCAGGGCGACCCGATCTATGCCGCCGCCGCCGGCACGGTTAGCCTCGCCGGCTGGTCGGGGGCTTACGGTAACTGCGTCGAGGTCGCCCACGGCAAGGGGCTGTCGACCCGCTATGGGCATTTGTCGGCAATCCTCGTCCACCCCGGCGAGGCGGTTCATCAAGGTGATGTCATCGCTCGCATGGGCTCGACTGGGCGCTCGACCGGGACGCATCTCCATTACGAAGTCCGCATCGACAGCCGCGCGGTCAACCCGCGGCCGTATCTCGACGCGTCCGACTATGTCCTCGCCGCCCAGCACCAGGCGGCCGGTTCGGACGACAGCGCAGACCGCTCCGGACGGCCTGCACTGGTCGCGGGCCTGTAGCGACGTCGATGCGGGCGTTGATGCGGGCACTGTAGCACGAGCGGTCGCGCGTTGTAGCGGGGCTGGCAACGTCCTATGTCGATATTATGAGCCAGGTTCACCTCTCGTCCGCCGCCGCTGCCCGGGTCGCCGCCATCGCCGCGCGTCAGGGCAAGCCGGGATTGAAGCTGCGGCTGGCCGTCGACGGCGGCGGCTGTGCCGGGTTCCAGTATAAATTCGGCCTTGAAAGCAACGCCTTGGCCGATGACCTCGTCGTCGAGACGGACGGCGTAGCGATGCTGGTCGACCCCGTCAGCCTGCCGTTCCTCGACGGCGCGGAGGTCGATTACGTCGAGACGATGGGCGCGGCCGCGTTCAAGGTGACCAATCCCAATGCCGCCAGCGGCTGCGGCTGCGGATCATCGTTTTCGGTCTAAGCTATTGAAAATAGCAACGTTCAACGTCAACGGAATCTCGGCGCGACTACCGCGTCTGCTCGACTGGCTGGCCGAAACCTCGCCCGACGTCGTCTGCCTGCAGGAAATCAAGACGGTCGACGAAGGCTTTCCGGTCGAAGCAATCGCCGCCGCCGGCTACGCTTCGCTCGTCCACGGCCAGAAGGGGTTCAACGGCGTCGCCATCCTGTCGAAGCAGCCCGCTGTCGAAACTGCCCGCGGCCTCGACGGCGATCCGGCGGACGATCACGCCCGCTATCTCGAGGCGGAGGTCGGCGGGGTCCGGGTCGCGTCGATCTACCTGCCCAACGGTAATCCCCAGCCTGGACCCAAATTCGATTATAAACTCAGATGGTTCGACCGTTTGACCGCACGCGCCGCGACGTTGTTAGCCGGCGAACGCGTGGTCGTACTGGCCGGTGATTATAATGTCTGCCAGCAGGCGATCGACACCTACAGCGAGGTCGCGATGACCGCCGATGCGCTGGTCCAACCCGAAACCCGGGCAAGGTTTCGCTCGCTGCTGTTCGGCGGCTGGACCGACGCCATCCGCGCGCTCCAGCCCAGCGGGCCAGCCTATACCTTCTGGGACTACCAGGCCGGGGCGTGGCCACGCGACATGGGCCTGCGGATCGATCACCTGTTGCTTTCGCCCGTGGCCGCCGATCGTCTGACCAATGCCGGCATCGACCGCTCCGTCCGCGGCGGCGAACGGGCATCGGACCATGTCCCGACCTGGGTCGAGCTGGCGGTCTGACTGCTCAGGCAGCGGTCAACTGGCGGTCTGACCGCTTA
>Ga0123339_10003779_pt1 | contig 10030 bp, 9 predicted proteins | sample lystaG_FD_89956 | JGI IMG/M metagenome (GOLD analysis project Ga0123339, IMG submission 89956) | Glacier valley bacterial and archeal communities from Borup Fiord, Nunavut, Canada, to study Microbial Dark Matter (Phase II) -... | ecosystem: Environmental > Aquatic > Freshwater > Ice > Glacier ... | reverse complement strand
TCAGTTTTTACATTTTGTATATCTTGTTCAGTTATTGTATCTGTAATATCAGTGACATGTTTATGAATTTTTTTTCTTGTCACCTTATCTAAAAATTTTTCCTGGTTATAATATTCAGCGTTTAGTTGCTGGTATTTTTCTTTTTGTTCCATGGCATCTTTATTGTAAAACTACACGAACATTTGTATAAACAATCTACCAGTTTTTAACAATCTAAATTGGTAATGTAAACTTAACATTGCCATGTATTTTTTTAATAGTATATTAAAATTGCGAGAGTGTTTCTATATTATTGTGCTGAAATGCTTTTCTGTAGGCAACATTGGTCTTTCCAGTATTAATCATTATTTGTCTGTATTTATAATATCAGAATAAGCTATTTATCCACAAAATTTCAGAATCATTTCGTTTCCTCTTTTTTGTTTAATCTGGAATTTTTTATTTAAGGCAAAATTGATCTAACAATATCATCAAAGTACCTTACTTGCGTTTGATTGCAGCCTGTGATAATGCGCTGGAAGCAATGAAAATAATGGAAGAGCAATCCATCGATCTCATATTTTTAGATATCCAGATGCCTGGTTTAACAGGTTTACAGTTTATACAAAGTATGACGGTAAAGCCCATGGTCCTACTAATTACTGCTTATGAAAAATATGCACTACAGGGTTTTGATTTAAATGTAACTGATTACCTGGTAAAACCTGTTTCGCTTGATCGTTTTGTAAATGCTTGCAATCAGGCAAAAGAATTATTTGTATTTAGAACTCAGCCCAAACCGGTCAATGACGCCGGTTTCTTTTTTGTAAATGTTGATTACAGTTTAATAAAAATAATTACTGGCCGATGTGAACTTTTAAGGTAATATATGATATGAAAGTTAGAAAATAAATGTATTTATTATTACACTCGAACTACCAATAAGCCACAACTAATATAAATGGTCTTACATGTAAATTATTATACAATATATTTTTAACCATTTTTTCTACATTTTCAAAAACGTAAGATAGTTTATGGTTATATAAATTAATTAAACAATAGTTGGTAGATAAAGTAACAAAAAGCGAAAACAAATTGTTACATTCATTTCTTATTTACATACAGTTTAACTATTGATTATCCCGAATTTTAATTGGCAAAACACAATGAATTTATTCTCTTCAAAATTAGTACTTATAACCTCTGTTGTAATGGTTTTTCAGTCCTGCGGCAGCAGTAATAAAATTACTACTTTCAATAATAATTCTTTTATAGTTGGCGATGCGTTGCCTGATGCTCCGGCATTATCGGCCAGGGGCGATTATAAAGTTGGGGTTAGAACGCTTGATCTTATTAATAAAAATCAGGTGGACATCTTGCATTCCAAAGGAGGTGTAGACCCATTCTACGACCGATCATTAAAAGTTGAAGTTTGGTATCCGGCAATTATACCTGAAGGCAAAAAAGAATTGGTGACCTATGAAGCCACACTGGGATTGTTTAAAGATTCTGCAAGGCCATTGATCCCTTATACTTTTTTGGGCAGAGCTTTGCGTAATGCAGCACCCGATCTTTCAGCCGGCAAGTTTCCTTTGATAATTGTATCGCACGGTTATCCTGGTTCAAGATTACTTTTGACTTATCTCACAGAAAATTTAGCGTCAAAGGGATATGTTGTAGTTGCCATAGCACATACTGAATCTACCTACATCGACAAGGCTGCTTTTCAAAGTACCCTGCTGAACCGGTCAAAGGATGATTTGTTTGTTCTTAACCAAATAGCGGCTTTAAGCATTGTTGATAGTAAAAGTTTTTTAGCTGGTTTGGCAGATGCCAACAATACCGCATTGATTGGGTATTCTATGGGTGGCTATGGCGTGCTGAATGTTGCCGGAGCTGGTTATAGTGGCAAGCTCGATACTGTTTTTAGCCAAATGACGGGGGGAAGTAATGCATTAAAAGTACGCACAACAAACAATGCAGCATATAAGGCATCGATTGATCCAAGAATAAAAGCTGTTGTAGCGTTTGCCCCCTGGGGAATGCAGCGTGGCGTTTGGGATGCGGCAGGATTGCAAGGCTTAAAAGTACCCACGTTTTTTGTTGCAGGCAGCCTTGATGATGTATCTGGTTACGAAGATGGTATTAAAGCAATTTACACAGGTGCAGTAAATACCAATCGCTACCTGTTAACGTATCAAAATGCCCGACATAATATTGCCCCAAATCCACCCCCGGCAGCGTCTTTAAAAGCAGGTGTAAATTTTGATGAATATTATCATTATGCAGAGCCATCCTGGAACGGGCAAAAAATTAACAACATCAACCAGCACTTTGTTACTGCTTTTATAGGCATTTATTTAAAGCAACAGGATTACGGTAAATACCTTGATCTTCAGCCAATTTCCAATGAAAAAACATGGACAGGATTTAAGCCAAGAACAGCGACGGGACTGGAACTGTTACATGCTGGTGCTAAATAATTTCAATACCCAAAATACTCCAACCGGCATAATTTTTAATTATGCCGTGACGCACATTCTAAATTTAAAAGCCGAAGCAATAAGCTCTCAATATTTATTCCTCGGCAATTAATTGCGGGAAGTAAGTACTTTATGCGTATTTCCTCTTTTACAAAAACAAACTCCCGCTTTAAGGATTTTTCTGTCTTTAACGATTTCGTCGCAACATTTTACCTGCTTATCTCATTTGCTTTAAAATAGCATTTGCGGCAAGGTAGTTTTGTGTTTAATTAAATAACAATTATGTAAAAGATTTTTTTATTAATAGCCATTACAATCACCTCCTTTGGTGTTTTTGCACAAATACCTACACGCATGCAGCCTGGTGGAATGAACAAGGGCATGGGAAATGTTGGTCATGTTTACGGTAAATTAACCGATGCAGATGGCAAATCTGTAACCGGTGCATCAGTAATGTTGATGAGAAAAAAAATGGATTCCACAACTAAAAAAATGAAAGAGGTTTTAGTAAAAGGAATGATCACTAAAAGCAATGGTGATTTTAGTTTTGAAGAGCTGCCTGTAATGGATAACCTGCAATTAAAAATAAGCAGCAGTGGTTGTAAAGCTACTTATCAGACAATCTCTTTTTTACCAAAAGTGGAATCCGGTGCTACTAAACCTGGGGCAGGTAGTATCCCCATCTTTTAATAAAGATTTAGGTAATATTAAATTAGTTACAGATTTCAAACAATTACAGGATGTTACTATCACTTCTGTAAGCCCGTCTGTAAGATTAAATACAGATAAAAAAATATTTAACGTAGAAAAAAATATAATGAGTTCCGGTGGCACGGGGCACGTTATGCGCAATGTACCTTCTGTAAATGTTGATACAGATGGCAATGTTACACTACGTAACAGCCCACCTCAATTATTGGTTGATGGCAGACCCACAACACTAACGCTTGATCAAATACCTGCAGAAAGCTATGTTTCCGGTACCAACAATTGATAAGACATTTTATAAAAAAGGAAATGCCATTGATAAAGAAGGAACAGATAAAAGAGCTGCAATTTTTATTAAAAAGCTTATTTGGTGTATATAAGCCAGGGCTAAGATGGAGGTATATTATTATTAAAACGTTGGTCCATATAATTATATAGTTCCCCCTTGTTTAATCACATTTTTTTCACAATAAGCAAATGCCACCTGCCACCTGCCCGTATTTTCTTACTTTTAAGAAAAGAAACCGTTTTAGAATGAACAGGAAACTATTAAAATTATTTTCACTATCTCTTACCATTCTTTTTACCTGTTTTTACACTGTAACAGCTCAATATAGTTTAAAGTTAAAATATAAAAACTCTGCAGTGTATGCCGGTATTGAAGTTGGTGCAAAAGGAGTTAAAATGAGTTTGCTTGAAATAGGTAAAAATGCAAAAAAAAATGGTGCTTTTAATGCAATAAAAGATACTTCTGTTAATACCGATTTTATATCATTTACAAACACCACTTTTGAGGCTTCGCTGAATGCATTTTGCAATCTTTATAAGACGGCAGTAAACAATTATAATATACCAACAGAAAGAGTGTTTACAGTAATTAGCAGTGGTGTTAAAGTACAGGCTGAAAAAGATGACAAGGTAGACTGGATTAGCAAATTCGTAGATTCTTTCCGGTTTAAAATAAATGAACCTGCCCGTGCCGTAGAAATTATTGATGTAATGCAGGAAGCCCGTTTATCCCATATTGGCATTATTCCTGAAGCAAAAAGATATTCAACATTTTTAATTGATATAGGAAGTGGAAATACAAAGGGCGGATATTTTCCAAATGGAAATACAAAAGATTTGAAGCTTTTTCAATTGACGTGGGGAACAAAAAGTACCGCTACTGCTAGTGATAAAAGATGCGAAGATGATAAAAGCATTGCAAATTTTAAAAGACAACTGTCACGGGTAATTGCAGGTACTGTAAATACGGAAGTAATTTATGCAGTTAATGAAAGTGGAGCTTATAATATGAGCGACAATATAGCCTTTAGTGGAGGCATTGCCTGGTCGGTAGCAAATTTGATATTTCCTGAGCTGGTTGACAATGCTGTTGTAGCTGTTACCTACGACGAGGTTGTTAAATTCAATGACGTATTATCAACCAATTATACCTCTCTCTCGGATGTTATGATAGTAAAATATATTAAAGACAGTACAGTTGATAAAATTGCGATTGCAAACGAAATTAAAAAAGTAAACCAGGTTTTTGATCAAAAATCTTTATTGGCCGGTACTGCATTATTATTAAAAATAATGAGGCAGTTTGAAGGTGTTTATGAAAAGAAACAATTTTTTCTTATAAAAAATGGACAGGTTGGATGGATATCTGCCTATGTTGATCAAAATATTGGCAGATAAATTGTGTCTTTTTTTACATTTTTTAGATAGCATTATTACTTCAGGTTTATGAGAGATAATAAATCATCATCATTAATTTTACTTTCTTTAGTGCTGCTTAGTCTGTCATTGGTATTTCTTTGCCTTTGGGGTTATAATTTTTACAATGATACACAGAAACAAAAAGCCAATTTACTTGAAAACAAAAAGACTCCTTTTATTAGTACATTAAATAATATTCGGGATTCGTTACTTACCATTTATACAAACACAATAGATAAACTGAATTCCCGGATTAATTTTACAAAAATTTCGACAGATTCTCTTTTGGGAAATATTGACAATAAATTAAATGAAATCAACAAATTAAAAGAAGATATTGTCGCTATTTTAAAAAATAAAAACAGTACAACCAACTTAGGTACTGCAAGTGAAAAAATTGAAGAACTTCAGCTAAAAATCGCACAACTTCAAAACCATAATCTTGAAGTTGAAAATGGTAATAAAAATTTAAAAACACTCCTGCAACAAATAGTTGCTGAACGAAATTTGGGTGACCAAAATACTAGCCATCAGCCAGTTACAGATAAATTGCCCACAACCAAAACAACTGTTACACCTGTTTTTACTACAGCTGATATTCGCTTAACAGCCTTAACGTCTACTGATGAAAAAGATATAGAAACTATAGAAGCGGATGAAACAGAAAAGTTAAATGGATCTTTTATTGTTAAGAGTAATAACTATCAAAGTAAATCGGCCGAAATAATTGTGGTTGTGATACAACCAAATGGAAAAGTATTACAAAACTCAGTTTGGGAAGCGGGCACGTTTGATACCCCGGAAGGTAAAAAAAATTATAGTGATAAAATGCATTTCGACTACTCACCTGGCGAATTAAAAAAGTTACAATTATCCTTAAGTACCGAAAAATTTCAGAAAGGAAATTACACAATTCAGATATACTATAATGGTTCTATTATAGGAAAAATGGTAAAATCTTTATCTTAAAAACTTTATGGGTTCAACCTTTTAATAAAAAACTTATCATATTTCTTTCAAAAGATTTAATGCAATTTTTAATTGCTGCTCCATACTGATGTTGGTATTATCAATTACAATGGCGTCAACAGCCTTTCTTAAAGGACTCACTTCCCTGTTAGAATCAATATAGTCGCGCATTTCAAGATTATTTTTTACTTCCTCTATCGTAATATTAGGATTTTTTTCAAACATTTCCTTAAATCTTCGTTCAACCCTTACTGATATATCCGCCGTCATAAAAATCTTAAGTGCAGCTTCTGGAAATACTGTTGTACCAATATCCCTGCCGTCCATTACAATGCCTTTCATTTTTCCCATCTTTTGTTGCTCAGCTACTGCAAATGTTCTCACTTCTTTTATTGCAGCCACTTCACTAACTTTTTCTGCTATTACTAAATCCCGAATCACATATTCTACATTTTCTCCATTTAAATAAATTTCTGATTGCCCGTTTTTTTCATTGCACTGAAATTCCAATATAATATTCTTCAATGCATTGATTACTTCTGAAACATCTGTCCAGTTAAGATGATGCCGCAAAAAATACAACGTAATTGCACGGTACATGGCCCCGCTATCAATGTAAACATAGCCCAACTGTTTTGCCAGTTGTTTTGCCAAAGTACTTTTTCCGCAAGATGACCAACCATCAATTGTAATTACAATCTTCATTATTACTGCAAAAATGAGCCAAAAAAGGGAACACTCAAAGTAAAATATGGTAAAGTTTAAGCATTGAAAACACTAACAATTTAAAACCTCTTTAAAATAGTAACGCCACCCAAAAGGATGGCGTCACTATTTATTGTGCTTGTAAAATTAAACTTCTGATTTTGCCTCTATTACTGTTTCGGCAGGTTTTAAGGTGAAGAGAATTCTCTCTTTTGCATCATCCAAATCAGCTAGTAGTTTATCTCCTTCCTTTACAGCCATATTTAAAATTTCTTCAGCCAAAGGGTCTTCTAAGTATTTTTGTATAGCGCGGTGTAAAGGCCTTGCTCCAAACTGAGAATCATAACCTTTTTCTGCAATAAAATCTTTAGCCCTTGCAGTTAATTCCATTGAAAAACCAAGATTTACCAACCGCTTCATTACACCTTTCATCAAAATGTCAATTATCTCAAAAATATTTTCTTTAGTAAGAGAATTAAAAATTACTACATCATCAATCCTGTTTAAAAACTCAGGACTAAAAGTGCGCTTTAATGCTTTTTCAATAACTGCTTTATTATTTTCATCTGCATTTAACACCCTTGCTGCTGTAGCAAAACCAACACCTTCACCAAAGTCTTTCAACTGCCTTGCCCCAATATTAGAAGTCATGATGATGAGTGTATTTTTAAAATCAATCTTTCTGCCCAAACCATCTGTTAACTGCCCGTCATCCAGCACCTGTAATAAAATATTGTAAATATCAGGATGCGCTTTTTCTATTTCATCTAATAAAATAACGCTGTATGGTTTGCGTCTAACCCTTTCAGTTAGCTGTCCGCCTTCCTCATAACCAACATATCCTGGAGGTGCACCAATTAAACGACTTACACTGAATTTTTCCATGTATTCACTCATGTCAATTCTTATTAAAGAATCGTCATTGTCAAACATGTATCTTGCCAAAGATCTGGCTAATTCTGTTTTGCCCACACCAGTTGGACCAAGAAATATAAATGTTCCAATTGGCTTTTTAGGATCCTTTAAACCAACTCGATTTCTCTGTATAGCTTTTACAACTTTTGAAATACCTTCTTCCTGCCCAACTACTGCACCCTTTAAATCGTCAGCCATCCTACGCAGTTTTTCAGTTTCTGCCTGTACCATTCTTTTTACAGGTATCCCTGTCATCATACTAATTACTTCTGCAATATCTTCTTCTTCAATTGGAAAACGCTTGTGTTTACTTTCTTCTTCCCAATCATTCTTGGCTTTTTCCAGTTCTTCCTGCAAACGCTTTTCTGTGTCCCTTAAAGAGGCGGCTTCTTCAAAACGCTGGCTTTTTACTACTTTATTTTTCTCTAATTTAATATCTTCAATTTTCTTTTCCAGCTCAATTACTTCTTCCGGAACATTGATGTTTTTTATATGTTTTCTTGCGCCCACTTCATCCATTACATCAATTGCCTTATCTGGTAATAACCTGTCGGTCATATAGCGCTCACTTAATTTAACACAGGCATCAATTGCTTCTGCACTGTAGGTAACATTATGATAATCTTCGTACTTACTTTTAATATTCGCAAGAATTTCAATTGTTTCTTCAACAGATGGCTGCTCAACAATTACCTTTTGAAAACGACGATCCAGTGCCCCATCTTTTTCAATATGCATCCTATATTCATCTAATGTTGAAGCACCAATACATTGTAATTCCCCCCTTGCTAATGCAGGTTTAAAAATATTGGATGCATCTAAAGAACCACTTGCACCACCAGCACCAACAATTGTATGTATCTCATCAATAAATAAAATTACATCCCTGTTTTTTTCAAGCTCATTCATGATGGCTTTCATTCTTTCTTCAAACTGTCCACGATATTTAGTTCCTGCAACCAATGCCGCAAGATCAAGCGATACAACTCTTTTATCAAACAAAACCCTGCTCACTTTTCTTTGTACAATTCTTAATGCCAGACCTTCTACAATAGCAGTTTTGCCCACACCTGGTTCACCAATTAAAATAGGGTTGTTCTTCTTACGGCGGCTCAGTATCTGTGATACTCTTTCAATTTCATTTTCTCTGCCAACGATTGGATCCAATGAACCATTCTCTGCCAACCTTGTAATATCACGCCCAAAATTGTCTAAAACGGGAGTTTTTGTTTTTGGCTGATTAGCCGCTCCACCACGTTGTGCTTTTTGTTGTTGACTGTATTGCTTTTTCTCTTCGTCAAAATCATCTTCATTCTCATCACTAAATTCTGCAGATGGTGGGTTACTTGTTACAAAACCAAGTTCATTTTTAAAAATATCATAGTCCACATCAAACTGGTTTAAAATCTGTGTTGCAATATTTTCTTTATTTTTTAAGATAGATAACATCAGGTGTTCGCTTTCTACCATCACACTCTTGTGAGCTTTGGCTTCCAGCACAGTGATACGAATTACTTTTTCTGCCTGCTTAGTTAGGGGAAGAGAATTAATATTAGCAATGTTTTTTCCTGTCTTATCTTTTACGGCTACTTCTATTTCTTTACGTAATTCGTAAAGATCAACATTAAGTGATTTTAAGATTTTAATAGCGGTATTTTCTCCGTCTCTAATTAATCCTAACACCAAATGTTCTGTGCCTATAAAATCATTTCCCAGGCGCAGTGCTTCTTCCCTGCTATAAGAAATGATTTCCTTTACTTGTGCTGAAAAATTGTTGTCCATCGGTATAGAATTTAGGTTGTACAATAATAACGATTATTTATTAGATAAAGTTTACGTGAAACGTGAAATGTTAATATGTTAAAAAAATAAAAATGCAAATTTTCAAAGGGTCCCAACAACTGAATATATTGAATTTGTAGAAAATTACAAAAGGAAGATCTACAAAAAAAGTCACAATATTTATTCAAATATTACACCAAAAATTTTCTTTACTTTCAACAGTAGAATGTCAAAAACTTCAATCTTATTTAATGAATGTCAAATTAGATACCAAAGAAAAATTTACTGTTATTTCGCCGAACGAAGTAACCCTTACTGCTATAATGACAGAGGAACTATCTAAATTGTTGCTTCCTTACAAACAAAAAGACACTCCCCATATAGTTTTAAATATGCAAGCTGTTGAAATTATTGATGAAAAAGGCGGTGAAAACTTAGCTAACCTTCAACAAAATTTTTATGAACACAATTGTTCATTTGTAATTTGTTCGCTACAACCCGTTGTTGAAAAATTACTTGACAAGATGGAATTATTAGAAGTGATGAATGTAACACTTACAGAAAGCGAAGCGTGGGATATTGTGCAAATGGAAGAAATTGAAAGAGAATTGCTTGGTGATGAATAATAAGTTTTAGTAAATTCGTTTAATTGTAATAAAGACTATATTGATTTTTAATCTGAGAATTATATATTAAGTTTATTATTACAATAAATTTCAACCCTTTACAAACTATGTTGGCACTCACCATCCTTGGTAACAATTCTGCTATCCCCGCAT
>Ga0123339_10003778_pt1 | contig 10030 bp, 7 predicted proteins | sample lystaG_FD_89956 | JGI IMG/M metagenome (GOLD analysis project Ga0123339, IMG submission 89956) | Glacier valley bacterial and archeal communities from Borup Fiord, Nunavut, Canada, to study Microbial Dark Matter (Phase II) -... | ecosystem: Environmental > Aquatic > Freshwater > Ice > Glacier ... | reverse complement strand
GAGTTACTGCACGGCTTCGTAGCGGCAACAAGCGACGACAAAACCACCCGTACAGGCTCCAGGGCAAAGGGAGAAATCAGGTGCTCAAAAAATGCGTCTACAAAAAGGGCTAAAGTCAAGCTTAAATTACTCGCAATAATTCGGTTGCGGCGGCAATACCGAAGAAGTGGAACACGTCAGGCGCACTTCTTCCCTATAGAATATTGGGCCGCCCATCCTTTTTCACCTCGGCGCGGTTTACTTCCGACCTTTGCCCCACTTATGGACCCCACCCCTTCCGCCACCAAAACCGGCCAGGTCTTCGACTGGGTCGTGCTGCGCCGCCTACTCAGCTACGTGCGCCCCTACCGGCGCGTGTTCATCGGCCTGATTGTGCTCACCGTGGCCACGGCCGTGCTGGGCACACTGCGGCCCTTCCTCATCCAGCGCATGGTCGATGTCAGCATCGAACAGGGCGACATGAAGAGCCTGAACACCATGTTTCTGCTGCTGCTGGTGCTGCTGGTGGCCCACGCGGGCGTGAGCTATTTGCAGACGTACTACGGCGGCTGGCTGGGCCAGTACATCGTGCGCGACATCCGTACCGACCTCTACCAGCACCTGCTCAAGCTCAAGCTCCGGTTCTTCGACCAGACGCCCATCGGCGTGTTGGTAACGCGCAACATCTCCGATGTGGAAACCCTCTCCGACGTGTTCAGCGAGGGTCTGGCGGCCATGGTGGGCGACATTCTGCAGCTGCTCTTCATCATGGCCTTTATGTTTTACATCGACTGGCGGCTCACGCTCATCAGCCTGTCGGTGATTCCACCGCTGCTGTTCAGCACGTATGTGTTCAAGGAGAAAATCAAGGGTTCGTTTCAGGATGTGCGCACGGCCGTGGCCAAGCTCAACTCCTTCGTGCAGGAGCACCTCACGGGCATGAACGTGGTCCAGATTTTCAACAACGAGGAGCGCGAGTTTCGCAAGTTCGAGGCCATCAACCGTGAGCACACCGACGCCAACATTCGCTCGGTGCTCTACTACAGCATCTACTTTCCGGTGGCTGAGGTGCTGGGGGCCGTGGGCGTGGGCCTGTTGGTGTGGTACGCGGCCCAAGGGCAGATTGAGGGCTCGATTTCGAAGGGCGCGCTCATCGCCTTCATCATGTACAACGCGTTGTTCTTTCGCCCCATCCGCCAAATTGCCGACCGGTTCAACACCCTACAGCTGGGCCTGGTGAGCACCGAGCGCCTGCTCAAACTCCTCGATAACCAGGACCTAGTGGCCACCACCGGCACCTTCGCCCCGGCCGAAATCCAGGGCGACGTGGAGTTCAAGCACGTCAAGTTCGCCTACAACGAGCCCGACTGGGTGCTCAAGGACATCAGCTTCCACGTGAAGCCCGGCCAGACCATCGCCTTCGTGGGCGCCACCGGCGCGGGCAAAACCAGCATCATCAACCTGCTGAGCCGGTTCTACGACATCCAGGAAGGCAGCATTTGCATCGACGGCCGCGACCTGCGCGAGTACGACCTCAGCCTGCTGCGCCGCCAAATCGGCATCGTGCTCCAGGACGTGTTCCTCTTCGCCGGCAGCATCCGCGACAACATCACGCTGGGCAACAAGACAATAACCGATGCCCAAATCTGGGAAGCGGCCGACCTCGTGGGGGCCCGCCGCTTCATCGAGCGCCTGCCCGGTGCCCTCGCCTACCCGGTGATGGAACGCGGGGCCACCCTCTCGGTGGGCCAGCGCCAGCTCATCAGCTTCGTGCGAGCCATGGTGTACCAGCCCCGCGTTATCGTGCTCGACGAAGCCACGTCGTCGGTCGATTCCGAAACCGAAGAGTTGATTCAGTCCGCCATCGAAAAGCTGATGCAGGGCCGCACCTCCCTCGTCATCGCCCACCGCCTGAGCACCATTCAGAAAGCCGATAAAATCATCGTCCTCGACAAGGGCGAAATCAAGGAAACCGGCACCCACGACGAGCTGCTACGCATTGAGGGCGGCTACTACGCCCAGCTCTACCGCATGCAATACGTCGTTGTGGACGCTTCGCTTAATGAAGAAGTAGAAATGAAAAATGAGGAATTGCCGTCCAGCTAAGTCGCCGTTTCCAATTCTTTATTCCTCATTACTACTTCTTCATTAAGCGAAGCGTCATGCGTTACCTCTTCCTTGCCATCATCGTGCTCACCCTTGCCGCCGCCGGTACTTACGCCTACCTGGGCGGTACGCGCACCCCCAAAGTGAGTCTCGAAACCAGTACCGCACCGTTGTTCCTGGCCGGACAGGCGTTTCATGGCCCCGTGCGCGGCGATGCCTTCGGCAATCTTTTCCGCCAGGCCAAAGATGCCCAGGCGCGGCTGCGCGGCGACCTCGCCAACCTCTACCTCAACGACCCGGAAACGGCTCACGATACCGTCACAGCCTTCATCGGCCTGGCCGTGGCCGATACGAGCCAGGTGCTGCCCGCCGGTTTTCGCTACCGCCTGGTGCCGACCGGGCAGCGCGTCATCGCCGCCCGCCTCCGCGGGGTGAGCTACCTGCTGGCCCCCAACAAGCTCTACCCCGCTGCCTTGGAGGCTGTAAAACAGCAGAAACTTACGCAGCGCGGCGACTTCTATCTGGAGCGCTTTGGGGCCGATGAGGCTTCCGAGGTGTGGGTGGGCGTAAAATAGCCGGGCGCGTCAGCGTTTGCGCGTGATGTCGGGTACGCTCACGCCCACGCTCAGCAGGAAGGCCGAGAACTGGTCGGAGGCACCAAATGGCGCGCTGGCGTACCATTGCCGATAGCCGCCGCGCACCGTCAGCCACGGTCCATCGGCCCGCTTGAGCTTGTAGCTTGCCACCAGCCCCAGCTCCGTAACGGGGGCCACGGCCGTGTCGAGGCGCTTAGCCGTAGTGCACCCGCAGCCCTGTCCCGACCGCTGCACCTGCTGGGCTTTGTCGTAGAGGCTCGCCCCGCCCAGGCCGGCTCCCACCTCGGCCGCCAGCCGCCAGCGGGTGGTTTCGGCCAGCAGTAGCTGGTTGTTCCAGGTTGCGCTGAATAGTAGCAGCCGGGGCTGGGCAGCTCCCACATACACTTCAGCCGGCGCGCTGGCGGCCGGCATTTCGCCGGTGAAGCTGCCGCGCAGGCCGGTACTCCACCGGGGCAGCAGCCAGTAATGCGCTTCGAGGTCCATCCCCAGATAGGGAGTGCCTGCTCTGTCCGATACGCCCAGCAACCCGATGGTACCGCCAATACGGCCCGGCACGAAAGGCTTTTTCACGGCGCAGGAGTCGCGTTGTTGGCGGTGGTGGTAGACAGTGTAGGGGAAACAGGTAGCATGGCATTGAGCCTGTACGTTCCGCGGGGCGAAGCTGGCGGTGCTGAGTAGCGCCAGTAGTGTAAGGGCAGTTTTCATCGTTACGGGGAAAGTGATGCAGCAATGGTATCAAGGTTAAGGTGTTGGCTACATGAATATAATTGATTTTTTACGACCCGAAGTCCCATCTCGCCCAGTACCGAACCGTATTTCACGAAGCACAAAAAAGCCCCTCTCCGGCATCGGAGAGGGGCTTTTTGTATTGAGTCGGGGTGGCAGGATTCGAACCTACGGCCTCGTCGTCCCGAACGACGCGCGCTACCGGGCTGCGCTACACCCCGAAAGCAGGCCGCTGGGGCGACCTGTTTCGATTTTTCCAATAGTTTCGGCCGAAAAAAGCCTCCGAACTCAAAAGTCCGGAGGCTTCAAGAGCGGCTGCTCTTCCGTCGGAGTGGCAGGATTCGAACCTACGACCTCCAGCACCCCATGCTGGCGCGATACCAGGCTACGCTACACCCCGTTTGGTATTGGAGCAACAAAGGTAAGGTTTTATTTGAGTGCGGCGCAAGCCAGCGCTGAATATTTTTTGAGGACATCCCTAAAAATTGGGCCGTTGCGCCAAAAGTCCTCGGCCCGGCCCACAATAACCGGCACCAGAATTGCTTAGCTTTACGCTGACAATTTTACTGTTTTCCATTCGTATTCTAAATCATATGAAAAAGTTATTACTACTCGTATTGGCTGGTGCTTTGGCCCCTGTGGCTGCTTATGCGCAACCCACGGCGGCACCGGTGGGCACCGCTACTGCTACCGCAGCGCCGGTCAAAGAAGAAGCCATTTTGCCGAGTGGCGTGGTGGCCGCACCAGCACCCGTCGCCGCGCCGGTGGCCGCGAATACCCTGCTCATCGCCCCGGCCCCCGAAACCCCGGCGGCCAACCCCAACGCTATCAAAGTGAAAGCCGATGCCGTGGCTGGCCGCCTCACTGTAAAAACCGATAACCCCGGCCCCACCCGTGTGGAGCTGACCGACGCCGGTGGCCGCCCCGTACTCACCTACACGATGATGAACGGCCAGACGCCCGCCGTACTCAAGGTGGGCCAGCTGCCGGCCGGAGCCTATGTTGTGCGCTGCACGGCTTATGAGAAAACCGGCATGCGCCGCGTGATGATTGGGCAATAAAACCGGGGCCGGTCCCGGTCATCTCTTATTGCCTGATACCGGCAAAGCAGTTGGCAGGCGGCGCGGCCCACAGCTCACCTGCTGGTACGGCGGGTTTCGGTATTCGACAACACTCCGCTTTGGTAATTTAAAAAATCGTGACTTACCAGTCGCGTTTTTTTTGCTTTTTTATATATAAAAATTTAACTTCATTTATACTTTGGTTTCGGCATGTTGCCTTGAGGTTATCAAATTATTAGGCATGCCTACATTCATAATTCCTTAATCTAGCTTTAAGGTGAAATTCCGGGGTATAACCCCCGGTTAAACAAAGAAGCTGTTCAATGAAACGCAATCTATTACTCCTACTACTGCTCGGCTTTTCGCTTTTCACAAGCAGCCACCACCTGATGGCTCAAGGGGTTACGACTTCGGCGATTAAGGGACTGGTGCTCGACGCGAAAGGCCAGCCGCTGCCGGGTGCCACGGTGGTGGCCACGCACCTGCCGTCGGGCACTACCTACGGCAATGCCACCCGCGACAACGGGCAGTTCGACCTGCTGAACATGCGCATCGGCGGGCCTTACGAAATCAAGGTGTCGTTTGTGGGCTTTGAAACCTTTGTGCAGAACAACGTGCAGCTGGTGTTGGGCAAAACCTTCGAAACCCGCATCACTATTAGCGAGGGCACGGGCCAGAAGCTGGACGAGGTGCTGGTGCGCGGCAACCGCGACGGCCAGATTAACCCCGACCGCACAGGGGCCGTCACCAACATCAGCGCAACAGCCATTCGCACGCTGCCCACCATCAGCCGCTCGCAGGAGGACTTTACGCGCCTCACGCCCCAGGCCAGCGGCCAGAGCTTCGGCGGCCGCAATACGCTGTATAACAATTTCTCGCTCGACGGCTCCATCTTCAACAACTCGTTTGGCCTGGACTCGCCCACGCCCGGCGGCCAGACCAACTCGCAGCCGGTGAGCCTCGACGCCATCGAGCAGATTCAGGTGAGCCTTGCGCCCTACGACGTGCGGCAGGGCGGCTTTACCGGCGCGGGCATCAACGCCGTAACCAAGAGCGGCACCAACGCCATTAAGGGCACGGCCTATACCTACTTTCGCAACCAAGGCCTCATCGGCAAGAAGGTGGAAGGGGCCACCATCGACAACCCCAGCCTGAAATTCAACCAGACGGGCTTTGCCTTGGGCGGGCCGATTGTTACGAATAAGCTGTTCTTCTTTGTCAATGGCGAGGTAACCCGCCAGACTGACCCCGGCCAAACCTTCCGGTCGGCCACCAGCGCGGGCGAAGCCACGGCAGCCCAGAATGGCCAGCTCAACGGCGTGAGCCGCGTGCAGCAGGCCGATTTGCAGGCCATTCGCGACCGCCTTACGTCGGTGTACGGCTACGACCCCGGCACCTTCCAGGGCTTCAACTACCGCACGTACTCGGATAAGATTTTAGCCAAAATCGACTGGAACATTAACCCCCAGAATACCTTTTCCATTCGCTACAACTACCTGAAGAGCTACCGCGAGCAGGGGCCGCACCCCATTGCCATCGCGCCCTCCTCGCGCGTGCCCGGCGTGAACACCCTGCAATTTGCCAACTCGGGCTACACCATCAACAACAACCTGAACTCGGTGGTGGCCGAGCTGAACAGCACCTTCGGGGGCGGCAAGTTCAGCAACAAGGCCCAGGCCAGCTTCTCGGCGTTCCGCGACTTCCGGGAGCTGCCCGCAGGCAAGTTTTTCCCGCAGATTGACATCACGCAGGGCGGCACCACCTACACCACGGTGGGCACCGAGCAGTTTTCGGCCAATAACACTCTGAACCAGAACATCCTCCAACTGACCGACAACCTGAGCTACTTCGCCGGCAAACACATTTTCACGGCGGGCGTAAACTACGAGCGGTTCAACTTCATCAACGGCTTCAACCTGCAGCGCTACGGCTACCAACGCCTCGAGCTGGCCGACTTCTTCGCCAACACCCGCCCCGGTACGCCCGCCAACCCGAACCCCAACTTTCTGGACCTGAATGGCCAGGCCGCCACTGGCGGCACGGCCCCCATCAAGCAGGTGGACGTGACGGTGGCCCAGCTCGGCCTGTACGTGCAGGACGAGTACCAGGCCAGTCAAGCCCTGAAACTAACCTTGGGCGTGCGCGCCGATGTGCCCATCTACGGCACCGACGTGGCTCCGAACGCCCAGATTGCCGGCAAAACCTTCCTCGATGCCAGCGGCCAGCCAGTGAAGGTGGACGTGTCGGAGTTGCCGAAGTCGACGCCGCTGTTTTCGCCGCGCTTCGGCTTCAACTATACCTCGCAGGGCGACGGGGCCAAAACCCAGGTGCGCGGCGGAACCGGCATTTTCACCGGCCGCATCCCGTTTGTGTGGATTTCAAACCAGGCCTCGAACGCCACGTTTGGCGATTTCTACACCTTCCAAATCAATTCGACGGGCCGCAATTTTAAGTTTCCGCAGGTGTGGCGCACCAACCTGGCCGTGGACCACGAGCTGCCCGGCGGCATTGTGGGCACGGTGGAAGCCATTTTCTCGAAGGACCGCAATGCCGTGGTGCACCGCAACTACAACCTCGTAACGCCCACGCAGCAGCTGGCCGGGGCCGACAATCGCCTGATTTACCCGGCCAGCGGCCCGCGCCTCAATTCTTTCAACGGCCCCAATGGCCAGTTCACCTTTCTCGACGCGGGCGTAATTGCCCTCGAAAACACCAACCAGGGCTACCAGTATTCCCTCACGGGGCAGTTGCGCAAGGAGTTTACCAACGGCTTCTACGCCTCGGCCGCTTACACCTATGCCCAGGCCAAGGACATTACCTCGAACCCCGGCGAGATTGCCGGCGATGCCTTCCAGCGCCTGCCGGTGGTGGGCAATACCAACCAGCCCCAGCTCTCCTACAGCGACTTTGGCTTGCAGCACCGCGTCATTGCCGCTGCCGGCCGCCGTTTTGCTTACGCCAATGACAAGCTGGCCACCACGGTGGGCCTGGTGTTTGAGGCGGGCCAGGGCAACCGCTTCAGCTACACCTACGCCGGCGACCTGAACCGCGACGGCATTGGTGGCAACGACCTGATTTTTGTGCCCGCCAACCAAGGCCAAATCAACCTGGTGCCTTACACCAATGCCACCGGCCAGGTGGTATCGGCCGCCCAGCAGTGGCAGCAGCTCGATGCCTACATCGGCCAGGACAAGTACCTGAGCAGCCGCCGGGGCGACTACGCCCAGCGCAACGGGGCCATCTCGCCTTGGTACACCCAGCTCGACGCCAAGCTGATGCAGGATTTCACCGTGGCGACCAACAGCGGCAAGAAAAACACGCTGCAAGTGTCGTTCGACATCCTCAACCTGGGCAACCTGCTGAAGGCCAGTTGGGGCAACCGCCAGGTGGTAGGTAACAACCGCCTCCTCGAAGCCAGCTACGCCGCGGCCACGCCCGATACGCCCGCGTTCAACTTCCGGGGCGGCAACCAGACCTTCTTCACCGACACCAATCTGACCAGCCGCTGGCGGGCCCAGGTGGGCGTGCGCTACATCTTCGATTAGCTCAACCCACTTAACGCAACCAAAAGCGCCCTGGCAGTATCTGCCGGGGCGCTTTTGGTTATGCTTGGTGCCAGAGAATGGCTACGCCGCACCGCGAATCATCCCAGCGGCTCCAGCAGGTCCCACTTGTTGCCGTAGAGGTCTTCGAATACAGCCACGTGGCCGTACGCCTCGCTGCGCGGCATTTCCAGAAAACGCAGGCCCCGGGCTTGCAGCACCGAGTAGTCGCGCCAGAAGTTGTCGGTGTGCAGGAAGAGCCAGACGCGGCCGGCCCCCTGCTGGCCCACGCCGCGCTTTTCCGCGTCGGTTTGGGCTTCGGCCAGCAGCAGGCTGCAGCCGGCGGGGCCGGGCGGCGCTACCACCACCCAGCGCTTGCCCTCGCCCAAGTGCTGGTCGGCGGCGAGACTGAAGCCCAGCACGCTGGTGTAGAAGGCAATGGCTTCGTCGTAGGCACGAACGAGGACGGTAACGTGGGCGATGCGCTGGTTCATAGTGGTAGCGCGAACTTTTAGTCCGCGAGTGAGATACCCGGATTCGCGGACTAAAAGTCCACGCTACCCCCTACGCTTCTTCGGTTTGCAGCTGCCGGTCGTAGAGGGCGCGGTAGAGACCCTCGGCATCGGCCATGAGGGCATCGTGGGTGCCGTGCTGCACGATTTCGCCGTCGTCGAGCACCAAAATTTCATCGGCCAGCTTCACCGAGCTCACGCGGTGCGAGATAATGAGGCTGGTGCGCTGGGCCATAATGCGCTGCAAGGAGCCCAGAATGGCATTCTCCGTCTTGGTATCGACGGCCGAAAGCGAGTCGTCGAGAATCAAGATTTTGGGCTCCTTCACCAAGGCGCGGGCCATGCTTACGCGCTGCTTCTGGCCGCCGGAAAGGGTGATGCCGCGCTCGCCTACTTTGGTGTCGAAGCCTTCGGGGAAGGCGCGAATGTTTTCATACACGTCGGCATCGCGGGCGGCTTGCAGCATCCGGGCCTCGTCGGGCGCATCGAGGCCGAAGTTGATGTTGTTGCGGATGGTGTCGGAAAACAGGAACACGTCCTGCGGCACGTAGCCAATCTGGCCGCGCAGGGCGCGGAGGGAGTAGTCGCGCACGTCGGTGCCATCAATTTTGATGTCGCCGGCCGACACGTCGTACAAACGGCAGAGCAGCGCGGCCACCGTGCTTTTGCCCGAGCCCGTGTTGCCGATAACGGCCAGCGTCTGCCCGTGGCGCACCCGGAAGCTCACGTTTTTCAGGGCCTGAATGCCGGTATCGGGATAAGTAAACGACACGTTTTCGAACACGATGTCGCCCACCAGCTCGCGCTGCACGTGCTGGCGCGAAACGATGTCGGTTTTCTGGTCCAAAAACTCGTTGATGCGGGCCTGCGATGCCTCGGCGCGCTGCACCAACGACGACGTCCAGCCCAGCGCCGTGACCGGCCAGGTGAGCAGGTTCACGTAAATCAGGAATTCGGCGATGGTGCCCGTGGTGATAGTGCCCCGGATAACCTCCTGCCCGCCCACCCACACGGTAATGAGTGAGCTCAGCCCCACCAAGAACAGAATAAGGGGGAAGAACAGCGAATTTACAAAATTCAGGCTCAGCGACTTGTCTTTGTACTCGTTGCTGGCCGCCGCGAACTGCGCGTGCGAATCGGCCTCGCGCACGAAGGACTTTAGCACCCGAATGCCCGAAAAAGCTTCCTGCACAAAGGTCGTCATGCCCGACAAGGCCCGCTGGATTTCATCGGACTTGCGCTCAATCAGGTTATTAACATAGAAAATACTGACCGACAGCACCGGCAGCGGCAGCAGCGTGTAGAGCGTCAGCTTCACGTTTACCATGAGCATGAGCGGCACGATGAGCAGGAACAGCAGCACCAGCTGTAGGAAATACATGATGGCCGGCCCGAGGTACATCCGCACCCGGCTCACGTCTTCGCTGATGCGCGACATCAAGTCGCCGGTGCTGTGGCGGCGGTAGAAACTGAGCGGCAGCGACTGGTAGTGCTGGTAAATCTGGTTC
>Ga0123339_10003777_pt1 | contig 10031 bp, 8 predicted proteins | sample lystaG_FD_89956 | JGI IMG/M metagenome (GOLD analysis project Ga0123339, IMG submission 89956) | Glacier valley bacterial and archeal communities from Borup Fiord, Nunavut, Canada, to study Microbial Dark Matter (Phase II) -... | ecosystem: Environmental > Aquatic > Freshwater > Ice > Glacier ... | reverse complement strand
GTCGCCGAGCCGCGGGGGCGACGGGCGTTTGGTGTACGTCGTCGAGATGCGGTACTCGATGAGCGTCGAGCGGATCAACTAGCCCGGCGGCGTCTCCGGGCGGGGCAGGTGTAGACGGGGGTGCCGCCGCGGCGCAGCACCCAGCGGGCGTAGGGGGCGAACGAGGCCGCGAACCGGCGGCACGCGGCCTCGGCGTCGCGGCGGCTGGCGTGCCGGCCCGGCAGCCGCTCGGGCGTCCCCTCGACGTAGGCGGTCACGCGGTAGCCGCCGGCGGTGCGGTCGAACGAGAACGGCGGCTCGCCGCGGGCGGCGAACACCGCGCCCCACTGCGCGCCGAAGTGCGCCTTCCACCAGTTCACCACGTCGGCCGCCGCCTCGGGGGGCGTGCGGCGCACGGCGATCGGCGACTTGGTCCAGGGGCATTTCGATTGCCACGAGTTCCGCTTGCGGTAGACGCCGGCGTAGCCACTCTCCAGCGTCTCCGAGCGGATCGCGTGTAAGTCGTCCCACGTAACGCCGTAAGGCATGGCGACGGCTCCGGGGTAGTAGTTCGGCGGGTGCTACACTATACCCGACGCAAGACACTACCCGCCAACGGAGCGATTGACATGGGCGAACCTACGGGCGCAGTCTTCACCCAGGCCGACCTCGACTCGGCGGCGCGCGCAGACCGACCCTGGGGCATCCTGCGGATCCCCCGCCTCGGGGGGCCCACGTGGGCCAAGCCGATCTACGAGGGGGTCGAGCCCGACGTGCTCGCGCAGGGGCTCGGCCACTATCCCGGCACCGCCCTTCCGGGTGCCGTCGGCAACATCGCCGTCGCGGGCCACCGGGCCGGCCACGGCAACCCCCTCATCGACATCGACCGCATCCAGTCCGGCGACGTCATGGTCATCGAGACCCGTGAGGCCTACTTCGTCTACCGGGCCGTCAGCCACGAGATCGTCCAACCGACCGACATCTCGGTCCTCGACCCGGTGCCGCGGCAGCCCGACCTGAGGCCCAGCGCCGCCGCGTTCACCCTCACCTCGTGCAACCCGCGATACGGCTCGTCGCACCGGTACATCGTCTTCTCGACCCTCGCGGAGAAGATCCCGCACTCCGCCGGGCTGCCCAGCGCCCTCCTCGCCGACCCGGCCACGGCCGCCTGACGTGTACTCCTCCCTGTGGCGTCGCCTCCCGGGCGGGCGCTGGGCCCGCAGCCTGCAGGCCCTGCTCCTGTTCGTCCTCGCAGTCGCCGTACTCTTCCTGTGGGTCTTCCCGGCCGTGACGCCGTACCTGCCCTACGAGAACGTCACCGTCACACCTCCCAGCCCCTCCAGCACCAGCGCGACCACCAGTGAAGTCAGCCCGTCGACCGGAGCGAGCCCATGAGCACCCCCCACCACCGTGAGCACCCGGCCCCCACGAGTACCCCGACCCGCATCCTCGTCGTCGACAACTACGACAGCTTCGTCTTCACCATCGTCGGCTACCTGCAGCAGCTCGGCGCCGAGTGCGACGTCGTACGCAACGACGCCTGCTCCCCTGCCGACGGGGCCGACTACGATGGCGTGCTCATCTCACCGGGGCCCGGCACCCCCGAGGAGGCCGGCGTCTCGATGGCCATGATCGAGGCCTGCGCCGGGCGGACCCAGCCGATGCTGGGCGTGTGCCTCGGCCACCAGGCCCTCGGGGTGGTCCTGGGCGCCACGGTCGGCCGGGCCCCCGAGCTGCTCCACGGCAAGACCTCGAGGGTCCACCACGACGGCACCGGCGTGCTCGCGGGGCTGGACACCCACTTCACCGCGACCCGCTACCACTCGCTGACGATCGACCCACCCACCCTGCCCGACACACTCCTGGCCAACGGCCACACCGACTCCGGCATCATCATGGCCGTGCGGCACGAGAGCCTGCCGCTGCACGGGGTGCAGTTCCACCCCGAGAGCGTGCTCACCGTGGGCGGTCACCGCCTCCTCGCAACCTGGCTCACGACGTGCGGGTCGCAGGACGCCGTACGGCGGTCCGTCGGGCTGAGCCCGCTGGTCCACGACGCCGAGGCGGTCGCGCGGCTCGTCGCGGGCTGAGCTCGGCAAGGTGAGGTCGTATGACGTCCAAGGGCTCACGGCGCATGTTCGGGTGACCGACGGGCACCCCATCTGGGCGCCGCCACGCTCCAGGGGCGCCCGGCGTCGGCCGGCCGGTTCCGGTGCCGTGCCCCGGTGGCCACGGACCCGGCCCTGAGCCCGGCTCAGCGAGCGGGCCGAGTCGTCGGACTACCCTTCGGGGTCTTGGTGCTGGTCGTCGTCGGTGCCGTCGGAGTCGTCGGAGTCGTCGGAGTCGTCAGAGTCGTCGGTGGCGTCGGAGTCGTTGGTGGGGTCGACGGGGTGACCGTGACGGTGGTGGTCGACGGCGTCGGGATCTCACGTCGGGCGATGGTCAGCAAGACCTTGGTGCCGGTCACGACGACCGTGCCGGCCGGGGGGGTCTGGAGAAGGACGGTGCCTTCCAGCTGGTCGCTCGTGGCCTCCACGATGGTCGCCGTGAGGTTGCCCTGGGCCAGGGTGGCCTGGGCCACCGAGAAGTGCTTGCCGGTCACGTCGGGTACGGGGACCTTGCCCGTCGCGATGTCGAGGGTGATGCCCTGGGTGCGGCTGACCACCGTGCCCACCGACGGCTCGGTCGCGACGACCTTGCCCTGGGCCTGGTCGGGGAGGTCGACCGGGCGGATGGTGGTCACACGCAGCCCGGCCTCCCGCAGGGCGGCGGTCGCCGCCTCCTGCGTCTTGCCAGCCACGTCGGGCACCGCCGCCTGACCCGGCCCGGTCGAGACGTCGAGGCGCACCGGCGACCCCACCTCCACCTTGGTGCCTGCCTCCGGCTTCGAGCTGATCACCTGACCGGAGGCGACCGTCGTGTTGGTCACGTTGTTGACCTCGGGGGTGAGGTTGCGATCCACGAGCAGGGCCTGGGCCGCCGCCAGGGTCTGGCCGGTGACGGTCGGCACGGCCACCTGGTCGGGCGTGGAACCCTGCTGGATCAAGGCCCGCACGGCCAGCAGGGCGAGCAGCAGGGCGACGACCCCGACGATGGTGAGCACGACGGCCACCCCACCTCGACGCCGCCTGGGCTGCGGCGACCCGCCGACGGTGGACAGGCCCCGGCCGTCCGGGGGAAGCGGGTCAGCCGCTCCCTCCCCCTCGTCGAGCCCGAGCTCGCCGGCGAGTCCGTTCCCCATCCCGGCCCCGGCCCCGGTCCCGTCCCCGGTCCCGTCCCCGGTCCGGGCGATCACCCAGGTGCCGGTCCCGGCAGGGCCGGTCTGCGAGGTCGCGATGAGCGGTGAGCCGAGCAGGGAGGTCTCCGTACCCGACGCAAGGGACGCGGCCGCGGAGCCGGCGGCCACCGCGCTGACGGGCCGGCCCGTGCGGACGGCGATGAGGTCGGCCCGGAACTCGGTCGCGCTCTGGTAGCGGCGCTCGCGGTCCTTCACCAGGGCATGCAGCGTCACCGTGTCGTAGGCGGGCGGCAGGGCGGCGACGTGGATGGAGGGGGGCTGGGCCATCTGGCTCACGTGCTGGTACGCCACCGAGACCGGCGAGTCACCGAGGAAGGGTGGCCGGCCGGTGAGCAGCTCGTAGAGCAGGCAGCCGGTGGAGTAGAGGTCGGTGCGCGCATCGACCTGCTGACCCTGCGCCTGCTCGGGGGAGAGGTACCGCGCGGTGCCCACGACGGCCTGCGTCTGGGTCATCGTGGCCTGGCTGTCGGCGACCGCGCGCGCGATGCCGTAGTCCATGACCTTGACCAGACCCGTCCTGGTCACCATCACGTTGGCCGGCTTGATGTCGCGGTGCACGATGCCCATGCGATGGCTGTAGTCGAGGGCCGACAGGACGCCCTCCACCAGGCGCGCCGCCTCCTGCGGCTCCATGGGACCCTCGCGCTCGAGCCGCTCGCGCAGCGTCTCGCCGTCGACGACCTCCATGACGATGTAGGGCAGCGGGACTCCCTCGTCGTCGCCATCGCCCGGACGTGAGTCCTCACCCGAGTCGTAGATGGCCACGATGCAGGGGTGGCCGAGCCCGGCCGCCGACTGCGCCTCGCGGCGGAAACGGGCGAGGAAGGTCGGGTCGCGGGCCAGGTCGGTGCGCAGGATCTTGATGGCGACCGGTCGCCCGAGCCGGGTGTCGAGGCCCCGGTGGACGTCGGCCATCCCTCCGCGACCGATGAGCCCACCGACCTCGTAGCGGTTGCCGAGCAGGCGTGGGGCCGTCACCGGACCCACCGCCCATGCACCCGCGCCGCATGCCTCATCCCGCCGCGGGCCCCCCCGGGTCGGCTGCGGCGCCACCAGCCTCTGGCGGGGCGCCGCTGACCGTCGGCCCCGTCGTCGCGTTCACCGGGTTCGCGTTCGTGCTTGGCCCGATGCTGGGCGTCGTCGTGGGGCCGGGGGTGCCGCCCCCCGCTGACGGCGGCGGACTCGGGACCGTCGTCCTGGAGGTGCTGGGCGCCGGTCCGCTCGAGATCGTGAGGGTCACCTTGTTGTTGAACAGCACGTTGCCGCGCGGCTGGACGTCGATCACCGTGCCCGGGGCCGCGTTGTCGGGCACCGGGTCGGTGAACACGTTGTTGAAGCCGAGCTTGTTGAGCGCCGAGATCGCGCTGTCCACCGGCTGGCCGACATAGGCGGCGGCCTTGATGACCGCGGCACTCGGGGGCGGCGTGGTGGTCGTGGCCCTGGTCGTGGTCGACGTGCTGCTGGTCGGGGAGCTCGAGGTGCTCGTGCTGGTCTGGATCACCGTCTTCGGCGGGGCGGTGACCGTCGGCGACCGGGTGGGGCTGCCCGTGCTCGAGAGCTGGTAGACGAAGAAGCCGATGGCGGCCAGCGCCACGAGCACCGGGATGAGCCAGAGCAACCAGGACCGTGACCGGCGCTCCGGCTCGGGGGCGAGGTCGCGACGGCCGGCCAGCGCCCGGTCGTCGCGCGTCCCCGGCGCGGGGTAGGGCTCGTCGTACGGGTCGTCGTACGCATCCTCGTAGGGAGTGAGGGGTCGAGCGGGCGGCGGCACTGCCGTCGTGCCCGAGGGGCTGGGTGCCGCGACGATGATGGCGGTCGCCGACGGGTCGGTGTGGCCGGTGTGGATGACGCTGGTGGCCGCGTCGACGTCGGCGAGACCGCCCACTGCCAGCCCGAGATCGGACGCCAGCGCAGCCGCCGACTCGGGACGGCGTGACGGGTCCTTGTCGAGGCAGCGGGCGATGGCGTCGCGCAGGTCGATGGGGACCGAGAGGGGCAGCGGGGGCGGCGGGTCGTTGACCTGCATGAGCGCCGTCGCGACGGCGGAGGTGCCGTCGAAGGGCTTGCGGCCCACGAGCATCTCGAAGCCGACGACGCCCAGCGCGTAGAGGTCGCTGGCCCCCGTGGCGGTGCGCCCCGTGGCCTGCTCGGGCGAGAGGTAGTGCGGGGTGCCCAGCACCTCGCCGGTCTTCGTGTGGGTCGAGCCCTCACCGGCGCTGGCGATTCCGAAGTCGGTGAGCTTGACCCGACCCTCGGGGGTGACCAGGATGTTGGCCGGCTTCACGTCGCGGTGGACGACCCCCTGTGCGTGCGCCGCGGCGAGGGCGAGCGCAGCCTGGCCCATGATCGAGCGCACCCGGTCGGGGCTCATCGGGCCGCGGGCGATCAGCTGGCTGAGGGGCATCCCCTCGACGAGCTCCATCACGAGGTACGCCGCCCCGTCGTCCTCGCCGTAGTCGTAGACGGTGGCGATGTTGGGGTGGCTGAGGGCCGCCGTGTGCCGGGCCTCGTCGCGGAAGCGGTCGACGAACTCCTGCTCGTCAGCGGCTGACGGACGCATCACCTTGACCGCGACCAACCGCTCGAGCCGCGAGTCGCGGGCCCGCCATACCTCGCCCATCCCCCCGGCGGCGATGCGCTGGGTGAGGGTGTACCGCGACCCGAGGGTGAGCCCTGCGACCGGAATCATCTGTTGAGCACCGCTTCCATCACTGCTTTCGCGACCGGGCCGGCGTTGCGCCCACCCGCCGCCTCGTTGCCGGCGTTGCCGCCGTCCTCCACCACGACCGCGACTGCGACCTGGGGGTCGTCCGCCGGGGCGAAGGAGGTGAACCAGGCATGCGGTGGTTTGCCGTTGCCCTGCTCAGCCGTACCCGTCTTGCCCGCAACCTTCACTCCCGGTATGGCGGCGGGCTGACCCGTGCCGTTGTCGACGACCGAGGTGAGCATGCTCGTGAGCAGGGCCGCCGTCTGCGGCGTCATCGCCACCGACAGCTGCTCGGGCTTCGCCTGGTCGATCGTCTCGAGGTCGGATCCGAGCACCTCCTGCACCAGGTAGGGCCGCATGACGACGCCCTTGTCGGCGACCGCGGCCGCGATCATCGCCACCTGCAGCGGGGTCACGCGCACGCTCTCCTGGCCGATGGCCGAGCGGGCCGTCGCCGCCTGGTCGGCGCCCGTCGGGAAGACGCTCGGCTCGACGCGGGTAGGGATGCGCAGGGTCTCGCCGAAGCCGAACTTCGCGGCCGCCTCACCGAGGCGTTGGGCGCCGAGCTGCAGCCCGAGGTAACCCATCGCCGTGTTGCAGGAGATCTCGAGCGCATGCTGCAGGGTCGTGCGTCCACCCGGGCCGCACGGGGCGAGGTCGTAGTTGGGCAGGGTGACGCTGGTCTGCGGGAGGTCGAGGCGCGCAGGGGCGGGGATCGAGCTGGACTGGTCGACGACCTTGTCGTCGAGAGCGGCGGCGGCCGTGACGATCTTGAAGACCGACCCCGGCGGGTAGAGGTTGCCGGCGATGGCACGGTTGATGATCGGCTGGTTCGACGAGGTCGACGTGAGCGACTTCCACGCCTGCGTGACCGCCTTCTGGTCGTGTGAGGCCAGCAGGTTGGGGTCGTACTGCGGGTGCGACACCATCGCCAGGATCGCGCCGGTCTTCGGGTCGAGCGCGACGACCGCGCCGCGCTGGTCACCCAGGGCCCGGTCGGCTGCGGCCTGCGCCTTGGCGTTGATGGTCAGGCGCAGGCTCGCGCCGCTCGCCTGCTTCCCGGTCAGCAGATCGGTGACGCGGCGGTAGAACAGCTGGTCGGCCGACCCCGAGAGAAGGTCGTCGTCGGCGCCTTCGAGGCCGCCGCCGGCGCCGTAGGTGTAGGAGAAGTAGCCGGTCACCTGCGAGTAGAGCGGCGCCTGCGGGTAGGTGCGCAGGTAGCGGATCTCCTCGTTGGGCGTCGGCACCGACCGGGCGATGGGAGTGTCTCCGACGATGATCGCCCCGCGTGCGCGCGAGTAGTTGTCGAGCAGGGTGCGCCGGTTGTCGGCGCGGGCGTCGAGCATGGGGGCCTGGACGAACTGGATGACCGTGGAGGAGACGAGCAGGGCCGCGAAGAGCAGCGCGACGATGCGGCTCATCCGGCGCAGCGGGGTGTTCACGGCAACCTCACCACCTCGGTGGCCTCGGAGACCCCGCCGTCGGTGCCGCTGCTGCCGCTGCTGCCGTCGATGCCGTCGGTCCCCCGGTGGCCCGGCGGCGCCCCGTGCTGGCCGACCGGCTCGTCGGGCAGGGCCTCGGGCACCGGGCGGCGGGCCTGGTCCGAGATGCGCAGCAACAGGGCCATGAGGGTCCAGTTGGCCAGCAGGGACGAGCCTCCGAGTGACATGAAGGGGGTGGTGAGGCCGGTCAGCGGGATGACCCGGGTGACGCCGCCGATGACGACGAAGCACTGCAGCGCCACCGAGAAGGCCAGTCCGAAGGCCAGCATCTTGCCGAAGCCGTCGCGCACGCCGAGGGCCGTGCGCAGCCCCCGCTCGACGAAGATCGCGTAGAGGGTCAACAGCGCGAAGACTCCGACGAGGCCGAGCTCCTCGCCGAAGCTGGAGAAGATGAAGTCGCTGTCGGCGAAGGCCACCATCCATGGCCGCCCCTGCCCGAGCCCGGTGCCGAACAGTCCGCCCGCCGCCATCCCCATCAGGCCCTTGGCCAGCTGGTCGGACAGCGCCAGGGAGGCCGCCCCGAAGGGGTCGAGCCACAGGGTGACCCGCTCCTGCACGTGCCCGAACAGCCGGTAGGCCGCATAGGCCCCGCCCGCAAAGAGCAGCAGCCCGATGGCGACCCAGCTCGTGCGCTCGGTCGCGACGTAGAGCATGCCGACGAAGAGTCCGAAGAACAGCAGCGACGAGCCGAGGTCCTTCTCGAAGACGAGCACGAGGATCGAGACCATCCAGGCCACGAGGATCGGCCCGAGGTCTCGCCCCCGGGGCAGGGTGAAGCCGACGACCTTGCGCCCGGCCAGCGAGAGCACGTCACGGCTGCTCACGAGGTAGCCGGCGAAGAAGACGGTGAGGGCCAGCTTGGCGATCTCACCGGGCTGGAACGACAACGGCCCGAGGCGGATCCAGATGCGGGAACCGTAGACGGTGGTGCCGATGACCGGCAGCAGGGGCAGCAGCACCAGCACCAGCCCGAGGGCCATCGCCGTGAAGGTCTTGCGCTGCAGCTGCCGGTGGTCGCGCAGCACGATGATGACGGTGGCGGCGATGACGACGGCCAGCCCGGTCCAGACCAGCTGTCGTGCGGCGTTGCTCGAGAGGCCGTCGTTGCCCTGTGCCAGGTCGATGCGGTGGATCATCACCAGCCCGAAGCCGTTGAGCAGCGTGGCGATCGGCAGCAGCACGGGGTCTGCGTACGACGCCTTCCAGCGCAGCACGAGGTGGAAGGCGATGCTCAGGGCCAGCAGCCCACCGCCCACCGTGACAAGCTGCGCGGGCACCGTCTCGCGCACCCCGAGGTCGACGTTGACCCAGGCGAGCAGCACGATGCCGACCGCGAGCAGGAGCAGAAGCAGCTCGACGCCGCGCCGGGTGCGGGGGACCAGGGTCTGCACGGTCGTGGTCACGGCGTGCGCCCCGTTGTCGGGGTGACCGGGACGGCGGTCTTCGACGGTGAGGCGGTGGCGGTGGTCGTGCCGGTAGGGGTGCCGGTGGGGGTGGTCACCGGCAGCCCGCCGCACGGGGTGCCCGTCGCCGCCTGGAGCCGGCAGCCCGACGCCGCGCTCTCGAGCACCGCCATCCGCTCGCTGACCTGCGTCTCGTCGGTGAGCACGATCTGCCCGACCACCAGGTCGCGGTAGTGGACCGGCAGGTCGGTGAGCGGGATGTCGGAGACCTGGACGACGTGCGACAGGTGCACCGGGCCGAGGTCCTGGGTCACCCCGCGGAAGACGGCGACCCGGCCGTCACTCGACCCGAGGAACAGCTGCTGCTGACTCCACGTCCATCCCGCCCAGCCGGCCCCGGCCAGCACGAGCGCGATGACGGCGATGACGGCCGCCGCCCGCCACCGGGCCGCGCCGGTGCCGCCCGACTCGGCGAGCTCGACGGCATCATCGCCGTCGTAGTCGCTGCCGCTGGTGCCGCTCCCCGTCGCGTCACGGGTCAGCGCGGCGGCCTTCTCGGCCGGGCTGACGGGCAGGGCGCGGGTACGACGCCCCTCCCGGTCACGGCGTGCGGCGGCACCGACCACCTGCGGGACGGTCGGAGGCGCCGTACCCCTGTCGAGGTCGACGACGTCGGCGACCACGACCGTGACGTTGTCGCGGGCGCTCGCCTTGAGGGCGACCTCGATGCACCGGTCGGCGGCGGCGTCGGCCGAGACCGCCTCGGTGAGGATCTCGGCGATGATGTCGCCGCGCACGAAGTCGCTCAGGCCGTCGGAGCACAGCAGGTAACGGTCGCCGACCTTGAGCTCGCGCACCGACAGGTCGGGCTCGTCCTCGGGCTGGCCCGTCATCACCCGCGTCACGAGCGAGCGCTGCGGGTGCTCGAGCGCCTCGTCGGGGGTGATGCGCTCGTCGTCGACGAGCTGCTGCACGAAGGAGTGGTCCTTGGTGATCTGGCTGAAGACCCCGTCACGCAGGAGGAAGGCGCGCGAGTCGCCGATGTGGGCCATGGCGAGCTTGTTGCCCGAGCGCAGCATGGCGATCGTCGTCGAGCCCATGCCGGCGAGGTCGGGGTCGGCCCGCATCGCCCGCAGGAGCCT
>Ga0123339_10003775_pt1 | contig 10034 bp, 8 predicted proteins | sample lystaG_FD_89956 | JGI IMG/M metagenome (GOLD analysis project Ga0123339, IMG submission 89956) | Glacier valley bacterial and archeal communities from Borup Fiord, Nunavut, Canada, to study Microbial Dark Matter (Phase II) -... | ecosystem: Environmental > Aquatic > Freshwater > Ice > Glacier ... | reverse complement strand
TGTCGGGCCGATCGTCCGCGAAAGTCGCCTCCACCCGGTTTGTGCCGAGCTCGACGGCAAGTTCCGTCCCAAGGACGAGCCGCCCGGCATCGAGCGCCCAGCCGCGCAGCCGCACGGGCGCACCGGCCGCCACGACCCATGGGGCGGCGTGGCGAACCAGGTTCGGCAGGCCGTCGACAAAGTCGATGTCATCGATGGAACCACGCGGCGCCACCGCGACGCTGGTTAATTCCATGGAAGAGGCCGTATTTCCGAGGAACCGCGGTTGGGGCGCCGTAAAATAGGAGAAAAGGATGCGGAGCGCAACACGGTCGATGTTCTTTCGCTCCGCTTCGCAAAATCATGTCGTCTCAGCGTGTAGCGGGCCGCTCGAGAAACGGAGGCTCCGGCTCGGACGCCTCGTATTTTACCAGGATGCCCCGTACATCGACCCGTGGCGGGACGGAATTGCTCCGTCGCCCGTTCCACCGTCGTGAGGAACCTTCAGATTTGAAGCCAGTCTTGACCCTTTGCATCCCGATCCGTCGCGGGTGCATGCACACGTGAGATCGACCGCCCTCGGCCCGACGCTGTCGATTGTCATTCCCGCGCACAACGAAGAAGGTTCGATCGAGCCCACGATCGTGGATCTCGCCGAGACGTTATCCGCCGAACGTGTGCCGTATGAAATCGTCGTGGTCGACGATCACAGCACGGACGGCACCCGGAACGTGGTCGAGGCGCTGGCTGGGCGCTATCCGAACGTGCGCTGCGTGACCAACCGGCGGCGAAACGGATTCGGGAACGCCATCCACACGGGTCTAGAGAACTTCTTGGGCGACGCCGTCTGCATCGTCATGGCCGACGCCTCTGATGATCCCAAAGATGTCGTCGCGTTCTATCGCAAGATGAACGAGGGCTACGATTGTGTCTTCGGGACCCGTTTTTCGCGGTCGAGCATCGTTGTCAACTATCCCCCGCTCAAGCTGTGGATCAACCGCGCGGCCAATCTCTTCATCGCGATGCTCTTCGGTATCCCGTACACCGACACGACGAATGCTTTTAAGCTTTTTCGCCGCGAAGTGATCGCCGGTGTCAGCCCGATTCTCTCGCACCATTTCAATATTACGGTCGAGCTGCCGCTCAAGGCGATCGTGCGCGGCTACTCGTATGCGGTCTTGCCGAACCACTGGTATAACCGCAAGAGCGGTGTATCCAAATTCAAGGTCAAGGAAATGGGTAGCCGCTACCTTTTCATCGTGCTCTACGTTTTTATCGAAAAATTGTTTTCGCGAGGCGATTACAAAACGGCCGTTCGAGACGAAGTCGGCGGTAAGACGAGCGAAGCGGCGTCGGCCGTCCGTCCGTGAACATATCCGTCCGTCGTCCGATCGACGTTCCGCGATTTATCGCCGACCTACGCCTGCCGCGGTACATCGATCTGGTGACGATCGTCGCGAGTCGGACGCTCAAGACGCGCTATCGCGGGTCGGTACTCGGCGTCTATTGGTCGCTTTCGCTGCCGCTGATCATGACGGCCGTCTACTCGCTGATTTTCGGCACGGCATTTTCCAAAAACCCGTATTACGGCGGATCGATCCTCAATTACGTGCTGGCCTGCTTTACGGGCCTGGTAGTCATCAATTTCTTTTCGGCCACGACGACGCAAGCGCTCACTAGCATCGTGGGTTCGGGGACGCTGCTCAACAAGATTCGCATTCCCGTCAGCGTCTTTCCGATCAGCATCGTCTGTGCGAATATCTTTCAATTGCTCGTGGGCGCGTTGCCGGTGCTCCTGATCGTCACGTTGGTCATCTCGCACTCGCTGCTCAACGCGATCGCGCTGCTGATTCCGCTCTTTGCGCTGATCATGGTCTCGACCGGTTTCTCACTCTTGGCCTCCGGCTTGTTCGTCTATTTCCGCGACGTGCCGCATCTCTATGAAGTCGTCGTGTTCATTCTTTGGATCACGAGTCCAATTTTTTATCCGCCCGACGTCGTGCCGAGCATCATACGGCCGTACATCGAACTCAATCCGCTCGTTGCGGTGATGAATAGCGTGCGCCAGATCTCTCTTAGCGGGGCATTTCCGGACCTGCATTTGCTGCTGCTCGCCGTGATTTCCGGGGTCGTTGTACTTGTTGTGGGAGCGTTGTTCTTTCTGACGATCAAAGCGGATTTCATGGACCTGGTGTAAGCATGCCGGTCATCGATGTCGAAAATGTGACGCTGCGGCGTCGCACGCAAGAAGAACTCTCGTACGATCTCAAACGCATGATTTTCGCGATCGTCGAGAACAAGTATCGCGCACCGACGAAGCGCCGCGTCCTCCATAACGTCAGTCTCAAAGTAGAGCGCGGCGAAAAAATCGGAATCGTCGGTCCAAACGGATCGGGAAAATCCACGCTCCTCAAGGTAATCTGCGGCATCCTGCAGCCGACGACCGGACGAATCGTCGTCGACGGTCGCATCGCGCCTCTAATCGAGCTCGGTGCCGGATTCGATCAAGACCTTTCGCTCATCGACAACATCGTGTACTACGGCGTTCTCTTGGGATTCACGCGCAACGAAATGAAGGCGCGTATCGACTCGGTACTCGAGTTTGCCGAACTCTACGACCACCGGAACGAGCCGTTCAAGTCGCTTTCGTCGGGCATGATGGCGCGGCTCGGATTTGCGATCGCAACGGATATTCGTCCGGAAATCCTGATCTTGGATGAAGTACTTTCCGTTGGCGATGAGAGTTTCCGTCGCAAGTGCAACGAACGCATCCAGCGGTTTTGGGATGCGCACTCGACGATCATCGTCGTGTCTCACGACCTCGCCTTCATCCGCTCGTCCTGCAAACGCGCGATTTGGATCGAGAAGGGTGAGATTGTTTTTGACGGGTCGGCGGCCGAGGGGGCGGCCAAATACTTGGCATCCTTAGGAATCGAAAATGTCGTTCGCGAGCGGGATGCATTGCTCGAGAGAGCGCGCATCCACCCCCGTGGCGAACTCGTCGTTCGCGGACTTGCCGATGACTCCGAAGGCCATAGGATGTACCTCGTTCGCGACGGCCGGAAATCTTGGATTGTGGACACCGAGCCGTATGCGCGCGCGGGCTATACATGGGCCGACGTCGTTCACGTCGACGAAACGATTATTCACGCGATTCCCGAGGGCGAGTTGCTCGTCTAAGGAGAACGGGAACGTATAATGGATGTAGAGACGACCGACCCATCGTTCGGCCGCCCGGAGCCGACGTCGGGCGGCAAGAGCGCCGAACGATACGCACATTTGGCTGAGGCATTCGCGCGTCAGGTTGAGGCGCTGGAGAGCGAACTCGAAGCAGCGCGAAAAGATCGCGATCTGGTCGGCGAGGCGCTCAAGAAAGCGCACCTTGCGAACATCCACGTCGAGGTCGGTCTCTGGAAATCCGACCTCAACCGCAAGCAGCTGCTCGACAAGCTCAACAACGCCGAAGCGCACATCGTGCGCATGCAGCCGTTGCTTCGCGTTATGCGCGATCGCATCGGCCATATCGAGCTGAGCAAGTTCTGGAAAATGCGCAATCGTTTCTTCGAGTTGAAAAAGCGCGTCGGTATCGACGCGGTCGGCGCGATGGCGGATTTCGATGTCCCGGTCGACATCGCCGAGTATACGCAAACGGAAGACCCGTATTTTCTGTGGATTCAGGAAAACGAACTGCGTCGAAGCGACATCGACCGGCTGCGCGATGCGGCCGCGGTACTCGCCTACCGACCCCGCATCAGCGTTATCATGCCGACCTACAATCCGCCCGAACTCTATTTGCGCGAAGCCATCGAATCGGTCATCACCCAAGTGTACGAGAACTGGGAACTTTGCATCGCCGATGACGCATCGACCGCGCCCCATGTCCGTGCCGTGCTCGAAGAGTACATGGAACTGGACGACCGCATCAAAGTCGATTTCCGACCGACCAACGGCCACATCGCGCACGCATCGAATTCCGCCCTCGCGCTTGCAACCGGCGAATTCATCGCGCTCTGCGATCATGACGATCTGCTGACGCCCGACGCGCTCTACGAGAACGTGCGCCTTCTCAACGGCCATCGCGATGCAGACATGATCTATTCCGATGAGGATAAGGTCGACGAAAACGGGCGCCGCTCGGACCCGTATTTCAAACCGGATTGGGCGCCGGATTCGTTCCTCTCGCGTAACTACGTCTCGCATTTGGGCGTGTATCGACGTTCGCTCGTGGAGGACGTCGGCGGCTTCCGACCGGGTTTCGAGGGCAGCCAAGACTACGATCTCGTGCTGCGTATCGTCGAGCGAACCAATCGGATCCACCATATCCCGCGCGTGCTCTACCATTGGCGGATCCATGCCTTATCAGTCGCAAGCGGCGTCGGCGTAAAGAACTATGCCTACGATTCCGCCATGCATGCGATCGCCGAGGCGATGCATCGCCGGGGGGAACCGGGTCGCGTCGAGATGCTCAAAGACGATCCGGGCAACTACATCGTGCGGTACGATCTCAAGCGCGACTGGAAGGTCTCGATCATCATTCCCACGCGCGATCACGCAGATGACCTCGAACTGTGTCTTGCGTCGATCTTTGCCAAATCGACCTATCGAAACATCGAGGTGGTCGTGCTTGACAACGGCAGCGCGGAACACGCAACGTCCGTGTGTTTTGCTAAGTGGCAAGCGCTCGAGCCCGACCGAGTCAAGGTCGTCCCGCACAACGTGCCGTTCAACTATTCGGAGATCAACAACTACGCGGTACGTCATTCGACGGGCGACATCATCCTGCTGCTCAACAACGATACCGAAGTGATCGCGCCGCAGTGGATCGAAGCGATGCTCGAACAGGCACAACGCCCGACGATCGGCTGCGTCGGTGCGAAATTGCTCTACGAAGACGACACGATCCAGCACGCCGGTGTCGTCATGCGCATCGGTGGTGTCGCCGGGCATAGCCATCGCTACTACGATCGCGATGCACCCGGGTATTACCACATCATCAAGACGGTGAATAATTATACCGCCGTGACGGCGGCGTGCTTGATGATCCGCCGCGAGGTCTGGGAGCAAGTGGGCGGACTCGACGAACAGCTGTCGGTTGCGTTCAATGACGTCGATTTTTGCCTGCGCGTTCGCGCGGCCGGGTATCTCAACGTGTACGTGCCGCACGCCGAACTCTACCATTACGAATCGAAGAGCCGCGGCTTCGACGACACTCCGGCGAAAATCGCGCGCGGCATCAGAGAGCAGCAGTTCATGCAAAAGCGCTGGAATGTCTCTTCGGTCGACGACCCGTTTTACAGTCCGCATCTGAGTTTGACGAGCGAAGATTACTCCATCCGTCTATGAGCCTGCTTGAAAAAGTCGTCATCGTCGGAGCCGGCGGACAACTCGGCACCGACCTCGTGGCCGCGCTTGCGGAGTTCCGTCCGATTGCGGCAAACCGTGCGGCATACGACCTCGGCGATCACGATGCGATGCGCGCGCTCGTCGCCCGGTATCGACCGACGCTCGTGATCAATACGGCCGCCTATCACAACGTCGAACACTGCGAGATCCATCCCGACCGGGCGCTTGCAATCAATGCGGTGGCGGTGGATGCGCTCGCGCAGGCGTGTGCGCTCGCCGGTGCGGCTTTCGCGCAGGTCAGCACCGATTACGTTTTCGACGGCCGCACCGACCGTCCGTATCGTGAAGAGGACGCGGTCAATCCGATCAGCGCGTACGGGGTCTCGAAGGCTGCGGGCGAACAACTTGTGCGTCGGCACGGCGAGCGCCATTTCATCGTTCGCACGAGTGGCCTCTACGGACGCGCGGGAAGCAGCACCAAAGGGTATACGTTCGTCGAACGCGTGCTCGGACAAGCCGAACGCGGCGAACCGATTCGCGTCGTGAACGACATGACGTTCTCGCCTTCGTATACGCGCGATGTCGCGCGGATTATGCGTGCGATCTTCGAACGGGGCGTGTTCGGAACGTATCACGCGACCAATGCCGGTCACTGCACCTGGTTTGACTTTGCAAGCGAAGCCTTTCGGCTTGCCGAGCTCCAGCCGATTGACTTTTCGGCCGTGTCGTATCGCTCGTTCGATAGCTATATCGGGCGTCCGGCATTCTCGGCGCTGGAACTCGCCGGTCTCGCGCGTGCGGGCATCGATCAGCCGCCGAATTGGCAAGCGGGACTAGCCGCGTACATCGCCGAGCGCCGAACGACGCCGACGTCCGTTTCGTAATCTTACGACGGAGGGCGCGCGCCGATGTTGGCCGAACGCGAACGCGCGGCGAACCACCGTGCGAGGGCACCGATTTCGGCAGAGATGACCGGTACGAGTGCGAAGAACAGCACGCCGTAGAGAGAACCAAAATACTCGTCGATGAATCCGACGAACGACAGCGCATCGATGATGGCGAGGATGACGAGCAAAGCGATGCTGCTGGCGTACACCCCGAGCGCGAGCACGAGCGAATCGTGGATCGCCACTCGTCGGCGCACGAAGATTCCGAGACGCACGACGATCATCACGACTGCCGCGAGGAGCGCAATGGGGAACAGCACGCGATACGTCGATTCGATCCCGCTTAAGATCGCGCGTTTCGCATTGTCATCCGCCGCACGGTCCGCCGGACCGATCGGATTCACGTCGCGCGTGACGTAGGCATACTCGCGCACGGTGCCAGGCGGGGGCGGAGAAAGATCCCACGCTCCCTGAGAAAATCCGCCGAATGCGAGAAAGACACTCGTGCCGCGAACGAAGTGACGCGCGATCTCGCCGTACGATCCGTTGAGGTCTGGGGCGAGAGAATAGCGTTTCTGCGTGCATTCGATCGTGTGATTGTCGCACGCCCCGTCGATTTCTTTTGCGAGTGCCACGTAAAACGCGCGCGCGCGCGGCGCGCTGTCGTAGAAGCCGGCGCTGAAAACACCGTCACGAAAGGCCCAGACCCACCATCCGCCGGCAATGTCTTTGCAGCCATATCCCTGTCGGCAACCGGGGTCGATCCACGGACTCGCGGACGGGCCGTCAAGCGAGGGTTCGAGCAGTTTCGCCAGAGGACTTATGCGATAGGCGATTTCGCGCGCAGATTTCGGTACGGGAACGTGTGGGTCGTCCGCGCGATGTGCGATCCGTGCGAGCGATGCATACGCGGAAATGAATTCGCGGCTCTGCAGTTCGCTCGTGACCGCCCATCCGTACACGTGCAAATTGATCGCTTGAACGAGCGCGACCGCGCCGACCCAGATCGCGGCCGGCGCGATGGCGACGAGCGCTTGCGATTCGCGTTCCGGCGTGCGCCACGAGAACACGATGCTGGCGATCGCGATCGTAGCAAGAAACGGAAGAATCCACGCACCCTCTTCGCGCGTGAGCCAGAACGCCGCGAGTGAAAGACCAAGCCCGATCGACCAGCCAAGCCGCGCACGAACCGGCGCACGCCGGCGGACGTACAGGGCGGCAGCGCACGCGACGACGAGGAGCGAGAGCGTGACGGACACCTGCATTCGATACAGCATCCAAGACCAGCTATCGTAGGTCATCGGATTGAAGAGCAAGGCGAACCAAAGGACGACGCGCGCGATGCGATTCGGCAGAATCGGCGCGAGCGCGAGATACGCGACCAGGCATGCACCGAGATACGTAAGTTGATGCGCGAGATTCACACTCAAACCGAATTGTTGAATCAGCGCGAGATACAGCGGGAAGAAGGGTCCTTTTATAAGCGTAAGAAGGCTGTACGGTCCGAACCACGCGCCGGCTAGGATGCTCGCGGCGTGATCTAAAAAATTTGTCGGGTCGTGTGGTCCGAGCAGCGGAACCGTTCGGATTGGACTCGTGAGCCAGAGTTTTACAAGCGCAGTAGCGACAAACAACGTCGGGAAGAAGCGAAGTTTCATGCCTTGCAAATCGTTCGCACGCCAGAGTGAACGCGGATCGTGAGTTTCATCGAAAATGCTCCATACGTGGTGTTTTTCGGCGTCGTCGCCTTCTTCGCAGCCAAGCTCGTCTTCCGCCGACGGCTCGCAAATGGCATGCGCGTGGAGCTCTTCTCGTTCGGCGTCGCGTTCGTCGCTGCGCTGATCGCCGCAGGTTCGCACATCCCCGCGCAAGAGTCCGCGCTCGTCGCTGGGCCTACGTCCACCATCCTCGATGCATCGCGCGATACGTCACGATTGTGCGATAGGATGCAGACCGTCCTTGCCGGGCCCGCAGTCGGGTCGCTCGAAAGCGTAACGTCGTTAAGCGGAGCGAATGTACCGAGCGGTTCGGTCGTCCCACGAGCGATGATTTTGCGTGTAAGCGGATGGGGTTTCGACAAAGGTTCTCTTCGCGCAGCGCGTGGCGTCTGCATCCTCATCGACGGTCGCCCATCGCCGCGTGCAACGGTCCGTTTCGGTTTTGCGCGACGGGACGTCGCAACGAACATGCACACCGATCAGGCGCTCGCGTCGGGATACGTCGCCACGTTACCGCTTACTGCAATCGCATCCGGAACCCACCTCGTCGGCGTTGCAGTGATTTCCGGTGATGGGACGCTCCGTGAGTTGACTGCCAGTCGCTCTATCGTTGTGCCGTAGGAGGCCGACGAACGAACGGCTCTCCCGCATTTTTGCCAATTTGTAAAATGCTTACAAAAAAGCTCGCAAAGACGATTTGCAATCCTGCGGTAAGCGCCACGGCCGAGGGAATCGTGACGCGAGTGACGTGCGAGACTTCGAGCGCGCCGAACGAAGAAACACGCCACATGTTGAGTGCGAGCAGCGATCCGGCGATTCCGATGACGATCAGTGTCGCTCCGCCGATGAGACCGCGCTCCAGCGAGACGCTATCGATAAACCGTTCGAAGCGCTGGTCGGTCGGAAGCAGTCCCGCGTTCGCACCGAACACGCGCGTAAAAATGCTGAAGAGGACGCACTGAAGTCCGAGCAGGATCGCAAGGCCGAAGTAGACGAGCGTGTTCGTATCGAGGATCACGCGCCCGATTGCCAGCGGCCCAGGGAGTAATGCGAGCGTACCGATGGTGCCGATCGCAGTCAGAAAAAGACCCGGAATCAGAAAGAGCCACTTCGGACTATAAACGAGCAAAAAGCGCAGATGGCGCCAACCATCACGCCAACTGCGTAAATGGGGCGGCCGATTGCGCCCGTCTTTTGCAAGCGTCGTCGGCACTTCGACGATTTCCAGACCGTGCAGCGAGCCTTTGACGATCATTTCGCTTGCAAATTCCATGCCGGTCGTTTGTAGACGCAGCGATTGGATCGCCGCCCGGCTGAAGCCACGCAGCCCGCAGTGGAAGTCTTTGGACTTGCTCGGAAAGAAAAGGCGTCCGAGGGCGCTGAGGACCGGGTTCCCGAGGTAGCGGTGATGCAGCGGCATCGCCCCGGGCTCGATCCCGCCAAGGAAACGATTTCCCATTACGATGTCGGCGCCCGTCCGTAACTCCGCTACGAATGCATCGAGTCGCGTAAAATCGTAACTATCGTCGGCATCTCCCATGATGATGAAGCGCCCGCGTGCCTCCGCGATTCCACCGAGTAGCGCACTACCGTAGCCCTTCCGGTCGACGGCAAGGACGCGGGCACCGGCACGAGCGGCGATGGCTTGCTAGCCGTCGGTGCTCCCATTATCGGCGATGAGAATCTCGCCGCGAATACCGGTTCGCTCGAGAAACGAGCGCGCTTTGACGATACAAGTCTCGAGCGTTTCCGCCTCATCGAGACAAGGCATCAGAATCGTCAATTCGAGGGTCTGGGAGGCATCGATCGTCCCGCCAACATCCGTCTGCACGAACCCACGATTCGCGTCGTTGGATGCGGCTACCCGCGCTACGGGCTCAGGCGCAAGAGCAAGTTGGACGAGAGCCCGAGCAGGCGAAAGCGATCCAGGTTCTGGGTCATTGCCGTATCGCGAGCAAGCGCCCGCACGTCGCGTGCGGAGAGCAAATTCAAGTTGTCGGTCTTGCTCCAAAAGTGGAGTCCGAGCATGCCAAGAAGCCGTTGGTGCAGACGCTGCGGTAACCAGTGAATCAACGGTAAAAACGTATGCAGTTCGACGGGAAACGTG
>Ga0123339_10003773_pt1 | contig 10035 bp, 8 predicted proteins | sample lystaG_FD_89956 | JGI IMG/M metagenome (GOLD analysis project Ga0123339, IMG submission 89956) | Glacier valley bacterial and archeal communities from Borup Fiord, Nunavut, Canada, to study Microbial Dark Matter (Phase II) -... | ecosystem: Environmental > Aquatic > Freshwater > Ice > Glacier ... | reverse complement strand
CGTGTGCGCTGTCGTGTGCGCGGCCCCGGACACCATGCCGTCCGCGAGGCCCAATTGCACCATCATCGTGCCGAAGTAGCTCACGTCCTGGACCCGGTCGCGCGCGGCATCGGGCGTCATGCCCTTGGCCTTGCGCATCTCGTAGTATTCCGCGGCAAAGCGGTCGACGTATTCGGGATCGCTGGGCGAAATTAGTTGGGCCGCCGAGAGGTCGATGCCAAGTTCTCCCGCTCGCGTGGTGATCGCTGCGGGGTCTCCCAAGATGGTGAGGTCCACGACGTTGCGCGTGAGGAGGGTTCCGGCGGCGCGGAGGATGCGGTCGTCCTCGCCTTCCGGCAAGACGATGCGGCGACGGTCGGCGCGTGCCCTGTCGAGAAGCGCGTACTCGAACATGAGCGGCGTGACAACGTCGGTGCCTGCGAGGTTGAGTCGATCGATGAATTGGCCTGCATCGACGTGGTTCTCGAACATGCTGAGCGCCATGTCGACCTTGAGGACCGATTCGCGAGACAAGCGGCCGCGGGTGTTCCAGCAACGTTGCGCGGTCTCGAAGGTGCCCAGGTCCGTCGCGATGATCGGCAGTGTGGGGCCCAATCCATCAATGAGTCGCTGCACGGATGCGGAAGGACGGAAGCCGCCGTTGACGACGATTCCTGCGAGCGCTGGGAAGCCCGAAGCGGAGTGTGCGGTAAGGGAGGCGAGGAGGATGTCGGCCCTGTCACCAGGGGCGATGACGAGGCCTCCCTCTTGAAGCCTGTCGAGAAGGTGTTCCACCGTCATCGCGCCGATCGAGATGGCACGCACCTCGCGCGACATGAGCGCGGCGTCTCCCGCGATCATCTCGCCGTTGATCGCGTCGGACAGCGCGCCAAGCGTTGGAGCGTAGAGCAGCGGCTCCTCGGGGAGCGCCGCAACGCCAATGTCTTCCGGCAACGCGGCCTTGATCGCTTCGACTTGCGCGGGATCGCACCGGTTCGCGAATGCCGCGACGACCTTGGCGTGGTGCTCCTCCATGGTCGATCGCGCTTGCTCGATCACTTCCGCGATGTCCTGAGGTGAGCGGTCGGCGCCGCGCACCACGAGGGCGACGGGCGCGCCGAGGTTCGCGGCGACCTTTGCGTTCAGCTCGAATTCTGCTGGCCCCGCAACGTCCGTGTAGTCGCTGCCGACGATGACGACGACGTCGCACTTGCGGGCGACCTCGTGGTACCTCGTCACGATGCGCGACAGTGCGGCTTCCTGGTCGGCGTGGAGCTCTTCGTATGTCACGCCGACGCATTCGTCATAATTGAGATCGACGCCGTCGTGGCCCAATAAGAGGCGCAACACGTAGTCGGAGCCGTCGGAGACGCGCGCCACGGGGCGGAAAATGCCCAACTTCGTGACGGACCGCGCGAGCAGAGCAGTGATGCCCAACGCGATGGTGGACTTGCCTGTATCGCCCTCGACTGATGCGATGTATATATTGCGGGTCACGCCTCCAGCATTCCATGCCTTGGCCGGGACTTTCGGCCCGGCGGTGCTCCTTGTGCTATTTGCCACCGTTTCTTGTTGCTCGGTGGGGGTGCCCCTACTTTGGGGGGTATGGACCCTGCTGCGCTCAGACGCGCATTCGACCGCGTGAGTCGCGTGGGTCTTGGCAATGTGGATCGCCCCACCGCCAGATACGTCCAAGGCTCCAATCAATATCTCGTCATCGCGTTGTCGACGGCGGTTCCCTTCGCGGTCTTCTTTCTGGTCGCAGGCGGCGGCAGTCTTTGGCCGGTCGCGGCCATCCAGGCGGTGCTGATCTTGTCGTGGGTGTTCTGTTTTGGCCTCAATGTGACCGGTTGGGTGCGCACCTCGGCGGTCGTCGAACTCATCGCTCCGCTTGTGGCGTTTACGGCGCACACGTGGCTGCTCTCGTATAGGGCGGGTTTCTTGCTGCCGATGCTCATGACGGCAGGCGTCTCGTTTGTGACCTTCGCTCCGCGCATGCGGCGATGGGGTGTCGCGCTGACCACGGCTTCCGGTCTCGCGGTCGCATGGGCGTATCTCGACGAGCGGGTGGCGGAGCCGCGGCTCGACATCAGCGCCGCGACGGTCGATGGCTTGTTGGTCGCAAACGTCGCCTTCGTCACCGTGGTCTTGGGTCTCACGTCGGGGCTGAACCACCACTACTTTTCGCGTGAGCGCCTGCGAGCGGAACGGCAACTCGAGGCGGCAGAGATGCAGGCGCGCACCGATCCTTTGACGCGGCTGACCAACCGGCTCGGAATGACGGAGTCGCTTGCCGCGATCCCCGCAGACGTGCCGTACGCCATGGCTCTTATCGACCTCGATCGCTTCAAGGAGGTCAACGACACCTACGGACACGCGCGCGGAGACATCGTGCTTGCTCAAGTGGCGCACGTGCTCGAGGAGTCGATCGGGAGCGCTGGAACGGTTTCACGCTGGGGCGGCGAGGAGTTTTTGGTGCTCATGCCCGCGATTCGCCTTCCGGCGGCGCTCGCGGCTATCGAGCGTGCAAGCGAGGCGATGGGCCCCCTGGTCCGTTCCGAACTCGATGTCGTTCCGGTGACGTTCTCGGCGGGAATCGCGATGGCCTCGCCGGGGCTGTCATGGGAGGCGACGGTCCGGGTGGCGGACGCCTTGCTTTACGACGCGAAAGCGGCGGGGAGAAATCGCATGCGACATGCCCAGGTGCGCGGCGACGAGTAGGCCCGAGAGGCGTGACGAGATCTAGGCAGGATCGCCAAGCGTCGCTATTGTTGAAAGCCTACTGAGGCCCACCTCGGTCCACATGGTTGTGACGATGAACCTTCACGCACACGAATCTTGGGGGTTCACCTGTGACGACCGAAGCGGGCTTTGTGGCCCGGCGGCGACGCGAGGCGCTCGGCGGTTTCGCCCACATGATCGACATTCGCACCGGGGCGAGCCGTAGCGAATCCACCCAGGCGACCTGGAGCGCTCACGACTTCGCGGCTTTCTCCGCGCTCCTGACTGCGACCTACCTCGTGTATTACATCGGGTGGACGGACGAGTGGCTTGGACGGCTCGTCATCATCAGTGTCGCGGCGTTTGCAGGCCACGTGGGAGCAGTCGTCCTCGCGCTCAGGGGCCGTCAACTTGCCTCGGCGCTCTTGGCGGTTTCTACCTCGACCGTGCAGATCATCACGGCGGTGCAGATGCTCGGATGGGAATCCGGCGTGCACCTGTATCTGATCTCGGGCGGCGTCTTGGTCTTCCTGATCTTCACTGAACGACAAGCGCCGTGGCGATGGTTCTTCATCGCGGTCGCCGCCGTCACCTTCATCGTGTGCCAGACCATGCTCTCCCCAGGGCCGGAACGCCCCGTCCCCGTCGAATCGCTCACCATCATGTTCTCGATCAATGCAGTCCTCACTGCACTACTGGTGTTTGCGTTGTCAGGGATGTCGTATCAGCGCACCAATCGGGCCAAGGCGGAGGCGGCTCGATCCGCCGCGACGGCAGAATATCTTGCCAACACCGACGCGCTCACGGGCTTGTCCAATAGGCGACCGGTGATTGAGGCCCTCGAGGTGCACAGCCGTGAAGGCGGTTACGTGGTGGCCGTGGCGGACCTCGATCACTTCAAGGTGCTCAACGACACGTTTGGACATCAGTGCGGCGATCGCGTCCTTGCGGCCGTCGCGGGAGGCTTTCGAGGGCGGCTGCGCTCCACCGATGCGGTGGGGCGGTGGGGCGGAGAGGAGTTCATCATCGTCCTGCCCGGTACGAGCATTGACCAAGGCGTGGACCTCATGGAGCAACTCCGGCTGGGGGTCGAACTCGCGGAAATCGAATGCGCGGGCCACACTCATCGCGTGACCATCTCGATCGGCGTCTCCAATGGGACAAGCGACGGCGAGCCCCACCACGTCGTGAAGCGGGCCGATGACGCGCTTTACGATGCGAAGACGGCAGGCCGCAACGCGGTGCGCCAACGCAGTCACGACGAGCTCGCTTCCGTAGCGCGCGATCAGGAGAATTCCCGTGTGGCCCCCATCCGAGGTCCAGGCAGCAGTGTTGGCGCCTAGAGAGCGGCGATGGAGGTGGGGCGCCCTTGCGGGAGCCTCCGCAATCGCCGTGGCGGCACTCGTGGTCGGCGGGTTCCTCGGTACGTGGCAGTGGCAGCGAGCACATCAGCAGGCACGCGCGGTGGAGCCCGACCCGAGAGCACCCCTTGCCGACGTGATGCGTCCTGGTGAGTCCGGGCGCGGCGAGGGGCGGCTGGTTGAGGTTGACGGCGTGTGGGCGGATCAGGTCGTCGGGCTCGTGTCGGATAAGGAGATTGACGGTGAGGCCGCGGTGTTGCTCGTCGTGCCGCTCACGGTGCCGGCGGAACTCACGGGAACGGGCACACCCGGCACGCTGGGAGTCATGGCCGGATGGCTACCCGCAGATGAGGTGGCCAGCGCACCACTAGCGGGCGGCAGCCCCTTGGTGACCGGATATGTGCGCGGCGGCGAGGGTCTTGCTTCCCCTCCTGACTACGCCCCCGTCCCAGGCGCCGAGTGGTTCGGCTCAATGTCGACCGCGTCGCTCGCGCAGCACTGGCCCGCGCCTGTCTACTCGTACCTCGTCGTTGCGGACGAGCCGGCCCCCGGTTGGCGCGCCCTCCCTGCGCCTGCCGAACGAACGAGCCTCGATTTACGGTCCCTCACCTACTCAGCCGAGTGGTGGCTCTTCGGGCTCTTCGCGGCGGCGATTGCGGTGCGATGGATGCGGGACAATGGTCGCGAACAGATCGCCAAGGAGGATGCATGACCCCCGCACCCGGTGTCGACGGAGCGCTCAAGCGCTACCGCATCATGGCGTATGTGACCGGATCCTTCCTGTTGCTCCTCACCGCGGTGACCTTGGTGAAGTACATAGGCAAGGCCGCCGGATGGGAAAATGAGTCGTTCCTCTCGGTCGCGCTCGTCATCGGCATCGTTCACGGCTGGATCTTCATGGTCTACGTGCTTGCGTGTGCGGATCTGTGGCGGCGCATGAAGTGGCAACTCGGACGCCTCGTGACCATGGTGCTCGGCGGCGTGGTCCCTGCCTTGTCCTTCGTGATGGAGCGGCGGGTATCCCACGAGGTCGCCGCTAGCCTTGACGCGTGACCACACAGCACCCGCCCGTGAAGCATCGTCCCGTCCTCGTCGTTGACTGCGGCGCGCAGTATGCGCAACTGATCGCCCGCCGCGTGCGCGAGGCCAGCCTCTATTCCGAGGTCGTGCCTCATTCCATGAGCGCCGCCGACATGCTTGCGAAGAACCCCGCTGCCATCATCTTGTCTGGCGGCCCGTCCTCGGTTTACGAGGAGGGCGCGCCCCAGGTCGACGTCGCGATCTATGACACCGGCGTGCCGGTCTTTGGCATTTGCTACGGCTTCCAGCTCATGGCGAAGGCCCTTGGAGGCAAGGTCGCCAAGACGGGCCTGCGCGAGTACGGCCGCACGACGGCGCGCATCGCCGATGCGGGAGCAACCCTCGCGGGCAGCCCCTCAGAGCAGACGGTGTGGATGAGCCACGGCGACTCGGTGAACGAGGCGCCCGCGGGCTTCACCGTGCTTGCGGCGACCGATGGCGCCGCGGTGGCCGCGTTTGAGGACACGTCGCGACGCATGGCCGGCGTTCAGTGGCACCCCGAGGTCAAGCATTCCCCGCTGGGCCAAGCCGCGCTCGAGAACTTCCTGTACAAGGTCGCTGGGCTCACCCCCGACTGGACGAGCGCGAGTGTGATCGACGAGCAGGTCGCCCGCATCCGTGCCCAGGTGGGCTCCGCCCAGGTGATCTGCGGGCTTTCCGGAGGCGTCGACTCGGCGGTGGCAGCCGCGATCGTCCAGAAGGCGGTGGGCGATCAGCTCACGTGCGTGTTCGTGGACCACGGACTGCTGCGCGCAGGCGAGGCGGAGCAGGTCGAACGCGACTTCGTGGCCGCCACGGGCGTGCGTCTTGTGGTCGCCGACGAGAGGGACCGATTCCTCGATGCGCTCGCGGGAGTGACCGATCCCGAGACCAAGCGAAAGATTATCGGGCGCGAATTCATTCGTGCCTTCGAGGCGGAGGCCCGCAAACTCGTTCACGACGCGGGGCTTGGCGAAGAGGTGAAGTTCCTGGTCCAGGGCACCTTGTACCCCGACGTGGTCGAGTCTGGCGGCGGAGAGGGTGCGGCCAACATCAAGAGCCACCACAACGTCGGCGGACTGCCGGACGACCTCAAGTTCGACCTGGTCGAGCCGCTCCGCTCGCTCTTCAAGGATGAGGTGCGCGCGGTGGGCCTCGAGCTCGGTTTGCCAGAGGAAATCGTATGGCGCCAGCCATTCCCCGGTCCGGGTCTAGGCATCAGGATCATCGGATCGGTGACTCAGGAACGCATCGACATTCTCCAGGCGGCAGATGCTATCGCCCGCGAGGAGCTCACCAAGGCGGGCCTCGACCGCGACATTTGGCAGTGCCCTGTGGTGCTGCTCGCCGACGTCCGATCTGTGGGTGTCCAGGGCGACGGTCGCACGTACGGTCACCCGATCGTGTTGCGGCCCGTTTCGAGCGAGGACGCGATGACGGCCGACTGGAGCCGCGTGCCTTATGAGGTGCTCGCGCACATCTCCAACCGCATCACCAACGAGGTCCCAGAAGTGAACCGAGTGGTGCTTGACGTGACGTCGAAGCCGCCGGGGACCATTGAGTGGGAATAGCCACTGGCCTTGTAGAGGCTCGCTCGGCGCTCGAGACGGAGCGTGCGAAGGCTGGCGAACGGCGCCAGATGCTGGTGATGGTCTATCTGATCCTCACCGCCGCGGTGTCCTTGAGCTATGCGGGGTTCTTCCTCACCACCGCGAACCCGGACCACCGCTGGTTGGCAGTAGTCGCGATTCTCACGGCGGCGGTCCAGGCCTTCGGCGTCGCCATGGCCTTCCAGGGGCATGTCACCGGGGCGGGGATCCTGAGCCAGGCAGCGCCGGTGGTGCCGGTGCTGGTGTATGCGTCCGCAATGTCCGTCGAGGCTGGGTTCGGTTCGCTGCTGTTTATCGGCGCACTCGGCGTGGTCGTGACGGTTCCCGATGAGGCTGCCCGCGCCAGATTCGTTCTCATCGCCGTGCTCGTCTCCGCGGTGATCGTAATCCAGGTGTTCTTTACGCGATCACACGCATGGGCCCCGCTCGCTCCGGGTCAGACTGCGGAGATCTCCACCGTGAGCCGCACCATCATGACCGTCGCCCTTTTCGCGCTCGCGCTGGTGTTGAATCGCACCGCAAGGCTTGCGAAGGCGCTGGGGGATCAGGCGCTGCGGGTCGCGGAACTCGCGGCCGAAACGGACCCCCTCACCGGGCTGGCAAACCGCCGACCGGTGTGGTCGCGGCTCGACGCGCTCGAGACTCAGCGAGGGTCCTTCTGCGTGGCGCTTGCGGACCTTGACCACTTCAAGCAACTCAACGACGAGTTTGGCCACGACTGTGGCGACGAGGTGCTCGTCCACATCGCGGAACTACTCGAGGCCAACATGCGAGAGGGCGACCTGGTAGCACGGTGGGGCGGGGAGGAGTTCGTGATTGTCCTGCCGAACACCTCGATCGGCGAGGCCGTGCAGATCACCGACCGGCTCCGCGAGAGCGTTGCGCATTCTTTGCCCGCCTGTGCACGCCACATCCACGCGGTGACCGTCTCCATTGGCGTGGCGAACGCATTCGACGGCGAGGTGCCTGATTCGGTGATCAACCGTGCCGATGGAGCTCTTTACCGGGCAAAACTCGAGGGTCGCAATGCGGTCGTTGCCGCGGTAGAGAGCGAGCTCGAGTAGCCGAAGGCTACGAAGGGCTGGTGCCTTCGCGGTTCGCTGTGGACGCCGCGGACCGCGCTGCAGCGGTGGGTGGTGCCTCATAGCGCGGCGGTTCACCTTCGTCGCTAACGCCGCCTGTGGCTGGCATCGCGGCCGTGCCCGCGTAGAGAGAAGGCTCGTCCTGACCGGCCCACTGGCCCGATCGCGGCTTCCTGCTCGAGAGGAGTGCGGTGATCAGGAGCCAGCCACCGACGGCGGCCAATGCGACGATCGCGATGAGTTCGGTGTCGAGTTCGCGGCCAGAGAGCAGGGCCATCGTGAGGACCCCGAGCGCCGCGATCAGTGCGCCGATCAGGGCTGAGGTGAGGCGATGTGCGGGGCGACGGCGGGTCATGATGTGACCTCCTTGACGACGATGGTGTTGGCGAATTGGTCGTCGTGGACGACCAGATTGATGGTGGTGGCGTCGGGGTTACTGAGCTCCATATAGGGCTTGTCGTTCGTCTCGAAGACGCACATGAAGCCCTCGTCGGCAAAGACAACCGTCGCCTGCGCGTTGGACTCGCCCTTGAGCACGAGGTTTGCGCCGCTGGGAATCGACACGTAGGTCACCTCGGCCGTGATGTCGATCGAGGTGTCCGGTGCGGCCGTGCCGTCGATCGGTCCCACCGCCGCGTTGGCGAGGTTGAGCCGCTGCACGCTTGAGGTACCGAAGTCCTGCGGTACCTCTTGGTAGCACGGCCCGTTGAAGTAGACGTTGGAATACTGGCCGTCGAATGCGAGCGTCGGGTCGAAGACGGACTCCGGTGCCATGGACGGTCCCACCTCGATGCCGTCGATGACATCAACGAAGTCGACGCCGTTCGTGGTGATCCCGCCGTTTTCCGCATAGGCGATGCGCAGCGAATCCGCGTTTCCCGCGAAGATCAGGATCGGAATGAGTGACGTGATCCCGATGAAGCCCAGGAAGCCCAACTTACGGCCGGACAAGCTGACAGCCAAGAGGATCAGGCCCAAGCCTGTCACGAAAATGACGAATCCGGCGATGAAGGGGTGCACGGCCAAGCTGTCGGTGCGGTCCATCCACACTGCGGCGGCGGCGGCGATCGCGCCCCACGCGAGGCTCGCCAGGTAGAAGGAGCGTCCCGGTCCCGGGATGCGCGGGGGGCGTGGAGGGGCAGGGGGGGCGGGGGGAGCGGGCGCATAGTGGCGCGCAGGTGGCGCCGTGTACGAGGTGGCAGCACCTACCGCTGGAGTGGAAGCCGGATCGGGTGCGGGCGAAGACGGCACGACGCTTTCGTTGGGCGCAGTCGCCACCGGAGGCGTGGCGTACGCGGCCCCTGAATTGGGAGGAGAAGCAAGAGGGGGCGAGGAGCTCGGCGCGCCGGGGGCTCCACCCTGACCAGCGGCATTGCTCCGCTTGACGAGCACGACGATGAGGGTCACGATGCCGCCCACCACAAGCAGTGGCACCAAGACCGCGAAGATCAGGACGGCCACATTCCCGACACCCCACGTCGACGTGTCGAAGTTCCAGGGCATGTTGTTGAGCTTGACGCTGGGCCCAGAGTTGAAGTCGCCAAGCCCAAACAGGGTGAGGACCCCTATGCCGACGAGCGCGCCCACGTTGGGGATTCCCCTGCCAAAGTTCTGCACGATGATGTTGCCGCGACGGTCGGGCAGCAGCGCCCATGCGGCCGCATAGGCAAGAAGCACAAGCCCGTGAAGCACGATCGCGGCCACCACGACGATGATGCGCGCGGGAACGCGGGCCATTCCTACGCGGTCGCCGAGCCCCTCGACAACGCCGCCAACGACGCCGTGGTCGCCGCGGGTGATGCCCCATTCGCGAATGGTGCGGAACAGTGCGGCCTCCTGAGGCGCCTGTTCGGGTGTGGTGGTCATGGTGGTCCTTCCGGTGTGAATCAACTAGGTCAATGCTCCCGCCGCGAAGGACATCGGCGCTATGAGGGGACACCCTGATTTCGCCCCTGATATCTGGCGGGCGTTGTCGGGAGGGGGATCGGCCTCGAGACTGAGGCGCGCGAGAGGGGAGGTGTGTGACGATGAACCCGTGACCGAGTCGACGCGCATGACACGGCCGCTCCGCAGGGAGGCGGCCCCTCGACGTGGTGGCGTGCGCTCGTTGGCGGAATGATGATCGCGCTCGCGTTGGCTTTGCTCGCTCGCCGCCTCGGGGTGGGCGAGGTATCGGCGTGGGCGCTGCCCGCGATCGTCTTCATCACCGCGCTGATCCTGGTG
>Ga0123339_10003771_pt1 | contig 10043 bp, 10 predicted proteins | sample lystaG_FD_89956 | JGI IMG/M metagenome (GOLD analysis project Ga0123339, IMG submission 89956) | Glacier valley bacterial and archeal communities from Borup Fiord, Nunavut, Canada, to study Microbial Dark Matter (Phase II) -... | ecosystem: Environmental > Aquatic > Freshwater > Ice > Glacier ... | reverse complement strand
TGGCGGCGCGACAACGGAGAAGGTGTCCTCGATCGACGCCCAAAACTCGTGCTTGTGGTCGTAACGACCGAGCAGCACACCGAAAGCGAATGGCCTGCCGGCGCTGACGGCGTCACCTGGCCGTAGCCACGGCTTTGCCACGTGGGCCGATGCACTGAAGGGCTCCAGCTCCGATGGGGTTGCCAGCCCTCGCATGTGAGCGTCTCGAGCATGGCGGCGTCGACGCATCAGCATGATTGTCAACCCGACGACGGCGATGACGATCGCCAACGCCGTCCACCCAGCGCACGACCCGTGCAGGCCGCTTCCGTTGACGAGTTCGAGGTTGCGGAAATGAGCGGTGAAGACGATCGTTTGACGGAGCTTGCGTGGCCACCAACGCCCACGCGTCCACAGAACACTGGACACGGCGATCGAGCCGTACCACAGCGCAAACAACCCGAGCAGGGCGAACAGGGGATGACCGAGTCCGCCGGTGGTCGCTTTCTGGCCGGGTGTGTCCCTCATTGCTGGCCCCACGTGCTTGCTGCGATGAGTGTCGCTGTCGTAGCGGTAACGGCCCACGTCGACGAGCCGGCCGTGACGATGACGGTGTTGGCGTCCCTCGTGAACGCAGTGCCCCCAATGGCCGCTGCGAGCAGGGCTGCTGCCCGCTGGACGTCGCCGATCGTGTGCGTGATCGTGACGACTACTTGGAACGTGGAGCCGTCCTCGGCGGGAATGCCGGCGGTGATCTTCCATCCGGTGACCGTGCCGGCGATCGACGCCGCAGCGGTGTCGACGTCGCTCGCTGCTATAGCCGCTGCGGCGGGTGGGATGGCGGGGAGCTTGCCGGCGGTGGCGGTGTCGGTGCGGACGACTCGGAGGTTGTGCAGGTGCGCGAGGATCCCGCCGAACTCGTGGCCGCTGAGATCCCATGTCGGGCCGTTGCCCTCGAGCGGTGTGATCTGTTGGCTGACGCTGCGCAGCTCGCCCGCTGACGTGAGCGGGGTGAGATTGTTGTCGACGATGACCGAGTTGTCAGCGGTGACACCGAGAAGCTGCTGGACTGACGCGAGGACGTCGTGAATCGGTCGCTGGTCGATGAACGTGAAAACGGCGCTGCTCGACAGTTGGACCCTGCCGTCAGCGGTGGTCGTCGCGGAGGCGGAGAAGTTGTTGACGAGCGTCCCGTCGCCGACGGGTGTCGGGAGATTGATCCCGTATTTCGCCGGGTCCGTCGACGGAGCGAACCGCATCGAGGCGTTCGTGATCCGCTGCAACACGATCGGCGGGAGTGTGCCACCGCTGACCGGGAACGTGAGCTGCCCGCCGGCCGCCACCTGGGCGACGGTCACGGCTGCCTCCATGTCGCCGCTCCCCTCCCCGGCGTCATCGCCGATCGGCGACGACGAGGCTGCTGTCGCCGATGAGGACGCTGCCGGCGTCCGGGTCGCGGTCGAGGTTGCCGGCGAGTCGCAAGCTCGTGGGCCGACGGCGCAATCGCCAGTGACATGTCCTTTCGATGAGCAGCTGGCGGCGAGCAGGAGCGCAGTCGCGCAGAGTCCGATGGTGCGTCTCATGCCGCCCACTCCCCTGCCAGCTCGGTGACCCATCCCCAGCGATCGGCACGTCTCGCCCGGTCCCGTACTCGGCGAGCGCAAGCGTCACCGGTGCGGTATTCGTGCAGCGATTTCAGCAGCGACGGGCACGAGCGCAGCTGTTGCTCCAGGCCGACGGCGTCGACGACAGCGTCGAAACCGGCTTCGCTCGACTGATCGAACAGCACTGCCGGCATCAGTGTTTCGAGGTCGCTCCCGGCGGCGACGACCCGGCGTGCTGACTGCTCGGCACGGGCGAGTTTGCGGAGCTCGTTGTCGGTCCACCACACGAGTTGACGCACCGACGGCGGGGTGCGGTAGAGAGCGAAGGTCATCGACCCGGCGATCTCGTCCCAACCGATCCCCCACGTCCCATACTTCGACGCGAGCCAACACAGCCCCGAACGAGACAGCGCGGCGATCGTCGCCAATGCCTTACTGTCGCCTCGCTGTGCAAGCCCGACGAGGGCGTCCCATTCATCTGTCGTGTAGCCGTCGGTGACGAGCTGCTGGTCCGCCTGGGCGGTCAAAAGGTTGAAGTTCACCAGCTGAGGGGAACATTCCCGATCCTCGCCGGGTACCCGAACGGAACCACAGCAAGGCTCCCGATGTGTTCCCGATCGAACCCGGAACCCCTCCGTATGACGAACGTCACAGCCCACGATGTGGTCCTGATTACCCGGTCATGGCCTGGTTGGTGAATGTCAGACGGCGCAGCTCGCGCGACAGGGTGATATCGACGACAGCGCTGCGCCCTTGGCAGTGGAACAACGCCCGGCCCTGCGGAAGGTTCTGCAGGAGCGGGATGACAGCCTCGGGAAGGTCGGTCATCGACTGCGCCAGCTCGGCGTCTTGACGCGAGCCTTGACGGAACAGGACATGGATAGCGCAGTCCGCGAACATGCCCGCCCCGATCTTTGCAGCGGCGGTGCCGTCGTCGGCTTGCGCGGCTGTGTCACTGATCCGGTGCACGGCGGTGAGGCTCACCTCGCCACGTTGGCGGCCGAGCTTCTGGCGGTGCTGCTGCCAGCGTTGCGACTCGATCGTTGATCCGAGCCGCCACGCCTCGTCGGAAGGGACGAGTGTCGGGACTGCCGCGCCGCCACGGTTGACGATCTCGGCGACGCGCATCCCGGCGACGAGCGCCAGGCGCATCAGCTCGTCGTCGTCGCCGACACCGTGGAGATCGATAACGAGTCCGTTCGACGCATCAAGCTCGACGTTCGTGCGATCGCCGAACATCCCACCGAGCGCACCGGAAACGAGGTCGAGCACTTCAAGGCGGATCGGCTCCGTGTCGGCCAGGAGCGAATCCGCAGTCTTGCGCAGCTCGTCGAGCAGCTCCGCCGGCGGCTCACGCAACGCGCCGTACAGGTCGCGCAACGTCGGCTCCTTCACCCGCTCGTCGATCTGGCGAATAAGCAACGTCAACACGGTGCGCTCGAGACTGGTGAGACGGCGGTTGAGTTTGATCGCCAGCAGCGCTTTGACGAAGTCGACCCTTGCGTCCGGGCCACCGGAGACGTCCGGGTCCATCGGATTCACCCGCGAGCGGCCTCCGGGGTGCAGCTCGAGCACGGGGATCCCGAGCGCGGCGGCGAGGGTGCGGTATTCGCCTTTGACGTCGGTGACGAGCATCCGCCGGCCGAAGACACCGACAAGCCACCACAACAACGACTTCAAGAACGCCGACTTGCCCTCACCGGGTGACCCGGCGATGAACACGTTGCCATTGCTCGCCATACCGGTGCGCACCGCTTCAAACGGATCGATCGTGAACGGCGCCCCATCAGCGGTCCGGTTCTTTCCGATCACCGGGCCGGGACAGTTGAAACCGCCACCGAAATGCCACGGGTACGCAGCAGCGAGCTGCGCAGTGGACGCTTCAACGCGTCCCAATGTCAACGCCATCCCCGGATCATCCTTTCGGTCGGCCGACTTTGAGACCGAGCGGCAACGACGCCGCCCATCCCTGGTCATGTTGCACATCCAACGGCCGCAAGCGAGCGCCGGCGATCCGCGCAGCTGCACGCTCGACCTTGTCGCAGCGGGCGTCAAGATCGTCCTCGTCGCGGCCGGCGACAGTCACGAGGCAGAACACTTCGTGCTCGCCGTGACCGGCCGCCAGCTCGGCTTCGTGCGCCTCGGCAGCTTTGCGTTGCCGCGAGGTGACGGCGCTGACGCGGTGCTTGCGTTTGGCCTCCAGCTCCGTGTTCGTGCTCAGCTGGCCGAGGCGGTGCGAGATCCGCTGGTTCGATTTCGATGGCGCGACGGGCTGGTACACCATCGTTGTCAGCTTCGGGCCACCACCGGCGACGAGCAGGGCGCGCATCCAGTCGGCAGGCACCGGTCGCGATGGCCAACGGAACTCATACGAGCGATGCACTGCTCCGTCGACCGCCACGTAGCGACGGTGATCGCTATCAACGACGACCGGGCCGAACTCGCCAGCGACCGGCATCGACATGCGCCGGGACATCTCCGACGGTGTGAGCGGAACCGCGTACGGGTCCGATAGAAGGCGCACGAGCTCAACGACCGCGAGCGGTGACAGTGGCCGATCGACCTCGAATCCGCGGCTCAACAGGTCACGGCTGATTGCGGTGATCTCATCCAGCACAGCGACGGACGCGTCGAGCTTGCGGCGCTTGCCGGACAGGCTCTTATGTCGTTTGGCGATCGCTCCCGAGACGGTGATCGCGACATACACCGAGTGCCGTGACGCCGAGCGTGTGACGGTGTCGATGTGCCCGGAGTACTCCGTTGACGCCGGCCCGCCGCGGCCGTTGGCGAGCAGGTAGGCGTGATGTTCTTTCGCCGACGCGGCCTCGTGGACGTCGCACCAGGCGATGCGTGAAAGCCCGCGTTCGCCGCGCTCGCCGCACAGCGACGCCAGCAAGTCGCCCCACACCCCGATTCGACGGTCGGCGTCCGCCTCGGAGAGCAACGCCATCTGGCCGCCCTCGACACGCATGATCCCGGTGTACTCACCGTCGCTTTTGACCAGTCCGACCGGCGCACCGATGGCCCACTGTCCTTTTGGGTCAGCGACGGTGATCTGCACCCCGCGTAGACATGTCGGCGAGTCGCTGGCCGTGGGTCCGCCAACGGGTTGCGCCCAACGGCGATGACCCATGAGGCCCGACAACAGCCAACGCCACTCGGTGACCATCCGGTCGAACAGCGGAACGCCGCCCCATTGACCGAACCCGACAGCGACGATCAGGGCGCCGAGCACACCGCCGACGATCGGCGACTTGCGGTAGCAGATGAGAAACACGACAACAGCGACACCGACGGAGGCGACCTGGCCTCGCGACTTGCCGAGCAGCCAACCGACTTTCTGCTGCGGGGGATAGCCATACTTCGTCACGACCCGCCACCCTCACCGGCGCTCGCCGACGCAGCGGTCTCCGCCATCCCGACTGCCGCCTGCGCAACCATCGCCACGGGCCCGCCGGCAGCGCCAGCAGCTCCCCCGCCAGCAGCCGCTCCCCCGCCGGCGGCAGCGCCTGCACCACCGCTCTCGCCACCGAACATCGACGACGACATGGTTGTGGAGTCGGTGCTCGAGGTTGATGTTTGTGAGTCTGATTGCGACTCGGACATGTCGCTCCTACTTTCGCTCGAATCTGATTCCGTGCTGCTCGCCGACATCGATGTCAGCTCGCGCATTGCACTGCCGAATTCCATTGCTCCGCCCATTGCCGCCATCGCATAACCGCCCCCACCCCCGCCTCCGCCGCCACCGTTGACGGGGACGAGTTTGAGGATCGCCATCGGCATGAACACCGTCACCGCCAGGCCCGCCGTGCCTTGAAACGCCTTGATCAGGTCCGTCGTGCCCGCCGACCAGTTCCCCGAAGCGACCTGCAACGCGCAGGCCAACACGATCGGCATGATCGCCAACGCGAGGAAGAACTTGACCATCGTCTGCGTCACATACCGTGCGCCCTGCCACGGGTACAGCCCGATACCGATCGGCAAGAACAGCACCGACAGCTGCAGCAGGAACGCGCGCACGAGCTGCTCGAGGAACAGCATCAACAGACCGATGATCATCAACACCGAGAACAGCAGGCCGATCACCACGTTGCCGACCGACGGCGTCAATGCGGCAAGCGTGCCCGCCTGCGTTGCTTGCGGCATGATCCAGTCGCCGAGGGCGTCGGTGAAGTTGAGAATCATCCCGCAAATCAGCCAGCAGCCGACGACGGCCATCGCTGTCGCCGGAATATCGGCGACAGCCTCACCGGCCGAGGCGTTCTGTGTGCGCACATACGACACGATCCGGAAGATGCCGGTGAAGCCAACCATCACCAAACCGAGCCAGATCATCACCGAGCCGGTTGTCGGGCCGTTACCCGTGAACACGCCCTTCAACGACCAGTCAGGCTTGCCCGCAGCGTTCAACAGCGCAGCGATCTGCCGGCCGAGCCACGACACGGCGTGCTGGAGACCGGTGACGATGCGCGAGAACACCGTGTTGACGATCGAGCCGGCAGCGGACTCGGCGGCCGTGCCGGCGGCGTTCGTTGCACCACCGAGCACCTCGCACCCGATCGGCACGAGCGCGCACGCGGCGTCGCCGACATCGGCGGGAACCATCATCATGGTCTTTACAGGGCTACGAAGTTGATCAGGAACGGAACAACGACGATCAGCACAGCGCCGATCAGCGCCTTGACGATCGTCTCTTGATGCTCGGCCGCTGAGCCGCCACCGCGATGTGATTGCAGCATCGCCAAGCCGAGCCCTGACACCGCCAACGCGCAGCCGGCGAGACCGATGAACATCGCCACCGACAACACCAGCTGAATCTTGTCGATCAGCGATTGCGGTGCCGACGGTCCGCCAGTTGGCAGACCAGTATCGCCAGGCAACGCTGACAGCACCGTGTGAACCAGCCGTGTCACGGCCTCAGTCCCTCGATTCATTCGATTGCACCTCCATAGCTCTGCGGACGTCGACAGCGGCCCGTCGCAGAACTAGGTCACCCACCAGCGACACGGGGACGGTGACAGAGGTCACAACGAGTTCCGGTGGGTGCGACGCCCTAGCTTCAGGTGAAGAAGCTCCTGATTCTCCTGGCCATACCGGGGTCCCTGTCGGTGGCGATCGCTGTCCCGGTGATGCTCGCCATAGTTTCCGGCGTCACCTCCCAGGTGTGCAACCCCGACACCGTCTTGGCGCAGACCGTGATCACCGCCCAGGACGGTCTCACCATCATCGGTCCAGCAGCGGTCAGCGAAACGCAGATGCTCGTGTGGTGGCAGACCGGCCACACACGGCCGCAACCGCCGACCCTGACCGTGCCGATCAATGTACTGATCCACGCCTACTACACCGAGGCCACAGCCGAAGGCGTGCGCCCCGACGTGATGTTCGCTCAATCCGTTCTCGAGACCGGCAGCTTCACGAACGGCGACACCGCCCGGAACAACTTTGCTGGCATCGCCCACTACGACGGCGCAGCCGCCGGCAGAGCTTTCCCCACTGCCGTCGGCGGCGTACGAGCCCAGGCGCAGCTGCTCCACAAGATCGTCGCCGGGAACAACGTCGTCTTCGCCAACCCCGACGAGGGTGTCAAGTGGGGCGTCGACCGCCACACCGACGTATGGGACATGCTCGGCGGTTACCCGCCCGGCGTCGGCTGGGCCACCGACACCCACTACTGGCAGTCGATCGCCAGCGTCTACTCGACGATGCTCCAATCCGCCGGACTGCCGTGGCCACCGAGCAAAGCAGCCGACAGCACCGACGACGACCCCACTACCGACGACGCCGCAGCAACAACCGTCACCACCGGCTCAACATTCACCACCGCGCCAGTGACGTCGACGTCGGCGACGGCGCCAGGCGATGTCGCCGGCAGCGGATGCGGACAGGCCGCCGGCACCGTCACAGCGCCAGGCGCATCAGCGCCCCTCGCAGCTGGCTTCTACGCTCTTCCGCTCCCCCGCGACCACCTCAACCCCGCAGCGCTCAGCCAACCGCACCACAACTACCCGGCAATCGACCTGATGACCGCCCAAGGGACACCCGTGTACGCCATCGCGGCCGGCACGGTCATCACCGCCCAAACGTTCAACAAGAACTGGTACACCGCCGGCTGCACCGAACAAGGTGTCAACGGTTGCGCCACATGCGGGGTCGGGCTCACCATCCGAGACGCCAACGGCTACCACTGGACGTACTGTCACATGTCCCAAGCCCTCACCGGGCTCGGCGCGACGATCGCTGCCGGCCAAAACATCGGAATCTCCGGCGACACCGGCCGATCAGGCGCACCCCACCTTCACATCGAGATCCGTGTCGACAACACCCAACACTGCCCCCAGCGGTTCCTCCAAGCGCTCTACAACGGCGTCACGCCAACCGCACCCGCCAACCTGCCAACGACAGGCTGCTGGTTCGGTGCCGATCAACGCATCTAAACGCTCGGCGCAGCCGAGAGGAGCTGGGCCATCCGCGTCTCAACGGCCGCCAGGAACTAGTGCTGACGGCGACTCGCCAACACAGTCGATGGCTTGGCCCGGGAAAGATTTTGGCCCCGGTGATGACTCACCAGCAGTATTAATCGACTATCGGAGAGACAACCGTGCCTCCGATCGAAACGGTCGCGGTAGCGGTCCTGAAGACGCTCCGACTGTTGTCGGCTCAGACCAGCACGTTGGCGAAGATCTGCCAGGCGAGCAGTGTCTTGGCGATCAGGCTGAGAGCGATGTACACGCGTTCGCCGTGGAGGTAGTCGCGCCACGCCCCGTGGGCCCGGTACTGAAGCCACTGGTTGATCGCGAAGCAGTTGAAGAACACGAAGATGCTGACGAAGATGCCATACACGAACGAAGGCATGCCGCTGCCGGCGCCGGCCAGGTAGATGACGATCGCGATCCACGGCACCGTCCCGGCGAGGCTGCCGAACACGAACGGTGTCCAGTAGACGTGTGCCCCGGGCCTGGAGGTGGTTTCCATCAACCAACCGAACAGGATCATCGAGGCGTTGACGCCGAACAGGGCGATGAGTGCGGCGATGTCGGTGATACCGGTGATGCCGGCGATGAGCACGATCATCAGTGATGCCGAGAGGCTGTATTCGACCCACCGGAACCGGTTGCGTTGCGCTGCGAGCTCGCGCAAGTAGCGAGGGAAGCCCCAGCGCGAGGCGACGAGAAAGTGGAACGCTGCCGACAGTAGGGAGAAGGCGGCGACCGCGGGGCCGAGGCGGTAGCTGAACACGTTGCTCAGGCGAGAGGCGTCGAGAGCCTGCCCGGGCTGGGCCGTGGCGAACGTGGCGCTCACCGGCAGCTTCAGACCGTTCGACAGCGCCAGCATCGCGGCACCCTGCGCCAAGTGAAGGATGCCGGCGACGAGGTTCAGTCGTCGGAGTCGGTGGGCTTGAGGTGCGGGCACCTCAAGCGCGCCGGCTGAGGTGTCATCGGGATCGATCATGGAAGAGTCGTTCATGGGGTCCTTGTCCGGTCAGGTAGATGGGTACGGACGGGTCGCCCAGGGGACCGGTTCGTGCTTCGCAGCAGGGGCGAGGGAGTGCCTCCTTTGGCGGTCGAGCGCCGCCCCAAAAGCAGCTGCGGCGTCCGACACGACTACGTTCTGCCCAACAAGCTTACGATTCTCTTTCCGCAACGCCGTGATCTGCGCGCGTAACTCCTCCACCGAACCGGGCGGCGCCGACGGGCGGGCCTTGGGCGGCGCCGATTGCTTCACCCAGTTGTCGAGCTTCACCGACTTCACCGACAGCTTCGGTGCGAGACGGTCACGCGCGTGCCGCGTGCCTCGTCCGGCTCGATCTCCTCGAGCACGAACCTCACCGCCTGGTCCTTGAACTCAGGCGTGTACCCCTTCTTCGCTGGCATCTTCTGGTCCTTCCAAAGTCATGAGGACCTGATGCAAAACGCCAGCCGGTTCGGATACGTCTGAGCCGACAGCGAGATGAGTTCACTCGGGATTGTTGGTGAGCGGTCCGTGAACCACCCCGATGGACCCCATCCTTGATGCACGCCGAAATCGTGGGTGCGCACGACCCGACCGAACTCGCCGACAGCGATTCGATCGCGCATGCCGCGCACCTCCGCCCGGTAACGCCACATGTGGCCGACACACAGGACCCTGTCGGCAGCAGTCGCCGCAGCGACCATCGCCTCGGCATCGGCGACCTCGATCGCCATCGGCTTCTCGACCAACACATGCCTTCCGCACGACAGGGCGTGCAGCGTCTGCTCAGCGTGCAGGAAGTTCGGGGTCGCGACGATGACCGCATCGATGTCAGGCGCTTCGCACAGAGAGCGCCAGTCAGTGGTCGAGCGGGCGATGCCGTGCGAAGCCGCGAACGCAGCTGTGCGAACCGGATCGTGGGAGGCCACAGCCACGACCTCCACGCCTGCGGCAAGTGCAGACTGAAGATGCACATCGGCGACCCAACCCGAGCCGAGCAGTCCGAGCCGC
>Ga0123339_10003770_pt1 | contig 10043 bp, 9 predicted proteins | sample lystaG_FD_89956 | JGI IMG/M metagenome (GOLD analysis project Ga0123339, IMG submission 89956) | Glacier valley bacterial and archeal communities from Borup Fiord, Nunavut, Canada, to study Microbial Dark Matter (Phase II) -... | ecosystem: Environmental > Aquatic > Freshwater > Ice > Glacier ... | reverse complement strand
GAATATGTTTTCGGACCCGTTAAATATGCAGCAGGCTTATCACGCAACCAGGCTGGCATCTATCAGGCAGCTGATATCGTAGTAGCAAATTTTGAATTTAACTCCGGCATCTTAGGAAATGGAAGCTGGTGCTTCACCGTAAATAAAGAACAGCAGACCGATGAAACACAAATCATAGGTTCCCTCGGACGAATTAGTTTTTCTTTCTTTGACAACAGTGTTATTAAGGTAGAAAAAGGTGGTGAAACTGAAACTTATGATATTCCTTATCCTGAACATGTTCAACAACCTTTGATCGATCTTATTGTAAAAGAGCTGCGGGGAGAAGGCAGGAGCCCGTCAACAGGTATCTCAGGTGCAAGAGCCAGCTTGTTACTGGAACAGATAACAGCATAACGGTATTGCATAGGCTAATTATAATTATCTCTTAAACGCTAACATTAGTAATAAATAAAATTAGTCCTGGATATGAACAGCAAAAATAAAGAGCAGCAAAATAGAATTGCCCAAATTTTCGGTGCTAAATTCAGTGACACCTCGAGAAGGATGGAGACACTTGAATTTTATAAATCTTATCTTGAAAATGTCTTGCATTTACCATTGCTTGTTACGGGCATTGAAGATTTTAGCTGGGAAGAATTTTATTTATTTGGTCCGGGAGATAAGCAGGAATATGAAGCCTTGAAAAAGGTACAACCCTCTTCTACCGATATCTTCAAAATGAAAACAATTTCTTCCTTCATTGATTTGAACTATGGCTTGTTCGCTAAAGTTACCAGGCCTGATAAAAAAAGGTTTGACGTCCCGCTGATGGATTTAAAAACCGTAGAAAAAAAATCGGAAGACTATTTACTGTTACATAACTACTCAGTATGGTGCATCAATTACCAATAAACAAATAACCCCCCGAACTTCTCACAACCATTATTCCTGCACAGTTCTGTTAAGTATTATTTTTTTGTTGAAAGTATTGAATTCAATTGTTACAATTTCTATGTTCTCTGTTACAACAAATCTAAATTTGAAGTAGCTTTAATAGCAAGAAATATAGCATTTGAAAAAGTCACTTTATTTTTTCGCGATGATCTTCTCTGCCTTTTATCTGAAAGGGCAGCCGGCTAACTGCATTTTTAAACAACCTCAAATCGTCATCAACTTTGGCGCCGGCAACGTGAGTGATCTGAATACAGAAGCGCTTTTTAACTACAGGCGTGTAGGAAGCTATTGTCCTACCGATGGTCATTATTCTTATACTCCCTATACCAGTGACTGCTTTCGTGGCGACTGGCTTACACTACCGGAAGACCATACCCCCGGTGATGCAGCCGGAAACATGATGCTGGTAAATGCTTCACCCTACAGCGGTACATTTTTAAAGACAACAATAACAGGTTTAAAAAAAGGCACCATTTATGAGTTCGCCGTTTGGATGATGAATGTTTGCAGGATCACCGATAAGTGTCCCTATCCTCTTTTACCTAATATCTTCATAATGCTGCAAACACCTGACGGCAAAGTTGTGATGCAATTTGGCGCCGGCGAACTGGTACGGCATAATGCAGCGGAGTGGACACAGTACCGCGCTTTTTTTACATCGCCATTAGCAGAAACAACTTTAACCCTGACGATGATAGATACCAATCCCGGCGGTTGCGGAAATGATTTTGCGTTAGATGATATTACCTTTCGCGAATGTGTAAAAGTAACCCCAAAACCTGTAGTTACCCCGGCACGTAAAGTACCTGCAATTACAAAGCAGCAACACCCGCCTCCGAAGCCAATACTTAAACGGAAAACTTCCGAACCTGTAAAAAAACAGTTGCAGGTCAGCCAGATTGCAAAGCCGTCAATAGATTCTCCACGCCAACCTGTCGCTGTTATCAAACAAAAGCCAATCGTGTTTCCTGATCCGCCACCGTTGCTAACGACACGGGCAAATCCGTTGATCAAACAAATTGAAACAGAAGCAGGTGAGATCAGGATCAACCTTTATGACAATGGTGAAATAGATGGTGACTCCATTAGCCTGTATCATAATAATGTGCTGCTGATGACGCATGTCAGGCTTTCAGATAAAGCCACATCGTTCCACATCGCCATCGATGCTGCGCACCCACACCATGAATTGATTTTGGTAGCGGAAAATCTTGGTTCTATTCCTCCCAATACTTCGCTGATGGTTATAACCGCCGGTACCAAGCGTTACGAAGTTTTTATTTCTTCCACAGAACAGAAGAATGCCAAAGTAATTTTTGATCTGAAAGAATAAATTATTTAAGGAAGACAGTTGTGAACAGGAAGCTGCTAACCATACATTGAAAACAGATTACCGGTTTAAAAAAATTGAACGGAGATCTCCCGCAGGCATGGGAGAAATAGAAATATCACATAAAAGAAAACGGTTAACATTATTTTTGATCATTGCCTTACTATGAAAAGGACAGTTCTTTTTACGTTATTTATTTGCCTGCTTACGATTGTTGGTTGCCAGCACGAGCTGCAATGGAATCGGTCTTCTGCAGGCACGCTTCTTAAAAATGCCAACGGCGATTGCCTCCCTGTTACAGTTGCAGGAAATTTTATTAGTAATAAAATAATTAGTGACTCTAATTTTTTAACTGTCCGTGTTGATGTAAGTGTCAAAGGCAACTACATTATTACAAGTGATATTGTAAACGGTTATTAATTTAAAGCATCGGGAGTATTCATTAGTACAGGCAACGCAGTTGTCAGGCTTGTCGGCAGCGGAAAACCTTTGGTAGCAGGTACCGATCATTTTACTATCCACTTTAACAACACCCTTTGTAAAGCATTCGTTATCGTAATTCCTGATACTGTTGCAGCAGCGATTTATACTCAGGGGTGGGACTGGTTTATATGAAAAAATTCAAATGGTTACAATCAGCCAGCTATGCAAATTAAGAACTGGCATATAAATTAATAGCACCTTCAATTGAGTAATTTCAATTAGCTATCATTTAAACAAGCAGTATCTTTTATAAGTGTTATGTCAACTTAAAATGGACGTTTTACTATCAGCCGCCACCTTTAAGCTATCAGGAAAAAAGTCTGTCGCACATTAAGTCACTGACAGCTTATCGCCGACGGCCGATTGCAGATATTCTTTTAGATAATCTTTTTATTCAGGAGCCCGCATTGTCTACACCACTATTCTTTTAATCAGCTGCTATTAGATACTGTCTTTTGCTATCACACTCCAGTCGTCATTACCGTGTCCTTTCTCAATCCATTGATCCATCACGGCAGCAATGGCAGGAATTATGGCCAGCTTTGTTCCGGTACTTTTTGCTGCATTCATCATTAAGCCTGCATCTTTCCTCGCCATATTTAATTCCCAGGAAGGTTCATTAAATTTACCCTCCGAGATTTTCTTTAGCCGGGAAGGAACCATCGCGCCCGGATTCCAATCATTAAAAAGATCTATAATTTCCTGTGCTTTGATACCATGCGACTTGGCAAGCGCGAGCGCATCGGAAAGTCCGGCTGTAAGGCTTAGCAGAAACAAATTGCCTGTTAGTTTGATACCTGCCGCCTTACCTTCTTCAGCACCAAAATTTATAAGCTTTCCCGTCATTTTGGATAGCTCCGGCTCAAACTTTTTTATTACAGACTGGTCACCTGAAACCAGCATATAACCTGTGCTCTCCAAAGCGTTCTGCGGACCCATGAATACAGGCGCATGTAAATAGGTAAAGCCTTTACTTTTCCACGCTTCCGTTCTTTGTTTCGCTCCGGAAGCAGAAGTCGTGGTATGATCTATGATTACAGCGCCTTCTTTAAAACCTTTGCTTGCCGCTTCCAGCACTTCATCAACCGTTTCATCATCTTTAACAGTAACATGGATAACTTCCGCATCTCGTACCGCTTCGTTAGCAGAATCAAATGCTTTTGCTCCGTAAACCTCCAATGCTTTTGCTTTGGCTGCCGTGCGGTTCCAAACCTGTATCGTATCTCCTTTTTGCAGCATTGCCCGAACGAAATTTGAGCCCAGCAGGCCCATTCCTAAAAATGCTTTCATAATTGTTGTAGTTTTTGTAAAGGTAAGAAGTCCTTCATGCCATAAGCGAACATGCATTAATTTTTGCAACCCAAAAATAATTACAATCACTCCGTTCTCAAACTTTTTAATGGATTGGCAATAGCGGCTTTTAAGGCCTGCAAGCCCACCGTGACCAAGGCGATGGTACCTGCTAGTATACCTGAGGCAGCATATATCCACCAGGGTAAGCCGGTACGGTAAGCAAAACCCTGGAGCCAGCTATGCATGGCTAATCCGGTTACCGGTATAGCAATTATAAAACCTACAGCCACCAGCACAAGGAACTCTTTAGATAAAGTAAAAACCAAACTGTTGACGGATGCTCCCAGTACCTTGCGCACGCCGATCTCTTTTGTCCGTTGAAGTACATTGTAAGCTGATAATCCAGGTAATCCAAAATATGCAATACCAATGGCAAGAATAGCAAAAAGGCCGAATATTTTTCCAAAACGCCGGTTCTCGGCATATTGACGATTGAAGAATTCATGCAGGAAAAAATAATCAAAGGGATCCGAAAGAAAATGCCTGTCCCAAATCTTTTTAATAGATGCTATTACAGACGCGGGATTGCTCCCTTGAATTTTTACAGAATAATTATTGCGCGTGTTACGGTTAGAAAAAATCACCAGGGGTTGAATAGCTTTCTGCAGGCCCTTATTATGGTAGTCGGCAATTACGCCCGTTACCTGCAACGAATCCATGTTATTCTGGCCGCCGGAAATTAATTCCCCTATAGCAGATTGTGGTGACGGAATACCCAGTGCCCTGACGGCAGATTCATTAAGTATAACTTTTTTTGGATCGTTTACTGAAGCTCTGGAAAAAGGCTGGCCTGCAATTATTTTCAAACCATAACTACTTATTAAATCTTCATCCACTCCCAGGTGAAATAAAGTGATCACCTGTTTGCTTGCTCCCTGCATCCGGTGCCAGTTCGTTGACCATAAAATTTCTTCCCCCATAATAGCTGACGAGGCTGTAATACTTTTTACACCGTTCACCCCGAGTATCTCTTCTTTAAATGCACTATAAACGTCCCGGTAGGCAGAATCTGACAGACCACCAAAAGCACCTTTAATGGCCAGTGTCTCGTTGATATTTGCTCCGAGTTTCTGGCTACGCATATAGTTTACCTGCCTGTAAACAATAATTGTCCCTGCAACAAGAATTATAGAAGCCTGAAACTGCCCCACGATTAATCCTTTGCGCAGCCACTGACCACTTAAAGCATTTTTAAAAAGGTTTAAGACATTAAATCAAGGGAGACAGCTACATGTTATTATTATGAGGTAAGTCACCAGTATCATTCAAGACTATTGTCTGAACTGTGACTTGTTTGATTGAATAAATTACTATGATTGATGACAAATATCCTGATAGTGGGCTTACCATGACCTTCACCAACGAAGAAGGTGACCAGGAAAAAGAAGACCTCACTTATAACCGCCATAATTTCTGGGTGACTATTAGCAACAAACAACTGAACTTTGTATAACATATAAAATCGATGCTCAAAACACCCAGACTTGCAGCTGTCGTGCTACCTGATAACGTATTGTTTGAAGGTGGCGCCGGCGAAACCGTTCGTAAGAAATTATTAGAGACTACCGACCTGCATACCATTCTTCGTTTACCCACGGGCATCTTTTACGCCAATGGGGTTAAAGCAAACGTGTTGTTCTTAGATGGCAAACCATCCAGCAAAGATCCCTGGACAAAAGAAGTTTGAGATTGTTGAAAATTTGGAGGCGGGATTGGTGAGATTTAAGGCGATCATTGCTTCTTAAATACAAAAAAGTTTATGGATATCAAAGATTAAGAAACAATTCTCCTTTTCAGCGTGCTTAAATAACCTGATAAAGAATTTTTTTCAACTATTAAGGAATATTCAATAACTTTTTCAAAATTTAAGAACCTCCTAAGTTGCATTAACAAAAAATTTAGTTATTATTAGGTCACCAAAACAAAATACGCTTATGAACAAGTTGAAACATCTCTTGACGTGTTTTCTCGTCATTTTCTTCCTGCAGGGGTTCTCGCAAACGAGAACGGTTACAGGTAAAGTTATTAACTCAACAGACAAGACAGAAGTTCCGGGTGCCTCTATAACCGTTAAAGGTTCTTCTGCTTCTACAACTACTGCAACGAATGGTAGTTTTTCAATTTCTATTCCGGCAGGTAATGTTACATTGATCATTACGTCTATTGGATTTGAATCAAAACAAATAGCGATAACGGCGAACGACAAAACTGTTTCTGTTGAATTGTCAGAGGACAGAAAACAATTAAATGAAGTAGTGGTTACCGCATTGGGTATCAAAAGGGAAAAGAAGGCTTTAACTTATGCTACCCAACAGATTGGCGGTGACGAATTGAGAAAAGCAGCCAACACTAATTTTGTGGATGCCCTTAGCGGTAAGGCTGCAGGCTTCGATATTAAAGTCAGCAACTCGGGTGCAGGCGGCTCTACCAAAGCAGTATTAAGAGGGAACAAATCTTTGCTTGGGCTAAGTGAAGCGCTGTATGTAATTGATGGTGTTCCAATGGTAAATAATAAGAGTGGTCAACCTGACACTTATGGCGGAACAGATGGCGGAGATGGTCTTTCAGCGATCAACCCCAACGATATCGAAAGTATCAACGTTTTAAGGGGAGCAAATGCTGCTATCCTTTATGGAAGCCAGGGTGCCAACGGTGTAATAGTGATTACTACCAAAAAAGGTAAAACCGGTAAAGTACAAATTGACTTCAATCAAAGTACCGTCCTGGAACAGGTATCCGGGCTTCCTGATTTTCAATACAAATACGGTACTGTAGGGGGAGATTATAACTGGACACCTCCAAATTTGGCGGTAGTGACTCCTGCGCAACTTGTTAATATTACCAAGTCTCCTGTTACTAATATTATGTCGGACACTTATCAAAAAGACTACATTAAAGATTTCTTTAGAAATGGCAATACCATTACAAGCGGGGTATCAGTATACGGTGGAAACGACAAAACCACTGCTTTCTTTTCATATGCAAATACTTCAGCAAATGGTGTTGTTCCAAAAAATACTTATAGCAAGCACAACTTTTCTTTTAATCAAAGCACCAAATTGTTAGATGATAAGGTTACTATAAGTTCTAATGTTATCTTCTCTTCTGAAATATCTAAAAATCGTCCCGGAGCCGGTTATTATAACAACCCGCTAACTGGTTTGTACCTGTTTGCAAGGAACAGGGACTTTAATAACTACAAGCAGAATTACCAGGTATTGGACAGCGCCAGGAATTTGTATAAAATGAACTGGTATTCCACCGAAGAAAAGCAAAACAACCCTTTTTGGGAAATCAATAATGACCCTAAACTGCAAAAATCTAACAGGGTAATTGCTAATGTGAAAGCCGGCTGGGACATCGCGAAGCACCTCAGGTTTGAGGCCAGGGGCAACATTGATTACAATAATGTAACAAGAGACAACCGGTTCGCCGCAGGCGGAAATTCGGTGACTGTAAGTACAACCGGCACCTGGTCTTATACCCGTTATATCGACCAGTCTCTGTATAGCGATGGCATTTTAACGTACAACAACACGTTTGGAAACTTAAGTGTAAACGCATTGGCGGGTGTTAGTTATCAGAAAAATGTCTTTACCGATGGTATGAATGTTGGTAACGGAACCGTTGCCATGTTATACCCGAATTACTTCACTTTCGCGAATATGCCTCCTACTGTTATCTTCAACCAAACCATTAGCAGGACTATTAAAGAAGGAGCATTTGCAGACGTACAACTAGGATTTAAAGACTTTTTATTTTTAGATCTGGCTGCACGTAACGACTGGGCTTCTACCCTGGCACTTACCGGCAACCAGTCTTATTTATATCCTTCTGTCGGCGGATCTGCAGTCATCAGCCAGATGGTGAAATTACCTCACGTGATTTCATTTTTTAAAGTTAGAGCCAATGTCTCCCAGACAGCAAATGAGGTTCCTTATAACGTGGTTAACCCACAGAATTCTGTTAGTAGCGCCCAGGGTGGTATTAACAGGAACACCCAGGTGCCTTTTACGAACCTGAAACCGGAAAAGATTAAAAGCAATGAATACGGTGGTGAAGTGCGTTTCTTTGATGGAAGACTGGGTCTTGACTTTACTTACTACAAAGATATCAGCACGAACCAATTCCTTACATTGGCAGCTCCTTCCGGTTCGGGGTACACTACTTATTATGTTAACGCCGGAAAAATCGATAATCATGGATTTGAGTTGACGATAAATGCTGACCCAATCCGCGCAAAAGATTTCAGTTGGAGAACATCAGTAAACGCCTCCCAGAACAAAAATAAAATTGTTGAACTAATTGCATCCAACCCTGGTTATCAGGTGGGCGGAGACAATGAAGGGTTTGCATCCATTATTAAAGCCGGCGGTTCTTTTAACGATGTATATATTTATAAATTTTTAAGAAATGATGCCGGCCAGATCATGCTGAACGCCAACGCTGTTCCAAGCAAAGCCCCTACCCAGACGAAAGTAGGCAATGTTAACCCTGACTACTTACTGGGATGGAACAATAGTTTTAGCTACAAAAACTGGTCTGCCAGTGTGTTGATCAATGGAAAATTCGGGGGTGTTGCCTTCTCCAAAACAGAAGCATTTCTGGATTCTTACGGTGTCAGTGCAAGAACTGCAGATGCAAGAGATCAGGGTTATATACCGATCAATGCCATCATGGGAACAACAGCTGTAACAACCATCGATCCATACACCTATTACTCCTCCGTGGGTGACAGGAACAAGATCATGGAACCTTATATATTTAAGAGAACAAATGTAAGAGTGGGACAATTGGTAGTAGGTTATACCTTCAGGTCCGCCAAGGCAAATCCTGTTTTCAAAGACGCTTCCGTTTCTTTGATAGGAAGGAATTTATTCTTCTTATACAAAGATGCGCCATTTGATCCGGAACAATCCGTTAGTACCGCCAACAACGTGCAGTCTAATGATATCTTCGGTTTACCTTCTACAAGATCGTTTGGATTTAATGTTAAATTTACATTCTAGGGAAACTAAATACCTATAGGACTAAATATCTAAAAGAATTAAAATATTTACTATGAGACAAATAATTATTGCACTTTTTATCCTGTTTACATTTGGGTCCTGCACCAAGGATTTTGTATCAGCTAACCAGAACCCCAACCAAATTTCCGATGAGATGCTGAAACAGGACTTCAACCTGGTAGGCTCCCCTTTTTCGAGCATGGTATTCAACCTGAACGGTCATCAGATAGAAGAGGATTTGTGTTACGATTCCTGGATGGGATTTATGGGCACACCAACTGATTTTGTGGGTAATGTTAACAATACCACTTATTACATACGTTGGAATTCTTATTGGGGACGAATATACGGCAGTATCATGTCGCCGGCAAAGCAGGTTATCCAGCTGGCCCAAACCAATAATTTGCCATTGTTTGCTACCTGGGCAAAATTAATACGTATTATTGGAATGTCTAAATTAACAGCCATCCATGGCCCTGTTATTTATTCTAATTATGGTAGTACCGCCAGCTCCATTATTTATGATAAAGAGTCTGATTTGTACCCTCTTTTCTTTAAGCAACTGGATTCCATTCAAACGGATTTCGCCGCTAACTCAAAATATGCAGGCTTTGCAAAATTTGATCCTACCAACTATAAAGGCAGTCTTACCAACTGGATGAAAGTAGTTAACTCCGTACGGTTAAGACTGGCTATGCGTATATCAAAAGTCGATAAGGCAACGGCAAAAATCCAGGGTGAAAAAGCGTTGGCCGATCCTGCCGGGTTAATCGAAACCAATGCTGACAATTTTACCAATAATTTATTAGGAAATATCATGCCGGTAGCACAAATTAGCTACCAGTGGGATGACACCCGTATGGGCGCAGTAATAGAATCTTTTATGGTTGGTTTAAATGATGGCAGAATTTCAAAATATTTTGCACCTGCAG
>Ga0123339_10003769_pt1 | contig 10044 bp, 10 predicted proteins | sample lystaG_FD_89956 | JGI IMG/M metagenome (GOLD analysis project Ga0123339, IMG submission 89956) | Glacier valley bacterial and archeal communities from Borup Fiord, Nunavut, Canada, to study Microbial Dark Matter (Phase II) -... | ecosystem: Environmental > Aquatic > Freshwater > Ice > Glacier ... | reverse complement strand
TACCCGTTCGCCCTGACGACGTACCGGCTGACCGAGCACCACACTGCGGGGGCGATGAGTCGCGTCGTCGACAGGCTCAACGAACTGCAACCGGAGATGTTCTGTGAAGTCAGTCCGCAGTTGGCGGCGCTGCGGCACCTCGAAAACGGAGGGTGGGCCTCGATCATCACGTCCAGAGCCGTCATCGAAGCGCGGGTACTGGTCACGGCCCGCATCACTCCGCTGGACGTCGGCGGAAGAGTCGTGCACACCGTCGGTCTGCCGTTCTACTGGGGCAGCCGTGGCGCGACGACGGGGGATTCCGCCAACGATCTGCTCGGCCTGGCGCTCGACCCGAACGTCCACATCCAGAACACCAAGGCGCAAACCTGTGACATGCCTTCCGGGCGCCGCCCGGAAGGCCGCGACCGTCTCGATCTCGTCGAGCGTCACCGGCAGGGCACGGTCGGGCGATGAGCGGCGAGCGGGGCCGGACGATCGAACCAGGGGTCCGCTATGGATTCTTCACCGACACCAGTGTGTGCATCGGGTGCAAAGCCTGCGAGGTCGCGTGCAAGGAATGGAACGGCATCGCCAGCGAGGTCTGCGAACTGACGGGGAACTCATATGACAACACCGGTGCCCTCGGCGCCACATCGTGGCGTCACGTCGCCTTCGTCGAGAAGGCCCGCCGTTCGCCGGGCCAACCCGTCGATGCATCGCCGCATGTCGCCGTTCCGGCGATCACCAAGGATTTCGTCTGGCTGATGAGTTCCGACGTCTGCAAACACTGCACCGAAGCAGCCTGCCTCGATGTCTGCCCCACCGGTTCGCTGTTCCGGACCGAGTTCGGCAGCGTCGTCGTGCAGCCGGACATCTGCAACGGTTGTGGCTACTGCGTTCCTGCGTGTCCGTTCGGGGTCATCGGCAAGAACGAGAACGATGGCCGAGCGGCGAAATGCACGCTGTGCTACGACCGCCTCAAGGCTGACGAACAACCGGCATGCGCCAAGGCGTGTCCGACAGAGTCGATCCAGTTCGGAGCGTTGGCGGATCTGCGTGTGACCGCAACGCGTCAATTGGAGACATTGCAGTCGAGGGGCGTCGGTGAGGCTCGGCTGTACGGCCATGATCCCGCAGACGGCATCGGTGGCGCTGGCGCCATGTTCCTGCTGCTCGACGAGCCCGATGTCTATGGACTTCCGCCTACGCCGCGTGCGACGACGCGAGACCTGCCAGAGATATGGCGGACAGCCGCCAAGGCCGCCGTCGGTCTCGTTGCCGGAATCGCCGTCGTCGTGTTCGGCGGTCGCCAGTGACGAACATGACCGGAACAACGAACGTTGCCGGCGATTTCGCAAAGGCAGCTGACGTCGGGGAGACCGTCGGCTACTACGGCAAACCCATCGTCGAGCCGCATGTCTGGAAGGACTACATCGGCTGGTACTTTTTCACAGGATGTCTCGCCGGCGAGTCCTCCGTCATCGCTGCCGTCGCCGAACTCGCCAAGCAGCCCGCACTTGCCAGGCACGCGCGCCGAGCGTCGATGATCGGGCTGCTGCCGAGTCCCGCCCTGCTGATCGCAGATCTTGGCAGGCCGAAACGTTTCGTCTACATGCTGAGGGTGATGAAGCCGACCTCACCGATGAGCGTCGGTTCGTGGCTGCTAGCGCTGTATTCGCCGTTGGCCGCCGGCTCGGCGATGCTCGGCGAGTTGCATGTCGTCCCGCGACTTCGTCGGGCGTTGACGATCGGCGCAGGGCTGGTCGGTCCGACGATCGCGACCTACACCGGTGTCCTCGTGGCCGATACGGCGACGCCTGTCTGGCATCGAGCTCGCCGTGAGCTCCCGATGCTCTTCGCATCGAGCGCTGCTGCGACTGCCGGTGCGGTGACAACAATGTTGTCCTGCCTCGATGGTCGTCGCCTCGGTGCTGCCGCGAGAGTCGCCTCCGCCGGTGCGGTTGCCGAGGTGTTCACGGCGACGCTGATGAAGCGCCGGCTCGGCGAACTCGACACATATCGAACGGACCCTGCGGCGGCGCGGTTGGACATCGCTGGCCGACGTTTGTCCATCGCCGGAGCCGCACTGATGATCGTCGCTCGGCGCGGGAGAACACTGTCGATCGTCGCCGGTGCCGGCATCGCTGCGGGTTCGGCATGCGAGCGACTTGCGGTGTTGCGAGCCGGAACGGCGTCCGCCAATGATCCACGCTCCGTGCTGCTGGCCTCGGCGATGGACGCTCGTCTCGAGTAGGTGCGTCGCCGGAAGATCAAGGGGGTTGACATGGCTAACGTCGTTAGCTATTGTGGCTTACAACGTTAGCCACTCGATCGGAAAGCCGGAGTCATGTCCAACGAAGCCGCAGATACACAATCAGCCCCGCACTATCGTCAGCCTGGTTGGGTGACCAGGAACGTGTTCAACAGATTGGTCGCCCGCCTCACCCGCATGGGGATCAGCGTCTGGGGGAGCAGGGTGTTGGAAGTCAGAGGACGCTCGACCGGCCAGCCGCGACGCACGCCCGTCAACCTGCTGACCGTCGACGGGCAGTCGTACCTCGTCTCGGCCCGAGGTGAAGGGCAATGGGTCCGCAACGTGCGCGCCGGTGACGGTCGCCTCGCCCTGATCGTCGGGCGCCGGCGTGCCGAGTACATCGCCACGGAGATGTCGGGAGACGCCAAACGGGCGATCCTCCGCTCATATCTGCGCCGTTGGAAGATGGAGGTCGGAGTGTTCTTCGACGGTGTCGACGCCGATTCGAGCGACGAGGAGCTCGATCGTGTGGCGCCGAAGCATCCGGTCTTCGTCCTGTCGGCTTCGTGACCGGACAGCCGCCCATCCGGGTGCTGTCGCCACGCGCACGTGAGATTGCAGCGACGGCCAGGATGGTGCTCGAAGCCGAGGGTTCCGAGGCCGTGACGATGCGCCGTCTGGCTGCGGAGCTGGGCATTCGCGCACCGTCGCTGTACAAGCACTTTGCCAGCAAACAGGCTGTTGAAACCGTGCTCATCGACGCCGCGCTGCACGAGGTCGGAATCCTCGGTCACCGTGCCGTAGCCGAAGCCGGGGACGAGGGACCAGTGGTGGCGTTGCTGCGGGCATATCGGAGCTACGGCATCGCTCATCCGCATCTGTATCGCCTCGTCACCAACGGTCATCTGCACCGTGACGATCTGACCCCCGGGCTGGAATCATGGGCGGGGACGCCCTGGTTCCTGGCAACAGGCGAACCGTACTGCGCCCAGGCGCTCTGGGCGTTCGCCCACGGAACGGTCAGCCTGGAGATCGACCAACGCTTTCTCGACGGGTCGGACCTCGACCGTACATGGGCAGCAGGCGGAGCTGCCTTCTCCGATCCCAAGGACAGCTGAAGTGGTCACGCTCCGTGCAGGAGCGTTTCGCAAATCTGCGCGACCGACCGGACTTTCCTGTGAAAACTGAGTAACGTCTTCTCGGTGAGGTACGCCGACCTATCAACGGACGACACCTTCGCGGGCGCGAAGTGCCTGGTCACCGGTGGTCTCGGATTCATCGGATCCAACGTTGTCCGTCGACTGACAGCGGCCGGCGCTGCGGTTGTGGTGGTCGATGCGCTGGTGGACGGTCACGGTGGCGATCGGCGCAATCTCGATGCGTTCGGTGTTGATCTGGGCAGCCACGCTCCGGTACGTGCGGTGACGGTGATCGAGGCCGATATCGGTGACGACATCGTTGCGACTGCCCTCGACGGTGTCGACGTCGTCTTCAACCTCGCAGGCCAGGTCAATCATCAGGCCTCGATGCGCGACCCGGAAACGGACCTCGCCACGAACACGATATCGCACAGCAGGTTCCTCGAGATGCTGCGCCACGTCAACCCGAACGCCAAGGTCGTCCACGCCTCGACTCGACAGGTTTATGGCAAACCGCTGCGGACGCCGGTCGACGAGACGCATCCCGCCAATCCTGTCGATGTCAACGGCGTCGCCAAGCTCGCCGGCGAGCAGTTGCACATGGTCTACGCCCACGCTCATGACATGCAGATCAGCTCGCTGCGGATCACCAACACGTACGGTCCGCGTCAGCGTCTTTCGAGCAACGAACTCGGATTCCTCCCCGTGTTCTTCCGCAAAGCACTGCTCAATCAGACGATCGACATCTACGGCGATGGAACCCAGCGACGCGACTGCCTGTTCGTGGACGACGTGGTCGACGCTCTGTTCGCCGCCTGTGGGAGTAATGCGGCAGGACGCGTGTTCAACGTCGGCCACGATCAGCACCACTCGCTCGCCGAAATCGCCGAGCTCATCATCCGCCGTTCCGGCAGCACTGCGGGGATGCGCCTGATTCCCTGGCCTGGCGACCAGCAACGCATCGACATCGGTTCGTTCCGTTCAGACAGTTCGCTCATCGCCTTCGAACTCGGATGGAAAGCCCATACGAACCTCGTGGACGGAGTCGACGAAACACTCGAGTTCTACCGGAAGCATTCGTGGTACCAGTCGTCGATCTGAGCCGTAGGGGACGACGCCTGGCTCCACAGTTCGCAGCCCTCGCAGCGCAGGTCGCTTCGAGTGGTTCGATCCTGCTCGGGCCGCATACGAATGCCCTCGAACGCCGGATCGCAGCGTGGAGCGGAGGCATGGAGGCGGTCGCCGTTTCCTCGGGAGCCGCCGCGATTCAACTCAGCCTGGCGGCACTCGGCGTCGGCGTCGGCGACGAGGTCATCATCCCGGCGTTCACCGCCGTGCCGACGGCCTCGGCCGTGGCCGCACTCGGTGCTGTTCCGGTCTGCGTCGATGTACTCGCAGACTCCGCCTGCATCGATCCTGCAGCCGTCGAAGCCGCACGCACCGACCGTACGAAGGCGGTCGTCGTCGTCCATCTCTACGGCCTGCCCGCCGATCTGCCGCAGACCGATCTGGCGATCGTCGAGGACGCCGCCCAGGCTCAGGGTGCGATCTTCGACCACGCTCGATCCGCCGCCGTCACGTACAGCTTCTACCCGACGAAAAATCTCGGCGGCATCGGTGATGGCGGCGCGGTTGTCACAGCCGATGCCGATCTCGCCGCACAGGTACGGATGCGCCGCACCCACGGCATGACCGAGCAGTACGTCCACGAGGTCGTCTCGCAGAACTTCCGAATATCGGAACTCGAGGCCGCCTGGCTACTGCTCTCCTTCGACGAACTGCAGGCCGGGAACGAGCGAAGGCGCTCGATCGCCGCTGCCTATCGTACTGCCGCTCCGGGACTGCGGTGGCAGCGCCCGCATCCTGACCACGTGTATCACCTGTGTGTCTTCCGTTCCGACCGTCGAGACGAGGTTCGGTCGCAGCTGCATCAGCGCGAGGTGGCGACGGCGGTGCACTACCCGCTTGCCATCACCCGCCAGCCCGCCTACGTGGACATCGCCCGAAGTGTCTGCCCACAGGCTGAGGGCTGGGCGCGCGAGTGCATCAGCGTTCCATGCTTTCCGGAGTTGACCGATGAAGAAGTGCAGACGGTGGCCTCGGCGCTGAGCTCGATCGATGGATAGTTCGACAGTTGCTCCGGCTGTCACCCACCCGCCGGCGCAGCGTGTGCCGCACCTGCAGGTGTCGGCAATGTTCCCCTGCTACAACGACGCGCAGACGATCTGCGGACTCGTCGACGACGTCTACGCGGCGCTCGTCGACATCACCGATGCATTGGAGGTCATCGTCGTCAACGACGGCTCCGGCGACGATTCAAGCAGCGTGCTCGACTCGATGACGCCGACCCGCCCGTGGCTCACGGTCATCCATCACGATCGCAACCGAGGTTACGGCGGAGCCTTGATCACCGGCTTCGCGGCTGCGCGATATGACTGGATCTTCTACACCGATGGTGATGGCCAGTACGACGCCAGTGAAGCTGCGTTGCTCGTGCCGATGGCTCGAGACGGGGTGGATGTCGTGCAGGGTTTCAAGATCGGGCGCGGCGATTCGATGACGCGCAAGATCATCGGACGGAGCTATCACCACGTGGTCAAACTGCTCTTCGACCTCGAGGCCCGCGACACAGACTGCGATTTTCGGCTGTTCCGCCGTCAACTCGTCGTCGACCGTCCGCTGCGTTCGACGAGCGGAATCATCTGCGTCGAGTTGATGCGCAACTTCCGTGACAGCGGGGCGACGCTCGTCGAGACACCGGTCCATCACTACTTCCGTCCACACGGCAAGAGCCAGTTCTTCCGGCTTCCGGCGATCGCCAGGAGCAGTGTGCAGCTCCTCGCGTTCTGGTGGACCCGGGTCGTTCGCTCGTGACGACGGCACGGAGTATGACGGCGGGACCCACTGAGCCATCGATGCGTACAGGGGCGAACACCGGTCAGGGAGCCGTCCGTCGGGCGATCCACTGGAGTACTGGCGACGACGGCGCGCGGTGGGCGTTCCGTGTGGCGCTCTTAGTCTTCGTCGTCCTCGTCTACGTCGTCGGCCGCCGGCAATGGTTCACCCAGGATGATTGGGCGATGCTCATCGGACGCACGGTGCAACACGCCAACGAGGGCACTGCCGCCTGGCTGTTCACCGCCCAGGACGGGCATTGGCTCACCGTGCCGGTGCTGCTCTTCCGCACGTTGCAATTGACGTTCGGACTCGGCTCGTACTGGCCGTTCCTACTCCCGACGCTCGCCGCTCATCTCGGCTGCGTCCTGCTGGTGCGTTGTTTGTGCCGGCGTCTCGGCGTGTCAGCATGGACCACGACGTTGATCTGCGCACTGTTGTTGCTTTTCGGGTCAGGGTGGCAGAACATCATGTTCGCCATCCAGATTTCCTACACCATATCGTTGCTGGCATTCCTCGGCCAGCTCGTGCTCGTCGATCACGACGGACCGGTCGAACGTCGAGACCTCGCAGGGTCGGCACTCGCTGTCGTCGGGTTGATATCGTCCGGTTTCGGTCCGGTCTACGTCTTCGGGGTCGCGCTGCTCTTGGTATTGCGGCGTCGATGGCGGGCGTTGCTGGTCGCTGCGGTGCCGTCCGGCCTGCTGTACAGCTGGTGGTTCCTGGCGTGGGAAACCGATTCGGCGGGATCGATCAAAGGCTCCCCGCGCGAAGTGTTCTCCTTCACCAGGACCGGGGTGCTTGAAACGCTCAGAGGGCTGATGGGCTTGTCGGTTCTCGCCGGCGTGGGACTGGTGGCGATCGTCGCAATGTGCGCAGCCCGTGGCGTCTCGTGGCGACATCGCTCGGCACTCGTCGTCCTGACGGTCGTGCCGGTGATGCTCTACGCAGGCATCGGTGTCGAACGTGCGCACGGCTTCGGATTCGCGTCCGCAGCTGAGCCCCGATACATCTATATGGCTGCCATGCCGCTGGCCGTCGTACTCGCTGTCGCCCTCGACCAGGTCCGCCGCTACTCCGGCTGGGCGTTGTGGGTCGTGCGGCTCGTGCTGTTACTGGCAATTACCAAGAACGTCGTGTGGATGTCGAGCCACAGCCTGCCGTGGTCGAGAACGGTGGCGGGTGAACGCCATGTGCTCGAGCTGCTCGCCGGTTCGGAGCTGACGAAGACTGCCGACCAGAACCGTCAACCGCTGCCGCTGTCGCCGGACGTGCGGGTCAGCTGGATTCCCGAACTGGTACGAGAGCATGCAGTCGAGCCGCTCGTGCCGCAGAGCGACGCCGAGATCGCCCTGGTCCGCAAGGTACTCGGCCTCACGCCGTGACCGTCCCGCCGGTCGGCACTGGTCAGTCGATGGCTGCCAGCGCATCCAGAACCCCTCGGTAGAACGTCGGGTAGGCGTAGATCATCGTCCTCAGACGGTCGACCGGAACCCGTGCATGAACGGCGAGGTTGAAGAAGCTGAGCAACTCGCCGCCACGCGGACCGGCCGCAGTCGCACCGACGAGGATGTCGCGGTCGGCATCGACGATCACCTTCATCAATCCGTCGTTGCCCTCGCCGTGTATCCAGCCGCGTGCCGATGTCGAACTGTCGGCACGACCGACATGGACGTTGATGCCGGCTGCGCGGGCCTGCGCTTCGGTCAGTCCGACAGAACCGATTTCCGGATCGGTGAACGTCACCCTCGGCACCGCGTGGTCCTCGGCGATTCGACCGTTCGCCTTGGCGAGGATGTCGTCGGCCGCAACACCGGCTTCGTAGACGGCCATGTGGGTGAATGCACCCCTGTTGGCGATGTCGCCGACAGCCCACAGTGAACCTGCACCGACGACGCGCATGTGCTCGTCGACGGTGAAGCCCGGTCTGGCGTCGACATCGATACCGACAGTGTCGAGCCCGATCCCGTGGATGTTCTGCGTGCGGCCGGCTGCCACGAGGATCTCGTCGGCGAACACGGTGGCACCGTCCGACAGCGTGATCCTCACGGTGCCGTCGGCAGTTCTCTCGACGGCAGTTGCACCGACGCGTGTCCTGATGTCGAGTCCCTCGCGCCGCAGCACCCTGGTGATCAATTCGCTGGATTCCGGCTCCTCCTCAGCGAGGATGCGGTCGGCGAATTCGATCACGCTGACCGACGCTCCGAAGCGTGAGAAGGCCTGTGCCAGCTCCAGACCGATCGCTCCGCCCCCGAGTACGGCGAGCGAGGCGGGAACGACGCGAACTTTCACGACGTCACGGTTCGTCCATGGCCTCGCATCAGCGAGTCCGGTAACGGGCGGCAGCGACGGTGAGGTGCCGGTGGCGATGACAACGCCGCGCGCCGCGATGTACACGTCGTTTCCGACGACGACCCTGCCAGGCCCGTCGAAGCGCCCCGCCCCACGAACGAAGGTGCCACCCTTGCCGATGAAGCGATCGACGGCGACAGTGTCGTCCCAGTTGTCGGTCGCCTCATCGCGGATGCGGTCGGCGACGATCGTGAAGTCAGGTGTGACGGTCGACGTGCCGGCCATGACGTTCACGCGTCGCGACTCCTGCAGCAGGTCGGCGGCGCGGATGATCATTTTCGAAGGGATGCAGCCGTAGTAAGGGCACTCTCCGCCGACGAGGTGCCGCTCGATGCCAACGACCCGCAGCCCCCCTTCTGCCAGTTCGCCGGCGACATCTTCACCCCCAGGTCCCATCCCGATGACTACGACGTCGACATTGTGTTCGTTCATGACCGATAGCTTCCCCCCAGATGACCGTTTCATTACATCGATGCGGAACATTTCGACAATGTGTGAGTGAGCGCTCACTCAAGTTAGAGTGTCCGCATGAACGGCGGACAGCCCTCCTCGAAGAAAGTGCCGGGACCATTCAGGACTGGTGATCGCCGTCCGACACGCGCTGCGGCGATGCCGGCTGACGAACGGCGTGCAGCGATCATCACCGCCACGCTGCCGCTGCTGATGCAGCACGGGACGGCGTTGACGACTCGCCAGATCGCAGAATCCGCAGGTATCGCAGAGGGCACGATCTTTCGCGTGTTCCCGGACAAGGACACCTTGATCCAGGCAGTCGTCGAAGCGGCACTCGACCCTGCCGTCGCCGAGGCAGCACTTGCCGAGATCGACCGCGCCCAGCCGCTCGAGCAGCGACTGACTGCAGCGGTCGAGATCATCCAGCGGCGCCTGGTTGACATCTGGCGGCTGTTCTCCGCCGTCGGGTTCGACTCGGTGAAGAACCGCGGGCGCCACAAGAATCCCGAGCTCGTCGGCCTCAGCGAGTTGTTCGAGCCGGAACACCACCTGCTCAACCGCGAGCCAAGAGCGTCGGCACAGATCCTCTATGCGCTGACGCTCGCCCTCAGCCATCCGATGCTGACGATCGACCCCCCGAGACCCCCAGCCGACGTCGTCGCCATCCTGCTCGACGGCATTCGCCGTCCTGCGACCGACGCCGTCCAACCACCGACTCCCACCCGACGCCAGACTGACACGGAATCCCGATGCTGACCCGACTGCTGAAGACCTATCTCGACAAGTACCGCAAGCCGCTGGTGGCCGTGTTGCTGCTGCAACTCGTGCAGACGATCGCAGCGCTGTACCTGCCGAGCCTCAATGCCAGCATCATCGACAAGGGCGTGCTCAAGGGGAACCACGGATACATCTGGGCGACCGGCATGACGATGCTCGGCATCACCGTCATCCAGGTCGTATTCGCCATCG
>Ga0123339_10003766_pt1 | contig 10048 bp, 13 predicted proteins | sample lystaG_FD_89956 | JGI IMG/M metagenome (GOLD analysis project Ga0123339, IMG submission 89956) | Glacier valley bacterial and archeal communities from Borup Fiord, Nunavut, Canada, to study Microbial Dark Matter (Phase II) -... | ecosystem: Environmental > Aquatic > Freshwater > Ice > Glacier ... | reverse complement strand
GCTCTCGCTGCTGGTGGAGCGCAGCGGCAACGGCCGCAGCAAAGACGAAGAAGGCGGCGGCGGCTCGATCACCGCGTTCTACACCGTGCTCTCCGAGGCCGACGATCCGCAAGACCCGATCGCAGACGCGGCGCGCGGCATTCTCGACGGCCACATCGTGCTTTCGCGCGACCTGGCCGAGGCCGGCCACTACCCGGCCATCGACATCGAGCGTTCGATCTCGCGCGTGATGACGAGCGTGGCGCAGCCTTCGCACATCGAGGCCGCGCGGCGCTTTCGCCAGCTGCACGCACGGCATCACAAGGCACGCGACCTGATCCAGCTCGGCGCCTATGCGCCCGGCCACGACGCCGATCTCGACCTCGCGGTACGCCTGCACGAGCCGATGAACCGGCTGCTGCAGCAAGGCATGCGCGAGCCGGCGCTGCTGGCCGACAGCCTGGCCCACCTGCACGCCGTGGTCGCGGCCTAACCCCTTGCTCTTTTCTGACCCCGAACCCGACATGAACGACGACCTGCAACCGCTGCGCTTTCTCGCCTCGCGCACCGAGGCCGAGCGCGACCAGGCGCTCACGGCGCAGCTGCAGGCCGAGGCCGCGCACCGCGCCGCGGTGGCCCAGCACGCCGACCTGATCCGCTACCGCCGCGAATACGAAGCGCGCTGGCAGGCCGAGTTCTGCCGTGAAGGAAAGATCGAGCTGGTGCGCTGCTACCAGGGCTTCATGGAGCGGTTGACGCAGGCCGTGGAGCAGCAGGCGCGCACGGTCGACCAGGCCGCTTCGCTGGCGAACAAGCGCGCGGCTGCGGTGCGCGATCTCGAGATGCGCGCATCGAGCCTGCACAGGCTGATCCAGCGCCGGCTCGGCGAAGGCCAGCGCGTCGCCGAGCGTGCCGAACAGTCCCGCAGCGACGAGCACGCCGCACGCGCCGCCTGGTTGCGCGCCGGGGCCAGCAGCCAGCTCGCCGCACTTTGACCCCAGGAGACACCGCATGAACACTGCCGCACCCATCCGTTGCTCGCTCGCCGCCGTGATCTCGTCGGCTGCTTCGACGATGGCACTGACGCCACCGCCCGCGGCGCATCCGTTCGCGGAGATGCTGAGGCAGGCGCATGGCGAGGGGGCGAGCCCAGCCCCCGCGCCTGCACCCGCGCCGGCGCCGCAACGTGCGCAGGCGCGGCCGGCCAACGCGAGCGATACCGCGAAGGCGGGCAGCGGCGCCGACCGGCCTGAAGCGGCCGAAAAGGCGAACGATGCCGATCACGTCGACGACGACATCGCTGGCGACGCGACCGATGCCGCGTCGACCACCGCCGCACTCAAGGCGCGCGCGCGGCTGGCGGTGCCACCCGGAAAGAACGTGCCGTCGGATCGGCACGCCGATACGGCAGAGTCTGCGCCGGTCGATGCGCCAGGCGCGGCAGCGGAGGCAGCGTCCCGCGCCGCCGAGGCCGCAGAGCGTCGCGGCACGTCGCTGCCCGATGGCGCTGCGAACCTCGCCACGGCGTTGCGGGTCGGCGTCGTCGTGCCGGCGTCGACCGACGTGGCCACGTCGAACGCCGGCACCGACGCTTCGGCCCTCGATGGCAACGCCGACGCACCGGCTGGCAATGCCAGGTCGCCACGGCATCGCATCTCGGCCGCCGACGCCGGCGCTACGGCATCGTCGTTCGGCACGAACGTGGCAGTGCGCGATGAGAAGGCCGCCGCAGCCCAGGAAGCGCTGGCGAACGCGGCACAGCGCGTCGAAGGCGCATCGCCGCGGCTGGCGGCCAGCGCCGACAGCTCGGCCGCGATCGCGGCGCTGGCGCAGTCCGTCGCCACGCCCTCGCCTGCTGCGGCAGCGTCACCGATCGGGCCCAAGGCGGTGCAGGCCTACGTGCCCGCGCCCGTCGAGTCACCGGCCTTCGCGGCCGCGTTCGGCGTGCAGGTGAGCGTGCTCGCGCAAGACGGCGTGCAGCGCGCCGAGCTGCATCTGAACCCGGCCGAGATGGGGCCGGTGGCGATCCGCATCCGCATCGAAGGGCGTGAGGCGCGCATCGACTTCGGCGCCGAGGTGGCGGCCACGCGCCAGGCCATCGAGGCCAGCCTGCCGCAGCTCGCCGGCGCGCTCAACGACGCCGGCTTCACCCTCGCCGGCGGTGGCGTCTCGCAGCACACCGGCCAGCAGCCGCGCGGCGGCGAAGACAACGAAAACGGTGCAGACGACGACGCACGCCGCGGCCGCCGCGGCGACAGGCGCCTGGCCATGCCGGCCAGCGCCGAAGCCATCGCCAAGATGGCCGGTCGCATGAGTGCGCGCATGGCGGCGGGGGGCGTCGACCTGTACGCCTGAGCTGTGGCGATGGGCCCTCGGCGCGACGGAACTCGGTCCGGTGGCTGCAGCGGCTACGCGTCGACGGGAATCGCCGAGATGTGGCCCGTCTCTTCCAGCGTGGCCAGTTTCACCGCCCGCGGTCCCTCGAGCCCCAGCTTGCGAAGGCCGGCGAGCAGCTCGTCTTCGCTCATGCCCTCGGCCTGCAAGGCCTTCTCGACCACCTGCCCGTCCAGCACGAGCACTCGCGGCTTGCCGCGAACCAGGTGACGGACGGTCTCGGATCGGGCGCACCACAGCGCAATCAATTTGTGGGCGGCGAGCACCGTTGCCACGAACACGAGCGCATTGCCCGTACCTTGTGCCAGGGCCGCGCTTTGCAGCACGACGCCGAGCGTGATGAGCACGATCAGGTCGAACGTCGTGGTCTGGCCTGCCAGCCGCTTGCCCGCGAAGCGCAGCATGACGATCAGGGCCAGGTAGTACGCCAATGCCTTGGCTGCCTGAAAAAGTAGCGGCTGGATGTCCATATGAGGCGATGTTCACGGGCCACTGCAAACGAAGTGCCTGCTTCGAGCGATCGCTTCGGGCAGCTCGGCGGCACACCCCGACCAGACCGCGAAACACCCCGCTTATCACTGCTTCGCCGCAGCCCCCGGTTTCCATAATTTCCTTCATGTCGGGCGATTCGTGCCGACGCTGAAGGAACCTCGATGTCTGCTGTGATCGCCGCCCAAGCGGCCGATGCGCCCGTGCCTGTGAAGGTCGGCAAGAAAAAGCTGATCATCCTCGTCGCCGCGGCACTGGTGGTGCTGCTGGTGATCGGCGGAGGCGTCGGCTTCTGGCTCAAGCACAAGGCGGCGAAGGCGGCCGAAGCCGCCGAGGCCGAAGAGGGCGGCGAGCACGCGGCGAAGAAGGTCGACCCGCACTTCGTGCCGGTGTTCCTGCCGCTCGATCCGTTCGTGATCAACCTGGCAGACAAGGAAGCCGATCGCTTCGCCCAGATCGGCATCACGCTCGAGCTCGAGAACGCGGCCGCTGGCGATCGCATCAAGGCCTACATGCCGGCGGTGCGCAACGCCATCCTGCTGCTGATCGCCGGCAAGACCTCGCAGGCACTCGGAGACCGGCAAGGCAAGGAAGTGCTGGCACAGGAGATCCTGCGCGAAGCGGTGCGGCCGCTGGGCATTGAAGTGCCCGAGCCGAAAGCGATCGCACCGGCCGTTGCACCCGATGCAGGCGCCTCTGCCGCCAGGGAAGCGGCACCGGCCGAAGGCGAGGCCCAGCCCAAAAAGGGCAAGGAAGCCAAGGACGAAGCCGCTGCCGAAGACGAAGCCGGTAGCGACGACGCCGATGCCGAGCACGGCAAGAAGGCCAAGGGAAAAGTGAAAGCAAAGAGCAAGAACGCCGACAAGAAGGGTGACGGCCACGACGCCGAGAAGAGCCCGATCGTGCGTGTGCACTTCTCGAGCTTCATCATTCAATGAAGCTCTCTCGCTCACGAGTGCGTTCGCTGCCCCCCGAGGGGGTGCGGCCGGCCTTGGGACGGCCCGGCGGCCGTTTGGTCTGGCGGGCGCTGGTCTGGCGGGCGGTGGTCTGGCGAGTGCTGCCATGAACGAACAGATCCTCTCGCAGGACGAGGTCGATGCGCTGCTGCAGGGCATCACCGGCGAAAGCCAGAACCTCGACACGCCCGACGTCGACGACGGGCCGATCCGCAACTACAACCTGGCCCAACAGGAACGCATCGTCCGCGGCCGCATGCCGACGATGGAGATCATCAACGAGCGCTTCGCCCGCAACATCCGCGTCGGCCTGTTCAACTTCATCCGAAAGAACCCCGAGGTCTCGGTGGGCGCGGTCGCCGTGCAGAAGTACAGCGCCTTCCTGCGCGAGATCGTGGTGCCCACCAACTTCAACATCGTCTCGGTCAAGCCGCTGCGCGGCTCGGGCCTGGTGGTGTGCGACCCGACGCTGGTGTTCGCGGTGATCGATGCGCTCTTCGGCGGCAGCGGCAAGTTCCACGCGCGCATCGAGGGGCGCGACTTCTCGGCCACCGAGCAGCGCGTGATCACGCGCCTGGTGGAGGTGGTGCTCGCGGCCTACAAATCGGCGTGGGAAGGCATCTATCCGCTCGAACTCGAATACCAGCGCTCGGAGATGCAGCCTCAGTTCGCCAACATCGCGACGCCGAGCGACATCGTCATCACGACCTCGTTCGCCCTCGAGATCGGCGAGGCCAGCGGCACGATCCACTTCTGCATTCCGTACGCCACGCTCGAACCGATCCGCGACACGCTCTATTCCACATTTCAGGGCGACTCGGGCCAGCCCGACCGGCGCTGGCTCAACCTGATGACCGAACAGATCCAGCTCGCCGAGGTGGAGCTCGTGGCCGAGCTGGCGAAGGCCGACACCTCGGTCGAACAGCTGCTCTCGCTCAAGCCGGGCGACTTCATCGAGCTCGATCTGAAGAAGTCGATCGAGGCCAAGGTGATGGGCGTGCCGGTCTTCGATTGCCACTACGGAACCTCGAACGGCAAGTACTCGCTCAAGGTCGATCACATGCATGCCGCGCCCGGCAAGGGCTGGCTGGGAGAAAACAATGTCAGCTGAGAACACCGAACCCACCGCCGCCGCCGACGCGATGGCCGACGAATGGGCCAGCGCACTTGCCGAAGCCAAGGCCGGCACCGCCTCGGAGGTGCACGACGCGGCCGAGCAGGTGGCGCCCGCCGCGTTCACGAACTTCGCGCCGACCACCGCTTCGAGCGCCGGCAACGACATCAACATGATCCTCGACATCCCGGTGCAACTCACCGTGGAGTTGGGGCGCACGCGGATCCCGATCAAGAACATCCTGCAGCTCGCGCAGGGCTCGGTGATCGAGCTCGAGGCGATGGCCGGCGAGCCGATGGACGTGCTCGTCAACGGCTACCTGATCGCACAGGGCGAGGTGGTGGTCGTGAACGAGAAGTTCGGCATTCGATTGACCGACATCGTGACGCCGAGCGAACGCATGCGCCGTTTGTCACGCAGCTAGATGACTTCTCCGTGGACAGCCCTGCTGTGGTTCGGCGTGATCCTCGCGCTGATCCCGGTCACGCTCTGGTTCGTCAAGCGCACGCCGCTCGGCGGCGCGGGTGGTGCGTGCGTGATGAAGAGCATCGCAGTGCTGCCGCTCTCGACCAGCCAGCGCATCGTCACGCTCGAGGTCGGCCAGGGTGACGAGCGCCGCTGGCTGCTGATCGGCGTCACGCCGTCGTCGATCACCACGCTGCACACGATGGCGCCGATGGTGCTCGAAGGCGGCGCCGCACCCACGCCGGGCGCGGTGCATCCGGCCTTCGCGCAGATCCTCGGCAAGCTGCGCCGCGACCCGAAAGACGGCGATGCCGGCTGACCGCATCGGCCTGGCCGAGCACCGCCGCGAGAGCGAGCGTGCAGACGCGCACTTCTCGGCCGGGGCACGAAAGCGTGCTGCGTGGCTCGGCCTCGTCGTGCTCGCTGCCATCGCGCTGCTGTTCGCGGCCCTGCCCGCCTCGGCGCAAGGCACGCCGGGCGGCAACGCGACGCTGCCCCTGCTCATCGGCCAGAGTGCCGGCAGCACCAGCTACTCGGTGCCGGTGCAGACGTTGCTGTTCTTCACCGCGCTCAGCTTCCTGCCGGCGGTGCTGCTGCTGATGACGGCCTTCACGCGCATCGTCATCGTGCTGAGCCTGCTGCGCCAGGCGATCGGCACGCAGGCCGCGCCACCGAACCAGGTGGTGGTCGGTCTGAGCCTGTTCCTCACCTTCTTCGTCATGGGCCCGACCATCGACAAGGTGTATGCCGACGCCTACCAGCCCTACTCGGAAAACAGGATCGCCTTCGACGAAGCCCTCAAGCGCGGCGCGAGCCCGGTACGTGAATTCATGATGAAGCAGACCCGTCAGAGCGACGTGATGCTCTTCGCCAAGCTCGCCCGCCTGCCCGCCGATGTGAAGACCGCCGACGTGCCGTTCAAGGTGCTCGTGCCCGCGTTCGTGACGAGCGAGCTGAAGAGCGCGTTCCAGATCGGCTTCCTCGTGTTCCTGCCCTTCCTCATCATCGACATGATCGTCGCCAGCGTCCTGATGTCGCTCGGCATGATGATGTTGTCGCCGGTGCTCATCGCGCTGCCGTTCAAGCTGATGCTGTTCGTGCTGGCCGATGGCTGGAACCTGTTGCTCGGCAGCCTCGCCGCGAGCTTTGTGACATGACGGTGCCCCCACGCTCACGCGTACCTTTGATGTTCGCCGAGGGGGCGCGGCCGGCCTTGGGGCGAGCCAGCGGCCGGCCGGTCGTCTCAACCTCTGACTGAGCATGGACTCCCAACAAGTCTTCACCCTCGGCCAGCAGGGCCTGTGGATGCTGCTCACGATCTCGGCGCCGGTGCTGCTCACGGTGCTCGTCGTCGGCCTGCTCGTCAGCATTTTCCAGGCCGCGACGCAGATCCACGAGGCAACGCTCTCGTTCGTGCCCAAGGTGCTCGCAGCCGTCGCGGTGCTGGCCATCGCGGGGCCGTGGATGCTCAGCTCGCTGGTGGAATATCTCCAGCGCATGCTGCAGTCGATCCCGACCGTCGTCGGCTAGGCCGCGGCCATGCTGACCTTCACCGAGGCCGAGGTCCTGGCCTGGGTCACGCCGATCCTGTGGCCGTTCCTGCGCGTACTCGCGCTGTTCTCGGCCATGCCGGTGATCGCGCAGCGCAGCGTGCCGGCACGGGTGCGCGTGGGCCTGGCGTTCCTCGTCGCGTTCTGCGCCCAGGCCTCGCTGCCGCCGATCGCACCGATCGCGCTCGACTCTGCGGCCGCGCTCATGGCCGTGCTGCAGCAGGTGCTCATCGGCCTCGCGCTGGGGTTCTCGGTGCGGCTGGTCTTCGCCGGCGTCGAGCTCGCGGGCGAGGTCGTCGGCCTGCAGATGGGCATGAACTTCGCCTCGTTCTTCAACCCCATGACCGGCGGCGAAGAGACCTCGATCGCGCGCTTCTTCGGCATCACCATCTCGTGGCTCTTCATCGTGAGCGGCGGGCACCTGCTGGTGATCGCCGCAGTGGTGCAGAGCTTCACGCCGTTCCCGGTCGGGCCCGAGCCGTTCGCCTTCCTGCGCGCCACCGCTCCGCACCGCTGGGGCGCCGAGATCTTCTCGCTCGGCCTGTGGATCGCCCTGCCGCTGGTGGCCATGCTGCTGTTCACCAATCTCGTGCTCGGCGTGATCTCGCGCGTGGCGCAGCAGATGAACATCTTCGCCATCGGCTTTCCGATCACGATGGGCGTCGGCCTGGTCGGCGTGCTGGTCACGCTGCCGCTGATGCAGGTGCCGTTCACGATGGCGCTCGAGCGAATGCTCGCTAATTTCCAGTGAGCGCGGGGCTTTGCGCCGGTGTTTCGGCGCCCCGCCGTTCAAGCGCGGCCCGGCGCGGCCGATAACGCCCCGAGCCCTCCAAACGTCTTCGAGACCCCGCGTGCACACCGCCCCCTCACGGCCCGCCCCCAGCGCGAGCGGCCTGCCTGGCCCTGCCCGCCGCGAGGCTGCAGGTTCGGCGCGGCTGCAGAGCCTGAAGGCGGCACCGCGCGGCCCGGGCGAAGCCTCGTTCTTCTTCTTCGACGCGCACTTCGGCCGCGAGGCCGTGAAGGTATTGCCCGGTGAGTATTTCGTGGCCCACGAAGAGATCCCGATCATGACCACGCTCGGCTCGTGCATCGCCGCCTGCCTGTGGGACCGGCAGCGGCGCATCGGCGGCCTCAACCACTTCATGCTGCCGGAGGGCGACGGCGAATCGGGCCGCTACGGCTCCTACGCGATGGAGCTGCTCATCAACGAGATGATGAAGCGCGGCGCATCGCGCTCGGGGCTGGAGGCCAAGGTGTTCGGTGGCGGCCAGGTGATCGCCGGCATGAGCACGATGAACGTGGGCGAGCGCAACACCGCCTTCGTGCTCGACTACCTGAAGACCGAGCGCATCCCCGTGATCTCGCGAGACGTGCTCGACGTGTTCCCGCGCAAGGTCTGCTTCCTGCCCGAGAGCGGCCGTGCGCTGGTCAAGCGGCTGGCCTCCTCGCACCCCGACACCCTGCTCGCGCAGGAGCGCGTTGCCAGACGCGCCACGCACGACAAAGCCAGCCGCGGCGGCTCCGTCGACCTCTTCTGAAGGCCGCGCCGATGAACGACGACATGCCCTTCGCCGCTCCCGCCTGTGCGCTTTCGCCCGACGACATCGCCGAACTGCAGGATCACCTGCTGACGGCGAGCAACGACCTCGGCCGTCTCGAGACGCTGCTCGACGACGCCTGCCGCACGTTGATGGCGCACTTCCACAGCGCGGCCGAGCAGGTGGGCGCGCTCGCCAGCCAGGACCCGGTGGCGCGCGACCGGCTCGCGCTGCGGATCGGCGGCGCCGTCACCGCACTGCAGTTCCAGGACATGGCCAGCCAGCTCGTCGCCCACACCAAGCAACGCCTCGACCACTGCGCCGACCGCCTCGCCGATGCCGCCTTCGGCGCCGACGAGGAAGGCGGCGCGCTCATCCACGCCGCGCCTCTGCGCGCCAACCCGGTCACGCAGGCCGAGATGGACGCCGGCTCCGTCGAGCTGTTCTGACCGTTCGTCTCAAGACATGCGCCCTTCCGCCGAAAACCACGCAACTCGGAGATAAATCATGCATTCGATCCTCGCGGTCGACGACTCCGCGTCCATGCGGCAGATGGTGTCCTTCACGCTGAAGAGCGCGGGCTACGACGTGGTCGACGCGGTCGACGGCGTCGACGCCTTCGACAAGGCAGTCCAGCGCCGCTTCGACCTGGTGCTCACCGACCAGAACATGCCGCGCCTCGACGGCATCGGCCTGACCAAGAAGCTGCGCGAGCACCCGAGCTTCGCTTCCACGCCGATCCTCATCCTCACCACCGAGTCGAGCGACCAGATGAAGCAGGCCGGGCGCGCTGCCGGCGCCACCGGCTGGCTGGTCAAGCCGTTCGATCCGGCCAAGCTGATCGAAGTCATCGGCAAGGTCATCCGTTGAAAGCGCCCCGATGAGCGACTCCAACTCTTCCGGCGACGGTGCCCGCAGCGACGCCGGCATCGACCTCACGCAGTTTCACCAGATCTTCTTCGAGGAAGCGGGCGAGAACCTCGAGACGATGGAGCAGCTGCTCGTCGACATCGACCTCGAAGCGGCCGACGACGAAGAGCTGAACGCGATCTTTCGCTGCGCGCATTCCGTCAAGGGCGGCGCGGCGACCTTCGGCTTCACCGAAGTGGCCGAGCTCACGCACCAGATGGAGACGCTGCTCGACAAGCTGCGCCGCCACGAGCTGGCGCCCTCGGCCGCCATGGTCGACGTGCTGCTGCGCTCGGGCGATGCGCTGAAGGCGCTGCTCGCACGCCAGCGCTCGGGCGGCGGCGAAGCCGGCAACAACGGCCCGCTCATCGCCGAGATCCGCGCGCTCGCTGAAGGCGGCTCGGCTCCGGCCGGCGCGAAGCCTGCGTCTTCTTCTGCGACGCCAGCCACGCCGGCCGCCGCGCCGGCAACCGCTGCCGCGGCAGCCGCGCCGGCTCCCGCCGGCCAGCGCGTGCTCGAGCTCACCGTGGGCCCGTGTCCCGAGCCGCACCCGGCCGACCTGCTCGTCGAGCTGTTCTCGGAGGTCATCGACCTCGGCAGCATCGAGCCGCTCGATGCCGGCCGCGCGGCCGACGGCATGCGCCGCTTCAAGGT
>Ga0123339_10003764_pt1 | contig 10050 bp, 5 predicted proteins | sample lystaG_FD_89956 | JGI IMG/M metagenome (GOLD analysis project Ga0123339, IMG submission 89956) | Glacier valley bacterial and archeal communities from Borup Fiord, Nunavut, Canada, to study Microbial Dark Matter (Phase II) -... | ecosystem: Environmental > Aquatic > Freshwater > Ice > Glacier ... | reverse complement strand
TTCTTGGGGTTGTAAAAACACCATATATAAACTTATTTTCTAATAAACTGTTTCTAATTATCTGTTCAATATTCAAAATATCCCATCCTTTTACTTATAGCTACTTTTTAATGATACTATTCTGTTAAATACTAAATTATCATCTGTAGTATCCTTATCTATAATAAAATACCCATGTCTCATAAATTGAAATCTATCGCCAATGCTGTGATCTTTCATAGTTGGTTCAACCTTACAGTTTTTTAATACAATTTTTGAATTAGGATTTAATTTTTCGAGGAAATTTGTTTTATCGTAATCATCCTCTTCCATCATGTGATCGTACAACCTTACTTCTGCTTCAACTGCATGTCTTGCTGATACCCAATGGATAGTGCCCTTTACCTTTCTTCCTGTAAATCCTGAACCACTCTTTGTTTCAGGGTCATAAGTGCAATGAACTTCAACCACATTTCCATTTTCATCTTTTATAAAATCTTCACATTTTATAAAATATGCATTTCTTAGCCTAACTTCATTGCCTGGGAAAAGTCTATAATATTTTTTAGGAGGATTTTCCATGAAGTCTTCTCTTTCAATATATACTTCTCTGCAAAATGGAATCATACGAGTTCCCAAATCTGAGTTGTCAGCATTGTTTTCAGCTTCAACATATTCAACCTTATCTTCTGGATAGTTAGTAATTATAACCTTTATAGGATCTAATACCGCCAAAGTACGCGGTGTTTTCAGGCTTAAATCATCTCTGATTGCATATTCCAGCATTGCAATATCTACAACACTCTGTGCTTTAGATACTCCTATTGATTCACAGAAATTATTTATTGATTCAGTCGTGTAGCCTCTTCTCCTAAGAGCAGCAACAGTTGGCATACGCGGATCATCCCAACCATCTACATAATTTTCTTCAACCATTCTTTTTAGATATCTTTTACCCATCATAGTTTTCGTAAGATAAAGTTTCGCAAATTCTATTTGTTTTGTAGGTGATGCTTTAAAGTCATCAATATTGCTCAAAAGCCAATCATAAAACGGTCTGTGGTCCTCAAATTCCAATGTACATACAGAGTGGGTTATTCCTTCTATTGCATCTTCTATAGGATGCGCATAGTCATACATAGGATATATGCACCATTTATCTCCAGTATTGTGATGTGGTTCATGAAGTATTCTATATATTACTGGATCCCTCATATTGATGTTAGGGCTGGTCATATCAATTTTAGCCCTGAGGACTATTTTTCCATTTTCATATTTGCCATTTTTCATTTTTTCAAAAAGTACTAAATTTTCTTCTACTGTTCTATTCCTAAAGGGACTTTCTTTTCCAGGCTCTGTTAAAGTTCCTCTATATTCACGTATTTCATTTGCAGTGAGTTCGTCTACATATGCCAATCCTTTTTTAATCAATTCAGCTGCATATTCATACATTTTATCAAAATAATTTGATGCAAAAAATATTCTTTCTTGCCAATCAGGGCACAACCACTTTACATCTTTTATAATAGACTCTACAAAGGAATCATCCTCTTTTGTAGGATTTGTATCATCAAACCTCAAATTAAATTCCCCATGATTTTTCTTTGCAAGTCCATAATTCAAGCATATTGACTTTGCATGACCTACGTGAAGATATCCATTGGGTTCAGGTGGGAATCTCGTTATTACCCTTGAATCATATGTACTGTTAATATTATCTTCATTTATTATTTTTTGTATAAAATTTACCGATTCCCTGTTATTGTTTTCACCGTTATTGTTTTCGTTTTCGCTCATTTCTTCCTCCTCATGCAGATTTGCTATTATATATAAATAATAAAGTGAAACTTCATTCAGTAGGGGTTTTATTTCATCCCCTACTGAATGTTAGTTGAACCAATCCCACATTTACGAGCAGTTGATCTCCCACTAATACGCCTTAAAATTTCTCGAAATCCTAAAGTGGGAGTCTTACTGCTCGTTAATTCGGGATAAATCATAATAAGTAATCTTTTTTATTATATTACCACAATTCTTTTAAATTTCAAAGATGATTTTAATAATAGTGTTAAAATTATTATAATTAGTATTGCACGTAAAGTAAAGTTCATTCAGTCAAAAAAAAACCTCAGTATTAATGAGGTTCTTTCAGTATGTAATATTATTTATTTACTGTAATCATAAAACCCTTTTCCAGTTTTTCTGCCAAGCAAGTTAGCTCTTACCATCTTGCGAAGCAATGGATGTGGTCTGTATTTTGAATCTCCAAATTCATTGTATAAAACTTCCATGATTGCAAGACAAACATCAAGCCCTATTAAGTCCCCTAATTCTAATGGACCCATCGGATGATTAGCTCCTAATTTCATAGCAGCATCTATTTCATCTCTTGAAGCAACCCCCTCAGCTAATATACCAACGCCTTCATTTACTAGTGGAACAAGCATTCTGTTAACTACAAAGCCAGGAGCTTCATTTACAGTTACAGGTGTTTTTCCTATATCTTGTGCTAATTTGTATATTTTATCATGTACTTCATCAGTAGTAAGTTGTCCTCTTATTACTTCTACAAGTTTCATTGATGGAACAGGATTGAAGAAATGCATTCCAATTACTCTTGCAGGGTTTTTAATTTTAGAAGCAACTTCAGTAATAGAAAGAGAAGAAGTATTTGTAGCTAATATTGCTCCATCTTTTGCTACTTTTTCTATATCAGAAAATATAGCATGTTTTACATTCATATTTTCTGAAACAACTTCTATAAACAAGTCTGCATCTTTGCAATCATCATAAGAAAGTGTCATAGCAATATTGTTTAATGTTTCGTCTTTTTTAATTTCTTCCATTTTCCCTTTTGAAACCATTTTATCAAGGTTTTTAGTAATAAAACTCATTGCACCGTCATATGTAGGGTCTTGAATTCCTTTAAATATAACTTTAACACCTGCTTGCGCATAGGCTTGAGCTATTCCCCTGCCCATTGTACCTGTTCCGACTATACAAACCTTTTTAATTTCCATTTTACTCTTTCCTCCATAATTTTTATAAAGTTTAACAATCTAATGCATTGTTAACAAGAAAGTAGTGAAATCTCTACTTTGCGACTATCTTATCTACAATATTATCACTTATTTGTAAAAACTTCAATAGTGATAATTATGTTTCTTATATTACTTTAATAAAATTAAATAATAGTTGTATTTTGTTCTATAATAATAGTAAAATATAAATATATTTTACTATTAGGAGATGCTATGATTCAGAAAATTATAATATATTTGTTAACAATTATAAAAAAGGCTAAAGAAGATGACATTTTTTCTATAAGCGCACAATTTTCCTACTACATCATTTTAGGAATTTTCCCTTTTGTTTTTTTGTTCATGTCAATACTAGGATATTATTCTTCCCCTGTATATGAATTATTAGGCTTTATTAAGTCTGTTATACCAACTGATATATACAATATTATTTTAAACATTACTTCTGTTTCAATAAGCTCATACGACAAATCATATATATCAGTTGGTATTATTGCTCTTGTATGGTCCGCTTCTTCGGGAAGTGTAGGAATTATCATAGGAATAAATAAAGCTTATGGGTGTCAATTAAAAAGAAATTATATACGAATACGCATAAAAGGTTTATTATTTACTTTTTCTTTAATTTTCGCACTGCAGCTATCATTCGTATTTATTATTGCTGGTGGAAATTTAATTGTATTTTTTCAAAGCATATCCATATTTACGGAATTTTTCGTTTTAATAATTAATATATTGAGATATTTACTACCTATAATGTATTTTATATTAATATTTTCTCTTGCATATAAATTTCTACCCTATGAAAAAGTCAGCTTTAATTCAGTCATACCTGGTGCAGTTTTTTCAACATTAGGCTGGATTTTAGGTTCATTATTGTTTTCTTATTACATAGTGAGCAGAAGCACATTTTATAACAATATCTATGGCAATTTATCTGGATTTTTCATATTTTTAATTTGGATTTATTTATCTAGCTTCATTTTTTTAATGGGAGCAGAGGTTAATGCTTTAATTCTTAAAAAGCATATCTCATTAAAAAGAAAACTATAATATTACTTTATAGCGCGGAAAATAAAATATCCGGATTTTTTATCGACTACTTCACAGTTACCAAAAATGGACATTATTTTATCCTTAGAACTTGGTGCACCTTGTTTTTTCTGTATTACAACATAAAGTTTCCCACCATTATTTAAATGCCCATATGCTCCCTCATAAAATGAAAATACAACATCTTTGCCTGCCCTAATAGGTGGATTAGTGACTATTATATCGTAATTTTCGCTTATGTTTTCGTATGAAGAAGAATTTATTATTTTTACATTTTCTTCAACTTTGTTTTCATGCGCATTCATTTTAGTAAGTTCTAATGCTCTTTCATTAATATCTGCCATAGAAACATTTGATTTATTTATAAGTTTAGCTATAACAACTCCTATTGGCCCATAACCACAGCCCACATCAAGTATATTTCCATTAAAGTTTTTATTTTCTTTTATAACAGTTTCTATAAGAAGCATAGATCCAAAATCTACTCCATTTTTTGAAAATACGCTGTTGCTCGTATAAAAATAAAACCTCTCAGAACCAATATTCCAGTCAAATTTATATATTTCTTTTTCTGTTGTCGGATTCTTTGTAAAATACTGTTCCATATTTCCTCCATAAATGCGCCGGGATTGCGCCCATTGCTTATATCCATCATATTTTGTTCATTATATAATATTATACACCAAATTTAAACATTAAATTAAAAAGATTCTTCGAAATATATTCAAAGAATCTTTTTTGTGTCCGTTGGGGACTGTCCCCGATATTTACTGAACTTTTATACAATTTTCTTTTAATTTTTTAATATATGCTTTTTCTACTGTGTCATAAATATTATATACTTTTTCTTTGCTTTCTAATTTTGGAACATAAAGCTCTTTTACACATTCTTCTTCTATTTTTTCAGATGCTTTAGCATTTAAAAGCTCTGCTATTTTTTCAAACATCTGTAGATTTGACTTGCCTGTTATTGGACTAAACGCTTGTTGTACTTCTTTAAGTGAACTGTCAGAACTAAACATTGTTCCTTGGCTTTCAGCAATGCTGCATAGTGGAAGTACAAATTCAGCTTGAGCAGTTGTTTCATTTTTCATTATATCAAAAGCAGCAAAGAACTTAAGTTTTCCTATAGCTTCTTTCAATTCAGGATTATTACCTAATATATCCTCTCCTATAACTACAAGACCTTTTATGCTTTCATTTTCTAAAGCATTTTTAATGTCTTCACCAGAAGTCCTAAATCCAATGTCCCATGCTCCTTGACTGTTGCATTTAGGTTTAGCAACTATTAACCCTCTTTGAGGTTTATTATCATTCCCTGTTAAAACAGTAATATTTGCTAAAACTTTCAATGCTTCATTTTGTATTGTGTTTTCATCTGCTACTATTATTGGTTTCTTTGCATTTTTATACTTTTCTGCAGCTTCTTCCATTGATGCAGTAACTTTTACATTAGCTATAGCAGTTTTAAGCTCTTCACCATTTGAATATTTGTTTATTGCTTCTTCTTTTATTGCACCTTTTTCTATTAGTGATTTAAGCATGCCGGCAAAGAATTCCTCATAATTTATTAATTCTACTTTTTCTGACCAATCATTCATCCTTGTTTTTTGTAAACAAACTGACATAATTTTTGTCTTCTGAGATATCTTTTTAAGCATTATACCCAGAGCTGGGTGTTGCTCATACACTTGCCCTGCAGAAATAATAAAGTCAGATGAACTTAACTCTTCGAATGTTACTGTTGATTTATTATTCCCTAAAACTGTTTCAATTCCTGATTCTTTTTCAATAAGGAATGAACCTTTTAAGTTTGTTCCCAGTTCTTTTGCAATAGAAGCAATATTATATAGCTCTTCATTAGTTAATTTTGGAGATACTACAAATGCAATTTGATTTTCGCCATATAAATTTTGAACGCTTCTTAGACGTTTAGAAATTTCATAAAGTGAAACATCAAAAGATGCAGTTTTATATTCACCTTTCACTTTTATCTTAGGCTCTAATATTCTATTTATATCATTTACATGTTCTATACCGAATTTTCCCTTGCCGCATATTGCATTTTTAATACCTGGTATATTTGATGCTTTATAAATTACATTATTTTTGTGTTCATAAACTACTTTACATGTTATGCCGCAATAGCTGCAAACTGAAGTAGTTTTTACAAGGTCAAGAGGAATTTCTTTTAAATTTGTTCTCTTTTCTATCCATGCTCCTGTAGGACATACATCAATGCATTGGCCGCATGATATACAATCTGTATCTTTTAAGCTGTGTTCAAATTCAGGCGCTATAACAGTATCAAATCCTCTGTTAACAAGACCTAAAGCTGCCGCTCCTACAACGTCCTGACATGTTCTTACACATAATCCACACTGAACACATTTATCTTGATTTTGGGCAATATATGGATGATCTGTCTCTTTATATTTTCTTTCCTTTTTACCATAATCTTTTGTTGTATCAATTTCATATTTTTTAATATAATCAACTAGCTGACATTCAAAGTAATCCTTGCATCCACATTCAAGACATCTTGAAGCTTCTTTTAATACTTCTTCTTTAGACATTGTAGGCAGTATTGGTTGAAAATTACTTTTTCTTATTTGTGCATCAACTGTGTGATGTTTTGCTCTATCTTTCATTTCTCTATCTTTAAAATCTTCCTTCGTTAAATCGTCTTGATAAACAAGTGGCAAAGCATAATAAGGAATCATCTGTCCTTCTAAGTAACTGTTCATAACACCAGCGGCTTGTTGTCCTGCTGCTATGGCATCAATAGCTATCTTAGGTCCAGTTACAGCATCTCCGCCTGCAAAAACGCCCTTTAAGTTTGTTTCGAATGTTCCGTTTTTAACTTCTATATTTTTCTTTTTACCAACTGCTACATTTATATTTCCACATACAACTTCTTGTCCGATAGCTGCAATAATTGTGTCTGCTTCAAATTCTATGAATTTTCCAGTAGGTTCAGGTTTTTGCCTGCCTGATGCATCTTTTTCACCGAGTACATTAATTTCACATTTAAGTCCAGAAACTTTTTTACCGTCGCTTAAAACTAATGTAGGAGCTGATAAAAACGAAAATATTACTCCTTCTTCCTTAGCTTCTTTTATTTCTAATTTTTCAGCAGGCATTTCGTCTTCTGTTCTTCTATATACTACTCTGACTTCTTCTGCACCAAGACGTATGCTTGTTCTTGCTACATCCATTGCAGTATTTCCGCCGCCTACTACTATTACTTTCTTACCAATTTTTACATGTTCATTTTCAGCAACTTTTATTAGGAAGTCAATACCACCCATTACACCTGGTGTTTCTTCGCCTGCACATCTTAATGATGAACTTTTCCATGCACCAATTCCTAAAAATACTGCATCATATTTATTTTGTAAAAATTCGAGAGTCATATCTTCTCCAATTTTTAATCCATAATTAATTTTTGCTCCCATAGCTTCGATTACAGCTACTTCTGCATCAATTACATTTTTAGGCAGACGGTATTCAGGTATACCATATCTCATCATTCCGCCTGGTTTTGACATTGCTTCAAATATTTCTACTTCATGTCCTGCTCTGCGCAAGAAATATGCAGCAGATAATCCTGCAGGACCTGCTCCTACAACTGCAACTTTTTTACCTGTTGAGGGTTTCACAGAAGGGATATACACCTCATCATCATTCAAATCATAATCCGCAGCATATACTTTTACACATGCTATTGAAATAGGTTCTTCTACCAATTGTCTCCTACATTCTGTTTCACAAGGATGAGGACATACTCTTCCTATGCTTGCAGGTAGAGGTAATTTTTCTTTTATTAATTTTAAAGCTTCTTTCGGTTGATTGTTGGCAACTAATCCAACATAGCCTTGTACATCAGTATGTGCTGGACATCCTATCGTACATGGTGCTTTACAATCTCCAATATGAGTTGACACAAGCATATCCAAAGCCATATTCCTTGAATCTATTACTCTTTTTGAATTTGTAGTTACAACCATACCATTTGTAGCAGGAGTTGAGCATGCTCTTGCAAGTTTTGGCATACCTTCTACTTCTACTATGCATAAACCACATCCACCATAAGCTTCGATTCTTTCATCATGACACAAATGAGGAATCTCTATATTATTTTCTAAAGCTGCTTCTAAAATATTTTTACCAGCAACCACAGTTATTTCTTTTCCATTTATATTAAATTTTATTGAAGTCACTATTTTTTGCTCCTCTCTAAATATTATATAATTTCAACTGCACCAAATTTACATGCAGTATAACAATTTCCACATTTAATACACTTATCATGATTAATTACATGAGGTTTCTTTACAGCGCCATCAATAGCTTGAACAGGACATTTTCTTGCACAAAGCGTACATCCAACACATTTCTCTGTATCAATATTATAAGTCAATAGAGCTGTACATTTTTTTGCTGGACATTTTTTGTCAACTATATGAGCAATGTATTCATCTTTGAAATATTTTAATGAAGTTAATATCGGATTTGGAGCTGTTTGTCCGAGTCCACAAAGTGAACCATCTTTTACGCTTAGGGCTAATTTTTCTAAATCGTCCAAGTCTTCCATAGTTCCATTACCTTCAGTAATTTTTTCTAAAATCTGAAGCATTCTCTTTGTGCCTACTCTGCAATAAGTACATTTACCACATGACTCATCACATGTAAAGTTTAAGAAAAATTTTGTTACATCAACTATGCATGTTGTTTCATCCATAACAACCATACCACCAGAGCCTACAATTGCACCTGTCTTATTTAAGTCTTCATAAGTAACAGGTGTATCAAGCATATATTCAGGTAAACATCCGCCAGATGGTCCTCCAAGCTGAACAGCCTTAAATTTTTTATCTCCTTTAATTCCGCCGCCTATACCAAAAATTATTTCTCTCAGAGTCATTCCCATAGGAATTTCTGCTAATCCTCCAAGCTTGATTTTTCCTGAAAGGGCAAAAACTTTTGTTCCTTTACTGCTATCTTTTCCTATTTCAGCAAATTTTTCAGGACCATGTGAAATAATCCATGAAATATTAGCTAATGTTTCAACGTTATTAATGTTAGTAGGTTTTCTCCAATATCCTGATTGTGCTGGAAATGGAGGTTTAAGTCTCGGCATGCCCCTTTTGCCTTCTAATGATTCTATCAATGCAGTTTCTTCACCGCATACAAATGCTCCTGCTCCCATTTTAATTCTCAAATCAAAATTAAAGCCTGTGCCAAGAATGTTGTCTCCAAGGTAATTTTTTTCTATTGCTTGTTCCATTGCAACATTAAGTCTTTCTATTGCTAGCGGATATTCTGCTCTGCAGTACACAATTCCATGATGTGAACCCATTGCATAACCGCAAATTAACATACCTTCAATTAACTTGTGAGGATCTCCTTCAATAACGCTTCTGTCCATGAATGCGCCTGGATCCCCTTCATCAGCGTTGCACACTACATACTTTTCATTGCCTGGAGATTTTCTAGCAGCATCCCATTTAAACCATGTTGGGAATCCGGCTCCACCTCTACCTCTTAATCCTGATATTTTAATTTCTTCTATTACTTCTTCTTGTGTCATCGTTTTTAAAACTTTTTCAAGGGCTGAGTAACCACCAACTTGCAAATAGTCTTCAATTTTTTCTGGATTTATTTGTCCACAATTTTCTAAAGCTATTTTTAATTGCTTCTTAACGTAATTATCAGGCTCATCTTTTGTATATATTATATATTCGGTTAAAGGAATCCCTTTAACTAAATGACTTTCAACTATTTTTCGTGCTATTTCTGCATTTACATGTCCATATGTGTATTTTTTATCTCCATCAATAATATCAACTAATGGTTCATGAAAACACATGCCAACACAACCCGTTGATTCTACTGTTATATCTAAATTATTTTCTTTAACAGCATCATTTATGCTTTCTAATACTTTTCTACCGCCTGCAGCTATACCGCAACT
>Ga0123339_10003762_pt1 | contig 10051 bp, 8 predicted proteins | sample lystaG_FD_89956 | JGI IMG/M metagenome (GOLD analysis project Ga0123339, IMG submission 89956) | Glacier valley bacterial and archeal communities from Borup Fiord, Nunavut, Canada, to study Microbial Dark Matter (Phase II) -... | ecosystem: Environmental > Aquatic > Freshwater > Ice > Glacier ... | reverse complement strand
CGGAACTCGATGTCCAGCCCCTCCACCTCGGCGGCGAAGCGGGCTTGCGCCAGGTAGTCCTCGTCGAAATCTACGCCCAGCACCCGGGCGGCGCCGCGGCGCTTCATCTCCATGCTGTAGAACCCGGCGTTGCAGCCGATATCCAGCACCGTCTTACCCGACAGGTCTGCCGGCAGCGCGTCCTGGAAGCGTTGCCACTTCACCATCGGGTAGTCGCCCAGGAAGTGCTCGGGCGCGGTGCGTACGCCCCCCAACTCCATGTTGTGGAACCAGGGGCCGAGCGCCTTGGCGCGTTCCCGGATGCGGTCCGGGGTCCAGGGGACGGTCAGGGTCAAGCAGGTTTCTCCAATAGGGCGGCGCCGCTGCGCCGTGTGCCGGGGATGTGCGGGGGGGCCAGGACGGCCGCCTGGCCACCCAGCAGGCGCATGGCCTCGCGGTAGCCGTTCAGGGTGCCGACATCGACGTAGCTTTCGCCGCCGCAGACGCCCCAGGCCTCCCCGCCGGCCTCCAGCCAGGCGTTGACCAGGGTACCCATGTATTCGTCCGCCCGGTCGCGTTCGACCCATAGACGGTGCAGGTCGTGCAGGATGGCGCCGGGCATCTTGAAGGCGCCCCAAATCCAGTTGGACCGGGCAGCGGTGGACTTCACCTGGATTTCCCGCACCCGCCCGTCCCCGTCCATATCGACGGCGTCGAACAGCTCCGGCCGTTCCACGGGAAACAGCAGGAAGGACAGGCGGTCATCGGGCAGCTCGCACAGCGCGTCGGCGGGGAACCAGATGGTGTCGGGCAGGCCGATGATGACCGGCTCGTCCCGCGGGATGACTGGCAAGGCGCGGAAGATGGCGTCGCACAGCCCCACGGCGCCGGCCTGGCAGACATAGGCCACATCCACGTCGCCAACCTGGCCGCCGTAGTATTGCAGGATGTCGCTTTTCCAGGGCGAGATCACGAAGCAGATCTTGGTGGCCCCGGCGCGCACCATCCGCTCGATCAGGTATTCGCTGACGGCCCGCGGCCGTTCCACCCCGCCGGCATCCAGGCGGGACCCGACGGGCAGCAGCTCCTTGCTGAAGGCCAAGGGCTGGATGCGGGTGCCGTTGCCGGCAGCGGGGATGATGCCCCACATCAGGCGGACACCTGCGTGTGCGCGGCCTCGAACGCCTCGACCATCTCGGCCGCGCGCTGGGCGGCGCTGTGTTCGGACAGGGTGCGGTCCCGGGCGCGGCGGGCGATGGCGGCCAGGTCACCCTGTGGCAGGCGCAGAGCGTCCAGCGCGTCGGCAGTGGTGCGGGCGACCAGGATTTCCTCACCGGGCCGGAAGAAGCTGTCCAGCCCAGCCCAGTCGTCGGACAGGATGGGCACGCCGCAGGCCGCGGCCTCGAACAACCGTCCGGACGGGCACCAGCCCATGCGCGCCATGGCATCCCGCGTGACGTTGAGCGTGATGCGGGACGAGCAATAGAACGCCGGGTGCAGCGGCGGCGGCAGGTGGCGCACGAAGTAGGTGTTGGGCGTCCAGGGGAACCCGTCCGGGTATTGCGCGCCGCCGATGATGAAACGCTCGTCCGGCAGCGCCCGCGCGGGTTCCACGAACAGCCGCTCCAGCGCCGCCTGCCGGTCGGCGGCGTAGGTGCCGAGGTAGGACAGGGCGCCGGCATACTCCGGCCGCCCTTCCGCCGGGCGGTGCAGCGCGGGATCGACGGAGCCGTAGACCGGCACGACCCGGCGCGCGCCCAGCCGGTCCCGCAACGCATCCAGCGCCGCGCCGCCGGTGTAGCTGAGCACCAGGTCGAAGCCGTGCAGCCCGTCCGGGCCGATGTAGTCCACGGCCTCCCCGGCTTCCAACCGGGCCAGCGTCACGGGGGTGTCCAGGTCATAGAAGCAGCGGACCGCCACGCGGCTGTCACCGACCAGCGCCGTGGCGGCCAGGCCGTCCGGGCAGTAGGACGTGACCATGCCCACGTCGGCGCCGGCCAGCGAACGGCGCATGCGCGGCAGGGCGTCGTCCCAGTCTGCATACAGCTCCAGCGTGCCGCCCGGCGGCAGGGCGTGCAGGTCCCGGTGCTCCCGGTAATAGGGCACGTCCCGCTCCCAGAACGTGACCCGGTGCCCGGCGTCCAGCAACGCCCCGATCAGCCCGCGCCATAGCGAGGCATGCCCGTTGCCCCAAGACGAGCTGACCGACAGGCCGAAGATGGTGATGTTCATGCGTGCGCCGCCTGCTTGGTAGCCTGGGCGGCTTCCGCCGAATAGGCTTCCAATTCCGCCGCACGGTGGTCCCCGGTGTGGGCGCCCAGCACGCGGGCGCGGGCGGCGTCGGCAATCATTTGGCGGCGGGATTCCGGCATGGTCCGCAGCAGGCCCAGCACCTCGTCCGCAGTGCGGGCGATCAGGATTTCCTCGTCCGGGACGAAGAAGGCGTCCAGGCCCGCCCACCAGTCGCTGATGATCGGCACGCCGCAGCACGCGGCCTCGAACAGGCGGACGCTGGGGCTGTAGCCGCGGCGGATCATGTCGGCGCGCGTCACGTTCAGGGTGAACCGCTGCCCGGCGTAGAAGGCACGGTGGCGGTCCGGCGGCAGGTGCTCGATCCGCTTCACCGCGCCGGGCCAGGCGAGGCCTGCCGGATACAGCGGCCCGGCGACGACGAAGCGCCCCTCTGGCCAGGCCTGCGCCGGTTGGCACAGCAAGGCGTCCACCGTGGGCTGCCGGTCCGGACTGTAGGTGCCGAGGTAGCCGAGGTCCCAGGTGCGCGATACCAGCGGGTCCGGGCGGTACACGTCGGGGTCGGCCGAGCAATACAGCGCCCGCGCCGCCCGCGCGCCCAGCGTGGATTCCAGATACTGCAGCGTCGGCCCGCCGGTGAAGGACAGGTACAAGTCAAATCCGCGCAGCAGGCCGGGTGTCAGGTAGTCGCAAGCCCCGTCCGCCAGGGCCGCCAGCGTGACGGGCGTATCGATGTCGTAGAAGGCGACCACGCCCTGCGCCAGCCGCTGCACCAGCGCGCCCACCGCGACGCCGTCCGGCACGTAGGAGCCGACCACCACCAAGTCCGCCGCGGCGATGGCGGCGCCCCAGCGGGCGGCCAGCTCGTCCAGGCCGGCATACAGCCACGTTTCCCCAAAAGGGGGCGCCGGCATGTCCCGGTTGTCGGCATACCAGGGCTTGTCGCGTTCCAGGAACAGCACGCTATGGCCGCGGCGCACCAGCCCGCGGACCAGGCCGCGGAACGTCGTCGCGTGGCCGTTGCCCCAGGACGATGTGATGGTCAGGCCGAGGATGACGATCCGCAAGGGGGTTCCTTGGTGAGGCAACGTGGTGATTCGTTCAAACCCGTAAGTCGCTTCAAGGTTCCCGTGCCACGTTCGCCGCCCATCCTGCAAGTATGGTGTGCAGCCCGGCAACCGCGCCGCCCCAGTCGCCCTGGGTGGGTTGGCGGTGCAGCCGCAGGCTGGGATACCACGGGCTGTCGTCCCTACCGGCCATCCAGCGCCAATCCGACTCGGCTTGCAGCAGCACATGCGCGGGGCGGCCCAAGGCGCCGGCTAGGTGTGCCACCATGGTGTCCACCGTCACCACCAGGTCCAGCGCCACGATCAGCGCCGCCGTTGCCGCCACGTCCATGCCGCGCTCTGCCGCCAGCAGCAGCGGCGGGGCGGCCGGCCCGGCGGCGTCCGCGGCGGCGGGGCCGCGCTGCAAGCTGACGAGCCGGATGCCGGGCAGGCCGGCCAGGGGCGCCAGCAGCGGCAGCGGCACCGACCGGCCAGGGTCCCACCCGCCGGCCTGCCAACACACGCCGACCAGCAGGCCCGGGGCGGGCCGAGCCGCTGGGGCGGCATGCAAGTAGGGCGCGGCGCCCGGCGCCCGGCGCAGCAGGTGCGGCAATTCCATGATCTCCACGTCGCACTCGGACGGCGGGTGCGGCGCGTCCGGGTGGAACGGGATCAGGCGGTCGGGGCCGGGCAGGCCGTGCAGCAGGCCCATCAGCTCCGGCTGCACCTCCAGCACGAGGCTTCGCACCAGCGGGCGCAGCAGGGGCAGGAAGCGGCAGAATTGCAGGGTGTCGCCCAGGCCGTGATAGCAGCGCACCAGCACGTCGCGGCCCGCCGGGTCCCGCCCGTCCCAAACCCAGCGCAGGTGGTAGGGCTGGGTGGGGTCGTCCCGCTGTGCCGGGTCACGGGCGGCCAGGACCGCGTCGCTGACGGCCCACGCGGCGGGGAAGTCGCCGGCCCGCATCGCGGCCAACCAATGCTGCCCAGGGTTCCCGCAGTCGTGTCGCACGGGGCGTTGAGCCAGCAAGGGTCGGGGCATAGGGTCTCCGTCTTGCGCTGCAACGCCGCAGCCGGCCTGGCGTTGCCCGCCCTACATCCGCCCATCCTAGCTCCAAGGAACCCCCATGCCGCCATACCGGGCGTTGACCACGCGGCTGCGCTTCGCCGCCCTGCTAGGCTTCCTGCGCAGCGAGGCCGCGGGCGGCACCGTACTGATCCTGTCCGCCATTGCGGCGCTGATCTGGGCCAACTCCCCGGCGAGCGGCACCTACCGCGCCCTGCTGCACACGCCGCTGCTGCACGAGACGCCGCTGATCCTCATCAACGACGGGCTGATGGCGGTGTTCTTCCTGCTGGTCGGGCTGGAACTGCGGCGGGAGATCACGCGCGGGGAGCTGGCGTCCGCCCGGCGGCTGGCGGCGCCGGGCCTGGCGGCGCTGGGCGGCATGGCGGTGCCGGCGCTTATCTTGGTGGCGCTGAACTGGGGGGACCCGGCGGCGCTGCGCGGCTGGGCGGTGCCGGTCGCCACCGACATCGCGTTCGCGCTGGCGGTGCTGACGGTGCTGGGCAGCCGGGTGCCGGTGGGCCTGAAGGTGTTCCTGACGGCGCTGGCCATCATCGACGACCTGGGCGCCATCCTGGTGATCGCGGTGTTCTACGCCAAGGGGTTGAACCTGTGGGACCTGGGCGGGGCCGGGCTGGCGTGGCTGGGTCTGCTGGCGTTGAACCGCGCCGGGGTGCGGCGGCTGTGGCCCTACCTGGTGGGCGGCGCTACGCTGTGGCTGCTGGTGTTCGAGTCCGGCGTGCATGCCACCTTGTCCGGCGTGGCCCTGGCGTTCGTGGTGCCGATGCGGGAACGGGACGGGGAGGCGCAGGCGCCGGCGCAGGTGCTGGAACACCGGCTGGGGCCGTGGGTGGCGTATGGCATCCTGCCGCTGTTCGGCCTGGCAAACGCCGGGCTGCGGTTCGACACCCTGCCGGCAGGTGCCTGGACGGACCGGCTGGCCATCGGCGTCGCGCTGGGCCTGTTCATCGGCAAGCAAATCGGCGTGTTCGGCGGCGTGATGCTCGCGTCCCGCCTGGGCCTGGCGCGTCTGCCCGGTGGCGTCAGCCTGCCGCAACTCTATGGCGGCGCCGTGCTGTGCGGCATCGGCTTCACCATGAGCCTGTTCATCGGCGACCTGGCCTTCCGCGGGTCCCCGCGGGGAGACGAGGTGAAACTGGCGGTGTTCGTGGGGTCCTTGCTGTCGGCTGCGGCGGGGCTGGCGGTGCTGGCGGCGGTGGCGCGGGTGAAAGGGCGGGTGGTGGTGCGGCCGTAATAATACCAGCGGCTGAGTTCATTGACCGGTGTTGCCATCCATCGCATGTCATTGCGAGGAGCGTAGCGACGCGGCAATCCAGGGGCGGCAAGGGCGGTGCTGGCCGCCCCTGGATTGCCACGGCGCAATAGCGCCTCGCAATGACGGGTCAACGAACTCGACCGCTAGTATAAGTTGTGGCCTTGGCCAATTTGGACCGTTTCGCGACGCGAATTCCCACGGCTTGCCAGGCTGGTTTTCAGTATGCCCGTTCAGGCGACTGGCAACCAAAGCGTTATTGTTCCCGTCTGCTTCAACGTGACGCGCCTGTGGGTGCGGGCAAATGTCAGACCATTTGGGCAGTCAGGGAAATGTCACTGGGGCCGCCGGCTCCGTTGCCGGGGCGAAGACGGCGCGGGCTTCTTCGGTGAGTGCCGCAAGCGAGAAAGGCTTGTGCAGCACTGTCATACCTGGGGCGAGGCGGAGGTCGAGGGCGGTGCCGGCGTATCCGGTGATGAGGATGACGCGCAGGCCCGGGCGCGTTTCGCGGGCTGTGTCTGCAAGCTGGCGGCCGTTGAGGCCAGGCATGCCGATATCGGAGACAAGGAGGTCGATGTGCACCGCGGAACGCAAGATGCGCAAGCCGCCAGGGCCGTCGTTGGCCTCGATCACCTGGCACCCGAGGTCGCGCAGCGCCTCGCTGGCCTGGGCGCGGATGTCCGGCTCGTCCTCGACGAGGAGCACGACGCGGCCGTTCAGCGCGGCGAAGGCGTCGGGCGGGACGGCTGGGCGGACCGGGTGTTCAATCGGGGTCTCCGTGGAGCGAGGCAGGTACAGCCGCACGGTGGTCCCCTGCCCGGGCGTGCTATCGACCTGGACGAAGCCGCCCGACTGACGGACGAAGCCGTAGATCTGCGACAGGCCAAGGCCAGTGCCGGAGCCAGAGGGCTTGGTGGTGAAGAACGGCTCGAATGCGCGGGCCTGGACCTCCGCTGTCATGCCGCAACCGGTGTCGGTGACTTCAATGACCACATAGTCGCCTGGCGTAGCGCCATCTTCGCCGGCAAGCTCGGCTTCGGTGAGATGGTGGTCGGCGCTGGCGACCGTCAGGGTGCCGCCATCCGGCATGGCATCACGGGCATTGATGGCCAGGTTGAGCAGCGCACTTTCAAGCTGATTGGCGTCAGACAGTGCGTGCCACTTGCCGTCACTCAGGCGGAGGTCGAGCTGAATCTCGGGTCCGACGGTGCGGCGGATCAGATCCTCCATGCCGCGCACAAGGGTTTCGGCTGCGATAGGGCCAAGCTGCAGCGTCTGACGGCGGGAAAAGGCAAGAAGGCGGTGAATGAGGCTGGCAGCACCGTCAACAGCGTGGCGTGCGGGCTTGATACAGCGGGCGGCGTCATCGGCGCGGCCCTGGGCTATCCGGCGCTCCATCAGCTCAAGGCTGCCGCTGATGCCCTGGAGCTGATTGTTGACGTCGTGGGCGATGCCGCCAGTGAGCTGGCCGATCGCCTGCATCTTCTGCGATTGGCGCAGCCGCTCCTCGGCTTCGCGCAACGCGGCCTCGGTTCGTAGGCGGGCGGTGACGTCGGTGAGGGCGACATTGGTGATGGGTGGCGTGGCGCCACGGTCGTAGCGGCCGGAGACCAAGGCTTGGATGACCGAGCCGTCGGCGCGGCGGAATTCGCGCTCCCGGTCGTGGACCTCCCCGACCGTGGTCAGCGTTGCGCGGTCAGCCACTGCGACAGCGGCGTCGGCACGGGACCAGAACTCGGTGATGGGACGGCCGACCGCTTGGTCGCGGGTGTAGCCCATCAGGGCGACCCAGGTATCGGAGACGCCGGTTATGACGTTCGCGTCGTCGATGGTGTAGAGGGGGACGGGCGAGCTTTCGAACCGCGTGCGCGCGCGGGCCTCGCTGATGCGGAGCGCATCGTTGGCGTCGCGGAGTTGGGCGGGGGACGGCAGGGCAAGGGCCTTCGGCATCAGGCGCCAGAGCGTGTAGGCAGTGATGAGCGAGACGATGCCGGTAGCGGCCTTGAACACGGCCTCGACACCGTAGGCGGGAACCCAGATTGTGAGGACGTCCAGCCAATGGGTAATGCCGCACAGGATGATGAAGGCGGCGAACAACCAGATGACCGGGCGGAAAACCAGATCGGGGCGGCGGCGGACGAACACGGCCAAGGCGAACGGGATGGCGAAATAAGCAATGCCGATCGCGACATCCGAGATGGCGTAAAGCCAGATAAGCCCCGGTTCCCACAGGAGGCAAAAGCCATGCGGCGTGAGTCCGGACGGATTAAACAGCCATTGGGAGAGGCCGGACGTCATGGCGGTTCCTATCAGCGGCCGCCCGAGCGGGCCGCCCAGTTGCTTTTGGCGTTTAGCACGCCCATGGGTGTCAGTCACCGGGTGGACGGAAGTTGTGTGGGACCCGCTTCACAAGCGTCTTATGATTTTGGAGCACCCGCAAGGTGACTGTCGCACAGTCAAAACCATGGCTGTCAGAACCTTGACTATGCCGACCGGTGTCTCCCGGCGGCCCGTGTTACAATGCGGTCAGCAACGGTAATACCGGGATACCACTTAGCTCGGCAGCCCGCCCACGCCGTCTTTGGCGTAAACCCGACGCCGCCGGCAGAAGTCCTTTGCATTCGCCAAGTGTTGCACCCCGGCCCTGTGCCCCCTCCACCACGCTCACATGCGCCGCCGCCCGCCACCCCGCCGGCATACGCACCCAGGTCCGCATCTGCCGCCCTAGCCGGCCCTGCGCGCGGCGGCGGGACTGGCGGTGCTGGCGGCGGTGTCGCGGGTGATGGTGCGGCCGTGACGTCCGTTGCGGAACGAACTGCCGCCCGCATGCGACCACCTTCGGGAACCTAACCTCGAAGCCGCTGATGAAGTGCAGGGTGCTGCCCATTTTCCCATGATGCCCCGGCTGGGGCGCTCGTGTGGGTCAGGCGCCAGCCCGCCACCTGCATATTTTTGATTCGCGCCCTCAACGTGCTACTCAATCCTGTAGGTGGGACCAAGCAGCGTTCCAGGCATGTCTGCCGGACCGCAACAGCAGCCGAGACGTGTTAATGACCGGACAGCTTGATCGCCACGGCCTTGCCCGCGCCAGTCCCGGCAACAAATCCGGTGCTTCGGCGCTTACCCCTCTCCGGCTCGTGCTGCGTGCGGCAACCTGCGGCGCCCATGCCCGGGTTGACGCCGGGTTCTCGTAACTCGACTTGGGCCACCCCGGGGACTACCGGACCTTCCTGGCCGCCCATGCCGGCGCCGTGCTGCCGTTGGAGGATGTGCTGAACCGGGCCGGGGCGGCGGCGGTGCTGCCGGACTGGCCGGCCCGGCGCCGGTCGGCAGCCTTGCTGGACGACTTGCACCGGCTGGGGCAACCGCCGGGCCGGCCGCGACCAGTAGCGGCCGGCGGGCTGGGCTGGGTGCTGGGCGCGCTGTATGTGCTGGAAGGATCGCGGCTGGGCGGCCAAGTGTTGCGGCGGCGCGTGCTGGCCGGCCCGGATGCGGCGTGCCGGGCCGCCACGGCCTACCTGTCGCACGGCGCCGGCCGGCACCCTTGGCCGGACTTCTTGCGCCTTCTGGAAGCCTCGCCCCATGCCGTGGCCGACCCGGCACAGGCGGTCGCCGGCGCACTCGACGCGTTCTCCCTGTTCGAACATGCGGCGCAACCCCGCATCCAGCCCGAGGCCAGCACCCATGCCCCATAGCGACCCCAGCCTGGCCGCCGAGCAGATCGACCTCAGCAACTGCGACCGCGAACCCATCCACCTGCTGTCCACCATCCAGCCCATCGGCTTCCTGGTGGCGGCGTCGTCGGATTGGATCATCACCCGCCTGTCCGCCAACGCGCCTGGCTGGCTCGGGCAGCCAGTCGATGCCCTGCTGGGGTCGTCCCTGCGTGCCCTGATCACGCCCGATGCGCTGCACACGTTACGCAACCGGCTGGCGGTGCTGCGCGGCGACGATGCGGTGGAGCGCGCGTTCGGCCTGCGCCTGCTTGCGCATGGGCCTTCGTTCGACGTCGCGATCCACCTGGCCGGCGGCAAGATCATCCTGGAATGCGAACCCAGCGAGGCCGAGGGCGACATACAGGCCGCGAGCCTCGTGCGCTCCCTGATCGCACGCCTGCAGAACACCGCCGAGATCGGCAGTTTCTACCGGGAAGCTGCGCGGCTGCTGCGCGCCCTGACCGGGTTCGACCGGGTGATGGTCTACCGCTTCAACCCCGACGAGTCCGGCGAGGTCGTGGTCGACGCCACCCGGCCCGGAGCTATGTCCGAACCTGGGTGACGACGGTTTGAGAAGGGCGGCGTATCGAGGCGGGTGGAAGCCTGCCTGAACTTCCGGAGGAGCCGATACGCCATGTCGAGCAGTAGCACCGTTGTTCCCCTCCGTCAGCCCGACACGGTTGACGACCCGCTCACGGCCGTCCTGCGCGACGGTGCCCGCCGG